>VFQM010000281.1_pt1 | contig 59935 bp, 57 predicted proteins | sample 3512391 | NCBI WGS metagenome assembly VFQM01 (sample SAMN10412369, study PRJNA504923) | tailings metagenome | isolation source: Replicate 1 from Balatoc abandoned mine | place: Philippines | reverse complement strand
TTCGGCAAGCAGTTCGCTTAAGGACGCCCTGACGTGCCCTCACTCAAGGAACTCAAGGGCCGGATCAACTCGGTCAAGTCGACCCAGAAGATCACCAAGGCCAAGCAGATGGTCGCGGCGGCCAAGCTGCGCCGTGCCCAGAGCGCGGCGGAGGCGGCGCGGCCCTACGCCACGCGCCTTGCCGCAGTGATGGCGAGCCTCGCGGGCAAGGTCGCTGGCGACAGCGCGCCCAAGCTGCTGGCCGGCACCGGGAGCGACCAGCGCAATCTCCTCGTCGTGGTCAACACCGACAAGGGGCTGTGCGGCGGTCTCAACTCGAACCTGGTCAAGGCCGCCAAGGCCAAGGCGCGCGAGCTTCAGGCGCAGGGCAAGTCGGTCGAATTCTACCTCGTCGGCAAGAAGGGCCGCGCGCCGCTCAAGCGCGAATTCCCGACGCTTGTCGGCGAAGGCTTCGACACCAGCACGGTCAAGACCCCGGGCTTCACCGAGGCCGAGGCGATCGCGAACGAGCTGATCGCGATGTTCGATGCCGACAAGTTCGATGTCGCGCACCTGATCTTCCCGACCTTCAAGTCGGCGCTGGCGCAGGATCCGACCGTCACCCAGCTGATCCCCGTCCCCGCCCCGGCTTCGGCCGAGGACACCGGCGCGGTGGTCGATTACGAGCCGGGCGAGGAGGAAATCCTTGAAGAACTGCTGCCGCGCTACGTGCGCACCCAGCTGTTCGGCGCGCTGCTTGAACGCGAGGCCTCCGAGCAGGGCGCCTCGATGACCGCGATGGACAACGCGACGCGCAACGCGGGCGAGCTGATCCAGAAGCTCACCATCCAGTACAACCGCAGCCGCCAGGCCGCGATCACCACCGAACTTATTGAAATCATTGCTGGCGCGGAGGCGCTCTGATGTCTGCCGAATACAAGCTTGTCGTGTGGCAGGAACCGCAGGGTCTGGTCTACCAGAGCACCCGCGCGACCCCGTTCATGGCGTTTTCCGCCGGTGACCGCATCGACATGCTGGAAGGCAACAGTGCCGACTGGATCATCGAGAAGGTCGCGCACGCGATCTACCGCAACGGAACCACCGACGGGCATCAGGTCTCGCTCTACGTGAAGCCCGCCTAACACAACCGAACAAACCGACACCAAGGCTCAAGGAAACCCACATGGCCACCGCCGCTCTCAACCAGACCACCAACGGCACGATCTCGCAGGTGATCGGCGCCGTCGTCGATGTGCAGTTCGAAGGTGAACTGCCCGCGATTCTCACCGCGCTCGAAACCCGCAACGGCGACAAGACGCTGGTGCTCGAAGTCGCCCAGCACCTCGGCGAGAACACCGTGCGCACCATCGCGATGGACGCGACCGAAGGCCTCGTGCGCGGCGCGGAAGTGATCAACACCGGCGCGCAGATCTCGGTGCCGGTCGGCCCCAAGGTTCTGGGCCGCATCATGAACGTCGTCGGCGAAGCGATCGACGAGCGCGGCCCCATCGGCGCCGAAAGCACCGCCCCGATCCACGCCGAGGCCCCGGCCTTCATCGACCAGTCGACCGAAGCGGCGATCCTCGTCACCGGCATCAAGGTGATCGACCTCCTCGCGCCTTACGCCAAGGGCGGCAAGATCGGCCTGTTCGGCGGCGCGGGCGTCGGCAAGACCGTGCTGATCCAGGAACTGATCAACAACATCGCCAAGGGCCACGGCGGCGTGTCGGTGTTCGCCGGCGTGGGTGAGCGCACCCGCGAAGGCAACGACCTCTACCACGAATTCCTCGACGCGGGCGTCATCGCCAAGGATGCCGAGGGCAATGCGACCTCGGAAGGCTCCAAGGTGGCGCTCGTCTTCGGCCAGATGAACGAGCCCCCGGGCGCCCGCGCGCGCGTCGCGCTGTCGGGCCTGACGATGGCGGAATATTTCCGCGACGTCGAAGGCCAGGACGTGCTGTTCTTCGTCGACAACATCTTCCGCTTCACCCAGGCCGGTTCGGAAGTGTCGGCGCTGCTCGGCCGCATTCCCTCGGCGGTGGGCTACCAGCCGACCCTCGCGACCGACATGGGCAAGCTGCAGGAGCGCATCACCTCGACCACCAAGGGCTCGATCACCTCGGTGCAGGCGATCTACGTGCCCGCGGACGACTTGACCGACCCGGCGCCGGCGACCTCCTTCGCGCACCTTGACGCGACCACTACGCTGAGCCGCGCGATCTCGGAACTCGGCATCTACCCGGCGGTGGACCCGCTCGACTCCACCAGCCGCGTGCTCGAACCGCGCGTCGTGGGTGCCGAGCACTACGAAACCGCCCGCCGCGTTCAGGAAATCCTGCAGAAGTACAAGAGCCTGCAGGACATCATCGCGATCCTCGGGATGGACGAACTCTCGGAAGAGGACAAGCTCACCGTCGCCCGCGCGCGCAAGATCCAGAAGTTCCTCTCGCAGCCGTTCCACGTTGCGGAAGTCTTCACCGGCATCCCGGGCTGCTTCGTGCAGATCGAGGACACGGTGAAGAGCTTCAAGGCGGTGGTCGACGGCGAATATGACCACCTGCCCGAGCAGGCCTTCTATATGGTCGGCGGGATCGATCAGGCGGTCGAGAAGGCCAAGAAGATGGCCGAAGAGGCGTAAGGCAGCATGCCCCTCCACTTCGAACTCGTCACGCCTGCAAAGCTCGTCCGCTCGGAGGACGTCCACATGGTGGTCGTCCCCGGCACCGAGGGCGAATTCGGCGTGCTGGAGGGCCACGCGCCCTTCATGAGCACCATCCGTGACGGCGCGGTGCAGGTCTTCGCATCCGCGAACGCCGCACCCGAGATCATTCAGGTGCGCGGCGGCTTTGCCGAGGTCAATGAAAAGGGCCTCACCGTGCTTGCCGAGCACGTCGAGGGCTGACGATTTGTGATTCCCCGCGCAGGCGGGGATCTCATTCGGCAAAGAGCGATGTTGCACGAGATCCCCGCCTGCGCGGGGAATCACAAAGTGCTGAGAGGGCGGGCCGCAGGGTCCGCCCTTTTTGTTTGAATCCCCTTCCCTTTGCGCGACTCCCTCGGCACAACCCTCTTCATCAATTCCCCGAGGAGAGGACGCTTGAAACTTGTCTCCACTTTCGCACTGGCGCTGGCCATGACCGTCGCTTCCACCACGGGTGCAGCCGCGCAGGAGGCCCCGGCGGACGGAGTCCCCGGCCCCGAGCAGGATCCCTTCATCTTCCTCGAAGAAGCCCGCTCGCCCGAAGCGCTCGACTGGGTCGCCAAGGAGAACGAGCGCACGCTCGCGGCCTTCGAGGCCGATCCGCGCTATGCCCAGCTGAAGGCCGAGGCGCTGGCGCTCTTCGACAGCAATGATCGCATCCCCTTCGTCAGCTTCCGCCCCGACGGGCTCTACAATTTCTGGCAGGACAAGACGAACCCCAAGGGCGTGCTGCGCCGCACCACGCTCGAAAGCTACCGCACCGCCAGCCCTGAATGGGAGATCATTCTCGACATCGACGCCCTCGCCAAGGCGGAAGGCAAGGAGTGGGTCTATCAGGGCTCGTCCTGCCTGCCGCCCGCGCTCAACAAATGCATGATCGCGCTCTCCGACGGCGGCGAGGATGCCACCATCATGCGCGAGTTCGACATGGTGACGAAGTCCTTCGTTGAAGGCGGCTTCGTGCTTGACGCCAAGAGCCAGGGCGGCGTGCAGTGGGTTGACGAGAACACCCTGCTGGTCAGCCGCGGCTTCGGTGAAGGCACGCTTACCGAGAGCGAATATCCCTTCACCACCCGCGAATGGAAGCGCGGCACCGCGATTGCCGATGCACCCGAAATCTTCCGCGGCGAACCGACCGATGTGTCCTCGGGCGCCGGGCTGCTGCGCGACAACACCGGGACAGTCCACGCCCGCACCGCCTATCGCGGGATCAGTTTCCACGAACGGCTTGCCTATGTCTGGAAGGACGGCGCATGGCTGCAACTCGACATCCCGACCAAGGCCTCGCCCTACGGGATCGTCGACGGGCACCTGCTGGTCTCGACCGATGTCGACTGGACGGTGGACGGCCAGACCTTCCCCGCCGACAGCCTCATCGCAATGGATCTGGAGGAATGGAAGGCCAACCCCAACGGCGCGAAGAAGACGCTCGTCTGGGCGCCGGGCCCGCGCCAGACCAAGCAGGGCGGCGCGATCACCGGCTCCTCGCTGTTCGTGACGCTGCTCGAAATTGTCGTGGGCAAGGTGTTGCAGTTCAATTTCGAGAACGGCGCGTGGGTCAGCAAGCAGGTCCCTCTGCCCGACAACGCCACGCTCGGCATCGCAGCCTCGTCGGACGAGACCGACCAGATCATGTACACCGTGAGCGGCTTCCTTGAACCGACCACGCTCTACTACAGCGACGGCACCGCCCCGCCGGCAGTGCTCAAGACCTCACCGGCCTATTTCGATCCCGCCGGCGCGACCGTCGAACAGCACGAGGCGACGAGCAAGGACGGGACGAAAATCCCCTATTTCATCGTCAAGCCCAAGGGGATGAAGGCCGACGGCTCCACCGCCACGCTGCTCACCGGTTACGGCGGCTTCCAGGTGCCGCGCCTGCCCGGCTATCTCGGCTCCACCGGCAAGCTGTGGGTGGAAAAGGGCGGGGCCTATGTGCTCGCCAACATGCGCGGCGGCGGCGAGTTCGGGCCGCAATGGCACCAGACCGCGATCCGCGAGAACAAGCAGCGCACCTGGGACGATTTCATCGCCGTGGCCGAGGATCTGGTGAAGCGCGGTTTCACCTCGCCCGAGCATCTCGGCATCCAGGGCGGCTCGCAGGGCGGGCTGCTGGTCGGCACCGCCTTCACCCAGCGGCCCGACCTGTTCGGCGCGGCGATCGTGCAGATCCCGCTGTTCGATATGCTGCGCTATCACCTGATCGGGCGCGGGGCTTCGTGGATCGGCGAATATGGCGATCCGCGCATCCCCGAACAGCGCGCCTGGATCGAGGGCTATTCGCCCTACCAGAAGATCGTGCCGGGCGTGGGCTACCCCTCGCCCTTCCTGTGGGCCTCGACCGCCGATGACCGCACCCACCCCGCCCATGCGCGCAAGGGGGCGGCCAAACTGAAGGCGCTCGGCCAGCCCTATTACTACTTCGAGGATACCACCGGAGGCCACTCGGGCGGGGTAGACAACGACCAGCGCGCCAAGCTTCAGGCGCTGCAATTCATTTACCTGATGCAGCGGCTGATGGACGCGCCGAAGGCAGCATCGGGCGAATAGGCCGGACGCTCCGGCGTATCGCCGAGAAGGGCGGCTCCAGCGATGGAGCCGCCCTTTTCATGTTAGATAACAAGGACAACATCGAGCGGATGTAAACCATCCCGACAGGTAGCGCTCGGCTCGTCGCAAGCGGCGCACGGGGCGGAGTGTCAACGCCCGGTTAACCCTGTTTTGCAGCCACTCGTTAAGTCTGCGCGCCAACACTTGGCCCATCGGGGGCGATGACATGCGACGAGGAGCACGACAAATGGCCTATCCCAGCAACGTCTCGATCGCCGATGCGATCAAGAGCTACTACGCCCTGCCCCGCAATCACCGCGTCCACTGGTCGAAGGCGCGCAAGGACGAGGTGGTTCGCGCCGTGCGCGACCGCGCGATCAGCTTCCACGAGGCGCGGACCCGCTACCTTCTGAGCCGCAGCGAGTTCGAGCAGTGGGAAGCCGACTACATCGCCAGCGGCGGCGATGCGGCGCGGATGCAGGACGCCTGATAGAGAGGCTTACCGGGTAGGCGCGTCGAAATCGGCGGGCTTGTTGGCGATCCAGGCGACGAATTTGGCGATCGCCGGATTGCCCCGGATCACCGCCACGTTGTCGCCGATCCGCGCCAGCTCGTTGTTGGTGAAGTTGGCGTGGATGGTCTTGTGGCAGATCGGGTGGACCGGCACCTTCACCTTGCCCTTCTTGGCCTTGGGCACGGGGTGATGCCACTGGACGATCTCGCCCATGGGGCGGTCGCACAGCCAGCAGGTGAGCAGGGCGATGTCGTCCGTCACCCCTTCTTCTCCGCCGCCTTCTTTTTCTTCATCGCATCGTGGAAACGGTCGGCCCAGCCCGGCTTCACCAGCTGCTCGGCGCGCACCATGCGCAGCTCGCCTGCGGCGACATCGCGGCTGACGGTGGAGCCTGCCGCGACGATCGCATCGGCCCCGATGGTGACGGGCGCGACCAGCGCCGAGTTCGAGCCGATGAAAGCCCCCGGCCCGATCACGGTCTTGTACTTGAAATAGCCGTCGTAATTGCAGGTGATCGTGCCCGCGCCGATATTCGCGCCCGCGCCGATGGTGGCATCGCCCAGATAGGTGAGGTGGCTGGCCTTGGCGCCCGGAGCCATCACCGCGTTCTTCACTTCGACGAAATTGCCGATGAAGCTGCCCTGCTCCAGCACCGTGCCGGGGCGCAGCCGCGCGAAGGGCCCGACCTTGACACCGCTCGCCAGCGAAGCGCCCTCGATATGGCTGTTGGCGCGGATCAGCACCTTGTCCGCGACCGTGACGCCGGGGCCGAAGAACACATTGGGCTCGATCGTGACATCGCGCCCCAGAACCGTGTCATGGGCGAAGAAAACCGTGTCGGGCGCGATCAGGGTGGCGCCTTCGTCCATGGCCTTTCGGCGGCGCGCGGCCTGCCAGCGGGCCTCGGCCTGCGCCAGTTCGGCGCGCGAGTTGATGCCCGCCACCTCGTCGGCGCTTTCCGCCACGATCACCGCGCAAGGGCGGCCGTCGGCAATGGCGATGTTGACGATATCGGGCAGGTAATATTCGCCCTGCGCATTGTCGTTGCCGACGCGGCGCAGCAATGCGAACAGGTCGTCCGCACGGGCCGCCAGCAGCCCGGAATTGCACAGGTGGCAGGCGCGCTCCCCCTCGTCCGCGTCCTTGTATTCGACCATCTTGAGGATGCGGCCATCATCATCCGCGATTACCCGGCCATAGGCGAGCGGATCCTCCGGTTCGAAACCGAGCACCACCGCGGCGGGGGCATCCTCTCCGTGCAGCCGGCCCAGCATCGCGCGCATGGTGCTCGCCTTGACGAAGGGAACATCGCCGTAGAGCACCAGCACGTCGCCGGCAAAGCCCGCCAGCGCGCCTTCGGCCTGCTGCACGGCGTGGCCGGTGCCCAGCTGGGGTTCCTGCAAGCAGGTCTCCGCACGGTCTCCGACCGCCGCCTCGATCTGCTCACGCCCCGCGCCCACCACCACGGCGAGGCGCTCCGGCCCCAGTTCGGCCACGCTCGCCAGCAGATGATCGAGCATCGGCCGGCCCGCGATGGGATGCAGCACCTTGTGCGTGTCGCTCTTCATGCGGGTGCCCTTGCCCGCGGCAAGGATGATGGCGGCGAAGGGATGGCCTGCGGAATGCGTGGTCGTGTCAGTCATGATTGCCCCTGTAAGCAAACCCGCGCCTGCCAGCAAATGCTTGCGGTTTGATGTAGCATCCGCCACCCGCTGCGCCATGACCACGATCCCCTTTGACGCCATCGGTTTCGACCTCGACGGCACCCTGCTCGATACCTTCCGCGACCTTGGCGCCGCGGTGAACCATGCGCTGGTGCTCGGCGGCTTTGCCGAGGTGTCGGTGGAGACGAGCAAGGATCTGATCGGCGGCGGGGCCAAGATCATGCTTGCCCGCGCCGTGGAGGCGCAGGGCGGATTGCCCCAGGACGAATTCAAGCGGCTCTACAAGGCGATGCTCGGCTACTACGAACAGCACAATGCCGTCCACACCGTGCCCTATCCCGGGGTGCGCGAGGCCTTGGCCGAGCTGGCGGCGCAGGGCGTACGCATGGCAGTCGTGACCAACAAGTTCGAAGCCTTCGCGAGGCAAGTCCTTACCCAGCTCGATCTGATCGACGTCTTCGAGACCGTGATCGGCGGGGACAGCATGGGCAAGGGCGAGGACGGCCAGTTCCTCGCCAAGCCCCACCCTGCTCCCGTCCTCAAGGCACGCGAGGTGACCGGAGCGGGCCGTTTCGTGTTTATCGGCGATTCGACCTATGACGTGCGCGCCGCCAAGGCCGCCGGGGTTCCGGTGGTCGCGGCGGCCTATGGCTATTGCGACCGCCCCCCGCACGAGCTTGGCGCGGACGCCGTGATCGATTCGTTCGAAGCCCTGATTCCCGCACTGACGGGCCTGCGGGCGGCCATCTGACCCTACGGCAAGCGCGCCTGTCAGTTCGGCTGTTGCAAGGCGCTCATGAAAGTGCCACGCAGCGCCCCGCAATCCAGTTTACGCAGGCGTAAAGCACGCCGCGTCGCAACCACAGGAGAACACGCATGACCATCAGCTTCAAGGACAAGGTCGCCATCGTCACCGGTGCGGGCGGCGGACTCGGCAAGGCTTACGCGCTCGAACTGGCCCGCCGCGGCGCGAAGGTCGTCGTCAACGACCTCGGCGGCTCGCGCGACGGCACGGGCACCTCGGACGCCGCCGCGCAGGTCGTCGCCGAAATCGAGGCGATGGGCGGCGAGGCGATGGCCAACGGCGCATCCGTGACCGAATACGAGCAGATGGAAAAGATGATCGCCGACGCCAAGCAGAAGTGGGGCGGCGTCCATGTCCTCATCAACAACGCCGGCGTGCTGCGCGACAAGACCTTCGCCAAGATGGAGCCCGCCGACTTCGAATTCGTGGTCAAGGTGCACCTCACCGGCTCGGCCTTCGCCACCAAGGCCGCATGGGAAACCTTCCGCGAGCAGGGCTATGGCCGCATCCTGATGACCGCCTCCTCGACCGGCCTGTTCGGCAATTTCGGCCAGGCCAACTACGGCGCGGCCAAGCTGGGTCTTGCGGGCCTCACCAAGACGCTGGCGCTCGAAGGCGCGAAGTACAACGTGCGCGTCAACACGCTCTCGCCGGTCGCGGGGACCCGCATGACCGAGGACCTCTTCCCCGAGGAAGCCTTCAAGCTGTTCGCGCCGGAAAACGTGGTGCCGGCCGCGCTGTTCCTCGTTTCCGAAGACGCGCCGACCAACGCCATCGTCGGCGCGGGCGCGGGCGGCTATCACTCCTCGTGGACGGTGATGAACGATGCCGTGTGGCTGCCGGAAGCCGAGCGCACCGTCGAAGGCTTCGCCGCGCGGTGGGAGGAGATCAATTCCTTCACCAACCTCGTCGCCCCGCAGTCGGGCAGCGAGCAGTCGGGCAACATCCTGCGCGCGATGCAGAAGGTCACCGGCACCGGGCCGAGCTCGGCGCGCGGCTGAACCGTCTTACGGTATTGAAATCGAGAAGGCCCGTCCCCGCAAGGGGGCGGGCCTTTGCTTTGCGCGCCCGGCTAGTCCTCGACGGCCTTCAGCAGCCGCCGCTCCATCGGGGCGAGCACGCCGGCGAGGTCGTGGCCGCGCTTCAAGACTTGTCCGTGCTCGCCGAACAGCGTCCACATCCCCTGCTTCGAGCGGAGCGCCGGGCGCTTTTCGAGGCGGGCCTGCGGGCGTTCGGCGGCGCGGCGGAAGGCGGCGAAGGTGGCGGCGTGACGGTCGAAATCCATCGCGTAGTCGCGCCATTCGCCGGCCGCGACCATCCTCCCGTAAAGATCGAGAATCCGCATCAGCTCGGCGCGTTCGAACCCGACCTGATGGCTCCCTCTCCCCGGGAACGTCACGACCTGTCCGGCAATTCCGGGGATCTGTCCCGTCGTCTTCAATCGTCAGTCCCGCTCTTGCGCCGCCGTACCGCGGCAACCGGCGGCGCGCGTTCGGCCAGCAACGCCTTCATCTCCGCCAGCTCCTCGCGCAGAGTCGCGATGTCGCCTTCGAGCTTCTCCACGCAGTCGCGGCTTGAACGGCCCTGTTCATCGCACGGCGGATCGTCGCAGGGGGTGCCGTAGGGGATGAATTCGCGGAGCCACTCCTCGGCCGGGACCAGCGTCGAGCGGGCCTTGATCCCGACCATCGTTGCGCCCGCAGGCACATCATCGGTCACTACCGCATTGGCGCCCACGCGGGCGCGCTCGCCCACCACGATCGGGCCGATGATCTGCGCGCCCGAACCGATGATGACATTGTCCATCAGCGTCGGGTGACGCTTGCCGCCCTTGCCGTTGGTGGGGTTGGTGCCGCCCAGCGTGACGCACTGGTAGATCGTGACATTGTCGCCGATCTCCGCCGTCTCGCCGATCACGGTGAAGCCGTGGTCGATGAAGAAGTTTTTCCCGATCCTTGCGCCCGGATGGATGTCGATCGCAGTCAGGAGCCGCGAGAAGTGGTTCACGAAACGCGCGAGGAAATAGAGCCGCGCCTCGAACAGCCAGTGCGCCACGCGGTGGAAGCCCAAGGCCCAGACGCCCGGATAAAGCAGGATTTCCCAGCGCGAACGCGGTGCCGGATCGCGTGCGTGGACCGAGTCCAGATAGCTGATCAGCCGTTCGAACATGGACGTCTCATTCCCACCAAATGCAGCGCGATGCAACTTCCGCGAAGCTCAGAACAGGCGGCTCTGCTCCGGTCCGTGAAGGGCCTCGAGCGCGGCGCGCCACACTGACATGGTGGCAGGTGCCTGACGTTCAAGGGAGATCCGGTCGATTGTCGCCACCAGCGTCTCGATCGCGGCGAAGCTGCGGGTCGTGCGCGCCGCGAGGTATTCCGCCGCGCCATCGGGCAGGCTGAGCCCGCGCGCCTCGGCATGGGCATGAATCAGTTCGGCGGCGAAGGCATCGTCGGGCGCACCGATCTCGAGATGGAGCGATCCGCCGATGCGCGACGCGAGATCAGGCAGGCTGATGCGCCAGCCGCCGCGTTCGTTGTCGGCATTGGCGACGATCAGCAGCGACCCGCCTTCCCGCGATCCGCCCTGCTGCACCGCGTTCCAGCGGTGGAACAGTTCGGTCTCGTCCATGGTCTCGGCATCGTCGACGACTTCGAGACTATCGACACCGGCCAGCCCCTGCGCCCAGCGGGCCAGCAGCGACTTGCCCGAGCGCGGCGGACCCGTGAGCACGGCGACATGGAACGGCCAGCGCGACGGCTCCTGCAAGGCCTCGACCACCGGGGCATTGGCCGCGCCGACAATAACCCGCTGCGCTTCGGCTGAGGTCCGCGCCGCCAGCGGCAGCGCGATCTGGGACGGGGGCGTGCGGATCATGCTCCGGGCCCCGCTCAACGGTTAATGGCGAGCGCGTTAGCCCCCCGCCGCACCGCAAATCCGCGCGCTTCGAGAGCTGCGGCGAGTTCTTCAAGCGACCCTGCGAAGCTCACGCTCATCACCGAGGTGCCGCCGATCGCCGTGCTGGTAACGCCCACGCCGCGCACGCCGGCTGTCCCGCGCACCGCACCAAGCGCACCGTCGAAGGCGCCGGCATCGGGGGTGGCGAACTGGACGACGATGCTGCGCACCGCCACCTCGCCCGGCTCGACCCCCGTCACAGGCTGGGCCGCGATCACCGGCACATTGCCGGCCGCTGCCGCCGCCGCTTCCGCCTCAGAGCGGGCCCGCGCCGCGCGGCCGATCTCGATCAGGCGGGCAATCGCCGGGTCGATCTCGCCGGTGCCGCCCAGCCGCAGGGTCGGGTCGGGCTTGAGCTTGCCGCTGGCGAGCGCGGCGGTGAAGATCGCATCCATCCGCTCGACCGCCTTGGCGAGCATCGCGGGCAGTTCGTCCGGACCGGGGGCCTTGAGGGTGAAGCTTTCCAGCGGGCGGCTGTCCGGGCCGTAGCGCGCGGTGAAGGTGCCGCTGACCGGACCGCCGGGAAACTGGTCATCAAGCCGCGCGAAAGCCATCAGCGCGTCCGAGGCGCCATACTGGTCGAGTGTCGAGCGCCACCATACGCGGCTGTGCCGGGCGGTCTGGCCGAAATTGATCAGCAGCGAATCGCCGCCCGCTCCGCTCGGGCGGACATAGTTGATGCGGCTGGTGCCCGGATTGAACTCGGCCCAGGCGCGCTGCCAGGCGTTGCGCTGCTCGAAGGCGGTATAGGCCCCGCCGCTCACTTCGACAGGGATCAGCAGCATCGGTGCCGAGCGTGCGGCCTGCTGCGCCCCGCCGAGATAGCCGCTCGCCCGCTGGCGATCGAACACCACGCCGAGCGTCGCGATATAGCGCCTGGGGCCGAGCCGCTCGCGCTCGATCACGATCGCCGAGACGAGGCCGTCGAGCTGGCCGTCGGACAGCTGCGGGCCATTGATCTTGGCCCAGGCCTTGCGCTGCGCCTCGCGCCAGCCCCTGGCGCGGGCTTCCTCGGCAGAATCGGCGGTGACATCGACGCTGATGCCCTTGACCTCGATATCGGCGCTGGCGGCGGTGGGCGCGATCCCGCGCTCGCCCGCGACCTGCGCCAGCAGCGCATAGCCGCCGCCCATCAAGGCCAGCGCCAACGCAGCGCCGCCCAGCCAGCGCCGCAGCGCTTGCGAAGGGGCCGTCGTGGGGCCGGAAAGGGAAAGCGTCGCACGCATGGGGAAAGCCCGCTCCCTTTGCCCAAAGGCGGGTGGAATTCCAAGCGCGAAAGGCAAGGGTCCAGACTCATAACCCGCAACGGTCGAGACGGAGCGCATTTCAGACCGGGGGTAGGAGCAAGGAGGGAGCGATGCAGTCGCATCGTGACCGACGCGCGACGCCGCCCCGGTCTGAAATGCGCCCGCCGCTCTGCGGTCGCGCTGCGAAGCCCGCTGGACCGCGTCGCTTGCTTGCGCGTAGCTTGTGCTACGCGACTGCGCGGCGCTCCTTGCCAGTGGGCTTCGCAGCGCGATCTCGACCATTGCGGGTTATGGGTCTGGACCCTATGGGCCTATGCATGACTTCGGGGACAAACGAGAGCAAGCCGCAGGGCTCGGGCTACACCTATGCCGATGCCGGCGTTTCGATCGCCGCAGGCAACGCGCTGGTGAAAGCCATCGCCCCGCTGGCGAAGGCCACGGCACGCCCCGGCGCGACCAGCGAATTAGGCGGTTTCGGAGGGTTCTTCGATCCCAAGGCCGCCGGCTACACCGATCCGCTGCTGGTCGCCGCCAATGACGGAGTCGGCACCAAATTGAAGCTCGCGATCGAGCATGACCGGCATGACAGCGTCGGGATCGATCTGGTCGCGATGTGCGTCAATGATCTGATCGTGCAGGGCGCAGAGCCGCTGTTCTTCCTCGACTATTTCGCCACCGGCAAGCTGGAGAACGGCGTGGCGGAACGGGTTATTGCAGGCATCGCGGAAGGCTGCAAAATTGCGGGATGCGCGCTGATCGGCGGCGAGACTGCGGAGATGCCGGGGATGTATGCCCCTGGCGATTATGACCTTGCCGGCTTCTGCGTCGGTGCGGTCGAGCGCGGCGAGCAGTTGACAGGTGACAAGGTTGCGCCCGGTGACGTGCTGCTGGGCCTTGCCTCCTCGGGCGTGCATTCCAACGGCTATTCGCTGGTGCGCCGGCTGGCGGCGGACAAGGGCTGGAAACTGAACCGCCCGGCCCTGTTCGATCAGGAGCAGCTGCTGATCGATGCGCTGATCGCGCCCACGCGCATCTATGTCGCAAGCCTGCTGCCGCTGATCCGCGAAGGCATGATCAATGCCCTTGCCCACATCACCGGCGGCGGGTTGCTCGAAAACATCCCGCGCATCCTTCCGCAAGGCGCCCACGCCCATGTCGATGCCGACCTGTGGCCCCAGCCGCGCCTGATGGCCTTCCTGCAGGCGCAGGGGAACATCGAGCCGGAAGAAATGGCCCGCACCTTCAACTGCGGTGTCGGCATGGTGCTCGCGGTAAGCGAGGCCAAGGTTGCCGAAGTCACCGCCAAGCTTGAAGCGGCGGGCGAAGTCGTCTTCCCTGTCGGCCGGATCGAAGCGGGCGACAAGGGCTGCACTGTGCGCGGGTCGGTCGAAACATGGTCCGCCAAGAGCAATTGGAGCGCGACGCATCTTGGCTGAAAAGGCCCGCATCGCCATCCTCATTTCCGGCGCGGGGACCAACATGGCCGCGCTGGTCTATGCCAGTCGGATCGCGGACTGCCCTTACGAAGTGGTGCTCGTCGCCTCCAACGATCCCGCCGCCACCGGCCTCGCGCTGGCACAGGGGGAAGGCATCCCCACCTTCGCCCTGCCCCACAAGGGGATGACCCGCGAGGCGCATGACGCGGCGATGGAGGCCGCGGTCCTCGAAGCGGGGGCGGACCACATCGTGCTCGCGGGCTATATGCGCATCCTGTCCGACGGCTTCGCGCGCCGCTGGACCGGGCGGATGCTCAACATTCACCCGTCGCTGCTGCCGCTCTACAAGGGGCTCGACACCCATGCCCGCGCCATTGCGGCGGGCGACAGCCATGGCGGGACCAGCGTCCATCTGGTGACGCCTGAATTGGACGCGGGCGAGGTGCTGGCGCAGATCGCGGTGCCGATCGTCGCCGGAGAGACGCCCGAAAGCCTCGCCGGGCGGGTCAAGCTTGCCGAGCACCAGCTCTACCCCCGCGCCGTGGCCGATTACGTGTCACGTTGGCGCAACCCCGCCTGGCTGCTGGAACAGCTCCGCACCCGCGCGCTGGCCCTGCCAGAAACCTGCGAACAGGAAAGCTTCGGTTCGGCCGGCTTCCGCGTCGGAGAGGGCAAGTCGGGCAAGTATTTCGCCTATTTCTCCGACCGTCCGCACGGGCACGAGCGCATCGCCCTGCTGGTCAAGACCAGCGGGATGGATGAACTCCATGCCCTCGTCGAAGATCAGAGCGAGACCTATTTCAAACCCGCCTTCTACGGCGCGAGCGGCTGGGTGGGGATCGTGCTTGACCGGCCCGATCTCGACTGGGGCGATGTCGAGGCGTGGCTCCGGCGCAGCTGGCGGAGCGTCGCGCCCAAGCGCCTGACGCGCTTCATGGATATCGCGGACGCGTTCTGATGGCACCGGTGCGGACCCATCTGCTGGCGCGCGGAAAGCTGGCGCAGCAGGCCAGCGACTTCCTCGGCAAGGCGTGGGACAAGGGCTGGCTGCCTCCGCCCGACCTTGATGCGGATGCGCTGTGGGCCGTCGCCGCCAAGCCGTTCGGAACGCGTGCGGAAGCCGCCGAGTATGGCGGGCGCTCTCCCGAGGACGTTGCCGATTTTCGCGAGCGGCTGGCGCGGATGATCGCAAGCCTTGAGGCCGAGGCCGATCTGAACCCGCTGGGCCGGGCCATGGCCTGGGGGCAATTGTCGCGGCAGATCAAGAACCGCCTCGCCTTCGGTGCGCTGTGGCTGGAGCGGCCCGAAATTCTGGAAACACCCCTCGCGTCGCCGTTCATCGTCATCGGCCATATGCGCTCCGGCACCACGCGCATCCACAAGCTGCTCGCCGCCGATCCGGCCTTCTCGCACACGCGCTATTGCGACGCCTATCACCCCGTCCCGTCACGCTTCGGCATGAACCGCATCGCCAGCGCGGTGGAGCTTGCCATGCTGGGCATGCTCAACCCGTGGATGCAGTCGATCCACCCCATGGCCCCGGCCGAGGTCGAGGAGGAGCTCGCGTGGATTTCGGCGGCGCTCCACCATTCGATCTATGAGAGCCAGTGGCACATTCCTGCCTATTCGGCATGGAGCGAGGCCCGCGGGCCGGCGCCGATCTACCGCGAATTCGCCCGCATCCTGAGAACCGACGCCGCCCATCGCGGCCTTGCCGAAAAGCCGCGCGTGATGAAGGTTCCGGCCTTTGCCGAGGATCTCGCGACGCTGCTGGCGACCTTCCCTGATGCCCGGCTGGTGCTGGCGGAACGCGAGCACGAGGCGGTGCTGCGCAGTGCCGTGAGCCTCGCCGCGAACCAGATGGCGGTGCAGTCGGACACCTGCGACATTGCTGCCATCGAGGCGCGCTGGCGGCACAAGATCGCCTTGCGAGAGGCGCGCATCGCGGCGGCACTGGAAGGCTGGCAGGGGCCGGTGGCGCGGCTCAGCTTCGAAGAGATCAATACCGATTGGCAGGGCGCGATCACCCGCGCCTATGCCGCGCTCGGCCTGACGCTGACGGACGCAGCGCTCGCCGCCATGCACAAGGTGATGGCCGCAAGCAAGGATGGCCACCACCACGCCCACCGCGAACAGCTCGCGCGGTTTGCCGGCGCGGCGTAAACGAAAAGGGCCGCCCCTCACGGGACGGCCCTTTGCAATTCGCCAGGTTCGAAGGCTTAGCCGACGATTTCTTCCGGCTTGAAGAAGAAAGCGATTTCGATTGCGGCGTTTTCTTCGCTGTCCGAGCCGTGGACGGTGTTCTCGCCGATCGACAGCGCCAGTTCCTTGCGGATCGTGCCGGGTGCGGCGTCGGCCGGGTTGGTCGCGCCCATCACTTCGCGGTTGCGGGCAACGGCGTCTTCGCCTTCGAGCACCTGCACCACCACCGGCTCGCTCATCATGAATTCGACCAGTTCACCGAAGAAGGGGCGCTCCTTGTGCACTGCGTAGAAGCCTTCGGCCTGCTCGCGGGTCATGTGGATGCGCTTGGAGGCAACGACGCGCAGGCCGGCTTCCTCCAGCATCTTGGTGACCGCGCCAGTCAGGTTGCGGCGGGTGGCATCGGGCTTGATGATCGAAAAGGTGCGGGTAACCGCCATGATTATGCTCCTGTGAACGTCTTTTTATGGGAGGGGGACTGTTGGCCGCGCGCGTTAGATGCTGCGTTGCAAAATGGCAAGCCCGCGCGCGCCGTGGGACGCGCGCGCAGCGGCGGTGTGGTGCCTGCCCGAAAGCGGGCTCAGCCGCCCTTGTTGCTGCCGATGATCAGCTGGCCGGTGGTGCCGCTCTCGCCACCGGGACTGGCGGTGACCGAAAGGGTCGATCCGTCCTTGCTCTCGCCGCCGATCATCTGCGTGCCGTTGGTGTTCATTTCCAGCTGGATGTCGAACCCGGCCGCCTTGGCCTGTTCGCGGAAGTGGGCGATCACCTTGTCGGCCGCCGCATCGGTTTCGAACATCACCATCGTCCCCTGCCCGTCGGGCTGGTTGACCACGGTGTTGGTGACGACCTTGGAGCCGGGGTAAAGGCTGAACCCGGCAGGCAGGCTGACCGGAACATCCGCGCCCGAGCGCATGGTGGCCGTCCCGTCCTTGCCCTCGATCGTCATCGAGGTCTCGCCCGAGTCCTTGTCGATGGTGTATTCGGCGTTCTCGCCGTCCTCGGTGGTGAATTCGCCAGAGGTTTCCGAGCCACAGGCCGCCAGTGTCAGCGCCGCTCCGCCCGCGATTGCCAGTGCCATCTTGCGCATATCCGTCTCCCCTCAACCTGTGCCGCGCGCCAGCATCCCCTATTGCAGGCCACGCGGCAAGCCCTCAAGCCTTCTTCACCCAGCGACCATCCTGCTGTTCGAAATAGGCCCGCTCGATATCGGCGCGGCCATCCTGCGCGCGCCATGCAGCCCGCGCGGCCGGGGCCGCATCCGGCTGGAACAACAGGAACGCGCGGGCAAACCCTTCGGTGTCGCGGAAGATTCCGTCGGCGAGGATGACATGGCTCGCCCCGTTGAGTGCCGCACCGTCGCCCGACAGCAGGATCGGCTGGCGCTCGGCCCCGGCGGCGTCGGCCTCGCCATTGGCAAGAAAGCTCTCCGGTCCGGCCTGCCACAATTCGCGCGCGATCGCGGCGCGTTGCTGCGGGTCAGCGGAGACGACCAGCACCCGCTCGCCCTCACCCAGCACCCGCCGGGCAATCAGCGCGACGACCTTCTCGACCGGATCGCGCGAGACCTGCCAGAAATCGAGCTTCATGTGAGTCCTTGCTGTCCTACCGCTTCGCTACTTGAGGACAGCAGACTTAGACCTCCGGCAACGATCGGAACAATACTTCACATTGTCCCAATCGCGTTCCCATTTCTTGCGCCACGCAAAAGGCAGCCCGCAGGCGAGGCATGTCTTCGTCGGCAGGTCGGATTTGCGCCTCATCTTGGGCATGAGGCGCTGACCCTAGCCTTCCACAACGTCCCGCACGAACTGGTCGAGCAGGCGCACGCCGTATCCGGTCGCGCCCTTGTCCCAGGTGTGGCCGGGCTTGGAGGCCCACACCATCCCCGCGATATCGAGGTGCGCCCAGGGCGTGCCGTTCTTGATGAACCGCTGGAGGAACTGCGCGGCGGTGATCGAACCGGCCTCGCGCGGGCCGACGTTCTTGATGTCGGCGACGGGCGAATCGATCAGCTTGTCGTAGTTCGCGCCCAGCGGCATCCGCCACAGCTTGTCGCCGGTGGCCTGACCTGCCGCGGTCAGCTGCGCGGCCAGCGTGTCGTCATTGGCGAACATCCCGCCATACTCGTTGCCGAGGCTAATGATCATCGCGCCGGTCAGCGTGGCGAGATCGACGATCCTTGCGGGATCATACTGTTCCTGCGCCCAGTGCAGCGCATCGCACAGCACCAGCCGGCCTTCGGCATCGGTGTTGAGCACTTCGACCGTCTGGCCGCTCATGGTGGTGACGATGTCGCCGGGGCGCTGCGCCTTGCCGTCGGGCATGTTCTCGACGAGGCCCATCACGCCGATCACATTGGCCTTGGCCTTGCGCGTGGCGAGCGCCAGCATCGCACCCGCAACCGCCCCTGCGCCGCCCATGTCCCACTTCATGTCTTCCATGCCCGGCGGCGGCTTCAGCGAGATGCCGCCGGTGTCGAACGTGACGCCCTTGCCGACGAATACGGTCGGCTTCTCGTCCGCCGCGCCGCCGTTCCAGCGGATCGCGAGGAGCTTGGATTCGCGCTCCGAGCCTTTGCCCACGCCCACCAACGCGCCCATGCCAAGCGCTTCCATCTCGGCCTCGCCTAGCACGGTGATGCCGACGCCGGTGCCGGCGAAGGCTTCCTCGCAGGCGGCAACAAAGCTGGCGGGGTAGATGATGTTGGCCGGTTCGGTCACCAGCATCCGGGTGAATTCGACCCCGCGGGCGAGCGCCGCTTCGCGCTCCCATTCGGCTTCGGTGCCGGCGGGCGCGTTGATCACGTGAACCGTCGTAAGCGTCGGGCGCTTGTCGGCGGCAAGCCGCGTGCGATACTTGTCGTGCCGCCAGCCGCGCAGGCGCAGGCCAAGCAGCACCGCGGCGGCATCGGCGGGCGCAAGCCCCGCCTGGCCGAGATCGAGCACCATCGCCGTCTCGCCCGAAACGAGATACTTCGCGGTCAGCGCCGCGCCGGCGCGCTCGCAGTTGAGCCGGCGCTCGGCCGCGCCCGGCTCGCCCGCCCCCGCCAGCGCGATCCACTGCAGACCCGCACCACCGTTTGCGAAACCGTCGAACACCTGGCCCACCCGGCCCGCGAAACGGGCCGCCGCAGCGCCTTCGGCCAGCGCGGGATCGAGCGCGGCGAGGCTCGCGCCCTGATTAACCACCTGCGCGTGCAGGCGGATTTCGGCGGGCGGGACGGCGGTGAAATGGATCTGCATGGGTTCTCCGAAAGGACGCGACTGGTCGCCGGGCCGACACCGCACTGGCAGAGTGCCGCGCACCTGCGACAAGCCGCGCGCGCCGGGGGCGCAATGGCGATTGCGATTAGGCGCGAGCGGTGCAATAGGCAAGGCCATGTCGGGAGGCTTGTCGTACGGATCGCGCGAGGCCGCGTGCCATGACCAGCGCTTCCCGGCGCTGGCCACTTCGTCGCGTCTGGCCCTGGCGCTGATGCTGCTGGCGATGCCCGCCACCCTTGCTGCTCAGGACGCCGCGCAGGACAATGCCGCCGCTCCCGCCGAGGCCGCGCAGGCAGACCCGCGGTCCATCGATTTCGAAGCGCGCGAGATCGCCTATGACAGCGAGCGCGAGACCGTCACCGCGCGCGGCAATGTCATCCTGCGCTCCGAGGATCGCTCGGTGCGCGCCGACGAGGTCACCTGGGACCGCACCACCGGCAGGATCATCGCCACCGGCAATATCCGGCTGGTCGACGATGCCGGCAACCAGCTGTTCACCGATCAGGTCGAACTGACCGAGACCTTCGAGGCCGGTGCCATGTCCGAGCTGCTGATCGCGCTGCGCGCCGGAGGCCGGCTGGCCGCCCGTTCGGCAGAACGGGGCGAGGATGGTGTCGCGCTGCTCACCGATGCGGCCTATTCGGCCTGCGCGGTGACGGGCAGGGACGGCTGTCCCCAGAACCCCAGCTGGCGGGTCACTGCCGACAAGGTGATCTTCGACCAGAAGGCCCAGCGGGTGCGCTTCGACGGCGCGATGCTGGAACTGTTCGGCGCGCGCATCCTCCCCCTGCCCGGCCTCGCGCTGCGGACCGACGGCAAGGCCGAGAGCGGCTTTCTCGTCCCCGATTTCCGGGTCAGTCAGGTCAACGGGCTGGAGGTCAGCGGCGAGTATTACTGGCGCCTCGCCGACAACCGTGATCTGACACTGGGGACCTATGTGTTCTCGAACGTCGCCCCGATGGCGAGCGCCAAGTGGCGGCACCTGACCGACAAGGGCGCCTACCAGATCAGCGGCTTTCTCACCGCCAGCGACCGCCTCACCGACTTCACCGGCGGGCAGAGCTTCCAGAACCGCCCGCGCGGCACCATCGAGGGCAACGGGCGCTTCCAGTTCTCGCCCGAATGGAGCCTGACCGGCTCGATCCGCCTCGCCAGCGACCGCACCTTCCTGCGCCGCTACGATCTCAGCCGCGATGACCGGCTGCGTTCGACCATCAATCTCGAACGCATCACCGAGAAATCCTATTTCTCGCTCGCCGGCTGGGCGACCCAGACGCTGAGGATCAATGCCGATCAGGGGCAGGTGCCGCTCGCCCTGCCCGCGCTCGACTATCGCCAGCTGGTCGCCGACCCGCTGCTCGGGGGCGAGATCGAATTCCAGGTCAACAGCCTCGCGCTGCTGCGCAACGACGGGCAGGATACCCAACGCGCCTTTGCCGGGGCGAAGTGGGACCTGCGACGGCTGACCGGCCTCGGGCAGGTGGTGACGTTGACCGCTCTGGTGCGCGGCGACATCTACAACACCGACAACATCCTGGCGACCGCGACCCCGAGCTACCGCGGCACCGAGGGCTGGACCAGCCGCGGCATCGCCACCGCCGCGATCGACATCGAATGGCCCTTCGTGGGCGAGGCCTTCGGCGGCACGCAGGTTCTGAAGCCGCGAGTGCAGATCGTCGCCAGCCCCAAGCTGCGCAATCTCGACGTGCCCAACGAGGATGCCCGCGCGATCGATCTGGAGGATTCCAACCTTTTCGCGCTGAACCGCTTCCCCGGTTACGACCGGGTGGAAGACGGCACGCGGGTGACCTGGGGGGTGGACTGGGAACTCCAGCGCCCCGGCTGGAAGGTGTCGACCACCATCGGCCAGTCCTATCGCTTCGATGATCCGGCAGAACAGATCTTCCCGACCGGCACCGGCCTGTCCGAGCGGGTGTCCGACTTCGTCGGGCGCACCCAGATCCGGTTCCGCGACTTCGTCAACTTCACCCACCGCTTCCGGCTCGACAAGGACAATCTTGCGGTCCGCCGCAACGAGATCGACGCAACGATCGGATCGCGCCGCAACTATGTCGAGATCGGCTATCTCCGGCTCAATCGCGACATCCAGACGGTCGAGGACCTTCGTGACCGCGAGGAACTGCGCGCCGCCGCACGCATCGCGATCGGGCGGAAGTGGTCGATGTTCGGCTCCGGGGTGTTCAACCTCACCGACACCGACGAGGATCCGGTGTTCCAGCCCGACGGTTTCGAGCCGATCCGCACCCGGCTCGGCATCGCCTATGCCGACGATTGCATCGAATTCGGCGCGACCTGGCGGCGCGACTTCATCGACGCAGGCGATGCGCGGCGCGGCAATACGTTTCAGCTGTTCTTCGCCCTGCGCAATCTCGGCTTCCGCTGAGACGGCCTGCGAATTGGCAGAGCGGATAATTGGGGGTAAGGGCCTGTCACAGTGGCCAGCGCCGCGGGCCGGGAGTAAGGCGGGACTCAGCTTCCATTCAGCCGCACCGGCACAAAGCTGCACCAGATTGCGTGAGGGGTCGCGCACTAATTGACCTAAGGCGGGAATGAACGCGTGAGAATGAAGCTGTTTTCAAACAAGGCCGGAATGACGCTGCGGGGCGGCGCGATGCTGGCCTCGCTGGCTGCGCTCGCTCTGGTTCCAGCCGCGGCGCCGGCGCAGACCGTGGCGGTACCTACGGCCGAAAATCCTTTCGGTCTGCCCGAGGACATCACCATTTTCGGCAAGACCGATCCCAACCGCCGCGCGGCCACCGCGGTGGTCAACGGCTATGTCATCACCGGCACCGACATCGACCAGCGTGTGGCGCTGGTCACGGCCTCTTCGGAAGCGCCGATTTCCGATGACGAGCTGCTGCGCCTGCGGGTGCAGGTGCTGCGCAACCTGATTGACGAGACGCTCAAGATTCAGGCCGCCGAAGCGGCCGAGATGAAGGTCACCGGTCAGGAAGTCGAGGAGACCTACCAGCAGCTCGCCGGACAGAACTTCGGCAGCGAGCCGAAGAAGATGGACGAATACCTCCTCTCGATCGGCTCCTCGCCCGCCTCGCTCAAGCGTCAGATCGAAGGCGAGATCGCGTGGGAGAACCTCCTGCGCCGCAACATCATGCCCTTCGTCAACGTCTCGGCCGAAGAGGTCAACGACGTGCTCAAGCGCATGAACGAGGCCAAGGGCACCGACGAATACCGCGTGGGCGAGATCTATCTTTCGGCCACCACCGAGAACCGCGCCAAGGTGCTCGCCAATGCCCAGGCGATCATGGAGCAGCTCCAGCAGGGCGGCAGCTTCGTCGCCTATGCGCGCCAGTTCTCGGAAGCCTCGCACTCGGTCGTCGGCGGCGATCTGGGCTGGGTGCGGCTCGGCCAGCTGCCGCCGCAGATCGGCGCTGCGATCCGCGGCATGGCGCCCGGCCAGCTGCAAGGCCCGATCGAGATCCCGGGCGGCTTCTCGATCGTCTACCTGATCAACAAGCGCCAGGTGCTGATGGCCGACCCCAACGAGGCGATGCTGAACCTGAAGCAGATCTCGATCAGCTTCCCCGAAGGCGTGACCGAGGCGGCGGCGAGCGCAAGGGTCGAACAGTTCGGCCAGTTCATCGAGTCCTTGCGCGGCTGCGCCGATGTCGAGGCCGGCGCGGCAGCGATCGGGGCGCAGGTTATCTCCAACGACCAGATCAAGGCGGCGAACCTGCCCGAACAGCTGCGGGCGATCATCCTTAACCTGCAGATCGGCCAGACCACCCCGCTGTTCGGCGGCGTGCAGGAAGGCGTGCGCGTGCTGATGCTGTGCGGGCGCGACGATCCCAAGGATGCCGGCGCTCCGACCTTTGCGGCGGTGATGGACCAGATCGAGCAGGAGCGCGTCAACAAGCGCGCCCAGCGTTACCTGCGCGACCTGCGCAACGACGCCTATATCGAATACAATTGAGCGCAGACACGGCACCCCTCGCGATAGCTTTGGGCGATCCGGCAGGGATTGGCCCTGAAGTTGTCCTAGGCGCGTGGACGCGCCTGCGCAGCGAGCGGCGCGCCCCGCCCGCCTTCGTGGTCGGCGGGCCGGAGCTGCTGCGTTCAGCGGCGGAGGCCTTGCGGATCGACTGCCCGATCGTGCCGATTGCCGATCCCTCCGAGGCGTTCTACGCTGGCGCAGCGGGCCTGCCGGTGATGGCGGGGCTTGATGCCGCGTGGTCACCCGGCCAGCCCTCGCCTGATGGCGCCAGGCTGGCGCTGGCCTCGCTCCAGTGGGCGACCAAGTTCGCCCTTTCGGGCATGGCCGCGGGTCTCGTCACCGCGCCGGTTTCCAAGAGCGCGCTGGCGGCGGTCGGCTGGGATTATCCGGGGCAGACCGAATTTCTCGCCGATGCCTGCGGCCGGCCCTATCGCGATGCAGTGATGATGCTGGCCGGGCCGAGCCTGCGCACCGTGCCGCTGACCGTGCACGTCGCGCTGAGCGAGGTGCCCGCTCTGCTCTCGGCAGACCTGATCATCCACAAGGCGCGGATTGTCGCGGCAGGGCTCCGGCGCGATTTCGGCATCGCTTCCCCCCGCCTCGCGATTGCCGCGCTCAACCCGCACGCGGGCGAAGGCGGGCAGTTCGGCGACCAGGAAGCGCGCATCATTTCGCCCGCCATCGCCGCGCTTCAGGCCGAGGGGATCGCGGCATTCGGCCCTGTCCCCGGCGACGCGCTGTTCACCCCCCGGGCGCGGGCGACCTATCACGCGGCGCTCGCGATGTATCACGATCAGGCGCTGATCCCGATCAAGGCGCTCGAGGTGGACGAGGGCGTCAACGTCACGCTCGGTCTGCCGATCATCCGCACCTCGCCCGATCATGGCACCGCCTTCGACATCGCCGGCAAGGGCCTCGCCGATCCCGGCGCGATGGCGGCGGCGATCGTGATGGCGGCGGAGATGGCAGCGGCGCGGACGCGCGCATGACCACCCTTCCCCCGATCCGCGAGGTGATCGCCCGCCACGGCCTCGCCGCCTCCAAGGCGCTGGGGCAGAACTTCCTGCTCGACGAGCAGCTGCTGGCCCGCATCGCGGCGCTGCCGGGCGATCTGTCCGGGCAGAAGGTGCTCGAAGTCGGCCCCGGCCCCGGCGGGTTGACGCGGGCACTGCTGCGCGCCGGCGCGAAGGTCACCGCGATCGAGATGGACCGCCGCTGCCTCCCCGCCCTCGCCGAACTGGGCGAGGCCTTTCCCGGCCAGCTGACCGTGGTCGAGGGCGATGCGCTCAAGCTCGATCACAATGCGCTGATGGGCGCAGAGCCATTCCACGTGCTCTCGAACCTGCCCTACAATGTCGGCACCGCGCTGTTCGTGCGCTGGCTCAGCGGGGAGGCCTGGCCGCCCTTGTGGCAGTCGCTCACCCTGATGTTCCAGCGCGAGGTTGCCGACCGGATCGTGGCAAGCGCCGGAGAGGATGCCTATGGCCGCCTCGCCGTCCTCGCCCAGTGGCGCGCCGAGGCGAAGCTCGCGATGAAGGTCCACCGCAGCGCCTTCACCCCGCCCCCCAAGGTGATGAGCGCGATCGTCCACGTGACCCCCGCCGCCATGCCCGAAGGCGTCAGCGCGCGGATGCTCGAACGCCTCACCGAAGCCGCCTTCGGCCAGCGCCGCAAGATGCTGCGCCAGAGCCTCAAGGGCGTCCCCGGCGCGCTGGAGGCGCTCGCGAGCCTCGGAATCGACGAGACGCGGCGGGCCGAGACGGTCAGCGTGGCGGAGTTCGTCGCGCTAGCCCGCGCCATGCAAGGGTGATCGACCCGCCCGCTCCGTTCAGGTTCGCGCCTGTTGGAGACACATGAGACACTGTCCTGAACGCAAAAACCTGCCCCCGCGTTGCAGACAGATGCGGGCAAGACAGGCCATACAGGCGAGCCTGGCAAATCACGAGCGTGTAGGAAACCGCTCTCCTACCCCGCCTTCTTGCGCAAGCGCCAAGCGTGCAGCAGCGGTTCGGTATAGCCGCTCGGCTGCTCGACGCCCTTGAAGATCAGGTCCTTCGCCGCGCTGAAGGCCGCGCCGTTCTCGTTGCCGGTGAGCGGCACATAGAGCGGATCGCCCGCGTTCTGGGCGTCGACCTTGGCGGCCATGCGGGTAAGCGAGTCCAGCACCTGTGCTTCGGTAATCACCCCGTGCAGCAGCCAGTTGGCGATGTGCTGCGAGGAGATGCGCAGGGTCGCGCGGTCCTCCATCAGGCCCACGTCATTGATGTCGGGCACCTTGGAGCAACCCACGCCCTGATCGATCCAACGCACCACGTAGCCGAGCAGGCCCTGGCAATTGTTGTCGAGCTCCTCGCGGATTTCCTCCTCGGACCAGTTCGCGCCCTCGGCGAGCGGGATCGCCAGCAGCGCGTCGAGACCCATCGGTTCGGGCAGGGTCTTCTGAACATCGAACACGTTGAGCTGGTGGTAATGCAGCGCATGGAGCGTCGCGGCGGTGGGGGACGGCACCCAGGCGGTGTTGGCGCCTGCCTTCAAGTGGCCGATCTTCTCGACCATCATCTGCCCCATCAGATCGGGTGCGGCCCACATGCCCTTGCCGATCTGCGCCTTGCCCGACAGGCCGTGCTTCAGCCCGATGGCGACATTGCGCGCCTCGTAGGCCTTGAGCCAGTCGCTGCCCTTCATCGCACCTTTCCGCAGCATCGGGCCGGCGCGCATCGAAGTGTGGATTTCATCGCCGGTGCGGTCGAGGAAGCCGGTGTTGATGAAGACAATCCGGTCACGCACGGCATGGATGCAGGCGGCAAGATTGGCGCTCGTGCGCCGCTCCTCGTCCATCACCCCGACCTTGATGGTGTGGCGCGGAAGCTGAAGCAAATCCTCAACCACGTCGAACAGGTCATTGGTAAAGCCACATTCTTCTGGCCCGTGCATCTTGGGCTTCACGATGTAGATCGAGCCGCAGCGGCTGTTGCCGAACTTGCCGTGACCCTCGACATCGAGCGCGCTGATGGCGCTGGTGAACACCGCGTCCATGATGCCCTCGGGCACTTCCGAGCCATCAGCGAGGCGAATCGCCGGGTTGGTCATCAGGTGGCCGACATTGCGCACGAACATCAGGCTGCGGCCCTTGAGGGTGTGCGCGGTGCCGTCCGGCGCAGTGTAGCTCTTGTCGCCCGCCAGCGTGCGGGTGAGCGTCTTCCCGCCCTTCTCGAAGCTTTCCGAGAGGTCGCCGCGGATGATGCCGAGCCAATTGGTGTAGGCCAGCAGCTTGTCCTCGGCATCGACCGCTGCGACCGAATCCTCGCAATCGGCGATGGTGGTGAGCGCCGCCTCGACGATGATGTCGGCGATCCCGGCCTTGTCGGTTGCGCCCACGGGCGTGTTCGAATCGAACACAACTTCGACGTGCAGGCCATTGTTCTTGAGGAGAATACCCTTCTCGGTCTCGCCGATATACTGGCCCGCGTCAGCCAGTGCCACGCCGTCACGGCTACCAAGGTCGGCCCAGCTCCCGCTCGCCAGCGGGAGGGCTTCGTCGAGGAACTGCCGCCCGCGCGCGATCACCGCTGCGCCGCGTTCCTCGTCATACCCGCCCGGCCGCGCCGGAGCCGCATCGAGCGCGTCGGTGCCGTAGAAGGCGTCGTAGAGGCTCCCCCATCGCGCGTTCGCCGCATTGAGCAGGAAGCGGGCGTTGAGAATCGGCACCACCAGCTGCGGCCCCGCCATGGTCGCGATTTCGGGATCGACGTTCTGCGTGCCGATGGTGAAGTCGCCCGGCTCGGGAACGAGGTAGCCGATCTGCGTGAGGAAAGCCTTGTATGCCGTTGGATCATGAGGTTTTCCCGCGCGCTCACAATGCCATGCGTCGATCTGCGACTGCAAGGTCTCGCGCTTCGCCAGCAGCGCGCGGTTGCGCGGGGCGAAGTCTGCCAGCAGCGCGGCGAAGCCCTGCCAGAACGCCGCCACGTCGCGGCCCAGCGGCGCCAGCACTTCGGTTTCCAGGAAACGCGCAAGCCGGGAATCGATCGCGATGCCGGCGCGGGAGGTCATGTCAGTCATCAAAGTCCTCGTGGGTTGTCAGAGCCCGGGGAGGAGAGGACGGGCCGCCCTATGGCGCAGGGGAGATTGGATTGCAACGGGTTGGACTGGCGCGCGCGGGCGGCTAGAGGGAGGGCATGGACGGGACGCAGATGATCGACTCCGGCGCGATGCTGGCGCAGGTGCGCGCGTGGAGCGCGATCAACACCGGCACGGCGAATCTCGCCGGTCTTGCCGAGCAGGCCGCCACACTGGCCGAAGCCTTTGCCGCCCTGCCCGGCAGCGTCGAACTGGTCGATCCCGCCCCCGTCACCGCGATTGCCGCCGACGGCAGCGCCTTCGACAAGCCGCACGGCCAGCATCTGGTGGTGCGCGTGCGCCCGCAGGCCAACCGGCGGATCCTGCTGACCGGCCATATGGACACCGTCTTCCCCGCCGATCACGCGTTCCAGCACCAGCGCTGGCTCGACGAGGAGACGCTGAACGGCCCGGGCGTGGCCGACATGAAGGGCGGGATTGCAGTGATGCTCCACGCGCTGCTGGCCTTCGAACAGACCGCCGCCGCCTCCAGCCTCGGCTATGACGTGCTGATCAATTCGGACGAGGAAACCGGCTCGCTGGCCAGTGCCGCGCTGATTGCCGATCTCGCCACGGGTAAGCTCGCCGCGCTGACCTATGAGCCCGCCGCCTTGCCTGATGGCACGCTGGCGCACGAGCGCGGCGGGACGGGGAATTACTCAATCACATTTACCGGCCGCAGCGCCCACGCCGGGCGCAATCCGCACGAAGGGCGCAACGCGATTGTCGCCGCGGCCGATCTGATCCTGCGACTGAAGGCGCTGGGAAGCGACGATATCACCATCAATCCGGCCAAGCTGGAAGGCGGCGCGGCCAACAACGTCGTGCCCGATCATGCCGTGCTGCGCTTCAACATCCGTCCGAAAACGGTCGAGGCAGGCGCTGTCTTCGATCATGCACTCAATCACTTGCTGGTCGATATTCAGACCGCGCACGAAGTTTCCACCCATCGTCACGGCGGCGTCACCCGTCCGCCCAAGAAGGTGGACGAAGCGGCACAGCGCCTGTTCGATCTGGTGCGCGAATGCGGCGCGGAACTGGGGCAGGACATCCGCTGGCAAGCGACCGGCGGGGTGTGCGACGGCAACAACATCGCCGCTTGCGGAGTGCCGGTGGTCGATACCATGGGCGTACGCGGCGGCGCGATCCATAGCCCGGAGGAGTATTTGATCGTGCCCAGCCTCGCCGAACGCGCGGCGCTTTCCGCCCGCGTCATCGAGCGTCTCGCAATGGGCCATTTGGAACGGGGTGCAATATCGTGACCTTCCGCCTGCGCGCCGCGCGCCCCGCCGATCTTGAGGCGCTTTACGAAATGGCCAAGCTGACCGGCGGAGGGTTCACCAACCTGCCGCCCGACCGTGCCGCGCTGCGCACCAAGCTCGAACGGGCCGAGGCCGCGTTTGCACGGGACAGCGATTCGCTGGGGGACGAACTGTTCGTGCTGGTGCTGGAAAACGCCCGTACCGGGGCGGTGCGCGGCACCTGCCAGCTAATGAGCCAGGTCGGCCAGCGCTGGCCGTTCTATTCCTACCGCCTCAACACGCTGACCCAGTATTCGCAGGAGCTCGACCGCACGGTGCGCGCCGAGCTGCTCAGCCTCGTCACCGATCTCGAAGGGTCGAGCGAGGTCGGCGGACTGTTCCTCCATCCGAACGAACGCGCCGGGGGCCTCGGCCTGCTGCTCGCCCGTTCGCGCTACCTGTTCGTCGCGATGCACCGGGCGCGCTTTGCCGATCGCATCCTTGCCGAGCTGCGCGGGATCATCGACGAGCGCGGCGGATCGCCCTTCTGGGACGGGGTCGCGGGGCGGTTCTTCGGGATGAGCTTTCAGGACGCGGACTATTTCAACGCCATCAACGGCAACCAGTTCATCGCCGACCTGATGCCCAAGCACCCGGTCTATATCGCGATGCTGAGCGAGGATGCGCGCTCGGTGATCGGCGTGCCCCACCCCACCGGGCGCGCGGCGATGCGGATGCTGGAGGACGAGGGTTTCCGCGCCGAAGGTTATGTCGACATCTTCGACGGGGGGCCGACGATGGTGGCGCGCACCGACAATGTCACCAGCGTGAAGAACGCCGCGCTCGCCAAGGTCACCGCGCTCGCGGTGAGCGAGGGCGAGAAGGCGATCCTTGCCACCGGCAGGCTCGGCACCTTCCGCGCCTGCTTCGGCGCGCGAGTGCTCGACGGCGAGGGCGGCATCGCGATCGATTCCGCCAGCGCCGACCTCCTCGACGTGTGCGAAGGCGACATGGTGTGGAGCGTGGCGCGCTAGGATTTGCTCCCAGACCCGTTCGTGTCGAGCGAAGTCGAGACACGTTGCCACCCCGGGTTCTCGACTTCGCTCGACACGAACGGAAGAGAAAATGCTCACCGAAATCAATTTCGACGGGATCGTCGGCCCTTCGCACAATTATGCCGGCCTCAGCCTCGGCAACATTGCCAGCGCGAGCCATGCGGGCGATCCCTCCTACCCCCGCGCGGCCGCCTTGCAGGGCGTCGCGAAGATGCGCGGCAATCTCGCGCGGCTCGGCGTGCAGGGCTTCCTGCTGCCCCTCCCCCGCCCGAACCACGCGCTCACACAGGCGCTCGCACTCGACGGCAGCGAGCCGCCGCAGCTGCGCGCCGCGCCGTGGTCGGCATCGAGCATGTGGACCGCCAATGCCGCGACGGTCTCGCCAGCCCCGGATACGGCGGACGGGCGCTGCCACCTGACGCCCGCCAACCTCGTCACCATGCTCCACCGCGCGCAGGAATGGCCCGATACCAAGCGCCAGCTGGAGATCGCTTTCGGCGACACGGCGCATTTCGCGATCCACGACGCCGTCCCGCCGACCTTCGGGGATGAAGGCGCGGCCAATCACATGCGCCTGTGCGAGAGCCACGAGGCGCCCGGTGTCGAAGTGTTCGTCTACGGCAAGACCGGCGGGCGCTTCCCCGCGCGCCAGCACGAACAGGCCAGCCGCCTCGTCGCCCGCGCCCACGGCCTCGATCCGAAACGCACCGTGTTCATCGAGCAGAACCCCGAGGCGATCGCGGCAGGCGCTTTCCACAATGACGTGGTCGCAGTGGCGAACGGGCGGGTGCTGTTCACCCACGACATGGCCTTTGCCGACCAGCAGGGCGCCTATGACGCGATCCGCGCCGCCTTCCCGGCGCTGGAGGTGGTCGAGGTGCCGTCCTCTGCCGTCTCGCTGCATGAGGCGATCCGCACCTATCTGTTCAACGCCCAGCTGCTCACCCTGCCGGATGGCAGCATGGCGCTGATCGTCCCCGAGGAATGCCGCGAGAGCGCCGCCGTGTGGGGCTGGGCCGAGGCGATGCTCGCGACGAACGGCCCGATCCGGCAGGTGATCCCGGTGGATGTGCGCCAGTCGATGGCAAACGGCGGCGGCCCGGCCTGTCTGCGGCTGCGGGTGGTGTGCGATCCGGCCACGGTCGACCCGCGCTTCCTGCTCGACGAGGCCAAGGCCGACCTTGTCGAAAGCGTCATCGCCGCGCGTTGGCCCGAGCAGATCGACCCGTCCGATCTTGGCACAGAGACACTGGCAGACAGCGTGATTGCGGCACGGCTCGCCTTGCTCGAGGCGCTCGATCTCGCGCAGCTTGGTTAACGCGTTTGCCGACTCGGCAGCAATGGGTTTAGGGTTACGACATCGTTAAAGAGGGGGCCGCGGGACGGTGCCCCCCCTGCCCCGGGAGAGCCCATGCTGCGCAAGATCGGTCGGCTGTTCGTGATCAAGACGCGCTTTGAGGCGTTTCTGATCATCTATGCCCTCGCCCTGGGGTCCACCGCGCGCGGCACCGAATATCTCCACAAGTTCCCCGGCTTCGGCGGCCAACTGCTGTTCCTCGCCACCACCGGCGCGGTGTTTCTGGCGGGCGCAAAGATGCTCGATTGCCTGAAGCTGGAAAAGGAAGTGGCCGAGTTGCGCGCGCAGGTAAGCGAACCGGCGGAGTGATCCTCGGGCCGGCTGCGGCGCGCTGCTGACGGGAAAAGGTGGGGGTTTCTGTTGCTACGTACCCCCGGACGCCCGGTTTCCGATTCTGTTACCCGGTTCGGTCCGAACCGTGCTCAAAGCGTTGTAAATTCAGGCCGTTAAGCCATCACATTACGCAGCGAGAGCAAGTGCTTCGTTGTCGTTGGCACTTATGGGTTTTGAGCCTTTAACGGGTTACTCAGCCCGGGCGAAAACACTGCTTTTCAACACACGTCGATCCTGGTTCGGCCCCTCCAGCTGAGCCGCTCGGCCGGCACGCTTCATGCGTGCTGGCCGCGTGGCCCAGATGGTGGAGCCGCCGGGTACTGCCCCCGGGTCCGTTGCATCTATTGCACAGCGCAATTTATCGCCATAGCCGATCGAAACCGGCAATGGCTGATATAGCGCGGCATTCCTGAATGTGAAGTGGATGGGTTTTTGTTCGCGCGCACCCCTCCGGGCGCGCCGATCCTCGCTCGCACGGCCTGAAGGCCTCGTCGCTGCGGTCGGGCAGTCGCCCTTGCGGCCCTTCGGGCCGTTTGGCGCGGACCACACCGCCCCGCACCTTACTTCTTCAGCGCGTCCCTGATCTCGGCGAGCAGTTCCACCTCGGTCGGCCCGGCAGGTGCTGCCGGCTCCTCCGGCTTGGCGAACTGCGCGGTCACCTTGTTCACGTAGCGCACCATCAGAAAGATGATGAAGGCCAGGATCACGAAGTTGATCACCACCGAGACAAAGGCGCCCAGCCCGATCACGTTCGCCCCCGCCTCGCGCGCGGCGGCGAGCGGGGTGCCGGGGGCGACCTCGCCCGAGAGCACGATGTAGCGGTCTGAAAAGTCGATATTGCCGAAGATCGCGCCGACGAAGGGCATGATGATCTCGTCGGTCAGCGACTTGACGATCGCCCCGAAGGCCCCGCCAATGATCACCCCGACCGCGAGGTCGATGACATTGCCCCTGAGAATGAAGGTCCTGAATTCCGACAGCATGATGATCCCCTCCGGCTGATGTTCCCCATGTTCTGGCACTCCCGGCGCGCGCTGCCAAGCCATGCGTTTTCTCCCCCGCCCGCTTGAACCGGCAAGGGGGTGTGCTATATCAGCAATACAGAAGCTTGCTGCACCGGGCCACGCGTGCTCCAGTGCCATCAGGAGGGATCGATTGATGACGTTCACCACCATGCTGCGCGGCGCCTTTGCCGCTCTGGCCGCGCTGAGCCTTGCCGCCTGCGGGATCAACTCGGTGCCGACCAAGGAAGAAGCCGCCAAGGCGCAGTGGGGCAATGTCGAAAGCGCGCTGCAGAACCGTTCGGACAAGATCCCCAATCTTGTCGCCGTGGTGCAGGCCGCCGCGATCTCGGAGAAGGACATCCTTCAGGGCGTGATCGACGCGCGCGCCCGCGCGACCGCGATCAACATCACCACCGATGACCTCTCGAACCCCGAGGAATTCAAGAAGTTCAGCGATGCGCAGAACCAGCTGACGCAGGCGCTCGGCCAGCTGCGCACCGTGGTCGAGAACTACCCGCAGCTCGCCAGCCAGCCGCGCTTTGCCGATCTGATGGTGGCGATCGACGAGGCCAACAACCAGATCAACACCGAGCGGGTGCGCTACAATGATCTCGCGCGCGACTACAACACCGAGATCCGCACCTTCCCCTCGAGCATCGGGGCGAACATCATCCACGGTGCCAAGCCGCTCGAATATTTTGAAGCCGACGAAGCCGCCAAGGCCAACCCCAAGGTCGACATGAGCGGCATCACCGGCACCCCCGCCCCGGCGGCCGCGAACTGAGGTGACCATAACCCCCCTCGCCCCGCTGCGCCGGGCGCTGCTGTTGCTGGCGGGATTGCTGTGGCTCGGCCTCGCCGCAACGGCACAGGCGCAGGACTACCCGCCTGTCCCCGAAGGCCCGGTCTATGATGGCGCGAATATCCTCTCGCCCGAAACCGTCGCGAAGCTCGATGCCGAGCTGCGCGCCTACAACAAGGAGACCGGCCGCGCGATCATCGTCGCCACAGTGCCGAGCCTCGGCGGGGCCAGCATCGAGACCTATGCGACCACGCTGTTCACCGACAAGTGGGGCATCGGCGGCGCAAAACGCGATGCCGGCCTGCTGCTGCTGATCGCGCCCAACGAGCGCAAGCTCAGGATCGAAGTCGGCTATGGCCTCCACGGCTATTTCGGCGGGATCATGGCCGGACGGGTGATCAACGACGTGATCACGCCGCGCTTCAAGGAAGGCAATTTCGATGCTGGCGTGACCGACGGAGTCGCGGCGATCCTCGCGCACCTCGCCAAGAGCCCGGAAGACGCGATCGCGATCGAGGAAGCCGCGCAGGCCGCCGCCGCGCAGGAGAGCCGCAGCGATGGCGGCTTTCCCTTCGGCGTGCTGATCTGGCTCGCCTTCGTGTTCTTCTTCTTTGTTCTGCCGATCCTTTCGGGACACAGGCGGCGGCGCAAGTATCGCGCCAGCGGCTCGGGCCCTTGGGGCGACCGCGGCCGCGATGCCGCCGATACCGCGCGCGACATCATCCTTTGGGAAGTCGGCAGCGCGATCCTGCGCGGCGCGCTCTCCGATCGCGACAATGACGGCTGGGGCGGTGGCGGCGGCGGTTTTGGCGGTGGCGGGGGCGGCTTCGGCGGCTTCGGCGGCGGCAGTTCCGGAGGCGGCGGCGCCTCGGGGGGGTGGTAGACCATGGCCTATCTCGATGATGCAGGACGCAAGCTCGTAGCCGACGCGGTCACCACTGCCGAAAGCGACACCTCGGGCGAGATCGTCACCGTGCTGACCGACCGCTCGGATGGCTACACCGATGTCGCGCTGCTGTGGGCGGCAGGCGCGGCCTTCACCGCGATGAGCGTGTTTGCGGCTGTCCCCCTGCCCTTCCTTGACTTGTGGGATCGTCTGATCGGCGGCTGGGGCCACCAATGGACCACCGGCGAGCTGGCCAGCATGGTGATCGCGCTCGGGCTGGTGAAGTTTCTCGCCGTGCTGCTGGTGCAACAGTGGGAGCCGCTGAAGTTTGCCCTGATCCCCGCCCCCACCAAGACGATCCGCGTCCACAATCAGGCGGTGCGCCAGTTCAAGGTCGGCGCGGAACGGCGCACCACCGGGCGCACCGGCGTGCTGATCTACCTCTCGATGCGCGAACACCGCGCGGAGATCGTCGCGGACGAGAGCATCGCAGCGCTGGTTCCGGCCGAAGTGTGGGGCGAGGCGATGGGCGACATGCTCGCCGAAATCCGCAAGGGCCGCATAGCCGAGGGGCTGGCGGCGGGCATCCGCGACGTCGGCTTCGTGCTCGCCGAGCACTTTCCGCGCGGGGAGGACGACCAGAACGAACTGCCCGACCGGCTGATCGAGGTTTAGGCACCCTTCCCTCTTGACCAGTGCCGTTGGAAGCTGTCGAAGGGCGGTCCCTGCCTGCCCGACGGAGCAAACCTTGGAACGAGACCGCGACGCCGACCTGCCCGAACAGGTCATGTGGGAAGGCCGCTTCATCACCGCCAAGAAGCGCGGACGGTGGGAATATGTCGGGCGCGCCCGCGGTATCCGCGCCGCGGCGATCATCGCGCTCGACGCGGACCCCGACGGCACCCGCCACGTAATTCTCGTCAGCCAGTACCGCGTGCCGCTCGGGCGCTTCAGCCTCGAAATCCCGGCCGGTCTGATCGGCGACGACGAAGGCAAGGACGGCGAGGATGCGACCGTCGCCGCCGCGCGCGAGCTGGAGGAGGAAACCGGCTACCGCGCCGGCACGCTCGACGTGCTGGGCGAATTCTACTCCTCGCCGGGCATGGTCTCGGAATGCTTCACGCTGCTGAAGGCGACCGGGCTTGAACGGGTCGGCGAGGGCGGCGGCACCGAAGGCGAGAATATCACCGTCCACCGCGTCGCGCTGCGCGACCTCAAGCGCTTCGTGGCCGAGTGGCGGCGCGCAGGCCACGCGGTCGACGTGCGCATCGCGATGTTGCTAACACCGGAATACTTGGGAGAGGATTGACTTATGGCAGGACGTGTAGCGGGCAAGATGGCCCTGGTGACGGGCGGCGCGCAGGGCCTTGGCCGCGCGCATTGCATCCGCCTTGCGCAGGAAGGCGCGCGGGTCCTGGCGACCGACATCAACGGCGCAGGCGCGGCGGAAACGGCGGCGATCATCAATGCCGAGATGGGCGAAGGCACCGCTTTCAGCATCGCGCACGACGTGACCGATCCGGCGCAATGGGAAGCCGCGGTGGAGGCCGCGCGCGAGCAGCTCGGCGGATTGAACGTGCTGGTCAACAATGCCGGAATCGGCGTTGCCGGCAATATCGAGACCTGCAAGTTCGAGGATTGGCAGCGCTGCTTCGACATCAACGTCAATTCGATCTTCCACGGCTGCCAGAAGGCCCTGCCGCTGATGCGCGAACACGCGCCGGGATCGATCATCAACATCTCGTCGATCGCGGGGCTGATCGCGAGCGACACCATGCCCGCCTACAACGCCAGCAAGGCGGCGGTGTGGATGCTGTCGAAGTCGATCGCGCTGCACTGCGCCAAGAAGGGCATGAACATCCGCTGCAATTCGGTGCACCCGACCTTTGTCGACACGCCGATCCTCGACGGCACGGCCAAGGCCCATGCGCTCGACAAGGACGTGCTGATGGAGAAGCTGGCGCGGCAGATCCCTCTGAAGTTCGTGGGCGAGCCCAACGACATCGCCAATGCGGTGCTCTATCTCGCCAGCGACGAAAGCCGCTTCATGACCGGGGCCGAGCTCAAGCTGGATGGCGGCATTTCCGCAATGTGAGTTTCAGACCTCCCGCCCCGCCTCCCCGCCCGGCCACCAATGGCACCACTATGTTATGGTGGCCGCCAAACAAAAAAGGGGCCCGCCAAGGGCCCCTTCCCGGTTTGTTCAGATCGGTGTGCAGCGGCCCGAAAACCGGGAACCGCTTTTCTGTAGTCGCTGCACTCAATCCGCGATCAGCGCGACCGCAAGGTAGATCAGGATAAAGCTGCCGAAGCCGAGCAGGGTGCCGGCGACGAAGCCGATCCGCACCAGCAGCGGGTCGATCCCGAAATAGTTGGCAATCCCGGAGCAGACGCCGAAGACCTTGCCGTTGGTCTTGTCGAGGCGGAAGCCGTCACGGGGAGGCTTGCTGCCGGAATTGCGGGTGACATCGTTCATGTCCATCGGTCTCCTGTTGCGTGTGTGTGGGTGGTGGGGCGATCAGGCCACCATGCCGGGGCTGGCGGGCAGGATCGCATAGGCGAAGCTGGCAACCGTCAGGATCACCGCGAAGGTGGCGGAAGCGAAGCGGGCAGTGGTTTCGGGGCCGAACATGGGGAAAAGGTCCTTTGGGTCAGAATGGTGAGGGTTGGTCAGCTTCAGGCCATCAGGCTCGGGCTGGCGGGGACGATCGCGTAGGCCAGGAAAGCGGCCGAGATGACGACCGAGAAGGCGGCGGCGAACAGGCGGTTCGAGGCGTCGAGGGCAAACATTGATTGGGTCTCCTTGATGTTTTTCGCTGTCCCGCGGGACCATCCCGGGGACGCAAGATACATTGCAGGAGCCGTGCCAAACTCGAAAAACGGCAGAATTCCGCCATTATCCAGCTTTCAGCCCGCAAACGGGGTGTTCACCTTCTCGAAAGCTTGGTGATTTTTCCCAATATTTGGTATCGCGGATTTCGAGGGCTTCACACTGGTCAAATCGGCCCCCTGCGGCTACCTGCGCCTGAGCCATGGGCCTCAGCCGGATCAGCCTCGAGAACTTCCGCAACCACGCGGCGACCAGCCTGAGCGAAACCGCGCATTTCAATCTGCTGGTGGGCGAGAACGGCGCTGGAAAAACCAACCTGCTCGAAGCGCTCTCGCTGCTGGGCCCCGGGCGCGGGCTCAGGCGCGCGAACCTCGGCGATCTCGCCCGCAGGCCTGCGCCCGGCGATGCCCCCCTGCCCTTTGCGATCGGCGCGAGCCTGACCGAGGCCGGGACGGTCTCTGCACGGCTCGGCACCTATACGGAAGCCGGCAACCCCGGGCGGCGGCTGGTGCGGGTCAACAGCGCCGCAGCCAGCGCGGCGAGCCTTGCGGAATGGCTCGCCCTGTCATGGCTGACCCCGGCAATGGACGGGTTGTTCACCGACAGCGCGGGCGCGCGGCGGCGGTTCATGGACCGCATGGCGCTCGCCATCGCGCCCGATCACGCGCGGCGGGTGAGTGCATTGGAAACGGCGCTGCGAGAGCGCGGGCGCCTGCTCGAGAATGGCGGTGATCCGCGCTGGATGGATGCGCTTGAAGCGCAGGCGGCTGAACATGGTGCGGCCGTCGCCGCCACCCGGGCCGAACTGGTCGCGCGACTGGCGGACGAGCTGTCGGCCCTGCCGCCTGAACCCTTCGCGAGGCCGGCGCTCACCTATTGCCCCGGCGGCCCGCTGGACGAGACGTCCCTGCGCGCGCAGCTCGCCCGCAATCGCCCGCGTGACCGGGCCGCGGGACGAGCTTTGACGGGGCCGCAGCGCGATGAACTGGAAGTGGTGATGGCTTCTACCCGACAGCCCGCCGCGTCCTGTTCGACCGGGGAGCAGAAGGCGATGCTGATCGCGATCACGCTGGCCCACGGCATCCTTGCATCGGCGGGACGGCCCAGCGTGCTGCTGCTCGACGAGGTCGCCGCGCATCTCGATCCCGTGCGCCGCACCGAGCTGTTCCGCCGCCTGCGCGAGGGCCGCGCTCAGGTGTGGATGACCGGCACCGAACTTGCCCCCTTTGAGGCGATCCGCGAGGAAGCGGCGATCTGGCGGGTCAGCGGCGGGGGCGTGGAGCGGCTCTAGGACGCAGGCGGCGGCGGCAGCGCGCCTTCGATATCGGCAAGCGTCGAGGCCACCAGCCGTTCGATCCCTTCGGCGGTCGGGTGGATCTTGTCGGACTGGAACAGCTCCGGCTCGCGGTAGATGTCCTCCAGCCAGAAAGGGATCAGCGCCGCGCCGTGCTGCTTCGCCAGATCGCGGTAAAGCGCATCGAACTGCTTCTGATATTCCGGCCCGTAATTGGGCGGCGCGCGCATTCCCATCAGCAGCACCGGAATGCCGCGCTGCTTGAGCTCCTCCAGCATCTGGCCGAGATTGGCCTTGGTCTCTTCCGGCGAAAGCCCGCGCAGCAGATCATTGCCGCCCAGTTCGAGGATGAACAGATCGGGCTTCTTGTCCTGCGCATCGAGCGTGAAGGCGAGCCGCTGGAGCCCGGCCGCGCTGGTATCGCCCGAAACGCCGGCATTGGCGATCTTCGCGTTCACGCCCTTGGCCCGCAGCGCCGCCTCCAGCCGCGCAGGATAGCTCTGCGCCGGATCGAGGCCGTAGCCCGCAAACAGGCTGTCCCCGAAGGCGACGATCCGCCGCTCCGGCCCCATCACCGGGATTTCGGGGAGCACCTCGCCACCGGCCTCCGACGCCGCAGGGGCAGGCGCGCTGGTGGCCTCGTCCGCCGCGTCATTGCATGCCGCGAGCGCCAGAAGCCCTGCGCCGATTGTGACAATATTCGACCAAGAGCGCTTGTGCATCCGCCAGCCTTCCATACCTGTAGCTTGTTGCAGCCCCTCACCTATGCCATCGGAACCCCGTGACAAGCCCCTCTCTCGCAATCAGCGCCCGCAATCTCACCCTCACCCTCGGCAGCAATGCCGCGCCGGTCACGATCCTGCGCGGCATCGATCTCGACGTTCCCCACGGCGAAGTCGTCGCGCTGCTCGGCCCCTCGGGCTCGGGCAAGAGCTCGCTGATGGCGGTGCTTTCGGGCCTCGAACGCGCGAGCGGCGGGAGCCTCAGCGTCGCGGGCGCGGATTTCATGGGCCTTGACGAGGACGGGCTCGCCGCCGCGCGGCGGGGGCGGATCGGAATCGTGCTCCAGGCCTTCCACCTGCTCCCCACCATGACGGCGGCCGAGAACGTCGCCACCCCGATGGAACTGGCCGGGATGGACAATGCCGGCCCGCGTGCGCTGGCGGAGCTGGAGGCCGTGGGCCTCGGCCACCGCACCGGGCACTACCCCACCCAGCTTTCCGGCGGCGAACAGCAGCGCGTCGCCATCGCGCGGGCCACCGCGCCGCGCCCGGAACTGATCTTCGCCGACGAGCCGACCGGCAATCTTGACGCGGCCACCGGGGAGGAAATCATCAATCTCCTGTTCGCCCGCCGCGCAGAGACCGGGGCGACCCTCCTCATCATCACCCACGACGCTTCGCTGGCCGCGCGCTGCGAGCGGGTCCTGACCATGGCCGACGGGATGATCGTCTCGGACACGGCGGCAGCAAAGACATGAGCCTGCCGCTCAGGACCGCGTGGCATATCGCCCGGCGCGATCTCAATGCGCGTTTCAGGGGGCTGCGGCTGCTGCTGGTGTGCATCTTCCTCGGCACCGCCGCGCTCGCCGCGATCGGCACGCTGACCGCCGCGATCGAGCGCGAGCTGGCTTCGAGCGGTCAGGAACTGCTCGGCGGCGATCTCGAGGTCGAGGTGTGGCAGCGCGACCTGCGCCCGGCCGAACTGGAGGCGCTGGAGAAATACGGCACGGTCTCGGGCGGGTTCCGCCTGCAGGCCATGGCGAGCACGCCCGAGGCCGCCGCGCCGATCGAATTGAAGGCCGTGGACGAGAAGTGGCCCATGTTCGGGCGGCTGGTGCTGGCCGATGGGCGCAAGGTCGGCGCACCGACCGGCAAGGACGCATGGATCGCCGAGACCGCGCTCGAACGGCTCGGCATCAGGGTCGGCGAGAGCTTCACGGTCGGTACGGTGACGCTGCAGGCCGCAGGCGTGATCCGGGACGAGCCTGACCGCCTGTCCGAAGGCTTCCAGCTCGGCCCGACGGTGATCGTCGCAGAAGGCGTGCCCGCCGAGGCCGGATTGCTCCAACCCGGCGCGCTCTACCAGAGCAAGCACCGCGTCGCCTTTGCCGATCCCGCGCGCGATCCCGAAGCGGTGGAAGAGGCTCTGACCAAGGCCTTCCCCGAAGCCGGCTTCGACATGCGCACCCGCGACCGCGCCTCGCCGGGCGCTGACCGCTTCGTGCGGCAGATGAGCGATTTCCTAACGCTGGTGGGCTTGGCCGCGCTGGTGATCGCCGGGATCGGGATTGCGGGCGGCGTGTCATCCTATCTCGACCAGCGACGCGCCAGCATCGCCACGCTCAAGGTGCTCGGCGCAACCTCGGGCGACATCGTGCGGATCTATGCGATGCAGATCGGCGCGGCGGCGCTGGTGGGGAGCCTTGCGGGGCTGGCGGCGGGCGTTGCTGTCACCCCGCTGCTGGCGAGCGCGCTGCAAGGCCTGCTGCCGGTCGAGAGCGGGTTCATCGTCTCACCCTCGGCGCTGGCGCTGGCGGCAGGCTATGGCCTGCTGGTCGCCTTCGCCTTCGCCGCTGCGCCCTTGCTGCGCGCGCGCACCTTTCCGGCGATGGCCTTGATGCGGTCCGGCATCGTGCCGCTGGCGCGCGACCGCCGCGCGCTGATCGCAACGGCGATCGGACTGGCGGCGATCTGCACGCTGGCGCTGCTGACCACTGCTCAGCCGATGATTTCCGGCGGCTTCCTGCTCGGCGCGGGCGGAGCGCTGGCGCTGCTGGCAGGGCTCGGCTGGAGCATCCAGGCCCTCGCCCGCCGCCTGCCCCGCCCGGCCAATCCGCTGCTCAGGAGCGCGATCGCCAATCTCCACCGCCCGGGTGCGCCGACGGCAGCGCTGGTAACGGCGCTGGGCTTCGGCCTTGCCGCCTTCGTGCTGCTCGCCGCGGTGCAGAGCGCGATCGACGGCAACATCCAGCAGCGTGTGCCGCGCGAGGCCCCCGACTACTTCGTGCTCGACGTGCCGCGCGACAAGGAGCCGCGCTTCTTCGAACTGATCCAGCAAGACTTTCCCAAGGCGGGCATCCGCACCGTGCCGACCATGCGCGGCGCGGTGCTGGCCTATGGGCCGAAGGAGAAGATGGTTCGCGTCGCCGACCTCAAGGAGATCCCCGACGGCGCCTGGGCGCTGCGCGGCGAGCGCGGGCTGACCTATGCCGACACCCTGCCGCCCGGCAACCGCATCGTCGCGGGCAAGTGGTGGAGCCCGGTCCACAATGGCGAGACGCTGGTCTCGGTCGATGCCGACTTCGCTCGCGCCGTCGGCCTGGAGGTGGGGGACTATCTCACCATCGGCATCCTCGGGGTGGAACGCACAGCAAAGGTCGCCAACCTGCGCGAGATTGACTGGGAGTCGATGGGCTTCAACTTCGCGCTGGTGTTCAGCCGCAACGCGATCAGCGATGCGCCGCACAACCTTGCCGCCACCATCGACCTGCCCGACAACCCCGACACCGCCGCGCGCGGCACGCTGCTGCGCGCGCTGGTGAAGGAATTGCCCTCGAGCTCGGTGATCGAGGTCGGCGGCATTCTGGTCGAGGCGCGCAACCTGCTCCAGCAAGTGAGCCTTGCGACGCTCGCCGCGGCGGCGGTGACGGTGCTGGCGGGGCTGGCGGTGCTGATGGGCGCGATCGCCGCGGCCCGCGCGGCGCGCACCTATGACACGGTGATGCTGCGGGTGCTGGGCGCGAGCCGGCGGCAGATCCTGCTGCTGCAACTGGCCGAATATGGCCTGCTCGCCGGCCTCTTGGCGCTGGTCGCGCTGGCGCTTGGCGGAAGCCTCGCGTGGGTGGTGATCACCCGCCTGTTCGAATTCGACTGGCTGCCCGACTGGGGGCAGGTGCTGGCCGTGCTCGGGCTGGGCGTCGGGCTGGTGCTGGCCTTCGCGCTGGCCGGCTCGCTGCCGCTGCTCAAGGCCAAGCCAGCGCGGGCGCTGCGGGAACTCTAGCTCCCGACAGCGCCCGGCGGCTTGTCAGATCAGGCGAAGACGTCCTCGGAATAAGGGTCCTTCGGGTCCGGGCCGAACCGGTTCGGACCCCGCGTGCCTTCAAGGCACATGAACACCAGCAGGATGATGCTGCCGACATAGGGAATGAAGCCGAGCAGGATAAACCAGCCCGACTTGTCCTGATCGTGGAAGCGGCGCACCTGCACGGCAATGCCGGGGATCAGGAAGACGAGGAAATAGAGCCCGAGCACGGCCAGCGTCAGCCCGCCGCTCAAGGGATCCGCAGGATCCTCCGACGACCCGCCCAACGAGATCGCGACCAGCAACAGCGGCACCAGCAGCAGCATCTGGAACAGCACGAACATCCAGTATTCCTTGCGCCGCGAACGCCCCGAAAAGTCGGCGTAACGCTTGAGCGGCATGATCATGTATTCCATTGCGTGATCCCCCATTGGTGCTGGTTAAGCTTCGGCAATCCATCACATTCGTTGGCCTCGCGCAAACGAAAAAGGCCCCGTACGTCGCCGCACGAGGCCCCTTTCCCGTTTGCTGGAGCGCTGGCTTAGAAGCGGAAGCGCACCAGACCGCCGTAGGTGCGCGGCTGGCTCGGGTAGCCCGAGACCGTGCCGGCCTGCGCCACGCCGTCGAACACCGTGATGATGTACTCGTCGTCGAGCAGGTTGCGCGCCCAGATGCCCAGTTCGAGACCGTTTTCCATCTGGAAGATCATCGAGCCGTTCACCAGGTTGGTTTCGCGCTGGAAGATGCGGTTGTCCCGGCGCGCAGTGATCGGGCCGTTGAAGGTCGGCAGACCATTGTTGATGTCGGTGTTGCTTTCGTGAGCATAGTCGATGCGCGAGATCAGCTTGTTGCCGCTGTCGCCGAATTCATGCGTGTAGGTCGCCGAGGTGGCGATGCTGAATTCGGGGATGCCGCCCGGACGAAGCCCGGTCAGATCGCCCACCGGGCTGGCGGTGAAGCTGTCGAACTTGGCATCGAGATAGGTCATCGCGAAGGTGAACACGAGACCGTCAGCCGGGTTGATGGTGCTGTCGAACTCGAAGCCGCGGACCGACTGCTCGCCGGCATTGTTCAGCTGGAAGCCGGTGCCGGTGAACAGGAAGCTCTGGAAGCCCTTGATGGTCTGGTCGAACAGCGCGAGGTTGAAGCCGAAGCCGTCCCACTGCGCCTTCATGCCCAGTTCGTAGACTTCCGCCTCTTCCGGACCGGCAAAGCGCGAACCGGTGCCCAGGTTGGGCACGGCAAGGCCTGCATCGGTGACCGGCGAGGACGGCGCCGCGAAGAACGAGCGGCCCGGACCGGGGATGTAATCGCCGAAGGCCGGACGGCTGTCACGCGAGAGGTTGACCGAGCTCGCCTTGAAGCCGGTTGCGTAGCTGGCGTAGATGTTGACCTCGTTCGAGATCTGGTAGGCCGCCCGCAGCAGGTAGGTGAACTTGTCGTCGTTGGTCCGGCCCGGCTCGACCGAGTTGGGCAGATTGAGGAACGGCGGCTGGAACTGGAACGGCGAGAGGCCGATCAGCGGGTTGGTCGCCGGGTTGGTCGCGGCCGCGAGCAGCTGCTGCTGGACGGCCCCGGGCAGCGCCTGGAACTGGGCGCGGGTGAAGACATCGGGCAGCGCGGGGTTGGCCAGCGTCGCGCCGGTGATGAAGGCATCGACGAGGTTGATGTTGGCCAGCTCGTCGAAGGCCTGCTGCGCGAGCGCGAAGTCCTTCCTGTCGTCGGTGTAGTTGAAGCCCGCGGTGAAGATGAGGCCGTCAGCCGGCTCGAAGTCGATCGTGCCGAACACCGAGATCGCGCGGTTGTCCATCGCGAACTGCTCGGCGGTCAGCGGACCGGCCGAGAAGATCGATCCCTGCGGCAGGCCGAGACCCTGTTCCACGCCGTTGAACACCAGCGGGTTGCCGGCGAGCAGGGCGAAGAAGGTGCGGGCATCCGGACCGGTGGTCAGGCTGCTGTCCTGCGTGATCGACTCATCGAAGTAGAAGCCGCCGAGCAGGAAGTTGATCGGGCCGTCGAAGTCCGACGCGATGCGCAGTTCCTGGGTGAAGGTGTCGACCTTCTGGTTGCGGATCTCGCTGACGATTTCCGCGCTGGTGAAGTCGACGTCCTGGTTCTGGAAGTTTTCCAGCTCACGATAGGCGGTGATCGAGGTCACCGTCAGGTTGCCGACGTTCCAGTCGACCTGGATCGAGCCGCCGTAGTTGTCGACGACGTTTTCGGGAACCTGGTTGAGGAAGGTGTTGTAGCTGAAGAAGTCGGTGTCGAGCGCACCGCCCACAGCGAACACCGCCGGTGCCGACGGGCCGGCGACCAGGGTCGAGACCTGACAGCAGGCTTCATCGATCTTCGAGTAATCGGCGATTGCGCGGATCTTGAGGTCCGGGGTCGGCTCGATCAGCAGCTGGCCGCGGGCGGACCAGCGGTTACGCTCGGAGATTTCCTCGTCGAGGTTGACGATCGTCGCATAGCCGTCGCGCTTGTTGTAGCTGCCGTCGAGCGAGAATGCGATGTTCTCGGAAATCGGGCCAGTGACTTCGCCGCGCAGCACCATGGCATTGAAATTGCCGTAGCTGGCTTCCACGAGGCCGCCGAATTCATACTGCGGCTCCTTGGTGACGACCGAGATCACGCCGGCACTCGCGTTCTTGCCGAACAGCGTCGATTGCGGCCCGTTCAGCACTTCGATGCGCTGGACCATGTTGAGGTCGGACAGGGCGGCCGCCGAACGCGAGCGGAACACGCCGTCGATGAACACGCCGACCGAAGGCTCGATGCCGAAATTGTTGTCGCCGTTGCCGAAGCCGCGGATGATGAAGGTGGTGCTCGAGGCGCTCTGCAGCTGGCTGACGCGCAGCGAAGGCGTCACGGTCTGGAGGTCGAGAACGTCGCGGATCTGGGCCTGTTCCAGCACCTCGCCGCTGGTCACCGAGACCGCGATCGGGGTTTCCTGCAGGGTCTGCTCGCGCTTCGAGGCGGTGACGATGATGACGTTGCTGCCCTGCCCGGCTTCAGGCTCTTCGTCCTGGGCATGGGCGACACCCGGGATGGCAGCAGCGACGGCAGCGGCACCGGCAAGCAGGGTGAATCGGTACGAGCCGGCAGTGCCGGTGTGGGTCGAACGCATGGAAGCTCCTCTCCTAAAATCCCTCGGACCACGGCGCCGGTGCCCGGCACGCAACCCCCGTTGCGCTCTCTCCCGCAGTCGTCAGGGGCGAGTGATAAGCCAGTGACGGTTTGACGACAAGCGCAAAGCCCGCGCTTTTCCGGGGCAAATCGCGCCTGTGTGGCGCGCGGGCAACAGTTGCTAACCCCCTGCAAACCGGCCTCCGCGCCCCGACGCTTGCCGCGCGCGCACTCTTGCGCTAGGCGGCGCGGCGATGTTGCAACGCAACAAGCAGCGCGCTCCCGGCACCTTGCCGTAGCGTCGCGGCCTGTCGCCAACCCGCCACAATCCCGGCCTAACCCCGCGCGCCCGGCCGTGCGCCATGCTTTTGACCTGCCCGGCGCATCTGGTGTCCGGGTTGCCAAGTGGAACCGAGAAAATGTCCTCCTCGCTGAGAAATATCGCGATCATCGCTCACGTCGACCACGGCAAGACCACGCTGGTCGACCAGCTGTTCCGCCAGTCCGGCACCTTCCGCGACAACCAGCGCGTCGAAGAGCGCGCGATGGATTCGGGCGATCTCGAAAAGGAACGCGGGATCACCATCCTCGCCAAGTGCACCAGCGTCGAATGGACCCCGGAAGGCGGCGGCGAGACCACCCGCATCAACATCGTCGACACCCCCGGCCACGCCGACTTCGGCGCCGAGGTGGAGCGCATCCTCTCCATGGTCGACGGGGTGATCCTGCTGGTCGACAGCGCCGAGGGCGCGATGCCGCAGACCAAGTTCGTGACCGGCAAGGCGCTGGCGCTGGGCCTCAAGCCGATCGTCGTCGTCAACAAGATCGACCGCCCCGACGGCCGCCCGCAGGAAGTGCTCGACGAAGTGTTCGACCTGTTCGTCAGCCTCGATGCCAATGACGAGCAGCTCGACTTCCCGGTGCTCTATGCCTCGGGCCGTGAAGGCTATGCGAGCGACGATCAGGAAGCCCGCAGCGGCACCCTCGCCCCGCTTTTCGCCAAGATCATCGAGCACGTGCCGTCCCCGGGCCTCGACGTTTCGGCCAAGTTCAGCTTCCTTGCTACCCTGCTGGATCGCGACAACTTCATGGGCCGCGTGCTGACCGGCCGGGTGCAGTCGGGCACGATCAAGGTCAACGATCCGATCCACGCCATCGACCGCGATGGCAAGGTCATCGAAGTCGGCCGCGCCACCAAGCTGATGAGCTTCGACGGGCTCGAGCGCGTGCCGGTGGAGAGCGCTCGGGCAGGTGACATCATCGCGCTGGCGGGCCTCGAAAAGGCGACCGTCGCCAACACCATCTGCGATCCTTCCGTCACCGAACCCATCGCCGCCCAGCCGATCGATCCGCCGACGCTGGCGATGCGCTTCGCCGTCAACGACAGCCCGCTCGCCGGGCGCGAGGGCAGCAAGGTGACCAGCCGCATGATCCGCGACCGCCTGCTGCGCGAGGCCGAAACCAATGTCGCGATCCGCGTCACCGAGAGCGAGGACAAGGACAGCTACGAAGTCGCCGGTCGCGGCGAATTGCAGCTCGGCGTGCTGATCGAGACAATGCGCCGCGAAGGCTTCGAGCTCGGCATTTCCCGCCCGCGCGTGCTGTTCCGCGAAGAAAACGGTCAGCGCATGGAGCCCTACGAGACGGTCGTGATCGACGTCGATGACGAGCACTCGGGCACGGTCGTCGAGAAGATGCAGCGCCGCAAGGCCGACCTCACCGAAATGCGCCCCTCAGGCCAGGGCAAGACCCGCATCACCTTCTCCGCCCCCTCGCGCGGGCTGATCGGCTATCATGGCGAATTCCTGTCCGACACGCGCGGCACCGGCATCATGAACCGCCTGTTCGAGAAGTATGGCCCCTACAAGGGTCCGATCGAAGGCCGCATCAACGGCGTGCTGATCTCCAACGGCGACGGCGAGGCGGTGGCCTATGCGCTCAATTCGCTCGAAGAGCGCGGCACGCTGTTCATCGGCCCGCAGATGAAGGTCTATGAAGGCATGGTGATCGGCGAGAACGCCAAGCCCGACGATCTCGAAGTGAACCCGCTCAAGGCCAAGCAGCTGACCAACATCCGCTCGAGCGGCAAGGATGACGCGATCCGCCTCACCCCGCCGCGCCGGATGAGCCTCGAACAGGCGATCGCCTATATCGACGACGACGAGATGGTCGAGGTCACCCCGCAGTCGATCCGTCTGCGCAAGGCCCTGCTCTGCCCGCACGAGCGCAAGAAGGCGAAGCGCAAGAAGGACGATTGAGGTTTCGGGCACGGGATAAAGCGCCGGGCGCGGTGGCCAAGCGCCCGCGCGCTTGTTAACCCCCCGGCCCATGAACGCCTACACGCTCGTCAGCCTCGCCGCCTATTTCGCCCTGATGGTGGGCATCGGGATCTATGCCTGGGCCAAGACCCGGGCCGATTCCGCCGGATACCTGCTTGCCGGGCGTGGACTCGGGCCAGCGGTCACCGCGCTCAGCGCAGGCGCCTCGGACATGTCGGGCTGGCTGCTGCTGGGCCTGCCCGGCGCGCTCTATGTCGGCGGGCTGATGGAGGCGTGGATCGCCATCGGCCTGACTGTCGGCGCCGCGCTCAACTGGATCATCGTCGCCCCGCGCCTGCGCGAACAGACCGAGCGGCTGGGCGACGCGCTGACCATCCCGCAATTCCTCGCCAACCGCTTCCCGGAAAGCGGCACCGCGCTGCGCGTGGTCTCGGCGGTGATCATCGTCGGCTTCTTCACGGTCTACACCGCATCCGGCATGGTCGGCGGGGGCAAGCTGTTCGCCACTGCCTTCGCGGGCCTCCTGCCCCAGACCGGCCTTTCGGACTACATGCTCGGCATCCTCATCACCGCCGGGATCGTGCTGATCTACACCATGATCGGCGGGTTTCTCGCCGTCAGCCTTACCGATTTCGTGCAAGGGGTGATCATGATGACCGCGCTGGTGATCATGCCGCTGGTGATCCTTTCGGGCTATGACAGCACCGCGCCGCTCAACCTGTCGTCGGTGCCGCAGGACGGCTTTCTCAGCCTGACCGAAGGCGCGACTTTCGTCGGCGTCATCAGCGCGGTCACATGGGGCCTCGGCTATTTCGGACAGCCGCACATCATCGTACGCTTCATGGCGATCGACCGGGTCGAAAACGTGCGCCGCGCCGGTATCATCGGCATGAGCTGGATGGTGATCTCGCTGCTCGGCGCGGTGGCCGTGGGCCTTTCGGGACGCGCCTATGCCGAGGCCAACGGCCTGATGGTCGAGGATCCGGAGACGATCTTCATCCTGCTTTCCGAATTGCTGTTCCACCCGGCGGTGACGGGCTTTCTCTACGCCGCGCTGCTGGCGGCGATCATGAGCACGATTTCCGCGCAGCTGCTGGTCTCCTCCTCTTCGCTGACCGAGGATTTCTACCGCCTGTTCCTGCGCCGAAACGCGTCCGAGCGCGAGGCGGTGAGTATCGGGCGGATCAGCGTCGCACTGGTCGCGGCCGCCGCGCTGGTGATCGCCGCCGATCCGGACAGCGAAGTGCTGGGCCTTGTCGCCAACGCCTGGGCGGGCTTCGGCGCCGCCTTCGGCCCGCTGATCCTGCTAGCGCTGACCTGGGAGCGGATGACCGGCGCGGGCGCGGTGGCGGGACTGGTGACGGGCGCAGGCGTGGTCGCGGGCTGGATCGCGCTGGGCTGGAACGCCGAATTTCTGGGCGGCCCCGGGCTCTACGAGATCGTTCCGGGCTTTGTCGCGGCCATGGCGGCGATCGTGGTGGTAAGCCTGCTGACCGCGCCGCGCCGCGCCGCCTCGCAAGCCTGAGCTTTCCTGCGCGGGCAAACGGGCGCATAATGCCTTGCGCTGGGAGGCATCGGCATGGACAATTCATCAAAGGCGGACATCACCGGGCCCAGAGTGACAGGATTGGGCGGCGTGTTCTATGTCGTGCGCGATCCCGAGGCGACGCGCGCATGGTATCGCGACACGCTCGGCATTGACGGGCCCTACGGCCCCCAATTCGCCTGGGCCGACGAACCGAAACAGCACCCCTACTCGCTGGTCAGCCACTTCGCCGACGACGAATACATCAAGCCCGGCAAAGGCGGTTTCATGATCAACCTGCGCGTCAATGACTGCGACGGCCTTGTCGCAGGCCTCAAGGCCAAAGGCGTCGACATCCTCGGGCAGGCGGACGAGGGCTATGGCAAGTTCGCCTGGCTGCTTGATCCCGACGGGGTGAAGATCGAATTGTGGGAGCAGGTCGCCGACGAGCTGCCCTAGGGAAATGCCTCAGGCCCGCCGCAAGCATCGCTTGGGCAAACCTGTTTCCACCTCGTTAACCATTTCCGCGCAATAATCCTTAATCATGACGACCAGGGCCCTTCTTCGCGGATCGATTGTGCTGGCAGTCGCGCTGGCGCTGGCGGGCTGCGGTTCGCTGGTGCCGGGTGGCAGCAGCGGCGCGGCGCCGGGCAGCGCGAGCAGTTCCGCGCGATCCGAACCGCGTCCGGCGACGCGTGTCTCCTCGGCCCCGCAAAGCTATGCCGCCAGCATGGAAGAACGCGGCTGTCTCGCCGATCTCGGCGCCAGCGGCGCGAGGTTCGAACCGCTGCCCGACACCTATGCCGCGCCCGGGTGCAACAAGCTCGGCACGGTGCAATTGTCGGCGCTGGCCGGGGACCGTTCGACCTTCGGGGTGAGCAATCTCGGCCCGGTGCGCTGCGGGGTGGCGAAGGCTTTCGGCGACTGGGCGCGCTTCGGGGTCGATCGCGCCGCACGCCAGATCCTCGGCAGCCCGATCGCGAAGATCGAGACGATGGGCTCCTACGCCTGCCGCAAGGTGGCCGGCACCGAGCGCCTTTCCGCCCATGCCCGCGCGGAGGCGATCGATGTCTCGGGCTTTGTGCTGGCCGATGGCCGCCGGATCGTGCTCAAGCGCGACTGGGACGGCGGCGATGCGGCGACGCGCGAATTCCTGCGGGTGGTGCACAAGAGCGCCTGCAAGCGCTTCGGCACAGTGCTCGGCCCCGAATACAATGCCGCGCACGAGGATCATTTTCACCTTGAAGGCACTGGCGCGAAGTTCTGCCGTTGAGGCCTGCGCGCGAAGCCTTCGCCTCCTGCGGACCGCTCGCCGCCCACTGCCCACCGGCTGCCGCCTACTGCTCGCCGCCTTCCGGAACAGCCCGCGGCACATAAAGTTTGGCGGCCCCGGTGCACCGAACCACGGCACCGGGGCCGCCCGGGGGTACCGGCCCGTGATCGATCCAGTGGCCCGCCAGCGTGGCCGGAGGCAGGGGGCCCTGCTGGCGGACGTTCCTTGGCGGGATGGCCCTGCGCGCATCAGCCCGGCGCGCATTGGCCCTGAGCTATCCTCAGGCCCGCAATTTCGGTTCGAGCTTGGCTTCAAGTCGCAACCGCACGGCCTCTGCCGCGTGCCGCGCGCCCAGCTTGTTCATCATGTTGGCGCGGTGGATTTCCACCGTACGCGGGCTGATATCGAGCTCGCGCGCGATCGCCTTGTTGCTGCTGCCCTCGGCCAACCACTCGAGCACTTCGCGCTCGCGGGCCGAAAGGGTCGAGATGCGGTCCCGCGCTTCAATCATGCGGCGGCGGGCGGCGCCGAACTGTTCGGCCTCCTTGCCGATGCGGGTAAGGCAGCGGGTGAACCGCTCCGGATCGAGCGGCAGGGCGAGGTAATCGAGCGCTCCGGCCTTGATCGCCTCGACAATGCGGTTGGGCCGCGGCTGCACCTCCACCGCAATCAGCGGCAGCCAGATGCCGAGCCGCCCCAACCGATCGAGGATCATGCCCACCCCTCCCTCTTCCGCGGTGTCACGCGCGATGATGATGCCGTCGCGCGGCGGGTGAACGGACAGCTCCGACAGATCGCCGTAGACCTCGCAATGGTGGCCCAGGGCAAATCCCACACGCGCCAGTTCGGCACGCTGGCGGCTGCACGAATCGATGAAGTGGAGAGAGGCTTTGCGTGTCATGCGATGATGACTGCGCCAACCCCCTAGGCAATTCACGCAAGGTCGCCCCCGTTCCGGAGGATTTACCATATCCGGTACGGATTAAGGCAATGATTTTATTGAGATATTTCTCTCCGAAACGAACCTTGATCTGGCCCGCTGCTTAGGCCTCGCCACCGAAACTATACGGAGGCAGCGAATGGAACGCCGAACGCAGTGCATCACCCCAACCCGACGAGATCGTGGTGAAATAGGGATCGTCGGCCGTCACCCGGTGTTCGTGGGTCGGCGCAAAACCGTCCTTGCCGATCACCAGCAGATCGAGCGGCAGGCCGACCGACAGGTTAGCCTTGAGGGTGGAATCGAAGCTGACCATCATCAGCTTGACGGCATCCTCGAAGCTCATGCCCCGGTCATAGCCGCGGATCAGGATCGGGCGGCCATACTTGGTTTCGCCGATCTGGAAGAACGGAGTGTCCCAGCTCGCCTCGATGAAGTTGCCTTCGGGATAGATCATGAACAGCCGCGGCTGCATCCCCGCGATCTGTCCGGCGACGATCATGGTCGCGGTAAAGCGACCCTTGCCGGTGTCGCCATTGGAGCGCTGCACGTCCTCGATGGTGGTGCGCAACAGCCGGCCGATCTCGGTCGCGACCTGGAACATGGTCGGGCCCTTGAGCAAGGTGTTCTCGCGCTCGGACGGGGCCTTGGTGCGCTCTTCCAGCTGGCTGATCACGGCCTGCGTGGTGGCAAGGTTTCCGGCGGTCATGACCGCGATCATGCGCTCGCCCGGGACGCTCCAGTGGAACAGCTTGCGGAAGGTCGAGATGTTGTCGACGCCCGAATTGGTGCGGGTGTCGCTCATCAGGACAAGGCCGCGGTCGAGCACCATGCCAACGCAATAGGTCATGTCGGTCTGTCTCCCCCCGCAGGCTTGCCCAAAGGGCATCGCCCTAGCCCAAAGCGCGGCGCGCGCAAAGCGCAAGGCTACTGGCTGGTCTGGTCCTGTTGCTGGCTGTCGGGCACATGCAGCGCGACCGCAACACCGACGCGCAGCACCTCGTCCATCCCGCCGAAGCTGATGCCGGTGACCGGCGCGGCGTCGCGATAGTCGCTTCCCGTGGCGACACGGACATAGCGCGGATCGGGGCAGATGCCGTTCGAGACATCGAAACCGACCCAGCCCAGCCCCTCGACATGGGCTTCGGCCCAGGCGTGGGTGGCTTCCTGCTCGATCCGGTCGTCCATCATCAGATAGCCGCTGACATAGCGCGCTGGTATTCCGTTCGCCCGCGCGGCACCGATGAAGATATGCGCATGGTCCTGGCACACGCCATAGCCGTGCAAGACCGCCTCCTCGGCGGTGGTGGCCGAATGGGTGCGGCCGGCCTCGTAGGCGATGCGTTCGCGGACCAGGCCCGAAAGCGCGTGAAGGAAATCCAGCGGCGCATCCCCTGCCGGACCCGGCACCTCGCGCAGCAGGGCGCGCAGGCGCGGCCCCGGACGGGTGAGCGGGGTCTGGCGCAGGAAACTCCACAAGGGCAGGTGGCCCGAATGGCGGCCGATCACCCCGGCATTGTCCTCGGTCTCGACGATCCCCTCGCAAGTCACTGTCACCTCGCGCGCGCCGGGCTCGACCCCGATCAGCGTGACGTGGTTGAAGTGCTGGTCGTCATACTCCAACTCGGCATGGGCATTCTCGAAGGTCATGCGCCATGCGATGATGCGCTGGCCCTGCGTCTCCTTGGGCGTCAGCCGCAAGCGCTGCAGCGCGTGCATCACCGGTTCGCCGAAGGCGTAATGCGTGGTGTGCCGGATCGAGAGTCTCATCGTGCTCATGCGAGGAACCGGTAATCTTCGGCGATCGCCTGGGCGATGGCGGCATTGCGGGCGAGGAAATCGACCAGAAATTCGTGCAGCCCCTGATCGAAGATCTGGTCCACCGCGAGGTGGCTGATGCGGGTGTCGGCATCGCGCATCAGGTGGACCGCCCGCCCCTCCGTCCCGTGCATCCGGGCCAGCGCAGCGAGGTTGTCGCGCAGGGCATTGCGGCAGAAAGCGAGGCTGCGCGGGAAGCGGTCATCCAGCACCAGGAACTCGACGATCCCGCGCGCCTCGATCTGCCCGGCATTGAGCCAGGAATAGACCCGCGCTCCCGCGACCGAGCGCAGCACCTGCTCCCACTGCCCGGTATCGAGGCTCGACCCGACATAGGAAAGCGAGGGCAGCAGCAGGAAATACTTCATGTCGAGAATACGCGCGGTGGAATCGGCGCGCTCGATGAAGGTGCCGGCGCGGCTGAAGTGATAGCCCTCGTCGCGCAGCATCGATCCGTCGAAGGCGCCGTGCACCTGCGTGCCGGCGCGCCGGATCGCGCCCAGAACCTCGCCCACAACAGTCGGGCCGACCGGCCGGGCGAGCAGCCTATCGAGCGTCATCCAGTTCTCGTTGACCGCTTCCCACACGTCCGAGGAGATGTTGATGCGGGCGGCTCTCGCATTGCTGCGCACCGCGCCGAACATCGACCGGACATTGCCGGGATTGGAGCTGCCGCGCAGCACGAAGTTCCACACCGACAGTCCGTCATAGCCGTCATGCGCGGCTTCGTATTGCGCCTGCAGGCCGAGCGTGGCGATCACCGAGCGCCATTCGGCCTCCGCGGCGACGATATCGCGCGTCAGCGCCATGCGCAGCGCCGCTTCGAGCAGGCGCGCGGTGTTCTCGGCCCGCTCGAGATAGCGGAACATCCAGAACAGGCTGTTGGCGGTGCGGCCTAGCATGGTTCGGTTCTCCCCATCCTAGTCCTTGAGCACCCAGGTGTCCTTGGTGCCGCCCCCTTGCGAGGAATTGACCACCAGCGAACCCTTCTTGAGCGCCACCCGCGTGAGCCCCCCAGGGGTGATGTCGATGCCTTCGGGGCTGACGAGCACGAAGGGCCGAAGATCGACATGGCGCGGCGCAAGGCCGGCACGGGTGTAGATCGGGCAGGTCGACAGCGCGAGCGTGGGCTGGGCGATGTAGTTCTCGGGCTTTGCCTTCAGCTTCTCGCGGAAGGCGACAATCTCGCGCTTCGAGGACGTCGGCCCGATCAGCATCCCGTAGCCGCCCGAGCCATGGACTTCCTTGACCACCAGCTCGGCAAGGTTGTCGAGCACATAGGCAAGGCTGTCGGGATCGGCGCAGCGCCACGTTTGCACGTTGGGCAGCAGCGGCTTCTCGCCGGTGTAGAATTCGACGATCTCGGGCATGAAGGAATAGATCGCCTTGTCGTCGGCAACCCCCGTGCCCGGCGCATTGGCAATGGTGATCCCGCCCGAGCGGTAGACGTCCATGATCCCCGGCACGCCGAGCGCGCTTTCGGGATTGAAGGTCAGCGGATCGAGGAAATCGTCGTCGACCCGGCGATAGAGCACGTCGATCGGCTTGTAGCCGCGGGTGGTGCGCATCTGCACCCGCCCGCCGACCACCCGCAGATCGCTCCCCTCTACCAGCTCTGCGCCCATCTGGTCGGCAAGGAAGGCATGCTCGAAATAGGCCGAGTTGTAGATCCCCGGCGTCAGCACCGCCACCGTCGGCTTGCCCCCGCCAAACGCGGGCGGAACGCAGGTGGCAAGGCTGCGGGCGAGGCGGCGCGGATAGTTGGAGACGCTCTCGACCGCGATCCGGCTGAACAGATCCGGGAACATCGCCATCATCGTCTCGCGGTTCTCCAGCATGTAGGAGACCCCCGAAGGCGTGCGGGCATTGTCTTCCAGCACGAAAAATTCGTCCGGCCCGGTGCGCACCAGGTCGATACCGACGATATGGGTGTAGATTCCGCCCGGCGGGGTAAAACCGACCATGTTGGCGAGCCAGGCGTCATTGGTGCGCAGCAGCCGTTCGGGCAGGCGCCCGGCGCGCACGATCTCCTGCCGGTGATAGAGATCGTAGAGAAAGGAATTGAGCGCCCGCACGCGCTGCTCGATCCCGCGCGACAGCCGCCGCCATTCGTTGGCGGTGATGATGCGTGGCACCATGTCGAACGGGATCAGGCGCTCTTCCGCCTCGTTCTCGCCATAGACGTTGAAGGTGATGCCGGTGCGGCGGAAGGTGTCATCCGCCTCGCGGTTCTTGCGCTTGAGGAATTCGCCGGGCTGCTCGCCGAACCATCGGCAATATTCGGCATAGGCGGGGCGCGTCTGGCCACTGCCGTCGAACATCTCGTCGAAATTGCCGGTTCCCGCGCTCATTGACCCCCGCATGACCCTTAGGTGCAATGCAACAATTAACGGCGGTTTTGTAAAAGGAAAGCGGTTGCTGCATCACGCGCAACATCTTTGCGCAAGTGTGCTCAGCGGGTGGCTTCAAGCTCGGCAAGCACGGTGGTGATCACCTGCGGATCATAGGTGAAGCCGATATGGGTGCAGCGCACCGCGATCGCGCGGTCGCGCTCGCCCGGGCGACCGGCGGCACAGCGCGGAGCGATGGCGCCGTCATTGGCGCTCCAAAGTGCGACCGTCTCAACCGGCGGCTTGGCGGCGAGATCGGCCTCGATCGGCGGGGCATCGACCGAATGGCCGGTGATGAACTGGTAGGCACGCCAGACATTGTTGGCGCGCGGAGAGCCGCTGAAGGGCGAGCCCATACTGATGACCTTCGCCACCGCATCGGGCTGGCGCTTGGCCAGCTCGCGCGCGAACAGGCCGCCAAGGCTCCAGCCCAGCAGCACCACCGGCCGCCCGTGGCGCGCGTGGAGATCGGCCAGCCGCGCTTCAAGAAATTCGAAACGCTCCTCGTCCGGGCCCCAGTTGAAGCCCAGCCCCCAGCGCTTGGTGCTGTGGCCGGCCGCTTCAAGCTGATGTGCCAGATAGCGCATCCGCACCGGGTGGGTGGCAAAGCCCGGCAGGATCATCACCATCTGCGGATTGGCGGTGGCAGGAATGTCAAGCTTGCGGCGCGGTCGGCGCACCGGTTCCAGCAGCGCCTGCGCCTCGCCCAGCATCCGCCCCAGCCGCGGCTTGCCGGCCTCGTGCTCCTCCGGGATGACCTCGCGCGCCAGCGCCACGCGCCGCGCGAAGCCGGAGGCGGCATAGGCCCGCCGCGCCTGCGCTCCGACGCTCGCCGCCGCCGCAAGCAACGGCGCGGGCAGCCGGGGACGTTCCAGAGCGATGCGAGGCTGAACCATGGCCCCCACCAAGCCAGATTCGGCATGAATGTTCAATTAATTGTAACACGCGCAACAATTCCGACACATTTCCCGGTGCCGGTCACTGATGCGATCACTTGGCCGGGCAGTCGCCCACCCGTTCGTGCTTGGCGGTGAAGGTCATCTTGCCTTCGCCCATTTCCGGCACCTGCATCGCCATCGTCGCGGTGAAATCGGAGGTGGTGGGCGTCACCGTGCCATCCATCGTCATGCGCGCATCGCCCTCGGGGGTCTTGCACACCATCACCGCGTCCATCTTGCCGTCCTTGAGGCTGAAGCTTTCATAGGAGCACTCGCCGTTCTGGCCGCGCTTCATCATCTCCTCGAAGCCCTTGTCGACCTCTTCCTGCGTCAGGCAGTATTCGGTGGTGGTGGTGAGCCCGGCACCGTGGCCCGCCATTTCGGCGGGCATGCCGGGGATTTCCATGCCGGTCATGGTGATCACCGCCTTGTACTGGCCCGGCTCGGGCTTCAGCCCCTCGGCCTCGGCCTTCCTGGCCGCTTCCTTCATGCTGACTTCGCCATCCCCGTCGGCATCGGCATTGCCGCCCGAACAGCCAGCCAGCAATACGGCCCCGGCTGCGGCGATGATGGTGATGCGCTTCATGTTCTCGTCTCCTGCTGCCTTTGCGCTGCCATAGCAGCATTCACCCCGAAACGTCCCATCGAAAAGCGTGCGCCGCCTTGCACGTCCCTGCTTTGTTCCCCATAGAGCACCCATGGCCGAACTCGTGATCCGCCGCGGACTGGACGAGCCCGAAACGGGCGCGGACTTCACCCCGCACCGCCCCCAGCGCCCCGACAAGTCGATGGGCGGCATACCGTTCAAGCTGGTGTCGGACTACGAGCCCGCCGGCGACCAGCCGACCGCGATCAAGGAACTGACCGAGAGCGCGCTGGCGGGCGAGAAGACGCAGGTGCTGCTCGGCGTCACCGGCTCGGGCAAGACCTTCACCATGGCCAAGGTGATCGAGACGCTCCAGCGCCCGGCCCTGATCCTTGCCCCCAACAAGATCCTCGCCGCCCAGCTTTACGGCGAATTCAAGAGCTTCTTCCCGGAAAACGCGGTCGAATATTTCGTCTCCTACTACGACTACTACCAGCCCGAAGCCTACGTCCCGCGCTCGGACACCTACATCGAGAAGGAAAGCTCGGTGAACGAGGCGATCGACCGGATGCGCCACTCGGCCACCCGCGCACTGCTCGAACGCGACGACGTGATCATCGTGGCCTCGGTCTCGTGCCTCTACGGCATCGGCTCGGTCGAGACCTATTCGGCGATGATCTTCGACATCAAGCTGGGCGAGAGCGTCGACCAGCGCGAGCTGATCCGCAAGCTCGTCGCGCTGCAATACAAGCGGAACGATGCCGCCTTCACCCGCGGCTGCTTCCGGGTGCGCGGGGACAGCCTCGAAATATTCCCCTCGCACTACGAGGACATGGCCTGGCGGGTCAGCTTCTTCGGCGACGAGATCGAGGCGATCAGCGAATTCGATCCGCTCACCGGCACCAAGGGGGCGGCGCTGGAAAAGGTGCGGGTCTACGCCAATTCGCACTACGTCACGCCGGGGCCAACGATGAAGCAAGCGATGGCGGCGATCAAATTCGAGCTGGAGGAACGGCTCAAGGAACTGGAGGCCGAGGGCAAGCTGCTCGAACGCCAGCGGCTGGAACAGCGCACCAATTTCGACCTCGAAATGATTGCGGCGACCGGCTCGTGCGCGGGCATCGAGAACTACTCGCGCTTCCTCACCGGCCGCCTGCCCGGCGAACCGCCGCCGACCCTGTTCGAATACCTGCCCGAAAACGCCCTGCTGTTCGTCGATGAAAGCCACCAGACGGTGCCGCAGATCGGCGCAATGGCGCGCGGGGACCACCGCCGCAAGCTGACGCTGGCCGAATACGGCTTCCGTCTGCCTTCCTGCATCGACAATCGCCCCTTGCGCTTCAACGAATGGGACGCGATGCGCCCGCAGACCTTCGCGGTCAGCGCCACGCCGGGCGGCTGGGAAATGGAGCAGACCGGCGGCGTCTTTGCCGAACAGGTGATCCGCCCCACCGGCCTGATCGACCCGCCCGTCACCATCCGCCCGGTCGAGGATCAGGTGCAGGACTGCATCACCGAGTGCAAGGCCACCGCCGCCAAGGGCTATCGCACGCTGGTGACCACCCTTACCAAGCGCATGGCCGAAGACCTCACGGAATTCATGCACGAGGCGGGCGTGCGCGTGCGCTACATGCACTCCGACGTCGAGACGCTCGAACGCATCGAGCTCATCCGCGACCTGCGCCTCGGGGTCTATGACGTGCTGGTCGGCATCAACCTGCTGCGCGAGGGCCTCGACATTCCCGAATGCGGGCTGGTGTGCATTCTCGATGCCGACAAGGAAGGCTTCCTGCGATCGGAGACGAGCCTCATCCAGACCATCGGCCGCGCCGCGCGCAATGTCGATGGCCGGGTGATCCTCTACGCCGACCGCATAACGGGAAGCATGGAGCGCGCGCTGGCCGAAACCGATCGCCGCCGCGCCAAGCAGCAGGCCTTCAACGAGGAACACGGCATCACCCCGCAGACCATCAAGCGCAACATCCACGACATCGTCGCCCACACCGCCTCGCAGGATAGCGTGCTGGTCGACACCGGCGACGACGAGCGCAACAACCTCGTCGGGCACAATCTGCGCAGTTACATCGAAGATCTCGAAAAGCGGATGCGCGAGGCGGCGGCCAATCTGGAGTTCGAGGAAGCAGGGCGCCTGCGCGACGAAATCCGGCGGCTGGAAGCGGACGAACTCGGATTGCCGGACGGGGCCTCAAGCAGCGGAGCGGTAGGCCAACAAAGACGCGCGCCTATTGTCGGGCGGAGCAACGAAGGCAAGCCGGGGACGAGGAAGACCCGCTACGGCAAGACGCGCTACAAGAAGATGGGTGGGAAGCCGTGATTGGCGAAGGCAAAGAGGCTCAAACCTTGGCCGCTCTCGAAGCCGAGGCGTGCTCACTTGCAAATGTCTTGAGTTCCAATTTGTGCGGAAAAATTGAAGTCGCGTCTCTTTCCCTCAATTCGAAAATACCATTCAAAGCTTTGACTTTCAGGGAGGTTTTACTTCATCGCTTTGCGGACCAATCTGCTGGAGCATCGCAAGCCATCGTTTCTCGTAATGCAGTATCTGCCGCAACTTTAACACGCGGGAGCCTTGAAACCTTCGCTCGCTTGTTCGAGTTTCATGAGAAGTTGTGTCGATTTTTCGAACGACCAGAGCTTGCTCTTTTAGACAGCTTCTTGATGAGTCGGCTTTTCGGCTCGCGCGACCGAAAAGAAAAATGGCCAGAAGCCGTGAACGTTCTGACCACTCTCGACACGGTCAAAAGCATCTGACGTGACCCCCTGATTTTCCTCCACGAGTGATTAGAGTCTGGCCTGAAGGAAG
>VFQM010000280.1_pt1 | contig 60115 bp, 45 predicted proteins | sample 3512391 | NCBI WGS metagenome assembly VFQM01 (sample SAMN10412369, study PRJNA504923) | tailings metagenome | isolation source: Replicate 1 from Balatoc abandoned mine | place: Philippines | reverse complement strand
CCAGCTGCTCCATGGAGGCGGCGGTCTGCTGCAGCGAGGAGGCCTGCTCCTCGGTACGGCTGGAGAGGTCCTGGTTGCCCTGGGCGATCTGGCTGCTGGCGGTGGCGATGGAGTCGCTGCCGCTGCGCACCTCGGTGACGATGGCGGCCAGCCGCTGGCGCATGGCGGCCATGGCGGCCAGCACGCTGCCCGCAGGCGCGGTCTCGGCGCCGTGGACCGGGCCCAGGTCGCCACCGGCGATGCGCTCGGCCACCGCCGCCAGCGCCGCGGGCTCGGTGCCCAGCCGGCCCAGCACGGTGCGCACGATCAGCACCGCCGCCATGGCCCCGGCCAGCAGGGCCAGTGCGGTCACGGCCAGCGCGATGGCCTGGTTGCGCGCGGCAACGTCCTCCTCGCGGGCGAACTCCGCGGCGGCCACCCTCACCTGCAGGTCGGTGAGCTTCTCCATGGCCTGGGCCACGCCCGGGGCCAGGTCGGCCACCGGGCCCTCCAGCAGGGCCAGTGCACGGTCGTGATCGCCGCCGCGCAGTGCGCCGAGCATCGGGGCCCGGGCCTCGCTGCCGTAGCGCTGCAGGGCGGCCTGGGCCTGGCGCACGAGCTCACGTTCCTCGTCGGTCAGTGTGGTGGCCAGGTAGGCGTCCCACTGCTGTTGCATCCGGGTCTCGTTGGCCTCGATGCGCTGCACGTGGCGCTGGCTGTGGGCCGCGTCGCGGCGACGCACCGCATCGGCCATGGCCAGCTGGTTGTCGGACTCGAGGAAGCGGATCGTGCCCAGCTGCGCCAGCGGCACCGTGCGGTCGTTGTACATGCCCTGCATGGATGCCACGGCCTGCCGCTGCCCGAACACGCCGACGGCAGCCACCACCGTCACTGCCAACATCAGGAGGCCGAAGCCGGCGGCCAGCAGCCGCTTCATGGACCAGGTCTCGAAGCTCATCTGTGCGTCTCTCCACGGGTGATGAGCCCAGATATCGACGCCATTTCCATCAGCTTTAGTGAAATCTCCTTTTCGCTGATTTATGGTTGAGATGCGTGGGTGGCTGCTCATCCAGGCCGGTCCGGGCGCTGGCGGGCAGATGACGCAAGAAGGCCGCCAGAAGGCGGCCGAACCCTGCAAAAGGCCGCCAGAAGGCGGCCCCCGGCCACGAAAAAGGCCGCACTGGGGCGGCCGTTCAGAATGCGACAGGCCGCCCTGGGGCGGCCTGGTGTGCATCGCGGCGCTTGGGCCGCAGCGCTCAGTGGGCGTCCATCAGCCCCATGTCGGCGGCCGACATCAGGCCTTCGATGTCCATCAGGATCAGCATGCGCTCGGTGGCGTCGTCGCCCTGGCCCTGCTTGATGCTGCCGATGCCGGTGATGAAGCCGGAGTCGATGCCGCTGGCCAGCTCCGGCGCCGGCTTGATGTGGTCGGCGCCCAGTTCCAGCACGTCGGAGACCGAGTCCACCACCGCGCCGACGACGCGGCCGCGCACGTTGAGCACGATGACGACGGTGAAGCCGTTGTACTCGGCGCTGTCGCAGCCCAGCTTCAGGCGCAGGTCGACGATGGGGACGATCACGCCGCGCAGGTTGACCACGCCCTTGATGAAGTGCGGCGCGTTGGCGATGCGGGTGGGCGGCTCGTAGGAGCGGATCTCCTGCACGCGCAGGATGTCGATGCCGTACTCCTCGCCGCCGAGGCGGAAGGTGAGGTACTCGCCGCTGCGGGCCGCGGCGCGGCCGCTGGCGACGGCGGCGTTGACGGCGGCGTGGGCCTGGCGGGCGGCTTCGTGATGGGCCACCTGGGTGGCGTCGGCGATCATGTCCATGGGATCTCCTGTGCGGAATGACTCGGTTGTCGGCGGCCGGTGAGGAAACTTGAGGGCGGTGTCAGAAGGTTTCCCAGTCGTCGCCGGCACTCACCGGTTCGGCGGCGGGGGCCTTGGCGGCCGGGGCCTTGGCGACGGGAGCCGTCGCGGGCGTGCTGGGGGTGGCGGCAGGCCTGGGGGCCGGGCGGGCGGCGGCCTTGGGCACCGCGCGCGGCGCCGGGGCGGCCGGCCTGGGCGCCGCGGCGGGCGCAGGCGTCGCGGCGCGCGGCGCCACCGGGGCGGCCACGGTGAAGCCGTCGTCCACGCGGAACACGCTCACGGCCGTGGCCAGCGACGAGGCCTGTTCCTTGAGGCTCTCCGCGGCGGCGGCCGATTCCTCCACCAGCGCCGCGTTCTGCTGCGTCATGCGGTCGAGGTCGGCGACGGCCTGGTTGACCAGCGACACGCCGCTGCGCTGCTCGCCGGCGGCCGCGGCCACCTCGCCGATGATGTCGGTCACGCGCTGCACGCTGCTGACGATCTCCTGCATCGTCTGCCCGGCGTCGTCCACCAGGCGGCTGCCGGCCTCCACGCGCTCCACGCTGCTGCCGATCAGGGTCTTGATCTCGCGTGCGGCCTCGGCGCTGCGCTGCGCGAGCTGGCGCACCTCGCCGGCCACCACCGCGAAGCCGCGGCCCTGCTCGCCGGCGCGGGCGGCTTCCACCGCGGCATTGAGCGCCAGGATGTTGGTCTGGAAGGCGATGCCGTCGATGGTGCCGATGATGTCGGCGATCTTGCGCGAGCTGGCGCTGATCTCCTCCATCGTGCGCACCACCTGGCTGACGACCTCGCCGCCGCGCTGGGCCACGCCGGAGGCCGACGAGGCCAGCTGGGCGGCCTGCGCCGCCGCATCGGTGGACTGGCGCACGGTGGCGGTGATCTGCTCCATCGTGCTGGCGGTCTGCTGCAGGCTGCTGGCGGTCTGCTCGGTGCGCACCGACAGGTCCTGGCTGCCGGCGGCCACCTCGCCCGAGGCGGTGCCGATGTTCTCGGTGCTCTGGCGGATCTGGCGCACCATGCCGCGCAGGCTGTCCTGCATGCGCTGCAGCGCCGCCAGCAGCTGGCCGATCTCGTCACGGCGGTGGCTCTCGAAGCGCTGCGTGAGGTCGCCGGTGGCCACGGCCTCGGCGCTGCGCGCGGCGGCGCGCAGCGGGCCGCTGATCGAGCGCGTGATGGACACCGCCATCGCCGCGCCGGCGGCAATGGCCAGCAGCGCGAAGCCCAGCAGCATCTGAAGGCCGACGGCGAGCTGGCTGTCGAAGTGGGCCGCGGCGGCTTCGGTGGCGCGGGCGTAGTGCGCCAGCATCTCGTCCATCGCCACCACGTAGGCCTCGGCGGCCGGCACCATGGCCTGCTGCACCTTGGTGCGGCCGCCTTCCAGGTCGCCGGCGGCGAACAGCTTGGCGGCCTCGCTGCGGATGTCGATGTAGGCCTTGCGCTTGTCGCCGATGGTGGCGAACAGCGCGCGCTCCTCGTCGGTGGCCAGGCCTTCCTCGAGCGCCTTCTGCAGCGTGTTGATCTTCGCCGTGGTCTCCTTCATCGGCCCCTGGAACGCGGCCACCACCTCGGCCTGGTAGCCGGAGTGGGCCACGCCCATGGCGCGGGCCAGGTTGGTGGCCGTCAGGCCCTTCCACTGCTCCATGGTCTGGCTGCGCAGCGACAGGGCGTCGAGCTCGCTGTCGGCCTTGGCGAGCTGGCGCATCTCCAACGCGCCCAGCGAGGCCATGGCCACCACCAGGGCCAGCACGATGCCGAAGGAAATGCCCAGGCGCCGGCCGATGCGGATGTCGTCGAGTTTCATGAGGTTGTCTCCGTGTCTCAGATGTGGCTGGCGAGGCGGAAGCGCTCCACCACCTGCCCGAGGCGCTGCGCCTGGGACTGCAGGCTCTCGGATGCCGCGGCGGACTGCTCCACCAGTGCGGCGTTCTGCTGCGTCATGCGGTCGAGCTCGCCGACCGCGCCGTTGACCTGGTCGATGCCGCTGGTCTGCTCGCCGGCGGCCGAGGAGATCTCGCCGATGATGTCGGTCACGCGCTGCACGCTGGCGACGATCTCGTCCATGGTCCGGCCGGCGTCGCCGACCAGCCGCGTGCCGGCCTCGACGCGCTCGACGCTCGCACCGATCAGGGTCTTGATCTCGCGCGCGGCCTCGGCGCTGCGCTGCGCGAGGCTGCGCACCTCGCCGGCCACCACGGCGAAGCCGCGGCCCTGCTCGCCGGCCCGCGCGGCCTCCACCGCGGCATTCAGCGCCAGGATGTTGGTCTGGAAGGCGATGCCGTCGATGGTGCCGATGATGTCGGCGATCTTGCGCGAGCTGGCACTGATCTCGTCCATCGTGCTCACCACGCCGGCGACCACGTCGCCGCCGCGGCGCGCCACCTCGGCCGCGCCGTGGGCCAGCTGGTTGGCCTGCATCGCGGCGTCGCCCGACTGGCGCACCGTGCCGGTGATCTGCGACATCGCGCTGGCGGTCTGCTGCAGCTGGCCGGCGGTCTGCTCGGTGCGCTGCGACAGGTCGGCGTTGCCGGCGGCCACCTCGCGCGAGGCGGTGCCGATGTGCTCGGCCGACTGGCGCACCTGGCCGACGATCTCGCGCAGTGCCGTCTGCATGGCGTCCAGGCTGGCGAGCAGCTCGGTGGCCTCGTCGCGGCCCTCGGCGCGGATGGGCAGGGTCAGGTCGCCGCCGGCGATGGCCTGCGCCACCTTGCGCGCATGGGCCAGCGGCCGCACGATGGAGCGCATGTTCACCAGCGTCAGCGGCACCACCACCAGCATGGCCACGGCGAGCACCGCGCCAAAGCCGATCATCGCGGTGCGGAACTGCGCCGCCAGCGCGGCCTCGGTGGCCTTGGCTTCTTCATGCACGATGTCGGTGACCTGGGCCAGCTTGGCCTCGGCCTCGCCGATGGCGGCCTTGGCCTTGCCCGAGACGCGGTCGATCACGGTGGCGGTGTCGTAGGCCTGGGCCTGGATCTGCGCCACCACCGGCTCGAAGGCGGCGCGGTAGGCCTTCAGGTCCTCCAGCGCGGCCAGCGCCAGGGCGTTGTCCTCGTCGGCCTCGCCCTCGGTGAGCGACTGCAGCGCCTGCTCGGTGGACTGCAGCGCGCCGTCCCAGGCGAGCTTGGCCGCGGCCACCGCCTCCGGGCGCTCGTAGTAGATGATCAGGTCCTTCTCGTGCCGGCGCAGCTCGCCCAGCATCCGCTGCAGGTCGGCCAGCGCATTGGCCTCGGCGAAGGAGTGCTCCAGGAACTCGGTGCTCAGGTGCTGCGTGCGCAGCATCTGCCACAGGCCGAAGCCGCCCACGGCGCCGAGCAGCGCCACCACGACGCCGATGGCGCCGATCATGCGCAGGCGGATCGTGAAGCCGCGCATCCAGTGATCGATCATGGCTGCTCTCCCGTTCAGCCGCGCGAGCGGCGCACCAGGGAGCCGATGTCCAGGATCAGCGCGACGCGGCCGTCGCCCATGATCGTGGCGCCCGAGACGTCGTCGACCTTGCGGTAGTTGGCCTCGAGGTTCTTCACCACCACCTGCTGCTGCCCGAGCAGCTCGTCCACCAGCAGGGCCACGCGCCCGCCCTCGGCCTCGACCACGACCATGATGTTGCTCACGTGCTCGAAGTCGAAGCGCGGCACGTCGAAGACCTTCTCCAGGTCGATCACGGGCATGTACTCGTCGCGCACCTGCACCACGCGGCCGCGGTTGCCGATGGTCTTGATGGTGTCGGCCTGCACCTGGAAGCTCTCCACCACCGAGCCCAGGGGCAGGATGTAGACCTCGTCGCCCACGCCCACGCTCATGCCGTCCATGATGGCCAGCGTCAGCGGCAGGCGCACACGCACTGTCATGCCGTAGCCCTCGGCGGAGTCGATCTCCACCGTGCCGCCCAGGGCGGTGATGTTCTTCTTCACCACGTCCATGCCGACACCGCGGCCCGAGACGTCGGTCACCTGGTCGGCGGTGCTGAAGCCGGGCGCGAAGATGAGGCCGTAGACCTCCTGGTCGGTCATCGAATCCGGTGCGTCCAGGCCGCGTTCGCGGGCCTTGCTCAGCAGCTTGGCGCGGTTCAGGCCCTTGCCGTCGTCGCGCACCTCGATGACGATGCTGCCGCCCTGGTGGCTGGCGATCAGCGTGATGGTGCCGGTCTCGGGCTTGCCCTTGGCCAGGCGCTCGGCCGGCATCTCGATGCCGTGGTCGCAGCTGTTGCGCACCAGGTGGGTCAGCGGGTCGGTGATCTTCTCCACCAGGCCCTTGTCCAGCTCGGTGGCCTCGCCCTGCGTCACCAGCTCCACCTTCTTGCCCAGCTTGCTGGCCAGGTCGCGCAGCATGCGCGGGAAGCGGTTGAACACCAGGCTCATCGGGATCATGCGGATCGACATCACCGCTTCCTGCAGGTCGCGGGTGTTGCGCTCCAGGTCGGCCATGCCCGAGGCCAGCTGCTGGTACAGCGCGGTGTCGACGTCCTTGCTGTTCTGCGCCAGCATCGCCTGGGTGATGACGAGTTCACCCACCAGGTTGATCAGCTGGTCGACCTTGTCGACCGACACGCGCAGCGTGCTCGATTCGGCGGCGGCCTTCTCGGCCTTGGGCGCGGCGGCGCGCGCCGGGGCGGCAACAGGCGCGGCGGCCGGTGCCGGCGCGGCGGCCGGGGCGGCTGCAGCAGCGGCGCCCGGGGCGCCCGGGGCGTCGTCGAAGAAGCCGTAGCCCGGGTCGGACGCGGCGGCCGGAACCTCGGCGGCCGGGGCGCCGGGCGCGCCTTCGTGGAAGCCGTAGCCGGCACCCAGCGGCGCCAGGCGCACATGTTCGCGGGCGACGTGGAAGGTGAACAGGTCCAGCAGGTCGTTGTCGCTGGTGGCCGTCAGCACCTTGAAGCGGCGCATGCCGTCGGCAGGCTTGCCGGCGTCCAGCGGCTCGATGGTGCCGAGGTCGGTGATTTCCTTGAACAGGTCCACCAGGTTGTCGGCCAGGGCCGTGTCTTCCAGCGGACCGACCGTCAGTTCCAGTGAACGCGGCAGCGGCTTGCCGTTGCCGACGACCGGGGCCGCAGCGGCGGCCGGTGCGGGTGCGGGCGCCGCCGGGGTGGATGCAGATGCGGAAGCCGGGGCCGGCACGGGCGCGGCCTGGCCCGAGGCCATGGCGCGGATCGAGACCAGCAGCTCGCGGGTGTCGATCGGCCCGGCGCCGTTGCCCTGGTGGCGCGCCAGCTGGGCCTTCAGCGCGTCGCCGCTGGCCAGCAGCACGTCCACCATCGGGGCGGTGGGCGTCAGTTCGTGGCGGCGCAGCTTGTCCAGCAGCGTCTCCATCTCGTGCGTCAGTTCGGCCACGTCGTTGAAGCCGAAGGTGGCGGCGCCGCCCTTGACCGAGTGCGCGCAGCGGAAGATCGCGTTGAGCTCTTCGTCGTCGGCCTGCGTGATGTCCAGGCCCAGCAGCATCTGCTCCATCGAGTCGAGGTTTTCACCTGCTTCCTCGAAGAAGACCTGGAAGAACTGGCTCAGGTCGATGCCTGCGGACAGGTGTGCGCCTTCGTTGGAAAGGTCAGCCATGGCGGTGCTCCGGATTCATGCGTGTCTGTCTTGTGCCGCCGTGGTTCAGCGAATGACCTTGCCGATGACCTCGACCAGCTTGGCCGGGTCGAACGGCTTGACCAGCCAGCCGGTGGCGCCCGCGGCGCGGCCGGCCTGCTTCATCTGGTCGCTGCTCTCGGTGGTCAGGATCAGGATCGGGGTGCTCTTGAACTTGGGGTTCTCGCGCAGCCGCTTGGTCAGGCTGATGCCGTCCATGCGGGGCATGTTCTGGTCGGTCAGCACGAGGCTGAAGTCCCGCGAGGAGGCCTTCTCCCAGGCGTCCTGCCCGTCGACCGCCTCGACCACGTTGAAGCCGGCGTTCTTGAGGGTGAAGGACACCATCTGGCGCATCGAGGCGCTGTCGTCAACGGCAAGGATGGAATGCATGGTGGGTTCTCCGGGGATCTCGTGCAGGCGGCGTGTTCAGAAGAGCTCGATGGAGCCGGCGTCCATCTCGTCCTGGGTGACGGGGTTGGGGCGCAGCGGCGGCGACTCGACGACCGCGGGGCCGTCCTCGTCGTCGCCCATGGCCTCGCGCGCCAGGCGGTCGGCGCAGCCGCGCAGGCGGTGGCCGGTGTGCGTGATCAGCTGCGAGGCCAGGTCCTGGAACTGCATGGCCGTGATCGCGCCGGCCACGTGCTCCATCGTGCGGTGCAGCTGGGGCAGGTCGAGGTCGGGGTGGCCGGCGGTCAGCTTCAGCGCCTCGCGCAGCTGGTCGGCGGCGGCGTAGAAGTGCCCGATCAGCGACTCGCTGGCGTCGCCCAGCAGCCGTTGCAGGCGGTCCAGGTCGTTGCTGGCCACGAGCAGGTCGTCCTGCACCTCCGCGGCCGCGAGCAGCGGCAGGCGCTCGGGCGGGGAGGCGGCGGCTTCGGTGCTGAGCATGGATTCTCCGCGGGGGGGTGCTGGGGGCGCGCCCCTTCTCCGGGCGAGCCTTCTCGTTCGTCCTGGGATTGTCGGCAGCGCCCCCCGCGGGCTTTAGCGGAAGATGGCGGCAAAGCGGTGGCCATTTCGCCCCTGCGCCCCTCGCGCCCGGGTGGGCTGGCGCGGTGCGCGATACTGCGCGCATGGCGCAAGACACCCCGGCACGCGTGCTGCGCGTGCTGCACCTGGAGGACTCCGCGCTCGACCACGAGCTGGCCCTGGCCCACCTGCGGCGTGGCGGCCTGGTCGTCGACTGCCACCGCGTCGATTCGCGGGCCGGCTTCGAGGCGGCGCTGGACCGCCGCGGCGGCGCCGCCAGCCGCTGGGACCTGATCCTGTCGGACTACAACCTGCCCGGCTTCACCGGCCTGGACGCGCTGCGCCTGGTGCGCGAGCGCCGGCTGGACGTGCCCTTCATCCTGGTGTCCGGCGAGATCGGCGAGGAAACCGCGGTGGCCGCCATGCGCCACGGCGCCAGCGACTACCTGCTCAAGGCCAACTTGGCGCGGCTGGCGCCGGCCGTGGAGCACGCCATCGAGGCCGCCGAGGCCAAGCGCGCCCACGCCGCGGCCGACCGCGCGCTGCAGGCCAGCCGCGAGCAGCTGGCGGCGCTGGCGCGCCACCTGCAGACCAGCATCGAGGCCGAGCGCACCCACATCGCGCGCGAGATCCACGACGACGTCGGCGGCAGCCTCACGGCGCTGAAGTTCGACCTCGACTGGATCCGCCGCCATGCCCAGACGCCGGCGCTGCAGCAGCGGGCCGGCGCCGCCATCGAGCTGCTGACGCACGCCATCGATGCCAGCAAGCGCATCATGCACAACCTGCGCCCGGCCATCCTGGAGCAGGGCCTGGTGGCGGCGCTGCAGTGGATGGCCAGCAACTTCGAGCGCCGCACCGGCATCGAGTGCCGCTTCCACAGCAGCCACGAGACCCTGGTCCTGCCGCCGGGCGTGCCGCTGGTGGCCTACCGCATGGCGCAGGAAGCGCTCACCAACGTGAGCAAGCATGCGCAGGCCACGCAGGTGCGCATCGAGCTCGCGGTGGGCGCGGGCGTGCTCTCGCTGGAGGTGGGCGACAACGGCCGCGGCCTCACCGACGCCGACCGTGCCAAGGCGCGCAGCTTCGGCCTGCGCGGCCTGGCGGAGCGGGCGCAGGCCGTGGGCGGCTGGGTGGACGTGAGCAGCGGCCCGGGCGGCACGCACGTCATCCTGTCGGTGCCGCTCGAGGACGGCGCGGCGCCGGGCGAGGACGATGACCCCGCCAGCCCCGACCGGCGGACGCACGACCCCTCGGCCTGGACCCCGCTGTAGCGGCCGGCCGCCCGACGAGACGCCCCGCCACGCAGCCACCGTACCGAGACGCCACCCATGACCAACGTGATCCTGTGTGACGACCACGCGCTGATCCGGCGCGGCATCCGCGACACCCTGTCCGACGCGGCCGACATCCGCGTGGTGGGCGAGGCGGGCGATTACGGCGAGCTGCGCACGCTGATGCGCGGCACCCGCTGCGACGTGCTGGTGCTCGACATCAACCTCCCCGGCCGCAGCGGGCTGGACGTGCTGCACGCGCTGAAGGAGGAGGGCTCGACGGTGAAGGTGCTGGTCGTCAGCATGTACCCCGAGGACCAGTACGCGATCCGCGCCCTGCGTGCCGGCGCCTTCGGCTACGTCAACAAGGGGGGCGACCCGCAGCTGCTGGTGCAGGCGGTGCGCACCGTGGCCCAGGGCCGCAAGTACGTGACCCCGGAGATCGCGCAGATGCTGGTGGAGAGCCTCACCGCGCCGGCGCCGGAGAACGCGCACCAGACCCTCTCCGACCGCGAGCTCCAGACCCTGGTGCTGATCGCCAGCGGCCGCCGGCTGTCGGACATCGCCGAGGAGCTCAAGCTCAGCCCGAAGACGGTGTCCGTCTACCGCGCGCGTGTGCTTGAAAAGCTGTCGCTCACCAACAACGCCGAGCTCACGGTCTACGCCATCCGCAACGGGCTGGTGGGTGACTGAGGGTTTCGCCCGGCCGCTGCCGCCGGCCGTCGACGACCCGGAGGCCGCGCGCAGCGCCGGGCGCGACTGGCTGTCGCTGGCGCTCATCGACGCCCGCAACCGCACGCTGCGCTGGCTGGCGGCGCTGGAGGCCTCGCCGGCCGGCGCGCTGCAGGGCATCGCCGGCCTGCCGCCGGCCCTGTGGCTGGCCGGGCATGCCGCCTGGTTCGCCGACTGGTGGGTGCTGCGGCACGTGCACACCGGCCGCGGCGAGGCCGGCGACCCGTCGCGCCCGCGGCTGGCCCCGGCCGATGCCGACAGCGACCGCTGCTTCCATGCCGAGCGGCGGGGGGAGGCGGCCACGCTCGTGCTGCCGCCGGTGCCCGACGTGCGCGCCTGGATGGCCGACGTGCTGGAGGGCCAGCTCGAGCTGCTGTCCGCCGCGCGCGACGACGACGAGGCGCTCTACCTGCACCGCCTGGTGCTGCGCCACGAGGACCGCACGGCCGAGCGGCTGGCCGTGCTGGCCAGCCACCTGGACGTGACCGAGGCGCCCTGGCCCGACACCCCGCTGCGCGCCGACCCCGGCCCGCTGGCGCTGCCGGCCCAGACCTGGGTGCTGGGTTCCGCACCCGGCGGCGCCGTGCCCGGGCCGGAGCGCTGGGCGCACCCGGTGCGGCTGCCGGCCTTCGAGATCGACGCCCGGCCGGTGAGCTGGGGCGCGTATGCCGAGTTCGTGGCCGATGGCGGCTACGACGAGCCGCGCTGGTGGTCGCCGGCCGGCCTGGCCTGGCTGCAGCGCAGCGGCCGGCGTGCGCCGCGGCGGGTGGCGCAGATCGGCGGGCCGCAGGGCGGCGGCGTCGTCGCGGCCCGCCGCGGGCGGCTGCAGCGCGTGCCGCCGGCGGCACCGGTGGCCCACGTCACGCGCCACGAGGCCGAGGCCTGGTGCGCCTGGGCCGGGCGCCGGCTGCCGGCCGAGGCCGAATGGGAGGCCGCCGCCGTCGGCGCCGCGCGCCGCGGCTTCGCCTGGGGCGAGGTGCTGGAGTGGGTGGCCGGCACGGCGCGCGCGTTCCCCGGCCACGCCGACCCGCCGGGCGAGTTCGACACCCTGCCGGCGCCGGGCGCGAACCCCCCGGCCGCCGGCGTGCTGCGCGGCGCCAGCACGCTGACGCCGCCGCGTGCCGCCCACCCGCGCGCGCGGCGCTTCGCGCCGCCGGACGACGATGTCCTGCCCACCGGCTTTCGCAGCTGCGCGCTGTAGGATGAAGCCATGGAGACGACCACCTCGATCACGCTCACGGTCAACGGCCGTGCGCACACCCTGGACGTCGAGCCGCGCGCGCTGCTCGTCGACACCCTGCGCGGCCCGCTGGGCCTGACCGGCACCCATGTCGGCTGCGACACCAGCCAGTGCGGCGCCTGCACCGTGCTGCTCGACGGCCAGGCCGTGAAGAGTTGCGCCGTGCTGGCGGTGCAGGCCGCCGGCCGCAGCGTGACCACCATCGAGGGCCTGGCCGCGCCCGAGGCCCCGCTGCATCCGCTGCAGGAGGCCTTCAGCGCCTGCCACGGCCTGCAGTGCGGCTTCTGCACGCCGGGCATGGTGATGAGCGCCTGCGCGCTGCTGGCCGACACGCCGCGGCCCACCGAGGCCCAGATCCAGCATGCGCTGGAGGGCAACCTCTGCCGCTGCACCGGCTACGTCAACATCGTGGCGGCGGTGAAGCAGGCCGCCGACACCCTGGCCGGAGCCGCCCGATGAACGCCCCCGACGCGCTGCGCTTCGGCAGCGGCCACACCGTCCGCCGCATCGAGGACCCGGCCCTGGTGCGCGGCCAGGGCCGCTTCACCGACGACGTCACGCCCGCGGGCAGCTGTTTCGCGGTCTTCGTGCGCTCGCCGCATGCGCACGCCCGCATCGTCGGCATCGACGCCGACGGTGCGCGCGCCATGCCCGGCGTGCTGGCGGTGCACACCGGCGCCGAGCTGGTGGCCGCCGGCGTCAAGCCCATCCCGCTGGCGCCGGCCTTCAAGCGGCCCGATGGCCAGCCGATGACGGCGGCGCCGCGGCGCGCGCTGGCGCACGAGTTCGTGCGCTGCGTGGGCGAGCCGGTGGCGCTGGTGGTGGCGCAGACGCGCGACGCCGCGCAGGCCGCGGCCGAGGCCATGGCGGTGGACTACGAGCCGCTGCCCGCCGTCACCGACCCGGTGGCGGCGCTGGCGCCCGACGCGCCCCGCGTCTGGGACGCCATGCCCGACAACATCTGCGGCGAGGCCCGCCACGGCAAGCCGGCCGAGGTGGCGGCGGCGTTCGCCGCCGCGGCGCACACCGTGAAGCTGCACATCGTCAACCAGCGCCTGGCGCCCAGCCCGATGGAGCCGCGCAGCGTGCTGGCCTGGACCGAGGGCGGCCGCCTGCAGGTGCGCCTGTCCAGCCAGATGCCCAGCGCCGTGCGCGGCGGCCTGGCCGACGCGCTGGGCCTGAAGCCCGAGGACATCCACGTCGTCGTCGGCGACGTGGGCGGCGGCTTCGGCATGAAGACCGGCATCTACCCGGAGGACATCGCGCTGGGCTTTGCCGCGCGTGCGCTGGGCCGGCCGGTGAAGTGGCAGGCCACGCGGCTGGAGGATTTCCTGCACGCGGTGCACGGCCGCGACCTCGTCACCGACGCCGAGCTGGCGCTCGACGCGCAGGGCAGGGTGCTGGCGCTGCGCACGCGCACGCTGGCCAACGTCGGCGCCGCGGCCACCACCACCGGGGCGCTGATCGCGCTGCTCATCGGCCCCTGGGTCACCACCAGCGTCTACGACATCCCGCTGATCGACCTGCACATCACCGCCGTGCTCACGCACACCGCGGCCACCGGCGCCTACCGCGGCGCCGGCCGGCCGGAGGCGGTGTACACCACCGAGCGCCTGATGGACGCCGCCGCGGCCCGGCTGGGCCTGGACCCGGCGGAGATCCGCCGCCGCAACATGATCCGCACGGACCAGATGCCCTACACCAACCCGATGGCACAGGTGTACGACGTCGGGCAGTTCGAGAGCATCCTGGACCAGGGCCTCGCACTGGCCGACTGGACCGGCTTCGAGGCGCGTGCCGCGGCGTCGAAGGCGGCCGGCAAGCTGCGCGGGCGCGGCATCGCCACCTTCCTGGAATGGACCGGCGGCAACGCCCTGGTGGAGCAGGCCACCGTGCGCGTGACGGCCGACGGCTACATCGAGCTGATCGCCGCCACCATGCCCATGGGCCAGGGCATCGCCACCAGCTACGCCCAGCTGGCGGTGGACACCTTCGGCGTGCCCATCGACCGCATCCGCGTGCTCACGGGCGACACCGACCGCGCCAACGGCTTCGGCAGCGCCGGCAGCCGCAGCCTGTTCACCGGCGGCGGGGCGGTGCACGTGGCGGCCAGGAAGAGCGTGGAGCGCGGCAAGGAGCTCGCCGCCGAGGCGCTGGAAGCACCGGCCGCCGACATCGAGTACGCCGCCGGCCGCTACACCGTGGCCGGCACCGACCTGGGCATCGGCCTGTTCGAGCTGGCCGCGCGCCAGGGCGCCGACGGCTTCGCCGTGCAGGAGGGCGCCACCGCGGGCGCGCCGAGCTGGCCCAACGGCTGCCACGCCTGCGAGGTGGAGGTCGACCCCGCCACCGGCGAGGTGACGCTCGTGGCCTACGCCTCGGTCAACGACATCGGCCGCGTGGTGAGCCCGCAGATCGTGCAGGGCCAGATCGAGGGCGGCGCGGTGCAGGGCATCGGCCAGGCGCTGTGCGAGGCCGTGGTCTACGACGCCGACAGCGGCCAGCAGCTCAGCGCCAGCTTCATGGACTACGCGCTGCCGCGGGCCGACGGCTTCATCGGCTTCAAGACGGCCTTCGACACCCGCATCCCCTGCACCACCAACGTGCTCGGCGCCAAGGGCGTGGGCGAGCTGGGCACCATCGGCGCCACGCCGGCGGTGGTCAACGCGGTGGTCGACGCGCTGCGCCGTGCCGGGCGCGGCGAGGCTGCCGAGCGCATGCAGATGCCGCTGACGGCCGAGACCGTCTGGCGCGCGCTGCGCGGCTGAACGGCCCCGGCCGCGTCAGCCGCGCGCTGCAGCCCCCATCCGGCGCAGCGCGGCGGCCACGGCCTGCCAGGGCCCGTGACAGGCCGGCCAGTCGGCTGCCTCGGCGGCGTGTTCCAGCCGGCGTGCGGTGTCCGAGGCCTCGGCCTCGCCCAGCAGCAGCAGCACCGACTTCAGGCTGTGCGCCACCCGCCGCAGCGCCGGGGCGTCGGCGGCGGCCAGCGCGGCATCGCCCTGGCGCAGGTCGTCGGGGAACTGCGCCAGGCAGCTCTCGCGGAAGGCCCGGTACAGCGCCGCGTCGCCGCCGAAGTGGCTGGCGATGGCCGCGGCCTCGCCCTGCGGCGTTCCCGCTGGCGTCCCCGGTGGCGCGGCCGGGGCGCCCGCGCCGGCGGCGTCCGCGGCAGCGTCGTCCACCAGCGCCGAGGCCACGATGTCGGCCAGCGCCAGCACCGACACCGGCTTGTGGATCGTCTGCCACAGCGGCAGCCCGGCCAGGCGTTCCTGCGCCTGCGCGTTCAGCCCGGCGCTGAACACCGCCAGCCGCGCCCCGGCGCGCAGGGCCGGGTCGTCGGCCAGCTGCTGCAGCAGCGCCCAGCCGCTGAGCCCGGGCATCATCAGGTCGGTGAGCACCAGGCGCACCGGCGCCTCGCGCAGCGCGGCCAGCGCCGCGTGGCCGTCGGCGGCGCAGACCAGGTCCACGTCCAGGTCCTCCAGCGCCAGCGCCACCATGCGGCGGATGGCCGCGTCGTCGTCGACCAGCAGCACCCGCGGCCGCGGGGCGGGCGTCATGCGGCCTGCGCGGCCGGTGCCGCGGCGGCCGGCGCCGGCAGCGCCTCGGCCAGCCGGGCCGGCAGCTCGGCCACCAGGCGCGGCTTGTGCACCACCGGCACACCCTGCAGCGCAAACGCGTAGGGCGCGCGCTGGTCGTCGTCGAGCGAGGTCACCACGATCAGCCGGCTGCGCTCGAAAGCCGGGTGCATGCGCAGGCTGGTGATCAGCGTGGCGCCGTCGATGCCGGGCAGCAGGATGTCCACCAGCAGCACCTCGGGCTGCAGGCGGCCGGCCATCGCCAGGCCGGCGATGCCGTCGTCGGCCACGTGCAGCTCCACATCGGGCCGGTGCTGGCGGATCAGCAGGCCCACCAGGTTCTGGTAGTGCCGCGAGTCCTCGATCAGCAGCACCTGCGGCCGCCGCGCGGCGACGGCGGGCGCCGCAGCCGCCGGGGCCGCCGGGGCCGGGGCCGGCGCAGCCGGCGCCCCGGACTGCCGCGCCGCCAGCCAGCGGTCCACCGACGCACGCGAGATGCGCCGGTGCCCACCCGGCGTCTTCCAGGCCTCGAGCTCGCCGCGGTCCACCATCAGCTGCACCGAGCGCACCGCCATGCCGAGGCGGCGTGCCACGTCCAGGGTCGAGCAGTCGTCGCGGTCGGTGGCTTTCATGCGTGCAATTCTGCCGTTTTGAGCGGGCGCCGGTTTAATCGATCAAAATGCTACTAATGATCTTACGCCAAAATGCGGTCATGGACAGCACCATGCCCGCCCCGGACGCGTCGGTCCCGCCTGGCCAGGCCTTCGAGGCCGCCGCCGCGGCGCAGATGGAGCGCCTGCTGGCCGACTTCGGCCGCATGTACCGCGAGCGCAACGAGGCGCTGGCCGAGGTGGCGCGGGCGCACCGCGACGCGCTGCTGCGCCTGTCCCGTGCGGCCGAGTACCGCGATGACGACACCGGCGTGCACATCGTGCGCATGGGTTTCCTGGCCGGTGCGCTGGCGCTGCGGCTGGGCCAGCCGCCGACCTGGTCGCGCCTGCTGCGGCAGGCTGCGCCGATGCACGACGTGGGCAAGATCGGCGTGCGCGACGCGGTGCTGAAGAAGCCCGGCCAGTTCACCGCCGAGGAGCGCCGGGAGATGAACCGCCACCCGGAGATGGGCGCGGAGATCCTGGGCCGCTCGCGCATCCCGCTGTTCCAGCTGGCGGCCGAGGTGGCGCTGACCCACCACGAGCGCTGGGATGGCAGCGGCTACCCGCGCGGCCTGGCGGGCGGGGCCATCCCGCTGTCGGGCCGCATCGTCGCCGTGGTGGACTACTTCGACGCCCTGACCATGGACCGCTGCTACCGCACCGCCTTCAGCGACGAGAAGGCGCTGCACATGCTGCGCGGCGAGCGCGGCCGGGCCTTCGACCCGCACGTGGTCAACACCTTCATCGCCCACGCCGCGGAAATGATCTCCCTGCGCGATCGGGTCAACCGCGACGGCCTGGATCTGAACGATCTGTGCGACGCCGACGACCTGATCGACACCCTGTGAGCCCCCGCATGTACAAGTTCCTGTCCTCGCTGGCGGCGCTGGCCCTGGCCGCCTTCCTGGGCCTGCCCGTCACCGCCCATGCCGGCGCGGTGGCCGACCGCGTGAAGGCGCGCGGCGAGGTCCGCGTCTGCATCTGGCCGCAGTACTACGGCATCTCGCTGCGCGACCCGCGCAGCGGTGCGCTGCGCGGGCTGGACATCGACCTCTCGGCCGCCTTCGCCGCCGACCTCGGCGTGCGCCTGGCCTACGTGGACTCGTCCTTCCCCACCCTGGTGGACGACCTGCTCTCCGACCGCTGCGACGTGGCCATGTTCGGCGTGGCCATGCTGCCGGCCCGCACGGAGAAGCTGCGCTTCGCGCGCCCGTACATGGCCAGCGACATCTATGCCGTGACCACGCGCGCCAGCCGGGTGGTGCAGCGCTGGGAGGACATCGACCGTCCGGGCGTGAAGGTGGCGGTGCAGGCCGGCACCTTCATGGAGCCGGTGATGGCGGCGGCGCTGAAGCAGGCCACGCTGGTGAGCGTGGCGCTGCCGGCCACGCGCGAGCGCGAGCTGGAGGCCGGCCGCGTGGACGTGTTCATGACCGACTACCCCTACAGCCGCCGCCTGCTGGACAACGCCGACTGGGCGCGGCTGCTCGCGCCGCCGGCGCCCTTCCACGTGCTGCCCTACGCGCACGCCGTCAAGCCCGGCGACGACGCCTGGTGGCAGATGGTGGACGCCTTCGTCGCGCGCATCCAGGCCGACGGACGGCTCGAGGCGGCCGCCGGCCGCCACGGGCTGCTGCCCATCGTGCGCCTGAAGTAGCGCCATGCCCGACACCGTGGCCGGGCCCTTGCCGCAGGCAGCGCGCCGGCGCGGCCTGTCCGGCCGCACCGTGCTGGCCTTCGGCGCGCTGCTGCTGCTGGCGGGCTGGTCGCTGATCGTCGTGCTGGCCAGCTACGAGCGGCAGCACACGCTGGACGAGGCCGCGGCGCGCAACGTGCTGTTCGCGCGCGTGTTCGCCGAGGACGTGGCGCGCGACGTCGACGCCACACTGCAGGCCGGCGCCTTGCTGACCGGGCTGCTGGCCCGCGGCGTGCCGGCCGACGGCCCGGAGATGCGTGGCGCGCTGGCGCAGATGCGGCTGAACCTCAGCTGGCTGCGCGGCATGGCGGTGGTGGACGAGGCCGGCCAGGTGCTGGCCAGCACCGCGCCGGAGGAGGTGGGGCGCCGGGTGGCGCTGGCGCCGCTGGGCGCGTGGCCCGCCCCGGGCGCCCCGCGGCTGGCCGGCGTGGTGCGCGGCCGCGGCCTGCTCGATGCCGGCAGCACGACGGCACCGCCCGGGCTGGCGTTCCTGCCGCTGCTGCAGACCACCGCGCTGCCCAGCGGCGCCCGCCTGGCGGTGGTGGCGCAGATCAACGCGCAGGCCTTCGCCAACGCGCAGCAGGTGCGCCTGGACAACCCGGACGCGGCGGCGGCGCTGATCGGCTGGGATGGCCGGCTGGTGGCCGCCACCGCCGGCGTGCCGCACGCCGAGGGCACCGCGCTGGGCGGCCTGCCGCCGTTCACCGACTTCCTGCCAGCGCGCGAGTCGGGGCACTGGACCGGGGCGGGGCTGCGCCCCGGTGAACAGCTCGGCGCCTTCCGTGCGCTGCCCTCGCAGCCGCTGCTGGTGCTGGTGGAGACCGACCAATCCGCGGCGCTGGCCGGCTGGCGGCGCATGACCGGCATGCTGCTGGGCGCCGGCGCGGTGGGCAGCGCGCTGATCCTGGCGCTGACGCTGCTGGCGCGGCGCAGCCTGGCCGCGCGCGCGCGGGCGCAGGCCGAGCGCGACCAGGCGCAGCTCGAGGTGGCCCGCCGCGAGCGCACCTTCGACCTGATGCTGCGCAGCGTGCAGGCGCTGATCTTCCGCACCGACGCCCAGGGCCGGCTGCGCTTCGTGAACCGGCACTGGCACGCGCTGACCGGCCAGCGGCCCGAGGAAGCCGTGGGTCGACCGCTGTGGCCGCTGGTGGTGCCCGAGCAGCGTGCGCAGGCGCGGGCGCTGTTCGCGGCCGACGGCCCGCACGGGGTGCGCCGCATGCAGGCGCGCGCCGCCGACCCGTCGGGCCAGGTGCGCAGCTTCGACCTCACCGTGCAGCCGCTCTGGCTGGAGGGGCGCCTGGCCGGCTTTGCCGGCAGCGCCAACGAGGTCACCGGGCTGGTCGAGGCCGAGGCGCAGCTGAAGCTGCAGCTGGCGTTCACCGAGCTGCTGATGGACCAGAGCCCGCTGCCGATGTCGGTGGTGGACGGCCAGCGCCGCTACGCGCGCGTCAACCGGGCCTGGGAGGCCTACACCGGCCGCAGCCGCGAGCAGGTCATCGGCCGCGAGGTGGGGTCGCACCTGAGCGCGGCCGAGCGCGCCGAGCACGAGGCGCAGGACCGCCTGCTGCACGAGGGTTGCCAGCCGCTGCGCTACGAAAGCAGCGTGGTGCACGCCGATGGCAGCCTGCGCGACGTGCTGGTCAGCAAGGTGCTGCTGCCGGCTGCGACCGGCGAACGCGCCAGCGTGCTGTCGGTGCTGGTGGACGTGACCGACCTGCGCCGTGCCGAGCGCGCCACGCGCGAGGCGCGCGACGCCGCCGAGGAGGCCTCGCGCGCGAAGTCGGAGTTCATCGCCAACGTCAGCCACGAGCTGCGCACGCCGCTGCAGGCCATCATCGGCTTCTCCGAGCTGGGCTTGCACCGCGGCCGCGCGCACGAGAAGCTGGCGGGCATGTTCGGCGACATCCACGCCGCCGGCCACCGCATGCTGGAGCTGGTGAACAACCTGCTGGACGTGGCCAAGATCGAAAGCGCGGTGGGCAGCATCCACCTCGAGCGCGCCGACCTGCGCGGCCTCGTGCACGAGCTGCTGCGCGAGCTCGAGCCGCTGCTGCGCTCGCGCGCGCTGGCGGTGGACCTGGACATGCCGGCCTACCCGCTGGTGGCCAAGGTGGACCCGCTGCGCATGCAGCAGGTGCTGCGCAACGTGCTGGCCAATGCGATCAAGTTCTCGCCGCCGGGCTCGCGCATCCTGCTGCGCGGCGACTTCAACGACGCCGGCGAGCCGCAGCTGAGCGTGCGCGACCACGGCCCCGGCATCCCGGAGGCGGAGCTGGAGCACATCTTCGAGGCCTTCGCGCAGTCCTCGCGCACCAAGGACGGCTCGGGCGGCACCGGGCTCGGCCTGGCCATCTGCCGCACCATCGTCGCCGCCCACGGCGGGCGCATCCACGCCGAGAACGCACCGGGTGGCGGCGCCGTCTTCCACATCGTGCTGCCGGCGCGCGGTGCCGCGGAGACGCAGCCCATGGGCCTGTGACGCGGGCCCCGCCCGGGCCTGGGTGAAAGACGCTCAACCTCTCAGGGCCAGGTGGCGTGCTCGACCGGCCCGCCCGCGGCCAGCAGCAGCTGCTGGCGCCACCAGGCCTCGAAGTCCTGCGCCGACAGCGGGCGCGACAGCAGCCAGCCCTGGAACTCGTCGCAGCCGTTGTCGAGCAGGAATCGCCGCTGCGCCGGCGTCTCGACGCCCTCGGCCACCACGCGCAGCTTCAGGCTGCGCGCCAGCGCGATCACGGCCGCGGTGATGGCGTTGTCCTCGGCATCGTGCGGCGTGTCGCGCACGAAGCTGCGGTCGATTTTCAGCGTGTCCACGTTGAAGCGCTTGAGGTAGCTCAGCGACGACCAGCCGGTGCCGAAGTCGTCGATGGCCAGCTGGACACCCAGCGCCGACAGCCGGTGCAGCAGCAGCGCATGCTGGTCGCCGCCCATCAGCATGCTCTCGGTGAGTTCCAGTTCCAGCTGCGCCGACGGCAGGCCGGTGGCCTCCAGCACCTCGCCCACCGTGCGCACCAGGTCGTCCTGGCGCAGCTGGCGGGCCGACAGGTTCACCGCCACGCGCAGCCAGGGCAGGCCGGCGCGCCGCCAGGCCACCACCTGGCGCGCGGCCTGCTCCAGCACCCAGCGCCCCACCGGCAGGATCAGGCCGGTCTCCTCCAGCACGCGGATGAACACGTCGGGCGTGGCCACCGGCTTGCCGCCGCGCTTCCAGCGCAGCAGCGCCTCGACGCCGCTGACGCGGTTGCTCGCCAGGTCGGCCTTGGGCTGCCACGCCAGCTCGAACTCGCCGCGCTCCAGCGCGTGGCGCAGCTCGGCCTCGAGCTGCAGCCGCTGCTGCGCCTGGTCGTTCATCTCGGCGCTGTAGAACTGCACCTGGTCGCGGCCCAGCTCCTTGGCGCGATACATCGCCTGGTCGGCGTGGCGCAGCAGGTCGTCGGGCGGGCTCGGGTCGTCGGGGTAGACGGTGATGCCGATGCTGGTGCTGACCACGATCTCGTGCTTGCCCACCTGCACCGGCGCCTGCAGCGCCTGCCGGATGCGCTCGGCGATGCGCAGCGCGTCCTCGGCGCGCTCCAGCGCCTCGGCGATCACCGTGAACTCGTCGCCACCCAGCCGCGCCACGGTGACCGACTGTTCCATCTCGGGACGCCCCACCGTGTCGCCACTGCGCAGCGCCGCGCCGATGGCCGCGGCCACGTGCTGCAGCAGGCGGTCGCCGGCGTCGTGGCCCAGGCTGTCGTTGACGTTCTTGAAGCGGTCGAGGTCCAGGAACATCAGCGCCATCGGCTGCCCGCTGCGGCCGGCGCGCTGGATGGCCTGGCGCAGCCGGTCGCGGAACAGCGTGCGGTTGGGCAGGCCGGTCAGCGGGTCGAAGCTGGCCATCTGCTTCATGCGCTGCTCGGCCTGGCGCTGTTCGCTGAGGTCGCGCAGCGTGGCCGTCCATAGCGTGCGGCCGCCGGCCACCGGCAGCGGCGCCATCGCCAGCTCGCAGGGGAAGGGGCGCGCGGAGGCGCCCTGGAAGGCGCGTGTCTCGCTGCGCCCGGGGCGGGGGCCGTCCGCCGCGGCCCACTCCACCCAGCGTGCCAGCGGCTGGCCCTGCAGCTGCGCCGCGGGCAGGCCCAGCAGGCGGGCGGCGGCCGGGTTGGCGCTGACCACCCGACCCTGGCGGTTGTGCACCAGCACCGCGTCGGGCGAGCGCGCGAACAGGTCCTGCAGCGGCACGTCGCTCCAGGGTGCCGCAGGCCCGTGGTGCGGGCTGCTGCGCGGTCGCCAGGCCAGCACGGCCAGCGCGGTGCCGGCCAGCGCCGCCAGGCCGGCGCCGGGCAGGGCCTGGAGCAGCGCCTCGCCGCCGCCGGCCCGCCAGGCGGGCCACAGCCACAGCAGCGGAGGGGCCAGCGCGAGCAGGCCCTGGCCGGCCAGCGCAAGGCGGGGCCGCCAGGGCAGGGGCGGGGCCTGCACGGGGGGAGGGGAGGGCGGCGTCATCGCGGTCGTCGTCCGTCATGTCGGCCATCGGCGGCCGGACTTGATGCCGGCCGGCGGCGGGTTTGTGCGGACTTGGCAGGCGGCGACCGCCGGCGTGTGATCGGGCATCATCGACGCAGGAGACAAGACGATGAACCGGCCCCCGCCCGCCGCGCTGCCGCGGCACCCTGCCGAGGCCATGACGGCGCGGCAGGCGCTGATCGCGCAGTCGCACCAGCGCTGCCGCGCCCTGGGCCTGACGCGCATCGAGCGGCCCGACTTCGCGCCGCTGGGCCGCAGCGACCTGGCGCTGGCCCGCGAGCGCAGCCGCCGCCTGCATGTGCACGCGCTGCCGGTGATGGAGATGCTCAGCGGCCAGATCGCCGACACCGAGAGCATGGTGGTGCTCTGCGACGCCACCGGCACCGTGATCCATGCCGTGGGCGACGACGATTTCCTGGCCCGTGCCGACAAGGTGGCGCTGCGCCCGGGCGTGAACTGGTCGGAGCAGGCCAAGGGCACCAACGCCATCGGCACCGCGCTGGTCGACGAGGTGCCGGTGCTGGTGCACGCCGACGAGCACTACCTGCACGCCAACCAGTTCCTCACCTGCTCGGCCGCCCCCATCCTGGACCCGCGCGGCAACGTGCTGGGCGTGCTCGACGTGACCGGCGACCACCGCAGCGTGCACCCGCACACCATGGCACTGGTGCGCATGTCGGTGCGCATGATCGAGAACCACTGGCTGCACGACGACTTCGGCCATGCGCTGCGGCTGCACTTCCACCGCCGGCCGGAGTGCCTGGGCACGCTGGTGGAGGGCATCGTCGCCGTGGGCGACGACGGCCGCATCGTCGGCGCCAACCGCAGCGCGCTGGAGCTGCTGGGCCTGTCGGGCGCGGCGTTGCGGCGGCAGACGGTGGAGGCCCTGTTCGGCCTGGCCTTCGGCGCGCTGGCTGACCGCAGCGGCGATGCGCTGGCGGTGCCGCTGCTGCTGCGCGGGGCCGACGGCCAGCGGCTGCATGCGCTGGTGCGCGGCGCCGCGCGGGCCGACACCACGGCCCGCGCCGGGGCCGCCGCGGCGCCGACGTCACCGACCTCCGCCACGGCGTCGGCCGCCGCCCCGATGCACGGTGCGGCGGGCCTGCCTGCGCTGTCGCGGCTGTCGGCCGGCGACCCGGCGGTCGAGCGGCTGGCGCAGACGCTGCGGCGCGTGATCGACCGCGACATCCCGGTGCTGGTGGTGGGCGAGACCGGCAGCGGCAAGGCCTGGCTGGCGCGTGCCCTGCACCGCGACTCGGCGCGTGCCGCGGGCCCCTTCGTGGCGGTGCAGTGCGCCGCGGTGCCGCCGGCGGCGGTGGAGTCGGTGCTGTTCGGTGACGGCACCGCCGGCACCCCGGGCGGCGCGCTGGCGCAGGCCCTGGGCGGCACCTTGTTCCTCGACGACGTGGACGAGCTGCCGCCGGCGGCGCAGGCGCGGCTGCTGCACCTGCTGGACACGCCGCCCGGCCGCACGGCCGCGCTGGACCCGATGCTGGTGTGCGCCACCGCAGCCGACCTGGGCGCGCGGGCGGCCGAGGGCCGCTTCCGGGCCGACCTCGTGCACCGCCTGGGCGGCTTCGTCGCCCGGCTGCCGCCGCTGCGCGAGCGAAGCGACCTGCCGGCGCTGGCCCGGCGGCTGCTGGACGAGGCGCTGCAGGCGCCGCGCGCCAGCCTGTCGCCGGCGGCGCTGGCGCATCTGGCCGCCCACCGCTGGCCGGGCAACCTGCGCGAGCTGCACAACGCGCTGCGCACCGGGCTGCTGCTGGCCGGCGATGCGGCCGTGCTGCAGCCGGAGCACCTGCCCGACGTGCGGCCCGACGTGCGGCCCACCGGGCCGGATGCCGGCACAGGCCGTGTCCCGGGGGCGGCCACGCCGGACGGGCCAGCGCCGGCCGGTGCGGCGCTGCCGCTGCAGGCGCTGGAGGCGCAGGCCATCCGCCAGGCGGTGGCCGAGTGCGGCGGCAACATCGCCGCGGCCAGCCGGCGCCTGGGCATCAGCCGCAACACGCTCTACCGCAAGCTGCGCGCGCGGGTGCCCTCTCCGGCCTGAAGCGACCGCACGCGCCGGGTCCGGCGGCTCAGGCCGGATGCACCACCCGGCGGGCCAGGGCGAGGAAGCGCGCCCGCTCGGCAGCGCTCAGTGGTTGCAGGATCTCGTCCTGCAGCGCACGCACCACGGGCAGCAGCGCGGCCAGGATGCGGGCGCCCTCGGCCGTCAGCGACAGCTCGCGCGCGCGCCGGTCGCGCTCGCTGACCACGCGGCGCACCCAGCCCTTCTGCTCCAGGCGATCGATGACGCCGCCGATCGTGGCGCGGTCGTAGGCGATCAGCTCGGCCACGCGCGCCTGGTCGGTGCCGGGGTGGGACCGGATGGCGTCCAGCGCCGCGAACTGCACCGGCGTGAGGTCGAAGCCGGCGGCCTGCGTGCGCTGCATGAAGACCTGGGTGGACTGCTGGTGCAGGCGGCGGATCAGGTGCCCCGCCATCTCGATTGAGTCCATGCCTGTGTTCCGTGGAGGTGTGACCGGCGCGATGGCGTCGTCGACCATTGATAAGTATACGTACAGTCTTGACGGCCGATAGTAAGCATAGATACCATTTGCCGGTGCGCACGCGGACCGGGCGGCGCGACGTTCAACCCAAGGAGACGCGTGATGCAGTACTACAAGGACGGCTTCCGGGGCGGCGACCCGGACGTCAAGCCGGCGGCGCCGCTGCGCCGCCAGCGGGGCCCGCACGAGCCGCTGCCCGAGCGCGTGGACGTGCTGATCGTCGGCACCGGCCCGGCCGGCCTGTGCCTGGCGGCGCAGCTGGCGCGCTTTCCGGAGATCGAGACCATGGTCATCGAGCGCATGCACTGCAACATCGTCAAGGGCAAGGCCGACGGCATCAACACGCGCACGATGGAGATGTTCCAGGCCTTCGGCTTTGCCGACAAGGTCAAGCGCGAGACCTACTGGGTCAACCAGACCGCGTTCTGGATGCCCGACCCGGGCAACCCCTCGCACATCCGGCGCGTGGGCCGCGTGCAGGACGTGGCCGACGACAGCTCGGAGATGCCGCACATCCTGATCAACCAGGCGCGGCTGCACGAGCTGTTCCTGGAGGTGATGAAGCACTCGCCGTCGCGCCTGGAGCCCGACTACGGCTGGGAGGTGGCGGGCCTGACGGTGGACCCCGACACCGACGACCACCCGGTGACGGTGACGCTGCGCGATGCCACCGGCGTGCACTGGGGCGCCACGCGCACGGTGCGCGCCCGCTACGTGGTGGGCTGCGACGGCGCGCACTCGGCCGTGCGCAAGGCCATCGGCGGCACGCTGCATGGCGACGCGGCGCACCAGGCCTGGGGGGTGATGGACATCCTGGCCAACACCGATTTCCCTGACGTGCGCCAGAAGTGCCTGATCTCCTCGGCCACCGAGGGCAACGTGCTGATCCTGCCGCGCGAGGGCGGCTACCTGTTCCGCATGTACGTCGAGCTCGACAAGCTCAACCCCGACGAGCGAGCCGCGCACCGCAAGTTCACCCAGGACGACATGATCGCGGCGGCCAACCGCATCATCCGCCCCTACGCACTGGACGTGAAGGAGGTGGTCTGGTGGTCGATCTACGACATCGGCCACAGCCTGACCGACCGCTTCGACGACGTGCCCGAGGGCGTGGACCGCCACCCGCGCGTGTTCACCGCCGGCGACGCCTGCCACACCCATTCGCCCAAGGCGGGGCAGGGCATGAACGTGTCGATGCAGGACACCTTCAACCTGGGCTGGAAGCTGGTCCACGTGCTGCAGGGCCGGGCCGATCCCGGCCTGCTGCGCAGCTACTCGCGCGAGCGCCTGGCCGAAGCGCGGCGCCTGGTGGAGACCGACCACGCCTGGGCGCGCATCATGTCGGCGCCCACCACCGCCGCCGAGCGCGACGGCAGCGAGGAGCCGCGCATCATCCGCCAGTTCAAGGCCAACCTGGAGTTCACCGGCGGCAACGCGGTGAAGTACGACCCGTCGGCGCTGGTGGGCCCGGCCACGCACCAGGCGCTGGCCCGCGGGCTGGAGATCGGCCGCCGCTTCCATTCGGCCCCGGTGGTGCGGCTGGCCGACGCCAAGCCGATGCAGCTGGGCCACGTGGCCGAGGCCGACGCGCGCTGGCGCCTCTACGCCTTCGCCGGCGCAGGCGACGGTGGCGCGCCGGGCCGGCCGATGCAGCGCCTGGCGCAGTGGCTGGCGGCCGACCCGGCCTCGCCGGTGGTCCGCCACACGCGCCCGGGGGAGGACGTGGACGCGGTGATCGACGTGCGCGCGGTGTTCCCGCAGACCTTCGAGCAGCTGGACGTGGCGCAGATGCCGCCGCTGCTGCGCCCGAAGACCGGCCGGCTGGGCCTGCAGGACCACGAGAAGGTCTTCTGCGTCGACCACAAGGGCCTGGGCGACATCTACGCGATGCGCGGCATCGACCGCGAGCGCGGCTGCGTGGTGGTGGTGCGCCCCGACCAGTACGTGGCGCACGTGCTGCCGCTGGACGCCTTCGCCGAGCTGTCGGCCTTCTTCGCCGGGGTCCTGCGGGTGGTCTGAGAGGTTGAGAGCCTTTCACCCATGCCCGCCCTGCACGCCGGAACACCCCCGCTCGTCGTTGCAAATGCTCGCCATAGCCCGAGCTATGGCTGTGCTTTGCGCCTAGACCGGGGGTGTTCCGGCGCGCCTTTCGGGCACGGCCGAAAGACTCTCAACCTCTGAGTCCGGGCGGGCGTCGCCTCAGCGCGCCGCCGCCGGGCCGGCCAGCACCTCGGCCAGCTGTTCCAGGCTGGCCAGGTTGTGCACGGGCAGGAAGCGGTCCACGTGCGGCAGCATGGCCTTCACGCCGGCGGCGCGCGGCTCGAAGCGGTCGAAGCGCAGCAGCGGGTTCAGCCAGATCAGCCGCCGGCAGCTCTTGTGCAGGCGGTCCATCTCGAACGAGAGCGCGGCGGTGTCGCCGTGCTCCAGGCCGTCGGTGACGAGCAGCAGCGTGGCCTGGCCGGGCAGGGTGCGCCGCGCCCAGCGGCGGTTGAACTCGCGCAGGGCTTCGGTGATGCGGGTGCCGCCCGACCAGTCCTGCACCGAGCGCACCACCTGGGCCACGGCGATGTCGGGGTCGCGGCTCTTCAGCAGGCGTGTCGTGCGCGTGAGCCGGGTGCCGAAGACGAAGCTCTCCACGCGCGCGTCGGCGTGGCCCAGCGCGTGCGCGAAGTGCAGCAGCATGCGCGAGTAGCGGCTCATGGAGCCGGAGATGTCGGCCAGCAGCACCAGCGGCGCCGGGCGCGTGCGCGGCGCGCGCCAGCGGATGTCCCAGAGCTCGCCGCCGTGGCGGGCCATGCCGGCCATGGTGGCGCGCCAGTCGATGCGGCCCGGGTGCGCGGCGCGCTGCATGCGCCGCGAGGGCAGGCGCTCGAACACCAGCACCAGCCTGGCCAGCAGCTTCTGCGCGGCGCGCCATTCCTCGGGGGTCATGGTCTCGAAGTCGGCCTGGCGCAGCACTTCGCGCTGGGTCCAGCTGAGCGTGGCCTCGAGCTCCAGCTCTTCCCGCGGCGGTGTCTCGGGCTCGGGCTGCGGCGGGTTGGGGAACAGCGCGGCGCCCAGGCGCCGGTTCTCCTGGGTGGGCGGCGGGCCGCCCTGGGCACGTATCTTGGGCAGCAGCAGGGCCCGCATGCGGCCCTCGAGGTCTGGGTCGCGCCAGAACAGCTGAAAGGCCTGGTCGAAGAGTTCGCGGTGCTCGGCGCGGTCGACCATGCAGGCCGACAGCACCGCATGAAAGTCCCGCCGCGACTCCAGCCCCGCCACCTGCAGGGCCTGCAGTGCCGTGAGGATGCGGTCGCTGCCCACGGGCATGCCGGCGCTGCGCAGCACGCGGCCGAAGTGCATCACGTTCTCGGCCAGGTGGCCAGGGGAGCCTGCCAGGGGGATCATGGTGGCCTGCCGTTCTCATTTTCATGCGAGCAGGGCAGCTGCAAGGCGACGACGGGCAGGCCTGTGTCGCGCTGCCCGGACGGCCTCCATTGTTCTGCGCTGCTCGGCGTCCTCAACGCGCGCCCCAGGCCTGCCCGTCGTCGCCTTGCGGACGCAGCGAGGCGTGCGGGCGAACACCACTGCCGGTGCCGGCTCGCGTGGGTACCGGAGGGGGCGACGGGAAGTAAAGGAGGAGCCGGCGGCCAGCGGCCGACGGCGGGGGACATGAGCGGCGCCCCCTCCGGTGCCCATGCGAGCTCGCCACGGACCTTGCATGCGAGAGCAACGAATGACTGCTCCGAGTACGAAGCGGTCATCCCCGATTCACCCCGCCCGGGCCGCCGACCGCACTTCCTCCAGCAGCCGCGTGGCCTCGCCGCCCTGCATGCGGGCGATGTCGTCCTGGTACTTCAGCAGCACGCCCAGCGTGTTCTGGATCACCTCGGGGTCGAGCACCAGGGCGTCGAGCTGCATCAGCGCGCGCGTCCACTCGATGGTCTCGGCGATGCCGGGCAGCTTGTAGAGGTCGAGCTGGCGCAGCCGCTGCACGAAGGCCACGATCTGGCGCGCCAGGTCCTCTCCCGCACCCGGCACCCGCCGGTGCAGGATCTCCAGCTCGCGCGCCGCATCGGGAAAGCCCACCCAGTGGTAGAGGCAGCGGCGCTTCACCGCGTCGTGGATCTCGCGCGTGCGGTTGCTGGTGAGGATGACGATGGGCGGCTCGGCGGCCTTCACCGTGCCCAGCTCCGGGATGGTGATCTGGTAGTCGGCCAGCACCTCCAGCAGGAAGGCCTCGAAGGGCTCGTCGGCACGGTCGAGCTCGTCGATCAGCAGCACCGGCGGCACCGGGCGCTTCGGGTCGATGGCCTGCAGCAGCGCGCGCTGGGTGAGGAAACGCTCGCTGAACAACTCGCCGGCCAGCGCATCGCGCGACACGTTCTCCCGCTCGGCCAGGCGGATCTCCATCATCTGCCGCCCGTAGTTCCACTCGTAGGCCGCACCGGACAGGTCCAGCCCCTCGTAGCACTGCAGGCGGATCAGCGGCCGCTCCAGCACCGCGGCCAGCGTGCGCGCGATCTCGGTCTTGCCGGTGCCCGGCTCGCCTTCCAGGAACAGGGGGCGCTGCAGCTTCAGCGCCAGGAAGACCACGGTGGCCAGCTGCCGGTCGGGCACGTAGTCCCGGGCCAGCAGCGCGGCCGCCGTCTCGTCGATGCTGCGGGGCAGGTCAGCCGGCAAGCGTCACCACCGCGTCAGCCGCCCACGGCGCGCCCGGCCAGCACCGGGATCAGCGCCGCGCGGTACTCGGCCGAGCCGTGCAGGTCGCTGTTCAGGCCGTCGGCGCTCACCGTCACGGCCTGCGCCGCCGCCGCGCTCCAGTTCGCCGCCAGCGCGTCCTCCAGCGCCTTGACGCGGAACACGCCGCCGCTGCCGGCGCCGGTGACGGCCACGCGCACGCCCGCCGCGCCCTTGCTGACGAACACGCCCACCAGGCTGAAGCGCGAGGCGGGCTGCTTGAACTTCTGCCAGCCCGCGGCCTGCGGCACCGGGAAGCTCACCGCGGTGATGATCTCGCCGTCCTCCAGCGCCGTCATGTACAGGCCCTGGAAGAAGTCGTCGGCGGCGATGTCGCGCCGGCTGGTGTGCACCGTGGCGCCCAGGCCGAGCACCGCGGCCGGGTAGCAGGCGGCCGGGTCGTTGTTGGCCAGGCTGCCGCCGATGGTGCCGCGGTTGCGCACCTGGCGGTCGCCGATGTTGCCGGCCAGGTCGGCCAGCGCCGGGATCAGGCGCTGCACGTCGGCACTGGCGGCCACGCTGGCGTGCGTGGTCATGGCGCCGATCCTGACGGCGTTACCACTGACGCTGATGCCCTTGAGCTCGGCCACGCCGCCGAGGTCGATCAGCGCGCCCGGGGCCGCGAGGCCCAGGCGCATGGAGGGCAGCAGCGACTGCCCGCCGGCGATCAGCTTGGCGTCGTCGTTCATCGCCGCTGCGGCGGCGGCCACCGAGGTGGCGGTCTGGTAGGCGAAGGCTTGCATGGGATTCGTCTCCTTCGGGTTCTTCACTGTGCCGCGCGGGCGGCCTGCGCGGCCTTCCAGACAGTGTAGGGCGTGGCCGGCATCGGCACGTCCATCACGCCCAGCGCGTCGCAGATGGCGTTGATCACCGCCGGCGGCGAGCCGATGGCACCGGCCTCGCCGCAGCCCTTCACCCCCAGCGGGTTGTGCGTGCAGGGCGTGCCCTTGACGGTCTCGACCTGGAAGCTCGGCACGTCGTCGGCGCGCGGCATGGCGTAGTCCATGTAGCTGCCCGACAGCAGCTGGCCCGAGCCTTCGTCGTACACGCCGTGCTCCAGCAGCGCCTGGCCGATGCCCTGCACCAGCCCGCCGTGCACCTGGCCCTCGACGATCATCGGGTTGATGACGTTGCCGAAGTCGTCGCAGGCGGTCATGCGGTCGACGCGGGTCTTGCCGGTGGCCGGGTCGATCTCGACCTCGCAGATGTAGGTGCCCGCCGGGTAGGTGAAGTTGCTCGGGTCGTAGAAGGCGTTCTCGTTGAGGCCCGGCTCGAGCTTGTCGTGCGGGAAGTTGTGCGGCACGTAGGCCGTCAGCGACACCTGCGCGAAGGGCACGGCCTTGTCGGTGCCGGCCACCTTGAACTGGCCATCCTCGAAGACCACGTCCTGGTCGTCGGCCTCCATCAGGTGGGCCGCGATCTTCTTGCCCTTGGCGACGATCTTGTCCACCGCCTTGATGATGGCGGTGCCGCCCACGGCCAGCGAGCGGCTGCCGTAGGTGCCCATGCCGAACAGCACCTTGGCGGTGTCGCCGTGCTCGATGGTGATGTCCTCCAGCGGAATGCCCAGCTTGTCGGCCACGACCTGCGCGAACGTGGTCTCGTGGCCCTGGCCGTGGCTGTGGCTGCCGGTGAAGATCGTCACCTTGCCGGTGGGGTGCACGCGCACCTCGCCGGCCTCGAACAGGCCCGCGCGTGCGCCGAGTGCACCGGCCACGCTGCTGGGGGCGATGCCGCAGGCCTCGATGTAGGCGCTGTAGCCCAGGCCGCGCTTCAGGCCCTTGGCCTCGCTGGCTGCGCGGCGTGCCGCGAAGCCCTTCACGTCGGCCAGTTCCTCGGCGCGGCGCATCGTGGCGTCGTAGTCGCCGGTGTCGTAGGTCAGGCCCACCGGCGTGGCGTACGGGAACGTGGTGATGAAGTTGCGCCGGCGCAGCTCGGCCGGGTCGATGCCCAGCTCACGCGCGGCCGTCTCGACGATGCGCTCGACCGTGTACGTGGCCTCGGGGCGGCCGGCGCCGCGGTAGGCGTCCACCGGCGCGGTGTTGGTGAACACGGCGTTGACGGTGCAGCAGATCTTCGGTGTCTTGTACTGGCCGGCCAGCAGCGTGGCGTACAGGATGGTCGGCACGGCGCTGGCGAAGGTGCTCAGGTAGGCGCCCAGGTTGGCCGTGGTGTGGATGCGGAAGCCGGTGAAGATGCCGTCCTTGTCCAGCGCCAGCTCGGCGGTGGTCAGGTGGTCGCGGCCGTGGGCGTCGGACAGGAAGGCTTCCGAGCGTTCGGCGGTCCACTTGATCGGGCGCTTGATGTGCTTGCTGGCGAACACCAGCGCCGTTTCCTCGCCGTACAGGAAGATCTTGCTGCCGAAGCCGCCGCCGACGTCGGGCGCCACCACGCGCATCTTGTGCTCGGGGATGCCCAGCACGAAGGCGCACATCAGCAGCCGCTCGACGTGCGGGTTCTGGTTGGCCACGTACAGCGTGTATTCGTCGCTGCTCGGGTTCCACTGCGCGTTGGCCGCACGCGGCTCCATCGCGTTGGGCACCAGGCGGTTGTTGCGGAAGGTCAGCGTCGTGACGTGGGCCGCGGTCTTGAAGGCCTCGTCGGTGCCGTCCTTGTCGCCGATGCGCCATTCATAGCAGCGGTTGTCCGGAGCCTCGGCGTGCACGGACGAGTCGATGGTGTTGGCCTTGGCGAGGTCGATCACCGGCTTCAGCACGGTGTAGTCGACCTCGATCAGCTGCGCCGCGGCCTTGGCCTGCTCCAGCGTCTCGGCCACGACCATCGCGACGCGGTCGCCGACGTAGCGCACCTTGCCGTCGGCCAGCACCGGGTGCTTGGGCTCCTTCATCGGTGTGCCGTCGATGTTGTTGATGAGCCAGCCGCAGGGCAGGCCGCCGACGGCCTTGAAGTGCTCGCCCGTGAAGATGCCCAGCACGCCCGGCGCCTTGGCGGCGGCCGTGGTGTCCAGGCGGTCGATGGTGGCGTGCGCGTGCGGGCTGCGCAGGAAGTAGGCGTAGGTCTGGCCCTGCAGGCTGATGTCGTCGGTGTACTGGCCGCGGCCGGTGAGGAAGCGGCCGTCCTCGCGACGGGTGACGCTCTGGCCGATGAATGCTTGACGTGCGTTCATGCTGCTTGCTCCGTTCAGGCCATGGCCTTGGTGGCCGGTGCGGCTTGCACCACGGCCTTGACGATGTTCTGGTAGCCGGTGCAGCGGCACATGTTGCCTTCCAGGCCCTCGCGGATGGCGGCCTCGCTGCTGCAGTCGTGGTGCTTCACCAGGTCGATGGCGCTCATCACCATGCCCGGGGTGCAGAAGCCGCACTGCAGGCCGTGGCAGGCGCGGAAGGCGGCCTGCATCGGGTGCAGGCTGCCGTCGGCCCCGGCCAGGCCCTCGATGGTGGTCACCGCCTGGCCGGCGGCCTGCACCGCCAGCATGTTGCAGCTCTTCACCGCCCGCCCGTCCAGGTGCACGGTGCAGGCACCGCACTGGGCGGTGTCGCAGCCCACGTGGGTGCCGGTCAGGCGCAGGTCTTCGCGCAGGAAGGTGGAAAGCGAGGTCTGCGGGTCGACGTCGCGGGTCACGGCCTTGCCGTTGACCGTGAGGGTGATCTGGGGCATGTCGTCTCCTGAGTAGGGCCTCGGGCGAGGCTGCACGGAGCATGCTAGGGACGCGCCGCCAGGCTTTCAGCGCGTAGCTTTCCCTTATGAAACTGTCTGCATAGGCTGGCGAGGCGCCCGGGGATGCTCCCGCCGGGCAGGCGGGCCAGGCGGCCCTGGGCGACCGGTGCCCGGCCGCTCAGACCAGGCCGTCGAACGGCCATACCTCCACCGGCTCGCCCGCCGCCACCGGGCCGCTGGCGTGCGGCAGCACGATCAGCGCATCGGCCTCGCTCAGGCTGCGCAGGATGCCGGCGCCCTGGTCGGCCACCGGCCGCACCTGCCAGCGGCCGTCGGGGCCGGGCTCGAGCACGCCGCGCTGGAACTCCGTGCGCCCGGGCCGCTTGCGGATGGGCGCGGCGCAGGGCAGCGTCAGCGCCACCGGCGGCGCCGGCCTCGCGCCGGCCAGCACGCGCAGCGCGTCGCGGGCCAGCACGTAGAAGCTCACCAGGGCCGCCACCGGGTTGCCCGGCAGCGCGAACAGCAGCGCCGAGCGGCCGCCGTCGTGCAGGCGCCCGAAGGCGAACGGGCGCCCGGGGCGCATGGCCACCTTCCAGAAGTCCACCGCACCCAGGCGCGCCAGCACGGCGCGCGTGTGGTCGGCGTCGCCCATGCTGACGCCGCCGCTGGTGACCACGGCGTCGGCCCGCGCCACGGCCCGCCGCAGCGCCGCCTCCAGCGCCGCGGCGTCGTCGGGCACGCGGCCCAGGTCCAGCACCTCGGCGCCCAGGCGCTGCAGCGCCGCGCCCAGCGTGTGGCGGTTGCTGTCGTAGATGCCGCCCGGCGGCAGGGGCGTGCCGGGCTCGACCACCTCGTCGCCGGTGGAGAACAGCGCCACGCGCAGGCGGCGGCGCACGGTGACGGCCGCCAGGCCCAGGCTGGCCAGCAGGCCCAGGTCGGCCGGACGCAGCACGCGCCCTGCAGGCAGGGCGGTCTGCCCCGTGGCCAGGTCCTCGCCGCGGCGGCGGCGGTGCTCGCCGGGCCGCACGGCGCCGGCGGCCAGCGTCACCCCGTCGCCGTCGGCGGCGGCCAGTTCGCGCGGCACCACGGTGTCCAGCCCGGCGGGCATCACCGCGCCGGTCATGATGGCGATGCAGTGGCCGCGCGGCACCTCGCCGGTGTGGGGCCGGCCGGCCAGCACGGTGCCGGCCACCCGGCGCAGCGTGATGCCGCGGCCGCCGTCGGCCGCGAGGTCGGCCCCGTGCAGCGCAAAGCCGTCCATCGCGGCGTTGTCGTGGGCCGGCACGTCGATCGGGCTGGGCACGTCGGCCGCCAGCACCCGGCCCACGGCGGCCTGCAGCGGCACGGTCTCGGTGGCGGCGGCCGCCGGGGTGTCGCCGGGCGCCCGCAGTGCCGCCGCGATCGCCGCGCGCGCGGCCTCCACCGTCAGCTCGGTGCCGTCGGCGAGCGGGGAGGGGGGCAGCGGGGAAGGAGGCAGCGCAGCCATGCCCGCATTGTGCAGAGGCCCGCCGGGTGTTCCGGAACGTGACACTTCGGCCGACCCGGTCGTTCGCGCCCGCCGCCGCTGCTATGCTGGCCGCATGGACAAGCATCTGATTCAGCGGGCCCGGGTGCGCGCCGCGGGGGCCCTGGCCGCGCTGGCGGCCCTGGCCGGCCTGACCCTGCCCCCGGCCGGGGCCGAGAGCATCGCGTCCTCGGCCTCCAGCGCCGGCTCGGCCTCGGTGGGCAGCCTGTCGGACTCGATCGGCGGCTCCAGCGACGCCAGCTCGGGCCGCCAGACGGCCGCCGCCGGCACCTACCGCGTGCTGGCCGTGGCCCCGCTGGATGGCGAACGCCAGCGCCTGACGCTGCAGTCGGAAGCCGAGCCGCAGCGCCAGTTCACGCTCACGCTGCCGCGGGCGGCGGCCACGCTCGCGCCCGGCGCCCGCGTGGCGGTGCAGGCACGGCCCTACGGCCTGGCCTTCGCCCATGCGCCCGCCGGCGCCGCCACCCCGGCGCCCTTCTTCCTGGCGCTGGCCGACGACTGGCGGCACGACCTCGACCTGCGGCGCGTGACGCTTTGAGCGCGTGAGGGCAGCGGTTCGGGCTGGGCTGCCGGCCAGGCTGCTGACCGGTGTGCTGGTCGGGTGGCTGGCGGTGGCCGCGCCGGCCCGCGCCGGGTCGGCGCTGGAGGGCTTCTGCGGCCAGGCGCCTTCGCTGGACCCGGCTGCGCAGGACCGCCTGCTGCGCTTCGCGGCCACCGTGCGCGAGCTGCTCGACACCGAAGGCCAGGGCGCGGTGCTGATCTCGCGTGCCGGGCTGGACCTGTCACGCTTCGGCCTGCGCCACTCCCACGCCGGCGTGGCCCTGGCCGAGGGCGCCGGCAGCCGCTGGGCGGTGCGCCAGCTCTACTACGACTGCGACAGCCGCCGGCCGCAGCTCTACGACCAGGGCCTGGCCGGTTTCGTGGCCGGCACCCACGAGGCCGACCGCGGCTTCGTCTCGCTCCTGCTGCTGCCGCCCGAGGCCGCGGCCCCGCTGGCGCAGGCGGCGCTGGACCGGCCGCGCGCGCTGCGCCTGCTGGCCGCGCGCTACAACGCCATCGCCCACGCCTGGAGCCTGCGCACGCAGAACTGCAACCAGTGGCTGGCCGAACTCATGGCCACCGCCGAGGGCGCGCTGCCCGACGGGCCCGACCTGCGCCAGCGTGCGCAGGACTGGCTGCGCGCCGCCGGCTACCGGCCGGCGGAGGTGGACGTGGGCTCCCACGCGGTGATGTTCGCCGCCGGCTTCGTGCCCTGGATCCACCTCGACGACCGCCCGGAGGACGAGCGCCACACGCTGCGCCTGCGCGTGAGCGTGCCCGACTCGCTGGAGGCCTTCGCGCTGCAGCGCTGGCCCGGGGCGCGGCGCGTGGCGCTGTGCCACGCCGAGGGCCGGGTCGTCATCCGCCGCGGCGGGCCGCCGCTGCCGGCGGACTGCCGGCCCGGGCCGGGGGACACCTGGCGCGCGCTGTGATGCCGGGCTCACACGGCGCGCAGCGGCCGTTCCAGGTCGGCCTCCAGGCACAGCGCGAAGCGCCGCTCGCCGATGCGGTAGGGCCCTTGGCACATGGCCACCAGGCGGGCCGCGGCGGCCTGGGCGCCGGCCGTCGTGGCGCTGTCCAGCAGCACCGCGAAGCCCGCGTGGCCGATGCGGGCCAGCGCGTCGGTGGCGCGCACCCGGGCACGCAGACGGTGGCCGCAGGCGTCGAGCAGCAGCGCCGTGGTCGCGGCATCGGGGCTGGCGCCACCGGTGGCCGGCGCGCCGGTGGCGGTGGCCCGCAGGCGCAGCAGGTGGGGCCATCGACCGGCGCGCCGCAGCCGGCCGGCCCGCGGCGCGGCCCAGCCGGCCAGCGCCTCCCAGCCGGCCAGCACCGTGATCGGCCCGGTGGGCGGCAGCAGCGGCAGCGGCGCCGGGCCGTCGGGCGGGTAGGAACGCATGGCAGGAGCAGGGTGCGTCGGCATGGCAGCTCGGGGCGCCGGGCCTGCGGCGCCGGGGCGGCGGTGCCCCGGGGCCGTTGAGCGTCGGCGGCGGCGGTGAAGGGTGAGGGGCCACCCGGCGGTGTGCGGACTTTTTTGGGGTCCTCCCTGAAGCACCGCCGGGCGCCCCTCTCCCCCACCAACGGAAGGGACGCCCGAAACCCGACATGGGCCCCGCTACAGTCCGGGCCAACCCCTGGCCAAGCTGCCATGTCCGAGATCACTGCCCTGCTCCATGCCGCCGGCCGCGGTGACGCCGCCGCCGCCGATCGCGCCTTTGCGCTGATGTATGCCGAGTTGCGTCAGATCGCCCGCGGCCGGTTGCGCCAGTCCGGCGAGCTGACGCTGCTGGACACCACCGCGCTGGTGCACGAGAGCTACCTGCGCCTGCAGGGTCAGGACGGGGGGCGCTTTCCCGACCGCCACCACTTCCTGGCCTATGCCGCCAAGGTGATGCGCACCGTGGTGGTGGACGCCATCCGCGCCCGGCGCGCCGAGCGCCGCGGCGGCGGCGCCGAGCACCTGCCGCTGGACACGGCGCTGGCCGAGCAGCTGGCGGCGCACGACGACGAGGTGATGCGCGTGCACGACGCGCTCGACGCGCTGGCCGCCGCCGAACCGCGGCTGGCCCAGGTGGTGGAGCTGCGCCACTTCGGCGGCCTGTCGGAAACCGAGATCGCCGCGGCGCTGGGCGTCACCGAACGCACGGTGCAGCGCGACTGGGCCAAGGCCCGGCTGTTCCTGTCGCTGTCGCTGCGTTGAGCCCGACACCCATGCCGCCCGGCCCCTCCGCACCGCCGGCCGCGCCGGGGGCTTCCGGCCCGCCCGGCATCGACCCGGCGCAGTGGGCCCGCCTGTCCCCGCGGCTCGACACGCTGCTGGACCTGCCGGCCGACGCCCGCGCCGCCCGCCTGGCCGCGCTGCGCGCCGAAGATGCCGGTCTGGCCGGCGACCTCGAGCGCCTGCTGCAGCAGATGGCGGCGCTGGAGTCCACCGCCTTCATGCGGGCGCCGGCCCAGCCGCCGGGCGGTGGCGAGGCCGGCGGTGCCGCCGACCCCGCGCCCGAGGCTGGCAGCGCCGGCATGCGCGTGGGCGCCTACACGCTGGAGCGCGAGCTCGGCCGCGGCGGCATGGGCAGCGTGTGGCTCGCCCACCGCACCGACGGCCGCTACGAAGGCCAGGTGGCCATCAAGTTCCTGCAGGCGGCGCTGTTCGGCCATGCCGCGGGCGACCGCTTCGGGCGCGAGGGCCGCATCCTGGGCCGCCTGGACCACCCGCACATCGCGCGCCTGCTCGACGCGGGCCACCTGGGCGGGGAGGGACCGGGGGCGGTGCAGCCCTACCTGGTGCTGGAGTACGTGGACGGCGAACCCATCGACCGCTGGTGCGAGCGGCGGGCCCTGCCGCTGGAGGCGCGGGTGCGCCTGTTCCTCGACGTGCTGGCTGCGGTGGGGCATGCGCACAACCGCCTGATCCTGCACCGCGACCTCAAGCCCTCCAACATCCTGGTCACGCAGGCCGGCCAGGTGAAGCTGCTGGACTTCGGCATCGCCAAGCTGCTCGACGACGCCGATGCCCCCGCGGCCGCCGGCGAGCTCACGCGCCGCGCCGGCCCGGCCTTCACCCCCGCCTATGCCGCGCCGGAGCAGCGCAGCGGCGGCGACGTCACCACCGCCACCGACGTCTACGCGCTGGGCGTGCTGCTCTACCGCCTGCTGGCCGGCCGGCTGCCCACCGAAGGCACCACGCTGGTGGGCCCGGAGGCCGAGTCCACCGCCGCACTGCCGCGGCTGTCGGCCGCGGCCCGGCGCAGCCCCGACCCGGCGGTGCGCCGCATGGCCGCCGCGCTGCGCGGCGACCTGGACACCGTGGCCGCCAAGGCGCTCAAGCCCGAACCGGCCGAGCGCTATGCCAACGCCGCCGCCTTCGCCGCCGACCTGCAGCGCTGGCTGGCGCACGAGCCGGTGCAGGCGCGACCCGACCGCTGGACCTACCGCAGCGCCCGCTTCCTGCGCCGCCACCGCGTGGGCGTGGGCGCCGGCGCGCTGGTGGTGCTGGCGCTGGCCGGTGGCGGCCTGGCCGCCTGGCGGGAGGCGCGCGAGGCGCAGGCGCAGCGCGCGCAGGCCGAGGGGCTGATCGAGTTCATGCTCGGTGACCTGCCGGCGCGGCTGAAGCCGGTGGGCCGGCTCGACGCGCTGGACGCCGTGGGCGAGCGCGCACTGGCCTACTACGCGGCGCAGGACCCCGGCGCGCTGGACGCGGCGGCGCTGGGCCGGCGCTCGCGCGCGCTGCACCTGCTGGGCGAGATCGAGGAGCAGCGCGGCCGCCTCGACGCCGCGGCGCGGCGCTTCGCCGAGGCCGAGGCCGCCACCGGGGCGCTGCTGGCCCGCCACCCCGACGACCCGCAGCACATCTTCGAGCACGCGCAGAGCGCCTACTGGGTGGGCTTCATCGCCCGCCGCCGCGGGCAGGCGGCGGCGGCCGAGGCGGCCTTCGAGCGCTACCACGCGCTGGCGCAGGACCTCGTGCGCCGCGAGCCCGGCCACGCCGACTGGCAGACCGAGCTGGCCTACGCCGGCGTGAACCTGGGCGTGCTGCGGCTGGAGTCGGGCCAGGCCGCCGCCGCGCTGCGCGACTTCGGCGGCGCCCTGGCGCTCTGGGACCGCCTGGCCGCGGCGCAGCCGCCCCTGCAGCTCGAGCGCGCCAACGCGCTGGGCTGGATCGCCGAGGCGCAGGCCGCGGTGCAGGACTACGCCGCCGCCATCGATGCGCAGCGGCGCAAGCTGGAGGCCCTGGCGCGGGTGCCCGATGCGGCGCGTGACCGCGAGGTCGCCTACCTGGTGGCCAACACCCACGTCAGCCTGGCGGCGCTGCAGCTGGCGCTCGGCGATGCCGCCGCGGCGCTGGCCGCGGCCGACGAGGGTGAACGCCAGTTCGTGGCGCTGACCGCGCTGGACGAGGACAACCAGCTGTGGCTGTCGCAGCTGGCCGCCGCGCGCCTCTCACAGGGCGAGGCGCTGCTGGCCCTGGGCCGCGCCGAGGCCGCGCGTGCGGCGGCCGCGGCGGCCGGCAGCGTCATGCGGCGCCTGCTCGCGGTGCCCGAGCCCAACACCCACACCCGGGTCAGCCTGCAGGGCCGGTGGCTTCGGCTGCAGGCGCTCGCGGCGGCGGGGGCCGGCAGCGCACAGGCGCTGGCGGGCAACGGGCAGGCCCTGGCGGGCAGCGAGCAGGCGCTCGCGGACTACCTGGCCATGCTTGACGCCCACGAGGCCGACCAGCAGGCGCTCGATGCGGGGCAGGCCCAGGTGGCCGCCGCGGCCGGCCTGACCGCGGGCGACCTGGCCCGGCGCCGCGGCGACGAGTCCCGGGCGCAGGCGCTGTGGGCCGCGGCGGCACGCCGTCTGCAGGCCGGCGTGCAGCGGGGTCAGGCGCCTGCCGTGGCGCTGCAGGGGTTGCTGGCCTTGCGCCGCGAAGAAATCACCGCAGCGCAGGCTTCTCTGGCTATGCTGCGCGCCAGCGCCTACCGCCACCCCGACCGGCAGGCGCTGCAGGCCGGGCTGGAGGGCCGCCTCGGGCGCGGTGACTGAACATGCGTCGGGGCATGCCCAGGGAGTCCCACATGTCCGATACCGTCCAGTTCGTCTTCGTCACCGTCTCCGGTGAAAACCAGGTCCGCTGCACGCCCGACCCGGTGCTGGTCAGCGGCGCCAACGTGCTCATCAACTTCCGTCTCGTGACCGAGGGCTGGGTCTTCCCGGACAGCGCCGCGGTGGTGGTGGCCCAAGGCGGCGGCAGCTTTCCCTACCCGTCGTGGACGCTGGCGCCGCAGTCGGCGGCCCTGTTCGACACCGTGGAGGTCAAGGGCGACTTCGCCTACACCGTGACGGTGCAGCACGTGGCCAGCGGCCGCCGCCTGAGCATCGACCCGGCCATCCGCAACCAGCAGTAGCGGTCCACGCGCCGGGCCGCGCCCGCGGGTTCACCCGCAGCCCACGGCACCCCGGGCTCTGCGGTATCTTCAGCCCATGCGCGAACGCGGGGTGCACCTCCAGTACAGCTTCGCTGCCGGCGGGCAGCGCGGCGCGGAGGTGCACAACCCGCTGTTCGACCTGCTCAGCGCGGTGCGCGACGGCGGCTCCATCCAGCACGCGGCGCGCACGCTGGGCCTGTCCTACCGCCACACCTGGGGTCAGCTCAAGCACTGGGAAGGCCAGCTCGGCGAGCCGCTGCTCACCTGGACGCAGGGCCAGCCGGCGCGGCTGACGCCCTTTGCCGAGCGCCTGCTGTGGGCCGAGGCCCGGGCCCGGGCGCGGCTGACGCCCCACATCGAGGCACTGCGTGCCGAACTGGAACAGGTGCTGGCCGAGGCCTTCGACGGCGCGCGCGCCGTGCTGTCGCTGCAGGCCAGCCACGACCTGGCCCTGCCGCGCCTGCGCGAGTGCGCGCGCGACCACCACGGCCTGCACCTGGACCTGCGCTTCACCGCCGTCGCCGACGCGCTGCGCGCGCTCGCCGAGGGCCGGTGCAGCGTGGCCGGCGTGCACCTGCCGCCGCCCGATGACCGCCCGGCGCCGCTGGCCGCGGGCATCGGGCCGCTGCTGGACGGCGACCGCCACCGCCTGATCGGCTGCCTGCGGCGCACCCAGGGCCTGATGGTGGCGCACGGCAACCCGCTCGGCCTGCACCGCCTGGCCGACCTGCCGGCGCGCGGTGCGCGCTTCGTGCCGCGGCAGCCGGGTTCGGGCACGGCCGCGCTGGCCGAGCACCTGCGCCGTGCCGAGCGCATCGGCGACGCGGCCTGGCAGCGGCTGTGCGTGGCGCCGGAGGACACCCACGTGGCCGTGGCCGCCGCGGTGGCCAGCGGCCTGGCCGACGCCGGCATCGGCACCGAGGCCGCGGCGCGCGCCTTCGGCCTGGGCTTCGTGCCCTTGGTGGAGGAGGACGGCTACCTCGTCGCCGACGCGCGCCACCTCGACGACCCCGCCCTGCAGACCCTCTGCCGCGTGCTCGGCAGCGCCGCCTGGCGCGCCGCGCTGGCCGAGCTGCCGGGCCATTCCCCCCACCACCATGCCGGCGAGGTCGTCACGCTGACGCGCGCGCTGCCGTGGTGGCCTTCCAGGCAAACCACGGGAGCCGCCTGATGGACAACATCGACCTGCAGGTCATGCGCCAGGTGGCGCAGTGGCATGCCGAAGGACGCGGCGTGGTCATGGCCACGATCACCCGCACCTGGGGCTCCGCCCCGCGGCCGCCGGGCAGCATCGTCGCCATCCGCGACGACGGGCTGATCACCGGCTCGGTCTCCGGCGGCTGCATCGAGGACGACCTGATCGACAAGGCGCGCCAGGGCGTGCTGGCCGAGGGCCGGCCGCGGGTGGTGCGCTACGGCATCGACGCCGACGCTGCCCACCGCTTCGGCCTGCCCTGCGGCGGGCTGATCGAGCTGGTGCTGGAGCCGGTGGCCGCGCACACGCGCATGCCGGCGCTGCTGGAGCGCCTGCAGCGCGGCGAGCGCGTGCGCCGCGTGCTCGACATTGCCAGCGGCGCCGTCACGCTCGAGCCCGCCGGCGAGACCGACGAGCTGCAGCTCACCGACGCCACGCTGACCACCCACCTCGGCCCGCACTGGCGCCTGGTGATCATCGGTGCCGGTCAGATGACGCAGTACCTGGCGGAGATGTCGCGGGCGCTGGACTACCAGGTCATCGTCTGCGACCCGCGCGAGGAGTACGCCGACATCTTCGCCATCGACGGCGTGCAGCTCACGCGCGAGATGCCCGACGACCTGCTCAAGGCGCTGGCCATCGACGGCCACACCGCGGTGATCGCGCTCACGCACGACCCCAAGCTCGACGACCTGGCGCTGATGGAGGCGCTGGCCTCGCCGGCCTTCTACGTGGGCGCCATCGGCTCGCGCGCCAACCAGGCCAAGCGCCGCGAGCGGCTGAAGGAGCACTTCGGCATGACCGACGCGCAGCTCGACCGTCTGCACGGCCCGGTGGGCCTGAAGAACGGCGCGCGCACGCCGCCGGAGATCGCCATCAGCATCCTCGCGGAGCTGACGGCGGTGCGCTACGGCTACCGCATCGACGCCCCGGTGCCTGTGCGCGCTCAGGCGACGGTCGAGGCCGGCTGCGTCACCGGTTGAGCGGTGGCGGCGCGCTGCGCCACCAGCCGCTCGACGACCTCCAGCGCCGCGTCCAGCGCGAAGGCGCGCACGCGGTCCACCAGCGCCTGGCCGTCGGTGCCGAGTTCGCGCACCAGTTGCGGCGCGTGCGCCACCACCAGCTCGCGCGCCGCGGCATCGCCGCGCGGCAGCTTGGCCTGCAGGCGGGCGAGCAGCGCGTCCACGTCGGCGCCGGCGTTCGGCGGTGCCATCGCGGCCGCGTCGGCCGCCGCCGCGGCCTGCGCCCTGGCGGGCGGTGACGCCAGCACCCCCAGCAGCGCCGCGTACAGCACCTCGGTCTGGAAGGGCTTGGCGACGAAGCCGTCCATGCCCGCGGCCAGGCACTGCCGGCGGTCGTCGTCGAAGGCGCTGGCGGTGATCGCGATCACCGGCACGGCCACGCCGGCCCGGCGCAGCGCCTCGGTGGCGGCCAGGCCGTCCATCCGCGGCATGTGCAGGTCCATCAGCACGGCGTCGAAGGGCGCCTCGCGCAGCGCGTCCAGCGCAGCCTGCCCGTCGCCGACCACGGTGACCCGCAGCCCGGCCTCCTCCAGCAGCAGGCGCGCGATCTCCTGGTTCACGGGCTCGTCCTCGGCCAGCAGCACGCGGGCCCCGGCGAAACGGCGGCGCAGCGCGTCGCCGGGGGCCGCCGCCGGGGCGGCCGCAGCCGCCACCGTGGCCAGGGGCAGATCCTCCAGCCCCACCCGGCACTCGAACCCGAAGCAGGCGCCGCCGCCGGCCGCGCGGCGCACGCCCACGCTGCCCCCCATGGCCTCGGCCAGCCGGCGCGTGATGGCCAGGCCCAGGCCGGTGCCGCCGTAGCGGCGCGTGGTGGTGCTGTCGGCCTGCTCGAAGGGGCGGAACAGCCGCGCCGCCACCTCGGGCGTCACGCCGATGCCGGTGTCCTCCACCTCGAAGCGCAGGCCCACGCCCGATGCGTCGGCGCCGCCGGCCGTGGCGCGGATCGTCACCCCGCCCTCGGCGGTGAACTTCACCGCGTTGCCGGCCAGGTTCAGCAGCGCCTGGCGCAGCCGCGTCGGGTCGCCGGCCACGCGATCGGGCAGGCCTTCGGACTCCAGGCGCAGGGCCAGGCCCTTGGCCTCGGCCTGCGGCGCCACCAGCGTGCGCACCTGCTCCAGCAGCTCGCCCGGGTCGAAGGCGATGCGCTCCAGCGTCAGGCGGCCGGCCTCGATCTTGGAGAGGTCCAGGATGTCGTCGATCAGCGCCGCCAGGTGCAGGCCGGCGCGCTCCACCTGGCGCAGGCGGTCGTGCTGGCCCGGGTGGCTCACCTGCGCGGCCAGCAGCCGCGTGAGCCCGACGATGGCATTCAGCGGCGTGCGGATCTCGTGGCTCATGTTGGCCAGGAAGGCGCTCTTGGCCAGGCTCGCGGCCTCGGCCTGGCCCTTGGCCTCGGCCAGCGCCGCCGTGCGCTCGGCCACGCGCTGCTCCAGCTCGGCCCGGCTGCGCTCCAGCGCCTCCAGCGCCGCATGCCGCTCGCTCACGTCCAGGTGGATGCCCACCGCGCGCAGCGCACGGCCCTCACCGTCGCGCTCCACCACGCGGCCTGCATCCAGCACCCACACCCAGTGGCCTTCGCGGTGGCGCATGCGGTGTTCGCAGCGGTAGCTGCTGGTGCGGCCCTCCAGGTGCGGCTGCAGCACGGCCTCGACGTGCAGCTGGTCGTCCGGGTGCACCAGCGCCAGCCAGGACTCCACGTGCGGCGGCACGTCCTCCGGGCGGTAGCCCAGCATCGTGCACCAGCGTTCGTTGTAGTCCACCGCGCCGGTGTCCACGCGCCAGTCCCACAGGCCCAGGTCGGCGCCCTGCAGCGCCAGCGCCAGCTGCTGCTCGCTGCGCGCGAGCGCGCGCTCGCTTTCGCGCTGCGCGCTCACGTCACGCGCCAGCACGTAGCGTGCGCCCGGCTCGCCCGAGGTGTCGCTGAGCGTGCCGCGCAGCACGCTGAACTCGCGCTCGCCGTCGGGCGTCATCCAGCGCTCGACCCCGCTGCCGTCGCCGTCGCCAGGCTGCAGCAGCCCGGCAGGCATGGTGGCGGGCGGGTGATCGCCCGGCGGCGGCGCACGTTCCAGCCCGGCCAGGCGCGCGGCCTCGTGGCTGCACAGCAGCATCCGGCCGTCGCGGTCGCGCACCACCAGCGCGATGCCGGTGCCGTCGAGCACCGTGTGCAGCAGCTGCAGGCCGCGCAGGCGCTCGTCGGTGTGCTCGCGGTCGCTGCGCGCGCGCTGCAGCGCGGCGTCGCGCTGCGCCTGGCCGAACAGGGTGACGGTGAGCAGCAGGCCGAGCAGGGCCGCCAGCGTGACCGGCGCGGTGGCCCGCAGGCTGTGCAGCGTGTGGGCGCCATCGTCGCTGGTGGCCAGCAGCCACCAGCCCGGGGCCAGCGTCAGCGGCTCGGCCCGCGCCTGGTAGGGCCGGCCGGCGGCATCGACGCCGGCGTGAGCGCCGGCCGCCCGCGGGCCGTCCTGCAGCGCCTGGCCCAGGGCGGCGGCCTGTGCCGGCGTGTCCACCAGCGCCGGCAACGGGCGTTCGCCGCCCCCCGCACCGGTCCAGGCCCGCCAGCCGTCGGCGCCGCCGACCACCCAGGCCCCGCCCTCGGCCGGCGCCGCGCCGGGGGCCGGGGTCAGCCAGGGCGCCATCACGCGGGCCGCGTCCAGGTGCATCACCAGCACCGGCGGCGTGCCCGGCACGCGCAGCAACGGCGCAGCCACCGCGATCTCCAGCGGCTGGGCCGGCTCGTCGCTCACCGCCACCGTCACCCGGCGCTGCAGCGCCGCGCGCTGCACCGCGCCGTCCAGCGGCGCGGCGCCGTCGCGGGTGGTCCACAGCAGACGGCCGTCGCCGTCGTGCAGGCTCACGTCGCGCCAGTCCTTCAGGTCGCGCAGCTCGCGCAGGCGCTTGAGCAGCGGGGCGTCGTCGTCCGGGCGGGTGCCCCGGCCCTGCTGGAACAGTGCGGCGTACAGGTCACTGCCGCTGTAGGCGTTGGCATCGGCCAGCCGCTCGGCCAGCCAGGCGTCGATGGCGGCGGCGGCCGTGGTGGCGCGTCGCGCGAGGTCGGCGTCCCGCTGCCGCTGCTCGCGCTGCCAGGTGTGGTTGACGGCCAGCGCGCCGAGCAGTGCCACGCCCAGCACGGCGATCATCTGCGGCGCCAGGCCTCGGGGCAGGCGTCGGCCGACCGTGTCGGCGCCGGCGGCCGTCGCTCCGGCCGCGGTGCCCGCCGCGGGCGCGCGGCCACCGGTGGCCCACCACAGCAGCGCGGTGGTCACGGCCACGAAGGCCCAGCCCTTGAGCGTGGCGCCGAGTTCGCGCCAGGCCGGGTCGGTGACCAGCCAGCCGAGGGCGCGGTCGGAGCCCACGATCCACAGGGACGCGAGCGTGGCGTAGAGCAGGGCGGTGCGGCGGGACAGGCCTCGGGCGTGGGTCTGCCCCATGGTCAGGCCACCAGCGCCGCGGCGCCGCTCGGCACCGGGGTCCGGTCCTCGGCGTCGGGCCCGCTGTCACGGTGCGCGCGTGCGATCTCGACCAGGTGGTCGAAGCAGCGCTCGAAGGCGCGCACCACGGCCGGGTCGAAGCGCGTGCCGGCATCGGCCACGACGATGCGGCGGGCCTCCTCGAAGCCCAGTGCGCGCTTGTAGACGCGCGCGGTGATCAGCGCGTCGAACACGTCGGCCACCGCCATGATGCGGGCGGCGATGGGGATGTCCTCGCCCGCCAGGCCCTGGGGGTAGCCCTGGCCGTCCCAGCGCTCGTGGTGCGACAGCGCGATCTGCTTGGCCACCGCGAGGTAGGCCACCTCCTGCGCCATGTCCTGCTCGGCCAGCGCGATCGCGCGCGCGCCGATCGTGGTGTGCGTGCGCATCACGCGCCACTCGTCGGCGTCCAGCGGCCCGGGCTTGAGCAGGATGCGGTCGGGGATGCCCACCTTGCCGATGTCGTGCAGCGGTGCCGACTCGGCCATCAGCTCGATGCTGCGATCGTCCAGCCGGCCGTCCCAGGCCGGGTCCTCGCGCAGCGCCAGCGCGATCTCGCGCACGCTGCCCTGCGTGCGCAGCAGATGGTTGCCCGTCTCGGGGTCGCGCATCTCCGCCAGGTGGGCCAGCGCGCGCATGCCCACGCGCCGCGCCAGCAGCCCTTCGGCCATGCGCTCGCCCAGTTCCAGCGCCAGCGCGTCGTGGCGCTGGCGCAGCAGCGCACGGGCGCGCCGGGCCTCGATCTGCGTGCGCACGCGCGCCAGCATCACCAGCGGCCGGATCGGCTTGCCCAGGTAGTCGGCCGCACCCAGCGCCAGGCCGCGCTCGACGTCCACGTCATCGTCCAGGGCCGACAGGAACACCACCGGGATCGCGGCCGTCTCGGCGCAGGTCTGCAGGCGGCGCAGCACCTCGTAGCCGTCCATGCCCGGCATCATGATGTCCAGCAGGATCAGGTCCGGCAGCGGCGTCGTGACCGCCAGACGCAGCGCGGCCAGGCCCGAGGTGGCCACGCGCACCGCGTAGCCGGCCTCGCGCAGCAGGTCGCTGACGACGAGCAGGTTGTCGGGCGTGTCGTCGACGACGAGCACGGTGGGCAGGGGGGTGGCGGACAACGGCATCGGGGCTTTCCTGAGTCGCATCTTCGGCCATCGCGGCCGGTCCGGAAGACCTCGGTGCCGGGCCACAGGAACCCCCGACAGCGTCGATCAAGAACCCCCTACACGCGCCGCGACGCGCCTGGCGCCTCGGCGGCCGAGGCTGTCTAACCCGGCGCTACAGTTGACGCATGGCGGAGCAAGGCGGACTGTCGCGCACGCGCTGGTCGACGACGCTGCGCTTCTCGCTGCTGCCCGCGGCGGCGGTGGCGGTGGTGGCGGTGGTGACGGCGCTGATGCTGCTGCTGGCGCAGCAGCTGCTGGTGCGCCACCTCGGCCAGATGGCCACCCTGCGCAGCGTGCAGCAGGCCGCCGACCTGGCGCAGCGCCTGGACCGCCGGCTGCATGCCATGCAGCGCGAGCTGCAGCTGCTGGCGCGCTCGCGCGCGCTGCCTGCGGACACGCTGCCGCTGGCCGACCCCCGCGCCCTGCGGCCGGTGCTGGACGAGCTGCTGCGCAGCGACCCGCGCTTCGTCTGGATCGGCCTGGCCGCGCCCGATGGCCGGGTGCTCGCCGGCTCGCGCGGCTGGCTGGAGGGCGAGTCGGTCGCGCAGCGGCCGGTGTTCCTGCGCGGGCGCGAGGGCAGCTTCGTCGGCGAGCCCCACCCGGCGGTGATGCTGGGGGCGCTGATGGCGGCCGCCGGCGTGGCGCCGCAGCAGGTGCTGGACTTCGGCGAGCCGGTGCGCGACGCGCAGGGCCGGGTCGTGGCGGTGCTGACGGCGCACGCGGGCACGGCATGGCTGGACGAGGTGCGGGCCGCGGCATTGCGTTCCGACGACGGGGCGGCCGGCGCCGCGACCCGGCTGTTCGTGCTCGACGCCACGGTGCCGCGCAGCGTGCTGCCCGGCGAGGCGGTGCCCGAGGGCCTGCCGGCGGTGGTGGCCGCTGGGGCCGCGCTGCGCAGCGCCGACGGCCGCCGCTGGTTCGGCGCCACGGCCGACCTGGGCCGCCCCGACGCGCCGGCGCTGCTGCCGTGGCGGGTGATGGCGCTGCAGCCGCGCGACGCGGCGCTCGGCCCCGCCTGGCCGCTGGTGGCCGCGCTCGGCCTGATGGGCGTGGTGGCGGCCACGGCCGTGGGCCTGGGCGGCTCCTGGCTGGCACGGCGCGAGCTGCAGCGCTGGTCGCCGGTGATGGATGCGGTGCTGGCCGGGGCCGGTGCGACGACCGACCCCCGCGCGCTCGCCGATGCCGTGGCCGCGGCCCTGGACCGGCGCCACGCCGATGCCCCGGCCGCGGGCATCGAAGAGCTGCTCGGGCGGCTGGCGCGCGGCACGCGGGACCTGCGCCGCATCGTCGACCACCTGCCGGTGGGCGTGGCGGTGCTCGGGCCGGACTTCCGCGTCGAGTACCTCAACCGCACCTACACCCGGCTGCTGGGCTGGACCACCGAGCAGGTGCGCGGGCGCATCGCGGCCGAGTTCCTGTTCGACGCCGGCGAGCGGGCCGACTTCGTGCGCCTGTTCGCCCAGTTCGGCGACACGCCCGGCGAGGTGGCCGCGCGCTTCGACGCCCTGCGCCCCGATGCCACCCGCGTGCCGGTGCAGTGGCACCTGGTGCCCATCGTCGACGATGGCGGGGTGCAGGGCGGCATCGCGGTGGTCACCGACATCCGCCCCGAGCGTGCGGCCACCGCCCGCGCCGACGCGATGGCCGGCCGCCTGCGGGCCCTGTCCGACGCCGCCATCGACACCGCCATCGCCACGCTCGACGCCGACGGCCGCGTGCTGGAGTGGAGCCGCGGCGCGGCGCGGCTCTCGGGCCACGTGCCGTCGGAGGCCGTGGGACGCCCGCTCGACGCGCTGCTGCCGCCGGCCGGCGAGCCGCCGCCGCTGCCGCTGGCCGAGGCCATGCGCCAGGCACGGCGCGACGGGCTGTGCCCGTTCGACGGCCCGCGCGCCGTGGCCGGCGGCGGCCAGCGCTGGTTCGAGGGTGCGCTCTACCCGCTGGGGCTGGCGCCCGGTGCCGCCCGCTTCGGCCTGCTGCTGCGCGACACCACCGCCACGCGCGAGGTGGCCGCGGCGCTGGCCGACAGCGAGGCACGGCTGCGCCTGGCGCTGCAGGCCGCGGCCATGGGCAGGTGGGACATCGACCTGCGCGAGCGCCCGCCGCGCGTGCACTGGTCGGAGGGCTACGGGCAGATGCTGGGCCTGCCGACCGAGGCCCTGGCCGCCGATGAACACGCGCTGCTGGCCCACGTGCACCCGGCGGACCGCAGCGCGCTGCGCGCCGCGCTGCGCGAGACCGTGCGCGACGGCGTGCCGCTGGCGGCGGAGTTCCGCGTGCTCTCGCCGCAGGGCGAGCGCTGGCATGCCGTGCAGGGCCGCGCCCTGCGCAGCGGCACCGGCCAGGCGCTGCGGCTGCTGGGCGTGGGCATGGACATCACCGCGCGGCGGGTGGCCGAGCAGGCGCTGCAGGACAGCCGCCGGCGGCTGGTGCGCATCGTCGACACCATGGCCGAGGGCCTGGTGGTGCTGGACGCGCAGGGCCGCTACGTGCTGGCCAACCCGGCCGCGGCACGCATCGTCGGCGTGCACGGGCCGCAGGACATCGTCGGCCTGCGTTTCGACACCGTGCCGTGGCAGCGCATCCACCTCGACGCCAGCCCCCCGGGGCCGGCGGAGCACCCCTTCCTGCGCCTGCGTGCCGGCCGCGCGCCGATCGAGGGCGAGCGGGTCGTGATCCGGCGCGCCGACGGCACGCGGCGCACCGTCTCGCTCAACGTGCGGCCGCTGCGCAGCCCGGATGGCGGCTTCGATGGCGTGGTCATGAGCTTCGTCGACGTGACGGCGCGCGTGGACAGCGAGGCGCGGCTGGCCGGCATCGTGGCCGGGGCCAGCGACGCCATCGTCAGCACCGACGCGCAGGGCCGCGTGCAGCTGTTCAACCCGGCGGCCGAGCGCATCTTCGGCGTGGCGGCCGACGCGCTGCACGGCCAGCCGCTGGACAGGCTGCTGCCGCCGGCGGTGCGCAGCCGCCACGGGGCGCTGATGGACCGGTTTGCGCAGTCCGGCGTCACGCAGCGGGCGATGGGGGTGGGGCGCGTCGAGGGCCGGCATGCCGACGGGCGCACGCTGGTGCTGGAGGCCTCGATCTCCCAGCATGCGGTGGACGGCCTGCCGACGCTCACCGCCATCCTGCGCGACGTGACCGAGCGTGCCGCGCACGAGCGCGCGCTGGAGACCACGCGCGGCGAACTCGCCGAGCTCACCGCCCGCCTGCTGGAGCAGGAGAAGCAGACCACGCGGCGGCTGGCGCAGCTTCTGCACGACGAGCTGGGGCAGACGCTGACCGCGCTGCGGCTGCACTGGGAGGCCCTGCGCGCCGGCGAGATGCCGGCCACCGACCCGGCCATGCAGGCGCAGCGCACACGCATCGACACCCTGCTGCAGGCCGCCAACCGGCAGGTGCGTGGCGTGCTGGGCGAGCTGCGCCCGCCGATGCTCGACGAGTCCGGCCTGGTGGCGGCGCTGGACAACGAGATCGGCCAGCAGCGGCCGCCGGGCGGGATGCCGCAGGTGCGGCTGGAGGTGCCGCCGCGCCTGCAGGGCCAGCGCTGGCCCGCCGACGTGGAGTACGCTGCGTTCATGGTGGCACGCGAAGCCCTGGGCAATGCGCTGGTGCACGCAGGCGCCCGCGAAGTGCGGTTGACCGTGGAGGGCGACGAGGGCGAGCTCACGCTGCGCGTGGCCGACGACGGCGCCGGCATCGCCGAGGCCGAGCGTGCCGGCCGCCCCGGCCACCTGGGCGTGGTGGGCATGCGCGAGCGTGCCCTGGCCATCGGCGCGACGCTGCGCGTCGACAGCCCTGGCCAGGGCACCGAGATCTGCCTGCACTGGACGCTGCAATGACCGCCCCGGCGTACGCTGCTTCCGAGCCCCGCGCGCCCAGGCCGGCGGCCACGGCGCGGGGAGGGCGCCGGTGAGCCGGCTCTACCTCGTCGACGACCACGCCATCGTGCGCGACGGCCTGCGCGTGGTGCTGGAGGCCGCCGGGCACGTGGTGGTGGGCGAGGCCGCCGGCCCCACGCCGGCACTGGCCGACCTGGGCCGGCTGGCGCCCGACGTGCTGCTGCTGGACCTGCACCTCGGCCAGCGGTCGGGGCTGGAGCTGCTGGCCGAGATCCAGCGCCGCGGGCTGGCGGTGAAGGTGATCGTGCTGACCATGTCGGACCAGCCGCGCCACGTGGCCGAGGCGCTGCGCCTGGGGGCCTGGGGCTACGTGCTCAAGGACTCGCCCGGCCGCGAGCTGCTGCAGGCCATCGACGCCGTGCTCGCCCAGCGCCGTCACCTCAGCCCGGGGGCGGCGGAGGCGGCGGCCGGCGTGCTGGGCGGCGCGGCGCCGGCGCCCAGCGGCGCCGACCTGCTGTCGCCGCGCGAGCGCCAGATCCTGACCATGGTGGCGCGCGGCGCCTCCAGCAGCGCGATCGGCGAGACGCTGCACCTGTCGCCGAAGACGGTGGACACCTACCGCAGCCGCCTGATGGCCAAGCTGGGCCTGGGCGACATCGCCGCCGTGGTGCGCTGGGCCATCCGCGAGGGCCTGGTGGACCTCGACGAATGACCGCCCCGCCGCGGGGAAGGCGGGGCGGGCGCCGTCAGCCGCGGGCCCAGAAGACGTAGTCGGCCTGGTAGCGCACGACCTGCTTCTGCCCGGCACGGCCGGCATCGCAGGGCGTGGCCGGTGCCACGCCGCCGCGGGTGGCCAGGCGCTGGATGTGGGTCACGCCCTGCATCAGGCCGCTGCCCGTGGCCGGGTTGGCCTGCACCAGCTGCAGCGGGATGTTGCCGTCGCCGGCCGGCGCCACCGCCAGTTGCGTGCCGGTGAGCGCCGAGCCATCGTCGGCCTGCCAGGTGGCCGGCGGCCCGAAGTAGCGGCCGATGCGCCGGCCGTCGCGGCCGCGCAGCTCCGCCTCGGGGCCGGCGAAGACCCAGGCGTGGGCGCCGTCCTTGGCCCGGCATTCGTAGGTGATCTCGCCCACGCCGACGGTCTCCAGCACCACCTTGTGGCCGGCGGGCACGCGCACCGGCTCGGGCAGGGCTGCAGCGCCGTGGGCGGCGGCGTGCACGGCCACGGTCAGGCCGGTCAGGGACACCGCGACGGCGGCGGCGGCGAGGGGGCGAAGGGACAGGGACATCGGCATCTCCAGGGTGGGGGTGCGGCGCCGGCGGCGCCGTCCCTGCCCTGTACGCAGCCGCCGGCCGGGCGGATGCGCCGATGTGCCACCGGCGATCAGGCCGTGAAGGCCTGGATGCCGGTGATGGCGCGGCCGAGGATCAGCGCATGGATGTCGTGCGTGCCCTCGTAGGTGTTCACCACCTCCAGGTTCACCAGGTGGCGGGCCACGCCGTATTCGTCGCTGATGCCGTTGCCGCCCATCATGTCGCGCGCGGTGCGGGCGATGTCCAGCGCCTTGCCGCAGCTGTTGCGCTTCATGATGCTGGTGATCTCCACCGCCGCCGTGCCCTCGTCCTTCATGCGGCCCAGGCGCAGGCAGCCCTGCAGGCCCAGGCTGATCTCGGTCAGCATGTCGGCCAGCTTCTTCTGCACCAGCTGGTTGGCCGCCAGCGGGCGGCCGAACTGCCGGCGGTCGAGCACGTACTGGCGGGCGCGCCGGTAGCAGTCCTCGGCCGCGCCCATGGTGCCCCAGGCGATGCCGTAGCGGGCGCTGTTGAGGCAGGTGAACGGGCCCTTGAGGCCGCGCACCTCGGGGAAGGCGTTCTCCTCGGGCACGAAGACCTGGTCCATCACGATCTCGCCGGTGATGCTGGCGCGCAGGCCCACCTTGCCGTGCACGGCCGGCGCGCTCAGGCCCTTCATGCCCTTCTCGAGGATGAAGCCGCGGATGGCCCCGGCATCGTCCTTGGCCCAGACCACGAAGACGTCGGCGATGGGGCTGTTGGTGATCCACATCTTCGCGCCGCTGAGGCTGTAGCCGCCGGGCACGGCCTTGGCGCGCGTGACCATGCTGCCCGGGTCGCTGCCGTGGTCGGGTTCGGTGAGGCCGAAGCAGCCGATCCATTCGCCGGTCGCCAGGCGGGGCAGGTACTTCTGCTTCTGCGCCTCGGTGCCGAACTCGTGGATCGGCACCATGACCAGCGAGCTCTGCACGCTCATCATGCTGCGGTAGCCGGAGTCCACGCGCTCCACCTCGCGCGCGATCAGGCCGTAGCTCACGTAGTTGAGGCCGGCGCCGCCGTAGGCCTCGGGGATGGTGGGGCCGAGCAGGCCGATCTCGCCCATCTCGCGGAAGATGCCCGCGTCGGTGGTCTCGTGGCGGAAGGCCTGCTGCACGCGCGGCAGCAGCCGGCCCTGGCAGTACTCGTGGGCGGCGGCCTGGATGGCGCGCTCGTCGTCGCTGAGCTGGCCGTGCAGGGCCAGCGGGTCGTCGGCATCGAACTTCATGGGGGACCTCGTCGGAATGCAGTGGAAGTCTAGTTCCCCTGGAACACCGGCGTCTGCCGGGCGGCAAAGGCCTCGTAGGCGCGCCGGAAGTCCTGGGTCAGCATGCACAGGGCCTGGGCCTGCGCCTCGGCCTCCATGGCCTGCTCCAGCGTCATCGCCCACTCGTGGTGCAGCATGGTCTTGGTGATGCCGTTGGCAAAGGTGGGGCCGGCCGCCAGCTCGCGCGCCAGCGCCTGCGCCTCGGCCAGCAGCGGCTCGGGTTCCACCAGGCGGTTGAACCAGCCCCAGCGCTCGCCCTCATCGCCGCGCATCGCGCGGCCGGTGTAGAGCAGTTCGCTGGCGCGGCCCTGGCCGATGAGGCGCGGCAGGATGGCGCAGGCGCCCATGTCGCAGCCGGCCAGGCCCACGCGGTTGAACAGGAAGGCGGTCTTGCTGCGCGCGGTGCCCAGGCGCAGGTCGGCGGCCATGGCGATGATGGCGCCGGCGCCGGCGCACACGCCGTCCACCGCGGCCACCACCGGCTGCGGGCAGCCGCGCATGGCCTTGACCAGGTCGCCGGTCATGCGCGTGAACATCAGCAGCTCCGGCGCCGGCAGCTGCAGCAGCGGGCCGATGATCTCGTGCACGTCGCCGCCGCTGCAGAAGTTGCCGCCGGCACCGGTGAGCACCACCGCGTGCACGTCGTCGGCGTGCTTCAGCGCGCCGAACAGGTCGCGCAGCTCGGCGTAGCTGGCGAAGGTGAGCGGGTTCTTGCGCTCCGGCCGGTTCAGCGTGATGGTGGCCACGCCGTCGCTGCACTGCCACTGGAAGTGGGTGGCGGCGTAGCCGGCCAGCGGCCGGCGGTTGCCGGCGCGCAGGGCGTCGAGGTGGGTGTCGTGGGCGGGTGTCATGGGTTCTCCGTGGGCATGGTCACGCGCAGGCGGCCGAGCAGGCCGTGCAGCGTGCTGCGCTCGTTGGCGTTCAGGCCGCCGAGCAGTTCGATGACCCAGCCTTCGTGCACCGCGGCCATGGCCTCGAAGGCCGCGCGGCCGGCCGGCGTGAGGCGCAGCACGAAGGCGCGCCGGTCCTGCGGCGACTGCTCGCGCTGCACCAGGCCCTCGCGCTCGAGCTGGTCGGTCAGGCCGGTGATGCTGCCGCCGGTCACCATCAGGTGGCGCGACAGCTCGTTCATGCGCAGCCCCTCGGGGTGGCGGTGCAACTGCGCCAGGTAGTCGAAGCGCGGCAGCGTGGTGTCGAACTGGCTGCGCAGCCGGCGCCGGATCTCGGTCTCGATCTGGGTGCTGGTGGCCAGCAGGCGCAGCCAGAGCCTGAGGCTGGCGTGGTCGCCGTCGGCGGCGCGCGCCTCGTGGCCGGCATCGACGTCGGCGTCCAGGCCCTGCACCAGTCTCAGGGGCTTGTTCACATCACCTCCCCGCCGCTGACCGACACGCATTGTCCGTGCACCGCGCCGGCGCCGTCGCTGCACAGCCAGGCCACGGCGTCGGCCACTTCCTCGGGGCGCACCAGGCGGCCCTGCGGGTTGTGGCGGGTGAACTCGGCCTGCGCCTCGGCGGCGCTGCGGCCGGTCTTGTCGACGACGCGGCGCACGCCCTCGGCCACGATGTCGGTGTCGGTGAAGCCGGGACAGACGGCGTTGACGGTGATGCCGGTGGACGCCACCTCCAGCGCCAGCGAGCGCGTGAGCCCCACCACGCCGTGCTTGGCCGCGGCATAGGCGGCGCAGTAGGCGTAGCCGCGCTGGCCCGCGGTGCTGGCGATGTTGACGATGCGGCCGGCGCGTGCGGCCAGCATGTCGGGCAGCGCGGCGCGCGTGCACAGGAAGCTGCCGGTGAGGTTCACGCCGATCATGCGCGCCCACAGCGCATCGTCGGTCTTGTGCAGCGGCGCGGTGCCGGCCTGGCCGGCGTTGTTCACGAGCACCTGCACCGGGCCGAAGTGCGCGCGCGCGGCGGCGAAGGCGGCCGCCACCTGGGCGGCGTCGCTCACGTCGCAGGCCAGGGCCAGCGCCGGGCCGGGCAGCGTGGCGGCGAAGGCCTGCAGGGCCGGCAGGTCGCGGCCGGTGAGCGTCAGGCGCAGCCCGTCGGCCGCGAGGCGGCGTGCGATGGCCGCGCCGATGCCGCGTGCGCCGCCGGTGACCAGCGCGTGCCGGCCCGGCAGGCCACCCTCGCCCTCGAAGGGCTCCGGTGCGAGCGCATGGGGGCGGCCCGACTCGCTCACGGCTGCGCCGCCCGTGCGCGCTGGAACAGCGCTTCCATCTGGGCCTTGCCGCTGAGGTAGGGCGCCGGCCAGCCGATGGCCGTCCAGCCGATCCTGGCCGCCTCGGTCAGCGTCCAGGCCGGGTTGGCCAGGTGCGGGCGCGCCACGGCGCAGAGGTCGGCACGGCCGCTGGCGATGATGCTGTTGACGTGGTCGGCCTCGGTGATGGCGCCCACGGCGATGGTGGCGATGCCGGCCTCCTGGCGGATGCGGTCGGCGAACGGTGCCTGGTACATGCGGCCGTAGGTGGGCTTCTGCAGCGCGCTGACCTGGCCCGAGCTGCAGTCGATGAGGTCGGCGCCGGCGGCCTTGAAGGCGCGCGCGATCTCCACCGCGTCGGCCGGCGTGATGCCGCCGTCCACCCAGTCGTGCGCGGAGATGCGCACCGAGATCGGCAGCGGCGCGGGCCAGGCGGCGCGCACCGCGGCAAACACCTCGAGCGGGAAGCGCAGGCGGTTGGCCAGCGACCCGCCGAACGCGTCGTCGCGGTGGTTGGTCAGCGGCGAGATGAAGCTCGACAGCAGGTAGCCGTGGGCGCAGTGCAGCTCCAGCCAGTCGAAGCCGGCCTCGGCGGCGCGCCGCGTGGCGGCGGCGAAGTCGTCGCGCACGCGGTCCATGTCGGCGCGCGTCATCGCGCGCGGCACTTGTCCGTCGGGCAGGTAGGGCAGGGCCGAGGCGGCCAGCAGCGGCCAGTTGCCGTCCTTCCCGCCGGGCAGGGGGCGGTCGGCGCCGGTGTGGTCCCAGGGCGCGTTGGTGGAGCCCTTGGGCCCGGCGTGGCCGAGCTGGATGCCGATCTTCGCGTCGGTCTCGCGGTGCACGTGGGCGACGATGCGCGCCCAGGCGTCGCGCTGGGCGTCGTTCCACAGGCCGGGGCAGCCGGGGGTGATGCGCGCGTCGGGGCTGGTGCAGGTCATCTCGGCCATCACCAGCGCCGCGCCGCCCATGGCGCGGGCGCCCAGGTGCACCAGGTGGTAGTCGCCGGGCAGGCCGTCGGTGCAGCGGTACTGCGCCATCGGGCTGACGACCACGCGGTTCTTGAGCGTCACGCTGCGCACGCGCCAGGGCGTGAACATCGGCGGCGTGGGCGGCCCCTCGCCGGCGTCCGGGGCGGCGGTGCCAGCGCTGACGGAGCCGGCCGGCACCGCGGCGTCGCGCTGCGCCCGCGCGGCGAACCAGCGCTCGAAGCCTTCCAGCCAGGCCTGGTCGCGCAGGCGCAGGTTCTCGTGGCTGATGCGCTGGCTGCGCGTGAGCAGGCTGTACATGAACTGCTCGGGCTCCAGCGTGTCGCAGTAGCGCTGGCCGCAGACCTCGAACCACTCCATCGCGTTCCAGGCCGCGTTCTGCAGCCGCAGCACGTCCACCCGGCGCAGCGCCTGGTAGCGCGCCAGCACCTCCGGGATGCGCCCGGCGTCGTCGCCCAGCGTCTTGAACTGGCGCGTGAGCTCGATCGCGTCCTCGATGGCGAGCTTGGTGCCCGAGCCGATGGCGAAGTGCGCGGTGTGCACCGCGTCGCCCATCAGCACCACGTGGCTGCGGCCGTTGTGCAGCGACCACTGCGCGCAGGTGACGCGCTGGAAGTTCAGCCAGGCGCTGCCGCGCAGGTGGCGCGCGTTGCTCAGCAGCCGCTCGCCCTGCAGGTTGGCGGCGAACAGCCGCTCGCAGAAGGCGATGGAGTCGTCCACGCCGGCCTTGTCCAGCCCGTGCGCCAGCCACACGTGCTCCGGGCACTCGACGATGAAGGTGGAGGTCTCGGCGTCGAACTTGTAGACATGGGCCTGGAACCAGCCATGCTCGGTCTTCTCGAACAGGAAGGTGAAGGCGTCGTAGAGCTTCCGCGTGCCCAGCCAGATGTAGCGGTTGGGGCGGGTCACGATGTCGGGCCGGAACACCGCGGCGTGCCGCGTGCGCACGCGGGAGTTGATGCCGTCGCTGGCCACGACGAGGTCGGCGTCGGGGTGGTCGGCGTCGCTGTCGGCCTCGGTCTCGAAGACCAGCTTCACGCCCAGCGCCTCGCAGCGCGCCTGCAGGATGTTCAGCAGCTTCTTGCGCCCGATGCCCACGAAGCCATGGCCGCCGCTGCGCAGCGTGCGGCCCTTGAAGTGCAGCTCGATGTCGTCCCAGTGGTTGAACGCGTCCTCGATGGCGGCGGCGGTGGGGGCGTCCCACTCGCGCATGCCGGCCAGGGTGGCGTCGGAGAACACCACGCCCCAGCCGAAGGTGTCGTAGGGCCGGTTGCGCTCGACGACGGTGATGTCGTGCGCCGGGTCGAGCTGCTTCATCAGCAGCGCGAAATACAGGCCGGCGGGCCCACCGCCGATGCAGACGATCTTCATGCCGAACTCCCGTGGACGCGGCATTTACTTTAAATCTAAAGCAATTCCTGTCAAGTCGGCGGGCATCGTGTGCCGAGCCTGGCCCGGCGGCGGCGCCGAGGCGGGGCCGAGAGGTCGCGTGCTGCCGCGTGCACACCACGAAATTCCGCGTGAAAAGCGGGTCGGACGCTTCAAAACGCGCTGGAAGTGCCTAGAATTCAAGCGTCCTGCAGCAGCAGGATGCAAACCATCACAAGGAACAGACACCCATGGCAACTGCGAAGAAGGCGGCTGCGCCCGCCAAGAAGACCGAGAAGGCCCCCGCGAAGAAGGCGGCCCCGGCGGCGAAGAAGGCCGCTGCTCCGAAGGCGGCCGCCAAGGCGGCCCCGAAGGCCATCAAGTCGGTCTTCAACAAGACCAGCCTGGCGGCCCACCTGGCCGAGCTGGCCGCGGTCGAGGTCAAGCACGTCAAGGCGGTGCTGGCGTCCCTGGAGCACACCATCGCGGCGTCGCTGAGCAAGAAGGGCCTGGGCTCGTTCACGATGCCCGGCCTGTTCAAGATCAACGTCAACCACGTGCCGGCCAAGAAGGCGCGCAAGGGCATCGACCCGTTCACCAAGCAGGAGCGCATGTTCGCCGCCAAGCCGGCCAGCGTGAAGGTGAAGGTCCGCGCGATGAAGAAGCTCAAGGACGCCGCGGCGAACTGATCGCCCCGGCTTCCGCGACGACGGCCACCCTCGGGTGGCCGTTTTTCATGCCACGCGGCCACCCACGGCAACCGTCCTTCATGCGACACGGCCACCCTCGGGTGGCCGTTCGTCATGCACCATGGCCACCGCCCGGGGCGGCAGCCTGCTCAGCTGTTGCTGCCGGCGCGCACCTCGCCGATCGTGGTCACGCCGGCGAGCACCTTCTCGATGCCGTCCTGGCGCAGCGTGCGCAGGCCTTCGGCCATGGCCGCCTCCAGGATCTCCTCGGCCCGCGCACCGGTCTGGATCAGCCGCTTGGTCGCGCGCGTCACCGACAGCAGCTCGTGCAGCGCCGCGCGGCCCTTGAAGCCGGTGTGGTCGCAGGCCTTGCAGCCGGGCGCATGGTGGAACTGCAGCCGGCCGTCCACGGCATGGCGCGCGGTCCAGCCGGCCAGCAGGTCGTCCTTGGACGGGCGGCGTCCGGCGTCGGGCCAGGCATGCAGCCAGTCGTCGGCCAGCTCGTCGACCTCGGCCTCGGTGGCGGGCCGCGACTGCAGGCACTTGGGGCACTGGCGCCGCACCAGACGCTGCGCCAGCACGGCCAGCAGCGAGTCGGCGAAGTTGAACGGGTCCATGCCCATGTCCAGCAGGCGCGTCACCGTCTCGGCGGCGCTGTTGGTGTGCAGCGTCGACAGCACCAGGTGGCCGGTCAGCGAGGCCTCGATCGCGGTCTGCGCCGTCTCCTGGTCGCGGATCTCGCCGACCATGATCACGTCCGGGTCGGCGCGCAGGAAGGCGCGCAGGGCCTTGGCGAAGGTCCAGTCGATGCGCGGGTTGACCTGCACCTGGCGCAGCCCGGCCTGGGTGATCTCCACCGGGTCCTCGGCCGTCCAGATCTTGCGGTCGGGCGTGTTGATGGACGCCAGCGCCGAGTGCAGCGTGGTGGTCTTGCCCGAGCCGGTGGGGCCCACGCACAGCACCATGCCGTAGGGCCGCTGCATCGCCGCCTTCAGGCCCGCCAGGTTGTGCTCGCTGAAGCCCAGCTGCTCCAGCGGCAGCGGGCGCGCCGAGCTCAGCAGGCGCAGCACCGCGTCCTCGAGGTTGTTCTGCGTCGGGATGGTGGCCAGCCGCAGCTCCAGCTTGGAGCCGGCGTGGAACTTGCCGAAGGCGATCTTGCCGTCCTGCGGCTTGCGACGCTCGGAGATGTCGAGGTCGCACATGATC
>VFQM010000278.1_pt1 | contig 60466 bp, 52 predicted proteins | sample 3512391 | NCBI WGS metagenome assembly VFQM01 (sample SAMN10412369, study PRJNA504923) | tailings metagenome | isolation source: Replicate 1 from Balatoc abandoned mine | place: Philippines | reverse complement strand
GACGGGGAGCTGTGGTTCGCGGCGGGGTGGCTGGCGCGGGCGGAGGCGGATGCACTATTCGAGCGGCTGATGGACGAGGTGCCGTGGGAGACGCACCGGATCCGGATGTTCGGCAAGGCCGTGGATTCGCCGCGGCGAAGCTGCTGGATCGGCGACCCGGGCGCGGCTTACACCTACTCGCGCACGCGCTTCGAACCGCGGCCCTGGCCGCCGGCGCTGCAGGCCCTGCGCGCGCGGGTGGACGCCGCCGCCGGCGTGGCGATGAACAGCGTGCTCGCCAACCTCTATCGCGACGGCGCCGACCACATGGGCTGGCACGCCGACGACGAGCCCGAGCTGGGCCCGCGGCCGGTGATCGCCTCGCTCAGCCTCGGCGCCACCCGGCGCTTCGCCCTGCGCCATCGCCGCGACGGCGCGCGCCGGGCCGCGCTCGACCTCACCCACGGCAGCCTGCTGGTGATGGCCGGCGACCTGCAGGCGAACTGGCAGCACGCGCTCAACAAGACCGCGCGGCCGGTCGGGCCGCGCATCAACCTCACCTTCCGGCGCATCCTCGCGGCGACCGCCTGAGGCCCGTCAGGGCAAAGCGACCCATTCGGTCTGGTGCGCGCGGCGCGTGGCATGGCACTCGGCCCTGGACGCCCGCGCGCTCATTCGTCGCGGGGGCCGCCTTCGGCCAGGGCCCAGCCGACCACCTCGGCCGACAGCCCGGCCATGGCCTGGCCGAAGGCCGCCGCGACGGCGTCCACTTCCGGTGTCGCCGGGGCCACCTCCTCGCGGAAGTTCTTCGCGGCGATGCGCCCGTCGCGGCCGACCAGGCGGGCCTGCAGGTCGATCACGACCCGCGGCTGGCCATCGGTGTAGATCGTCTCGAAATGGCGCAGCTCGGAATACAGGGCGACGTCGCCGCGGCGGCCGCTGCCGCCCGCGCGCGTGACCGCGGCGAAGCGGCCGCTGTCCTCGAAGGCGCGCACCAGCGCCGTCTGCAGCAGCTCGGGCGCGGTGTCGGCCCAGCGCGCGCCCCGGTAGGTCTGCAGGCGGTCGGGCGAGGGGCGCACGGCGATGCGGTCGGAGTCGAGCAGGGCATTGGCCTGCGGGGTCGCGACCGAGAGCGACCAGGCCGCCGTCGGCCAGGCCGGGTCGGCCGCGACGCGCACGGCCGGGTCGAACACCCGGACCTCGATCTTCGGCCCGCCGATGGCGCAGGCGGACAGCAGCAGGACGGCGGCGGGGATCAGGGCGCGCTTCATGGGTCGAACTCCTCGGGCTGTTCCTTGCCCAGCAGGGCACCGGCGGGGTTTTGCTCGATCTTGTCGGCCAGGTCGTCGAGCTCGCGGATCAGGCCGCGCAGCTGGCGCAGGGTCGGGCCGACCTGGCCCAGGCCGTCCTGGGCGAAGTCCGCGATGGCCTCGCGGTTGTCGGTGAGGATGCCGTCGGCGTTCTTGCTCGCCGATTCGAGCGCGGCCAGCGTGCGCTCGAGCTTGCCCACCAGCTCGGGCAGCTGCTGCACCAGGTTGCGGTCCACGCCCTGGATGGCCTGGTCGGCGCTGGCCAGGGTGCGGTTGAGCCGGTCGCTGGCTTCCCGGGCGTTGCGCAGCAGCGCCGCCAGTTCGCCGCGCTCGGCGGCCAGGGTGCCGGTGACCTGGTCGAGCTGGTCGAGCGTGCGGGTGACCCGCTCGACGTTCTCGTCGCTGAGCAGGCGGTTGACCCGGTCGACGATCTCGTTGGCGGTGGCGGCGATGTTCTGCAGCGCCGAGGGTTCGCTGGCGATGCGCGGCACGTCGCGGCCGCGGCCGCCCTCGAGCAGGGGCGCGCCCGGGCTGCCGCCGGTGAGCTGGATCACCACCGTGCCGGCCAGGCCGGTGACGGTGAGCTTGGCGCGCGTGTCGGTGCGCACCGGGGTGTCGGCGGCCAGGCGCACGCGGGCGATGACCCGGCGCGGATCCTCCGGGTCGAGCGACAGCGCCCGCACCGCGCCCACCGAGATGCCGCTGTAGAGCACCGGGCTGCCGACGCTCAGGCCGGTCACGGCTTCCTGGAACACGACCTCGTACTCACCGTAGGCCTTCTCGCTGGAATAGCGCGCCGCCCACAGGGCGAACAGCACCGCGAAGAGGCAGACGGCGAGGGTGAAGGCGCCGATCAGGACGTGGTTCGCGCGCGTTTCCATTTCAAGCCTCCTGGGCCCGCGAGGCCTGCGCGGCGCGTCCGCGCGGGCCGTGGAAATACTCCTGCACCCACGGGTGGTCGAAGCGCTCGACCTCGGCCAGCGGGGCGTTGACCAGCACCCGGCGGTCGGCCAGCACGGCGACGCGGTCGCAGATGGCGTACAGGGTGTCGAGGTCGTGGGTGATGAGGAAGACGGTCAGCCCCAGCGCCCGCTTGAGGGTGAGGATGAGCTGGTCGAAGCCGGCGGCGCCGATCGGGTCGAGGCCGGCGGTGGGTTCGTCCAGGAACAGCAGGGCCGGGTCCAGCGCCAGCGCGCGGGCGATGCCGGCGCGCTTGCGCATGCCGCCCGAGAGCTGGGAAGGCAGCTTGGCGCCGGCGTCCTCGGACAGGCCGGCCATGCGGATCTTGAGCATCGCCAGGTCGTTGACCATGTCGGCCGGCAGCGAGGGATAGTGCTCCTTCAGCGGCACGGAGACGTTCTCGGCGACGGTGAGCGAGGAGAACAGCGCGCCGCCCTGGAACAGCACGCCGGTGTTGCGCTCGATCACGCCCAGCGCATGCGCGCGGTCGGACAGCGCGTCCACGCCCAATACCTCGATCGCGCCGGCCTGCGGCGCGCGCAGGCCGAGGATGGCGCGCATCAGCACCGACTTGCCGGTGCCCGAGCCGCCGACCACGCCGATGATCTCGCCGCGGCGCACGTCCAGGTCCAGGCCGTCGTGCACGACCTGGCTGCCGAAGCTATTGCGCAGCCCGCGCACGCGGATGGCCAGGTCGTCGCCGGCGGCGCTCACCAGTCCATCTCCATGAAGAAGAGGGCGGCGAAGGCGTCGAGCAGGATCACCAGCGAGATCGTCTGCACCACGCTCGAGGTCGTGCGCTCGCCGACCGATTCGGCCGTGCCCTGCACCTGGAAGCCTTCGAGGCACCCGATCAGGGCGATCACCGCCGCGAACACCGGCGCCTTCGACAGGCCGACCCAGAAGTGGCGGATCTCCATCGTCTCCTGCAGGCGGGTGAGGAACATCTCCGGCGTCATGCCCAGGCTGGCGACGCCGACGGCCAGGCCGCCGGCGATGCCCGAGACCATGGCCAGGAAGGTCAGCAGCGGCAGCATCACCAGCAGCGCGACCAGGCGCGGGATGACCAGCAGCTCGACCGGGTCCAGGCCCAGGATGCGGATCGCGTCCACTTCCTCGCCGCTCTGCATCGCGCCGATCTGGGCGGTGAAGGCGCTGGCGGTGCGGCCGGCCAGCAGGATGGCGGTGAGCAGCACGGCGAATTCGCGCAGGAAGGAGATGCCGACCAGCTCGACCACGAAGATCTCGGCGCCGAAGTCGCGCAGCACGGTGGCGCCGAGGAAGGCGATCACCGCGCCGACCATGAAGCTCAGCAGCATCACCAGCGGCACTGCGTCGAGGCCGACCTGCTCCATGTGGTGCACGGTGGGCGTGAGCCGGAAGCGCGCCGGGCGCAGGGCGATGCCGGCGGCGGTCTTGAGCGTGAGGCCGAGGAAGCCGACCAGGGCCAGCACCTCGCGGGTGATGTCCTCGGCGGCGAAGCCCATGCGCGCCAGCATCTCGCGCACGCCATAGTCCTTCGGCCGGCGCCGGCGCACCGATTCGCAGAGTTCGCGCACGGTGCCGGTCAGCGGCTGGTGCTCGGGCTTGACGTCCACCGTGGCCAGGCCGAGGCCGACCTTGACCGCGTAGCGCGAGAGCATCATCGCGCCGGCGGAGTCGAGCCGGGCGATGTCGCGGCCGTCGATGTCGTCGGCGCGCTCGGGCGCCGCGGCGAGCAGGGCCAGCATCTCGTCGGCGTGGGCGAGCGTCCACTCGCCCGTGGCGCGCAGGATGCCGGGGTGGCGCTCGCTGGTCTCGATGCGGGGGGCGTCGCTCATCCGTGCGGGTGGTCTGGCCGGGCCGGTCGTCCGGGCCGAGGATAGCCGGCCTCGGGCGGGCAGGGGAAAGGTGGCGGCCGGGCCGGGGTTTCGTGCCATCCTTCCCGGCCATGAACGCCGCCGCCGCCGATCCCGCGTCCAGCTACGAAACCCGCGCCAATTTCGTCGCCGAACTGGCGGTGCGCCTGCACGCCTACGGCACCACGGCGCAGCGCCTGGAGGCGGCGATCGAGGGCGTGGCGCACCGGCTTGGCCTGGAATGCGAGGTCTGGTCCAACCCCACCGGCATCATCCTGAGCTTCGCCGATCCGGCGCGCGGGCCGCACAACGGCATCATGCGCGTGCTGCGCCTGGACCCGGGCGAGCAGAACCTCGGGCGCCTGGCGATCACCGACGCCATCGCCGAGGACGTGCTGGCCGGACGGCTGGCGCCGGCCGACGGCCTGGCCGCGCTCAAGGCCCTGGACCGGCCGCCCCGGCGCCGCGCCAAGGCGCTGGCGGCGCTGAGCTTCGGCCTCTCGGCCGGCGCGGTGGCGGCGCTGCTCGGCGCCGGCCCGGCCGGCATCCTCACCGCGGGCTTCACCGGCCTGGTGACGGGCTTGCTGGCGGTGCTCTCGGCCGGCCGGCCGCGCCTGGCCGAGGGCCTGGAGGCGCTGGCCGCGGCGGTCGCCACCCTGATCGCCGCGGCGGTGGCCAGCTTCATCGAGCCGCTGTCGTTCAAGACCGTGGTCGTGGCCTCGCTGATCGTGCTGATGCCCGGCCTGATGCTGACCAACGCGGTCAGCGAGCTGTCGGCCCAGCACCTGGTCTCGGGCACGGCGCGCGCGGCCGGCGCGCTGGTGATCCTGCTCAAGCTCACCTTCGGCACCGTGGCGGCGATGCAGGTGGTGCACCTGCTGGGCTGGCCGCTGCAGGAGGCGGCGGCGGTGCCGCCCGGCGCGGCGGTGGAGCTGGCGGCGCTGGCGGTTTCGGCCTTTGCCTTCGCGGTGCTGTTCCAGGCCTCGCGGCGCGACTACCCGCTGGTGATGGCCTCGGTGCTGCTGGGCTATGCGCTGACCCGGCTGGGCGGCGAGGTGCTGGGCCTGGCCTCGGACAACTTCGCCGGCGGCGCCTTCTTCGCCGGCATGGGCATCGCGGCGCTGGCCAATGCCTACGGCCGCTGGCGCAACCGGCCGGGCGCGCTGATCCGCGTGCCGGGCATCATCCTGCTGGTGCCGGGCAGCGTCGGTTTCCGCAGCCTGAACTTCGTGATGGAGCGCGACGTCTTCCTGGGCCTGGACACCGCCTTCGCCCTGCTGTCGGCCCTGATCGCCCTGGTCGCCGGCCTGCTGTTCGGCAACCTGCTGGTCCCCTCCCGCCGCAACCTCTGACGCGGCCCCGCCGGCGTCCTAGGCGTGATCGGGGCGGGAGGCCAAGGTTTTGGACGCGGATTGACGCGGAAAAACGCGGATAAGAGCAGAAGGCGCGATCAGGACCAGGGCGGCATGGTGGGCCGCGCCGTGATTCACCCGCCCACCACTCAAGTCTGCTTTTGATCCGCGTTCATCCGCGTCAATCCGCGTCAAAAGTCTTGCTTGGCTTGCCGGGGTTACTTGGCGATGGCGAAGTCTTCGAGTTTCTTGCCCTTGGCGAGCTCGGCGGCCAGCCACTTCGGCGGCATGCCGCGGCCGGCCCAGGTCAGGCTGGCGTCGGACGGGTGGCGGTACTTCGGCGGGACCTTGCTGCCCTTGGCGGCGGAGGCGCGGGCGGGGGCCTTCTTCGCGGCCACGCCGGCCTTCTCGCGCACCATCCGGCCGGTGCCGAACAGTTCGTCGATGCTGTAGCCCTCGGCCTTGGCCAGCGAGACCAGCTTCTTGCGCACCGCCGCCACCGGCTTGCGCTTGGCGAGGGTCTTCTTGCGCTTGGCGGCCTGGGCGATCAGGGCCTGGAGTTCCTTGGCCGAGAGGCCGTCGAGGTTGATGCTCATGGCGATCCTTGGGGTTCCTGAAAGGTTTCGGGGTTTCCAGGCGCCTGCCCGGAAACCCCGATGGTAACCCCGTCGATACCCCCACGGAACCCGATGGAAACCGCGCCGGGGTTTTCGCGCCCGGCGCCGGGCGGTTTTCCTAGGCCAGGCCGAGGCGGGCGCGCAGGGCCGCCTTGTCGAGGTTCTCGGACTCGCCGGCGCGGCGCGCCCGGTATTCGAAGGTGCCCGATTCCAGGCCGCGGCCGGACACCACGACGCGGTGCGGGATGCCGACCAGCTCGATGTCCGCGAACATCTGGCCCGGGCGCAGGCCGCGGTCGTCGAGCACGACCTCGAGGCCGGCGCCGGACAGCTCGGCGTACAGCGCCTCGGCGGCCGCGGACACGGCGGCGTCGTCCTTCGGGTTGATCACGCACACGGCGACCTGCCAGGGCGCCATCGGCTCGGGCCAGCAGATGCCGCTGGCGTCGAAGTTCTGTTCGATGGCCGCGGCGACGATGCGCGAGACGCCGATGCCGTAGCAGCCCATGTGCATCACCTGGGCCTTGCCGTCCTGGTCGAGCACGGTGGCCCCGAGCGCCTCGGCGTACTTCTGGCCGAGCTGGAACACGTGGCCGACCTCGATGCCGCGGGCGATGCGCAGCGTGCCCTGGCCGTCGGGCGAGGGATCGCCCTCGACGACGTTGCGGATGTCGGCCACCAGGGCCGGCTCGGGCAGGTCGCGGCCCCAGTTCACGCCGGCCAGGTGGAAGCCACGGCGGTTGGCGCCGACCACGAAGTCGGACATGGCCGCGACCGTGCGGTCGGCGATGACGGTGATCGGCTGCACCGGCGCGACCGGGCCCAGGAAGCCGGGCTCGCTGCCCAGGTGGGCCTGGATCTCGGCCTCGGTGGCCAGGCGGTAGTCGCCCAGGCCGGGCAGCTTGGCCAGCTTGATCTCGTTGACCACGTGGTCGCCGCGCACCAGCGCCAGCACGAAGCCCTGTTCGCCGACGATGGCCACCGACTTCACGGTGCGGGCCAGCGCGATGCCGAGCAGGGCCGCGACCTCCTCGCAGGTCTTCTGCGTGGGCGTGGCGACCTCGCGCATCGCCTCGGTGCCCTCCAGGCGCGGGCCGGGCGCCACCGCCTCGGCCATCTCGACGTTGGCGGCGTAGTCGCTGCCGCTGGCGAAGGCGATCGCGTCCTCGCCCGAGTCGGCCAGCACGTGGAACTCATGCGAGGCGCTGCCGCCGATGGCGCCGGTGTCGGCGGCCACCGCGCGGAAGCGCAGGCCCAGGCGGGTGAAGATGCGCGAGTAGGCGTCGTACATCGCCCGGTAGGTCTCGCGCAGGCTCTCGGCGCCGAGGTGGAAGGAGTAGGCGTCCTTCATCAGGAACTCGCGCGCGCGCATCACGCCGAAGCGCGGGCGGATCTCGTCGCGGAACTTGGTCTGGATCTGGTAGAAATTCAGCGGCAGCTGCTTGTAGGAGCGCAGCTCGTTGCGCGCGAAGTCGGTGATCACCTCCTCGTGCGTCGGGCCGTAGCAGAACTCGCCGTCCTTGCGGTCCTTGATCTTGAGCAGCTGGCCGCCGAACTTCTGCCAGCGGCCGGTTTCCTCCCACAGCTCGCGCGGCTGGATGGACGGCATCAGCAGTTCGATGGCGCCGGCGCGGTCCATCTCCTCGCGCACGACCGCCTCGACCTTGCGCAGCACGCGCAGGCCCAGCGGGCTCCAGGTGTAGATGCCGGCGGCCAGCTTGCGGATCATGCCGGCGCGCAGCATCAGCTGGTGGCTGACGATCTCGGCGTCGGCGGGGGTTTCCTTGCTGGTGTTGAGGTGGAACCGGGACAGGCGCATGGAGGGACGACCGCGGAAAGGGTCGGCCATTGTAAACGCGCCGGCGGGGGCGGCAGGCCCCCGCGCGCGGGGATCAGCCGCCTTCGCTGCAGTAGGCCTTGGCGGTGCGCTCGGCGAGGTCCTTTTCGGCGGCGATTTCCTCGGGGGTCAGGTCCTCGGGGGTGCCGTCGCCGTCCTTGTCGCGCTGCAGGCGCTGGCCCGAGCCGATCAGGTCGAGGTTCTTCTTCGCCGTCTCGCAGGCCTGCTCGGCCTGGGTCTTGGGCTTTTCCTCGGCCGCCGGCGGCAGCTTGGGGTCGCGGCTGCGCACGTCGCGCGCCTCCTCGCCCTCGGTCTGGGAATAGGCATTGACGCCGTCGGCGCCGGTGGTCTTGTACACGGTGACCTTGTCCTCGGCCTGGGCCAGGCAGGACAGGAACAGGGCCGCGGCGGCGGCGGAAACCAGCAGGCGGGGGGACATGGCGGTGCTCCGGGGACGGTCCGGGCCCCGTGATACCACCCCGGTCCGCGGCCCGCAAGGCGGAGGCTATGGCGTCCCCGCCCGAGCCGGTAGACTCGCGCCATGGATCCCCAAGACGACCCGGTCGCGGCGCGCCGCCGCGGCATCTACCTGCTGCCGAACCTGCTCACCACGGGCGGCCTGTTCGCGGGCTTCTACGCCATCCTGGCCGCGGCCAGCGGCAATTTCGAGAACGCCTGCATCGCCGTTTTCGTGGCCGCGCTGTTCGACGGCGTGGACGGCCGGGTGGCGCGCATGACCGGCACCACCAGCGAATTCGGCGTCCAGTACGACTCCCTGGCCGACCTGGTCAGCTTCGGCATGGCGCCCTCGCTGGTGATGTACCACTGGGCGCTGGTGAATTTCCGCGCCGATGGCCCGGTGCTGGCCAAGGTCGGCTGGGCCGCCGCCTTCCTGTACGCGGCCTGCGCCGCGCTGCGCCTGGCGCGCTTCAACACCCAGGTCGGCTCGGTGGACAAGCGCTGGTTCATCGGCCTGGCCAGCCCGGCCGCGGCCGGCCTGGTGGTGAGCTTCGTCTGGGCGATGAACACCTTCGGCTACAGCGGCGGCGCGCTGCGCTGGATCGCGCTGTGCGTGACCGTGGCGGCGGGCCTGCTGATGGTCAGCCGACTGCGCTATTTCAGCTTCAAGGGCTTCCCCAAGGGCGAACGCGTGCCGTTCTGGGTGCTGCTGCTGGTGGTGCTGGTGATCACCGCGCTGTTCGTCGCGCAGGCCAAGGGCCTGTTCGCCATCGCCCTGGTGTACGCGCTGTCCGGCCCGGCCTGGTGGGCCTGGACCCACCTGCGCCCGGCCAAGCCCGCGGCATGAGCTGGAGCCCCGCCCAACAGGCCATGCTGTCGGCGATGGGCTACACCCTGCACGCGCGCGTCGCGCCGGGGGCGCCCCCGGCCGTGGCGCGCGTCGCCGCCGGGGCCGCGCAGGCCACTGCGCCGGCCCTGCACCGGGAGCCCGGCCCGGCGCGCGCCGACCGGCTGCTGCAGGCGCTGCAGCGCGCCGCGCGTGGCCGTTCCCTCGACGCGATGCTGCCCCCGCTGGACCAGCTGCGCGCCAGCCCCGCGGCCAAGCGCGCCTTCTGGCCGGTGCTCAGGGCGCTGCGCCGGGGCTGAGGCCATGACTTCCCCCGCGGCCGACCCGGGCCAGATGCGCCCGATGCGCCAGGCCGACGTCGAGGCCGTGGTGGCGATCGAACAGCGCGCCTATCCCTTCCCCTGGACCGCCGGCATCTTCCGCGACTGCCTGCGCGCCGGGCACCACTGCTGGGTGCTGGAGGCCGGCGGAAGCATCATCGGCTACGGCGTGCTCAGCGCCGCGGCGGGCGAGGCGCACATCCTCAACGTCTGCATCGATCCCGACCGCCAGGGCGCGGGCCTGGGCCGGCGCCTGCTGCGCCGGCTGGTGGACCTGGCGCGCTGGCACCATGCCGAACAGGTGTTCCTGGAAGTGCGGCCCTCGAACCCGAAGGCGATCGCGCTCTACCGCTCCGAGGGCTTCAACGAGATCGGCACGCGCCCGAACTACTACCCGGCCGCGAAGGGCCGGGAGGACGCCATCGTGATGGCGATGGCGCTGCTGCCGCCGGCCTGACTCAGCCGAGCTTGGCGCGCTGGGCCTGCAGGGCCGCGTGCTGGCCGGTCCAGTCGGCCAGGCGCGCGCGCTCCTGGTCCACGACCGCGGCCGGCGCGTTCTGCACGAAGGTCTCGTTGCCCAGCTTGGCCTCGCACTTGGCGATCTCGCCGGCGATGCGCTTGAGCTCCTTGTCCAGGCGCGCGCGCTCGGCGCCGAGGTCGATCAGGCCCTCGAGCGGGATCAGCAGCGTGAGCGTGCCGACCACGGCGGCCGCGGCGGCCGGCGCCTCGCCGGTGATCCACTCGATCGATTCCAGGCGCGCGAGGAAGGTGAGCGCCGGCGCGTGGCGCGCGACACGCTCGCGATCCGCCGCCTCGCCGTCGGCGAGCAGCAGCGGCACGGCCTTCGAAGGCGCGATGCCCATCTGGCTGCGGATCGAGCGCAGCTGCGCGACCGCCGACTTGAGCCACTCGATGTCGGCCGCGGCGGCCGGCTGGTCGAACGCCGGCTCGACCGCCGGGAAGGCCTGGGTGCTGATGCTGCCCGCGCCGCGGCCCAGCTTGGGCGCGACCGCCTGCCAGATCTCCTCGGTGACGAAGGGGATGACCGGGTGCAGGGCGCGCAGCAGCTGCTCGAGCACGTGCAGCAGGGTGTGGCGCGTGCTGTTCGCCGCGTCCGCGTCGTTGCCCTGCATCGCCGGCTTGGCCAGTTCGACGAACCAGTCGCAGAACTCGTTCCAGGCGAACTCGTACAGGGCCTGCGACGCCAGGTCGAAGCGGTAGTCGGCGTAGGCGGCCTCGATCTCGCGCAGCATCTGGTTGAAGCGGTGCAGGATCCAGCGTTCGGCGTCGGTCTTCGGCTGCGGCAGGCCGGTCGCCTCGAAGCCCTCGCAGTTCATCAGGGCGAAGCGTGCGGCGTTCCAAAGCTTGTTGCAGAAGTTCTTGTAGCCCTCGCAGCGGGCGAGGTCGAACTTGATGTCGCGGCCGTGGGTGGCCAGCGAGGCGAAGGTGAAGCGCAGCGCGTCGGCGCCGAAGGCCGGGATGCCGTCCGGGAATTCCTTGCGCGTGGCCTTGGCGATCTTCTCGGCCATCTGCGGCTGCATCAGGCCGGCGGTGCGCTTGGCGACCAGGTCCTCGAGCGAAATGCCGTCGATGAGGTCGATGGGGTCGAGGATGTTGCCCTTGGACTTGGACATCTTCTGGCCGTCCTTGTCGCGCACCAGGCCGGTGATGTAGACGTCCCTGAAGGGCACTTCGCCGGTGAAGTGGTCGGTCATCATGATCATCCGGGCGACCCAGAAGAAGATGATGTCGAAGCCGGTGACCAGCACCGAGGTGGGCAGGCGCTTGGCGTAGTCGTACTTCGCCATGTCGGCGGCGTCCGGCCAGCCGAGCGTGCTGTGCGACCACAGCGCCGAGGAGAACCAGGTCTCGAGCACGTCGCTGTCGCGGGCCAGGGCCACGTCGGCGCCGAGGCCGTGCTTCGCGCGCACTTCCTCCTCGCTGCGGCCGACGTAGGCGGTGCCGGCGGCGTCGTACCAGGCCGGGATGCGGTGGCCCCACCAGAGCTGGCGGCTGATGCACCAGTCCTGGATGTTGCCCATCCAGTGCCGGTAGGTGTTGATCCAGTTCTCGGGCACGAAGCGGACCTTGCCGCTTTCGACGAGCTCGAGGCCGCGCGCGGCCAGCGAATCCATCTTCACGAACCACTGGTCGGTCAGGTAGGGCTCGATCACCTGGCCGGTGCGGTCGCCGCGCGGCACCTGCAGCTTGTGCTTCTTTTCCTCGACCAGCAGGCCGGCGGCCTCGAGGTCGGCCAGCACGGCCTTGCGCGCGGCGAAGCGGTCCAGGCCGCGGTACTTCTCCGGCGCATTGCCGTTGATCGCCGCCTCGGGCGTGAGGATGTTGATCATCGGCAGGCCGTGGCGCTGGCCCACCGCGTAGTCGTTGAAGTCGTGCGCCGGGGTGACTTTGACCACGCCGGTGCCGAACGCGCGGTCCACGTAGGCGTCGGCGATGACCGGGATCTCGCGGTCGGTGAGCGGCAGCTTCACCGCCTTGCCGACCAGGTGCGCGTAGCGCTCGTCCTCCGGGTGCACCATCACGGCGGTGTCGCCGAGCATGGTTTCCGGGCGCGTGGTGGCGACGGTGAGCGAGCCGCTGCCGTCGGCCAGCGGGTAGGAAATCGACCAGAGCTTGCCGTCCTCCTCCTCGCTCACCACCTCGAGGTCGGAGATGGCGGTCTTGAGCACCGGATCCCAGTTCACCAGGCGCTGGCCGCGGTAGATCAGGCCCTGCTCGAACAGGCGCACGAAGGTCTCGACGACGGCCTTGCTCAGGCCCTCGTCCATGGTGAAGCGCTCGCGGCTCCAGTCGCCCGAGGCGCCCATGCGGCGCATCTGCCGGGTGATGGTGTCGCCCGACTGCTGCTTCCACTCCCAGACCTTTTCGATGAACTTCTCGCGGCCCAGCGAATCGCGCGTCTCGCCCTTGCCCTCGCGCTCGAGGTTGCGGCCCACCACCATTTCCGTCGCGATGCCGGCGTGGTCCGTGCCGACCTGCCACAGGGTGTCGTAACCCTTCATGCGGTGGTAGCGGATGAGCGCGTCCATCAGCGTGTGCTGGAACGCGTGGCCCATGTGCAGGGTGCCGGTGACGTTCGGCGGCGGCAGCATGATGGTGTAGGGCTGGCCCTGGCCGCTGGGCTTGAAGCAGCCCGAGGCCTCCCACTTGGCGTACCACTGGGTCTCGAAGGTCGACGGCTCGAAGCTCTTTTCCATGGGCGGACGGTCCGGGGCCCGGCAAGGCCGGGCCGAATCAGGCGGGGAAGGCCCGAAATCCTAGCAAAATCAGGGGTGCGGCGGGTTCCCGACCCAAGGCTCCGCCCGCCGAGGCGCGGCCGGGCGCGACCGGAACCCGAGCCGGAGAGGCGCTTCGCCCGCCAGGCGGGCGGCTTTCGTGCCGGGGTCCCGCGACCGTGGCGGAGCCGGCGTGCAGGCGCTGCGGCCGACCCTCGGCGGCAGGGACGCCGCCGAGGAGCCTACAGGGATGTATTCACGCGCGTGTCGGCCGCAGCGCCTGCACGTCGGCTCCACCGACCAACGCAGCCACCGACACGAAAGCCGTCAGGACAGCGCGGCGAACGCCTCCCGGCTGAGGTTCTCCGGCGCGCCCTCCGTGCAGTGCACCTCGTCCTCGATGCGCACCCCGCCGAAGGGCAGGAAGTGCCCGATGCGCTTCCAGTCCACCGCCTTCGCCTGCGGCTTGTCGCGCAACTTGGCCAGCAGGGTCGGGATGAAATAGATGCCCGGCTCGATCGTGACCACCATGCCCGGCGCCAGGGTGCGGGTCATGCGCAGGAAGGGGTGGCCGTCGGGGCGCGGGATGAGCTGGCCGTCCTCGTCCTGGAAGCCGGCCACGTCGTGCACCTGCAGGCCGATCGGGTGGCCCAGGCCGTGCGGGAAGAAGGTCGAGGTGACGCCGGTGGCCAGCATCTCGCCCGGGTCCATGTCGACGATCCCCAGGCTGCGCAGCACGCCGCCCAGGCGCAGGTGGCAGTCCAGGTGCAGGTCGCGGTAGTCGGTGCCGGCGCGCACGGCCGAGCACAGGGCCTGCTGCTCGCGTTCCACCGCGTCGACCAGCGCGGAGAAATCGGCGTCGCCGTTCGTCCAGGTGCGGGTGATGTCGCTGGCGTAGCCGTCCACCTCGGCGCCCGCGTCGATCAGCAGGCTGCGGTGCGCCGAGGGCGGCGCGGCGTCCTTGTACTGGTAGTGCAGCACCGCCGAGTGTTCGTTGAGGCAGACGATGTTGGTGTAGGGCAGGTCCAGGTCGGTGTGGCCGGTGGCGGCGAGGTAGGCCAGGTGCACCTGCGCCTCGGAGGCGCCGGCGCGGAAGGCCTCGCGCGCGGCCAGGTGGCCCGGCACGGCGCGGCGCTGGGCGGCGCGCATGCGGTCGAGTTCCCAGGGCGTCTTGAAGGCCCGGTGGAAATGCAGGTAGTCGAGCAGCGCCTTCGGGTTGTTGGGCTCGATGCCGGGCAGGGCGGCGTCGGGCTCGCCCAGGATCGCCCGGCGGCCGTCGCGCGGCAGGTGGGCCGCGGCCTCGGCCGGGTCGGAGATCACCCGGATGTCGAATTCGTCCACCCAGACGCCCTCGGGCGCGGCGGGCGGCACGTGCCAGTAGTCGTCGGGCTGGTAATAGACCAGCACCGGCCTGCGGCCCGGGGTGTAGGCGACCCAGCAATGGGGGTGCCGGGTCAGCGGAAGCCAGGCCTTGAACTGGGCGTTGGGCTTGAAGGGATAGGGCCGGTCGTCGAGGAATTCGTACTTTTCGACGCCGGAGGCCACCAGGAGGTGATCGAATCCCGATTTCTGCAACGCTGCCTCGGCCCTCGCCTTGATTGTGGCGAGGTGGGCGCGATATAGAGTGGCGGGGTGGGTCAGGTCCATGGCGACATCCGGGGAAAACCCGGATTCTGCCGCAAGCGCGGGTCCGGCGCAGGCTGGGGAGAAGCAATTGGTGACGCGGCGCGACGACGGTGGCTTCCTCGGCCAGCCGGCCTGGCTCTGGAGCCTGGTCGCGCTGGTGGTCGGCCTGCTGTTGAGCGCGATGGCCGGCCGGATCCACCACGACCTCGACAGCGACTCCGAACAGGTCCGCCTCGAGCGCCTGGCCGAGGGCAGTTTCGACGCGGTCGAGGCGAAGTTGCGGGCCGGCGGCATGCTGGTGCGTTCGGTGCAGGCGCTGTTCCTGGCCTCCGAATCGGTCACCAGTGAAGAATTCCAGTCCATCTACGAGAACCTGCGGCCGCGCGAGCAGTTCCCCAGCCTGCAGGCCTTCGCCTACGCCGTGCGCAGCGACCGGCCGGCGCCCGGGGCCGAACCCGACGGGCGCGAGCACTACCTGACCGAGCTGGTGGCCCCGATCTCGGGCAACGCCATGATCGTCGGCCTGGACATCGCCCGGCAGCCGGCCAACCTGGCGGCCGCGCACTTCGCCCGCGATTCCGACCGGCTGGTGATGTCGGCGCCCTTCACCCTCGTGCAGCGTGCCGGCATGCCGGGACCCAGCGATGGCGTCACCATCCGCCTGCCGGTGTTCAGCCCCGGGCCGCCGCCGCGCGACGTGGAGACGCGACGCGCCCGCGAGATCGGCTCGCTCGCGGCCTCGTTCCGGGTGAGCCGGCTGATCGAGGACGCGCTGCCGCGCGAGGCCCGCGAGCGCTTCGCGCTGCGCGTGCTGGACGTCACCGACGCCGGCCCGCATCCGCTGTATGCCGACGAGGACGTGGACGCACTGGCCGGCTCCGGTGCGACCCTGTTCACCCGCGAGCTGGCCTTCGGGGGCCGCACCTGGCGCCTGGAGGCGGTGGCCCGCCCCGATGTCAGCGCGCTGGCCTGGCTGCCCTGGCTGACCTTCGCCATCGGCGTGTTCGCCAGCCTGCTGCTGGCCACCCTGGCCTGGTCCATCGCCGGCACGCGCGCCCGGGCCCTGGCCCTGGCCCAGTCGATGTCCCGCCAGGCGCGCGAGAGCGAGGAGCGCTTCCGCGCGCTCAACGAGCTGCTGCCGGCCCTGGTGGTGCTGGCCCGCGCCGAGGACGGGCGGCTCGTCTACGCCAACCAGGCCTTCCGCGACCGCATGGGCGAGGGCGACCAGCTGCCCGCGGACCTCGTCGAACTGGTCGAGGAGGCCTCGCTGCGCCAGCGCATCGCCAGCCTGGCGCGCGACCCCAGCGGCATCTTCAACGAACCGGTGCGCCTGCGTCCGCCGGGCCAGCCGCCGTTCTGGGCCACGCTGTCGGTGTCCGGCATCCGCATCGACGGCCAGCCGCACCTGCTGGCCGTGGCCAACGACATCACCGAGCTGCGCGTGCTGAGCGAGGAGCTGACCTACCAGGCCTCGCACGACTCGCTGACCAACCTCTACAACCGCCGCGAGTTCGAGCGCCGGCTCGACGCCGCCATCGACTCGCTGGACGCGGGCGGCCCGCCCTGCGCGCTGATCTACCTCGACCTCGACCAGTTCAAGCTGATCAACGACACCTCCGGCCACTACGCCGGCGACCAGCTGCTGGCCCAGCTCGCCGGCCTGCTCGGCGGGCTGCAGCCCGAGGGCGGGCTGGTGGCGCGACTGGGCGGCGACGAGTTCGCGATCCTGTGCGAGGACATCGGCGAATCGCAGGCCCTGGCCCTGGCCGAGCGCGTGCGCATCGAGATCGACGGCTACGTGTTCAGCTGGGAGGACCGCAACTACACCATCAGCGCCAGCATCGGCGTGGTGATGATGCGCGGCCCGGGCCTGAGCCAGCGCAGCCTGCTGGCCAACGCCGACACCGCCTGCTACATGGCCAAGGAGCGCGGCCGCAACCGTGTGCACCTGTTCTCCGAGGACGATTCGGAGACCGCCAAGCGGCGCAGCGAGATGGAATGGGCGGCGCGCATCCGCGAGGCGCTGACCGAGGGCCGCTTCCTGCTGCACTTCCAGGAGCTGGCGCCGCTGTGGCATGGCGAGCAGGCCGAGGGCGTGCACATGGAGATGCTGGTGCGCCTGCGCGACGAGACCGGCCAGATGGTGCCTCCCGGCGCCTTCATCCCGGCCGCCGAGCGCTTCGGCCTGATGCCCCAGCTCGACCGCTGGGTGGTGGAGACGACGCTGGCCAACTTCAGCCGCCTGCATCCCTCCGGCCGGCCGGTGAAGCTGTGCGCGATCAACCTCTCGGGCCCGACCTTCGAGGACAATGCCTTCGCCGACTTCGTGCTGCGCGCGCTGGAGGATTACGGCGTGTCGCCGCAGCGCATCTGCTTCGAGATCACCGAGACCGCCGCGGTGAGCAACATGGCGCGCGCGGTCGAGTTCATGCAGAAGCTGCGCGCCGCGGGCTGCAAGTTCTCGCTCGACGACTTCGGCTCGGGCATGGCCTCGTTCGGCTACCTCAAGAACCTGCCGGTGGACTACATCAAGATCGACGGCAGCTTCATCCGCCAGATCGAGACCGACCCGGTCAGTTATTCGATCGTGCGCGCGGTGACCGACATCGGCCACCAGCTGGGCCTGCAGGTGGTCGCCGAGTGGGTGGCCGACGAGCGCGCCCGCGACCTGCTGCGCGGCCTGAGCGTGGATTACGCCCAGGGCTTCGCCATCCACAAGCCGGAAGCCGCGCTGTGCTTCCGCGACCCGCCCCGGCCCTCCGCCTGATCAGCGCGGCTCGCAGCCCGGGCCGAGGTCCAGCGGCGCGCCCAGCGGCACCGGCTGGCGCATCAGGGTGACGCGGGCGGACATCGCCCGGGTCACCAGCAGCTCGTTTTCCTCGGTCACCATCAGCACGCAGCCCAGGCGCAGCCGCCGCGCCATGGCCTCGAAGCCCGAGGGGCCGGCGACGAACACGGCGGTGGCGGCGGCGTCGGCCAGCACCGGATCGCGGTGCAGCACCACCACGGCGGCGGCGCCGCGCGCCGGCAGGCCGGTGCGCGGGTCGAGGATGTGGCCCCAGCGGCCGCCCCCGGGCGAGGCGCGGAACTTGTTGTAGTTGCCGGTGCTGAAGAGCGCCTCGCCGTCGGCCAGGGCGACCCCGCCCAGCACGCCGCCGAAGGGATCGCGCAGGGCCACGTCCCAGGGCCGGCCGCCGGCGTCGCCGAGCGCGACCACGTCGCCGCCCATGTTCACCAGCGCGTGGGCGATGCCGTGGCGGCGCAGCACCGCCACGACATCCTCCGCCGCCACGCCCTCGGCGATGGCGCCGAAGTCGAGTTGCACGCGCGGGTCGTCGCTGGCCAGCCCGTCGCCCACGCGGCGCACCGAGGCCAGGCGCGGCCGGTTCGCGCGCCAGGCTTCGATGACGTGGTTGCCGGGGGCCGGCGTCACCACCGGGAAGGTCGAGGTGTGGAAGCCCCAGGCCGCCACGAGGCCGCCGACCGCCGGGTCGAACAGGCCGTCGCTGGCCTCGACCAGGGGGCGCGAACGCTCGACCAGGGCCAGCACCGAGGCCGGCGCCGGCGCCGTTTCGCCGCGGGCGAAGGCGGCGTTGATGCGGGTCAGGTCCGAAGGCTCCCAGGGATGCCACTCGCGGTGGTAGCGGCCGAGCAGTTCCGAGGCCTCGGCCAGCGCGGCCTGGGCCGCCTCGGGTGGCGCATCGCGCAGGCTCAGTTCGACCAGGGTGCCGAAGACGTGCAGGCGTTCCGTGCGCGGCGGCGGGGCCGGCTGGCAGGCGGCGAGCAGCAGGGCCAGGCCGGCGGCGAGCGCGCGCCGGCGCGAATCAGACGTACTGGCTGCCGGGCGCATCCACCCACTCGCGGATGAAGGCCACGTCGGAAGGCGCCACGTCGATGAAGCGGAAGCCGGTCCAGACCTGGCCGGGGGCGGCGGCGTCGTCGGACCACAGTTCGTGCGCGCCGACCTCGACGGTGCGGCCGCCGCCGGCGTCGAGCGGCAGGGCGAAGCGCAGCTGGTACAGCGCGTCGGACGTGAGCGCCTTGCCGAGCACCAGCAGCATGCCGGTCTCGGAGAGGTTGCTGAGCTTTCCCACGACCTCGCCGGTCATGGTGTCGGTGACGTCGATGTTGAAGCCGACCTTGCGGCGCTTGGCGCGGCGGTAATCGGTGGTGTTCATCGGGCGGTGGCCTCGCTCGGGGCCTGGCCCGCGAAGGAGCGCAGGGCGTTCATCACCGTGGCCCAGGCGCGGTCGATCAGGGTGCCCTTTTCTTCCTCGACCACCTTCACCTCGCCCTGGGCCATGGCCTTGGCCAGGCCTTCGAGCGTGTGCTCGCCGATCTTCTGGCCGCGGTGGTTCACGAACAGCACGTGGCCGGTGACGGTGGAGAACCAGGACAGGCGGCGGCGCACCTTCTCGCCCTTGTCGCCGACCTGGAACTCGAACCAGGTGCCGAAGGGCAGGTGCTTGATCTGCTCGAGCCGCGCCGACTCCTCGGGCGAGAGCACGACTTTCTTCTTGCGCGCCTGCTGCAGGTCCTCGCCCAGGCGGGCACGGGCCTTGAGGCGCATCGTCAGCTCGGTGCGGCTGGCGGCGTCGTCGTCGCCGGCCCCCGCCGCGGCCTGCGGCTCGACCAGGCGCTGGGCGATCGCCGCCGCTTCCTCGTTGTGGTAGCCGACCTGCGACAGCGAGGATTCGATCTCCTGGCGCAGCGAGGCCGCCTCGGTGGCCGTCACCGGCGACTGGCCGGGCGCGCCCTTGGCGACGGCGATGAGGCGCTCGGCGACGTCGAGCTGCTGCTTCCAGGCGTCGGAGTCCTCGCCGTGGCGCAGCGAGGTCAGCGCCATCACGTCGGTCCAGGCCTGGCTGAGCAGGGTGTGGGTGAAGCGCGGCAGGTTCTGCTTGCGCAGCAGGGCCTCGACCGCGCCCGAGGCGCGCTCGCGCGCCAGGGCCAGGCGCTCCTTGCCACGCGCGGCCTCGACGTGGCGCTTCTCGGCCACCTCGGCCTTGCGCGAGACCGTCTGCAGGTGCGAGCTCAGGTCCTCGAGCAGATTGCTGAACAGGCCCAGGTCGCCGTCGAACTCGCGCACGGTGCGGTCCACGACCGCCTGCATCTTGCCGACCAGCTGCTGGTCGGCGTCGTCCTCGCCCAGCCAGTAGGCGCCGGTCTCGGCGATGGCGTTGAGCATCTGCCGGGCCGGATGCTGCTGGCGGGTGAAGAAGGCCTTGTCCTGCAGCGCCACGCGCAGCAGCGGCACCTGCAGCTTGGCCAGCAGGTGCGAGGCCGGGCTGTTGGGCCGCACGTCCTTCATCAGGTGGTCGAACAGCATGCCGACCAGGTCGATGGCGTCGCCGTCCTCTTCGGCCAGGGCCGGGGCCTTGCCGCCGGGCACGGCGCCGCGCAGCTGCGCCAGCAGGTCCTGCTTGAGGTGGGTGACGGTGCGCGGCACCGGCCGCCCGTTGACGGTGACCGTCGGGGTGATCTTGGCCTGCAGCGCGCCCAGGGCCTGCTGCACCGACTCGGTGGGCACGGCCACGCCGGCCTCGCCCTGGGTGGATTTCGCGCCCGGGCCGACCAGCTTGCCGAGCAACTGGCGGCGGCCGGCCAGCAGCTGGCGCATGTGCTGGAACGCGTCCTGCACGCCCTCGCCGGCGTCCATCAGCCCGCCGCCGGCGGGGCCGCCCGCGCCGGGGCGGGACGGTGCGCCCGGGGTCGGCGCGCCGGCCGGACCGCCCGCGCGCGGCGTCGGGTCGGCGTCGTCGCCATTGGCGCGGCGCGGCCGGGCGGGCGGCGCCGCGGCCGGGCTGGCGCCCGAACGCACGCGCACCGGCACGTACTGCAGGTTGGGCAGCACGCCGCCGCGCGAGAGGTAGGTGTTGACCGATTCGACGAAGCCGCCGTAGACCGGCATCAGGTGGCGTTCGAAGGTGCGGAACAGCAGCAGCCGGTGCTCGGTGGCCAGCTCCAGGCAGGCCGAGGCCTCGCGGATCATCCGGCACATGGCCTGCGGGCCGATCGGCAGCGACTCGGCGTCGAAGGCGGGCTTGCCGGCCATCACGCCGAAGCGCTGGCCCAGCAGGTAGAGCGGCAGGCTGTTGCGGACTTCGGCGCGGCCGGCGATCTCGGTCAGCACCGTGGCCTCGTCCATGTCCTGGGTGTCGAGCAGGGCCAGTTCGGTCGGGTAGCTGCGGAAACCGCCGATGGGCGGGCGGGCGCCGGGCGGGTCCTTGATGCCGGCCAGTTCGGCCTCGAGCAGGATCAGGAAGCGCGGCACGAGGTCGGGACGGTTGCGCTTGACCAGGCGCTGGGCCTCGAGCCAGCGCATCTGCACCGAGTTGCTGCGGGCCTGCTCGGCGTGCTTGAACAGCTGCTGTTCGAACTCATTGAGCATCGAGACCAGCGAGCGCTCGATCTCGTCGGAGGCGTATTCCAGGATGCCACCCAGCAATTGCCGGACACGGTCCGGCAGTGGCCGCGAGGCCAGCGTGGGCGCGGATGGCGGTGTGGCCGGCATGGGCATGCGGCGCTCCGATGGATTCCCCGCCGGATTCTAGGCACACGGCGCCTTGAACGCCTAGGGCCGTCAGCCAGCCGCCCCGGGCAGGGCGGCTGGCCGGTTTCACGCTTACTTGCCGTTCCAGACCACGCTCAGCACGCCGCTGCGGCCGGGCGTGTTGTAGCCCTGCACCAGCGTGTAGTCGCGGTCGGTGAGGTTTTCGATGCGCGCCTCGAGCCGCCAAGACGGGCCCAGCGGCCAGGCCAGGCGCAGGTGCGCCAGCGCGTAGGCCCCCGGATCGCCGCCGAAATCCCGGCGCGCGGAGGCATAGTCGCCGTCCAGGCCCAGCTCCACGCCATTGCCGAAGCGCCAGCCCAGGTCCACGTGCGCCTTGCGCTTGGCGCGGCGGAGCAGGGCCAACCCGGTGTCGGCGTCCACCGCATCCTGCCAGGCCAGGTTGCCGCCGGCGGTGAAGCCGCCGCGCTCGAAGCGGTACTCCAGCTCGACGCCATCCATGCGCGCGCGGGCGATGTTGATGGCGTTGTTGGTCCCGGGCGCGGCGAAGGCGATCAGGTCGCGCACCCGCGTGCGGTAGGCCGACAGGCCCAGGCGGTGGCCGTCCGCCGGCGTGAATTCCAGCCCGCCTTCCCAGGTCTCCGAGCGTTCCGGGCGCAGGTCCGGGTTGCCGGCATAGCCCCAGCCGAAGTCCGGGTAGTAGAGCTCGTTGAAGTTGGGCGCGCGGAAGCCTTCGCCCCAGGACAGGCGCACGCGGGCGCGTTCGCCCAGGTCCATGCCCCAGGCCAGGCTGCCGGTGGTGGCGCCGCCGTACTGGTTGCTGTGGTCGCGGCGCAGCGAGGCGTCTAGGCCCTGGGCGCCCCAGCGCCCGCCGAAGCCGGCGAACACGGCGGCGCTGTCGCGGCGTTCGTCGAACACGATGCCGTCGAAGGCGTTCCAGGACTCGCCGCGCTCGCGCTGGGCATTGGCGCCGAGGTTGAGGGTGGCGGCGTCGGACAGGGCGAGGGTATGCACCCAGTCGGCGCTGACGCGGCGGCTGCGGAAGGCATTGGGGTAGCCGCCGGCGGAGTCGAGGTCCTCGCGGGCGTGGCCCAGGGTCAGCTGGTGGCTCCAGCGCCCGCCCAGCGCGCCGCCGAGCACCAGGCCGGCCGAGGCGTTGCGGGCATCGGTGGTGCCCTGGTCGAACTCCACCCGGGCATCGGTGGCGAGGGCGCTGAAGGCCAGGCGCTGGTTGCCCAGAGTGGTGCGGCCGCGCAGCGACAGCGCGCCGGCCTCGTAGCCGTCGCGGTCGGGGTCGTACGAGAAATTTTCTTCGTTGGCCGACGAGAAGCCGTCGAGCCGGCGATAGCCCGCGGTCAGCCCGACGCCCTGGTCGCCGTCGCCCCAGCCGCCGGCGGCGCTGGCGCCGGCGCGGCCGTAGCTGCCGGCCTGCACGCGCACGCTCGCCACCGAGGGATCGCGGGTGAACACGTGCACGACGCCGGCGATGGCGTCCGAGCCCCACAGCGCCGCGCGCGGGCCGCGCACGATCTCGATGCGCTCGATCTGCTCCAGCGGCAGGTGCGCGAAGTCGAACACGCCCTGGCCGGTGGAGCCGACGCGGATGCCGTCCACCAGCACCAGGGTGTGGTTGGCGTTGCCGCCGCGCAGGAACACCGTGCTGGCGCCGCCGGGGCCGCCGGTGCGGGCGATGTCCACGCCGGCCTGGCGGGCCAGCAGGTCGATCAGGTCGGGGGCCTGGCTGCGCTCGATGTCGGCGCGGGTGAGGACGGTGACCGAGGCCAGGGTCTCGCCGACCGGGCGCTCGATGCGGGTGGCGGTGACCTGCACGGCATCGAGCGTGCGCGGCGTGTCGGCCGCGAGGGCCGGGAAAGACAGGCACGACGCGATCGCCGTGGCCAGGACGGTGCAGCTGGGATTACGGGGGTTCATGGTTCCTCCTTGGACGCTCACCCGCGGGACGGGGCGCGTCGCGGGGAGGAAGGGGAACGGAACGGCCGCGCGCACGGGCGCGGGACGCTTCGCCGCCCCGTCGCCCTCCGCAACGTGCCGTTGGACGGCCGCCCGCGAGGGGTGGCCGCCGAACCCCAGGCCGGTCTCCGGGCTTGCCCGCGGGCACGAAGGCTTCGTGCCGGGCCCTCCGCCTTCCCATGCCCGGGGGCACAGTGGCGTGTTGGAGGGTTGTCGCGGGCCTACCGTTGCGGGGGCAGCGCCGGAGTTGGACCGGCTTCCCGAGCACCTGGGGCGGGTGAAGTCTAGATGAAGACGGGCCCGGCGGGCAGGGGTCAGTCGTCGCGGCCGGCGTCCCAGTCGTCCAGCGCGCCGTCGGGCCCCACGTGCAGGCGCACGGTGATCGGGCGGCAGCAGACGGGGCAGTCCTCGATGTACTCGGCGTCGCCGGCCGAAGGATCGGCGACGGTTTCGAAGCGCTCGCCGCAGTGCGGGCAGGCCAGGACGATGGTGTCGAGCATGGCGGCAGCCTGCGCCCGGGACGGTGGCGCCGTCGTGAACGCAGCCCCGTGGCCCGCGTGCCCTGGTTCAGTCCCGCAGGAACAGGCCGATGACGTCGTTGGTGAAGCGCCGGCCCAGCTCGGTCGGACGGACCTGGTCGCCGTCCACCAGCAGCCAGCCCCGTTCGACGGCCCGGCCGAGTTCGCCGGCGATGGCGGCGCGGCCCAGGCCGGTGCGCGCTTCGAAATCGCGCAGGGCGAAGCCCTCGACCAGGCGCAGGGCGTTGAGCATGAAATCGAAGGGCAGCTGTTCCGGCGTGACCGGGTCATCGCCACCGAGCGAAGCCGGCGTGCCGGCCGTGGCGAGGTAGTCGCGCGGGTTCTTCACCTTCCAGCGCCGGCGCACCTCGCCGGTGGCGCCGCTGGAGACCTTGCCGTGCGCGCCGGCGCCGATGCCCAGGTAATCGCCGAAGCGCCAGTAGTTGAGGTTGTGCCCGCACTGCCGGCCCGGCTTCGCATAGGCGCTGACCTCGTACTGCGCGTAACCGGCCTCGGCCAGGCGCGCGATGCAGGCGTCCTGGATCTCCCAGGCCGTGTCCTCGTCGGGCAGGCCCTCGGGCGGCTTCGCGGCGAACACCGTGTTGGGCTCGAGCGTGAGGTGGTAGTGCGAGACATGCGCCGGCTGCAGCGCCACCGCGCGCTCGACGTCGTGCAGGGCCATGGCCAGGGACTGGCCGGGCAGGGCGTACATCAGGTCGAGGTTGAGGTTGTCCAGGCCGTCGTCCTGGGCCAGTTTCACCGCGCGCTCGGCTTCGCCGCTGTCGTGGATGCGGCCCAGGCGCCTGAGGCAGCCATCGTCGAAGCTCTGCACGCCGAAGCTGACGCGGTTCACGCCCGCGGCCTTGTAGCCGGCGAAGCGGCCGTGCTCGGCGGTGCCCGGGTTGCACTCCATCGTGATTTCCGCGCCCGGGTGGAAGCGCAGGCGGGCGCTGCAGGCGTCGAGGATGTCGGCGATGGCTTCCGGCGGGAACAGGCTGGGCGTGCCGCCGCCGAAGAAGACGCTGTGCACCGGCCGGCCCCAGACCGCGGGCAGGTCCTGCTCGAGGTCGCGCACCAGCGCCGCGACGTAGTCGCGCACCGGCAGCTCGCCCTTGAGGCCGTGCGAGTTGAAGTCGCAGTACGGGCATTTGCGCACGCACCACGGGATGTGGATGTACAGCGAGAGCGGCGGCGGGATCAGCACGTCACAGCTCTGCCAGGCGCTCGCGCAATCGCGCGATGGCACGGCCGCGGTGGCTGAGGCGGTGTTTGTCCGCCGGTGCCAGCTCCGCGGCGGAGCATCCGAATTCGGGCGAGAGGAAGACCGGGTCGTAGCCGAAGCCGCCGCTGCCGCGCGGCGCCTCGAGGATGCTGCCGTCCCAGGCGCCTTCGGCGATCAGCGGCTGCGGATCCTCCGGGTGGCGCACCAGCACGAGCACGCAATAGAAGTGCGCGCGGCGATCGGCCGCCGGCCGCCCCGCGAGTTCACCCAGCAGCTTGCGGATGTTCGCGGCGTGGTTGCCGTGCTCGCCGGCGTAGCGGGCGCTGTAGAGGCCGGGCGCGCCGCCGAGCGCGGGCACGACCAGGCCCGAATCGTCGGCCAGGGCCGGCAGGCCGGTGGTGCGGCTGGCGTGGCGGGCCTTGATCAGGGCGTTCTCGACGAAGGTCAGGCCGTCCTCGATCGCATCGTCGACGCCCAGCTCGGACTGCGTTACCAGCACGTAGCCGGCGTCGGCCAGCAGCGGCTGCAGTTCGGCCAGCTTGCCGCGGTTGGACGTCGCCAGGACCAGTCGCTTGTCGGTCGTCATCGCCGTCGCACCGGGGGTTCGCGCAAGCGCCGCGGGCTCAGCCGGCGGCCAGCGCCGCGCGCTGCAGCGCCACGAGTTCGGCCACGCCCTTGCGGGCCAGGCCGAGCAGGGCATCGAGCTCCTCCTGCCGGAAGGCATGGCCCTCGGCGGTGCCCTGGAGCTCGATGAAACCGCCGCCGTCGTTCATCACCACGTTCATGTCGGTGTCGCAGGCGCTGTCCTCGGCGTAGTCGAGGTCGAGCACGGGCACGCCCTGCCAGATGCCGACCGAGACGGCGGCGACCGCACCCAGGATCGGGTCGCGGCTGATGTCGCCGCGCGCGCGCAGCCAGGCCACCGCATCGCACAGCGCGACGTAGGCGCCGGTGATGGCGGCGCAGCGGGTGCCGCCGTCGGCCTGCAGCACGTCGCAATCGAGGGTGATGGTGCGCTCGCCCAGTGCGCCGCGGTCGACGCAGGCGCGCAGGGCGCGGCCGACCAGGCGCTGGATCTCCAGCGTGCGGCCGCCCTGCTTGCCGCGCGAGGCCTCGCGGTCGTTGCGGGTGTTGGTGGCGCGCGGCAGCATGCCGTATTCGGCCGTCACCCAACCCTCGCCCTTGCCGCGCAGGAAGCCCGGCGCGCGGTTGTCCACGCTGGCCGTGCAGAGCACGCGGGTGTCGCCGAAGCTCACCAGCACCGAGCCCTCCGCGTGCTTCGTGTAGCGGCGCTCGATGCGGACCTCGCGCAGCTGGTCGGGGGCACGGCCGCTCGGGCGGGTGGACTGGGTCATGGGGCGGGGTCCGGCAATCGAAGGCCGGCTAGATTACCATTCGCCCCTCACCTGGCCGGGACCGACCATGATCCGCAGCATGACCGCCTTCGCCGCCTGCGAGCGCGCCGCCACCGGCGGCCACCTCGGCTGCGAGCTGCGCGCGGTGAACCACCGCTTCCACGAACTCGGCATCCGCGCGCCCGAGGAACTTCGCGCGATCGAGCCGGCGGTGCGCGAGCGCGTCGCCGCCCGGGTCTCGCGCGGCAAGGTGGACCTGGTGCTGCGCTTCCGTCCCTCGGCCGGCGCCCGCGCCGAGCTGAAGGTCAACGAGGGCCTGCTCGACCAGCTCGCCGCCCTGGCCCAGCGCGCCTACGGCAGCTTCCCCGGCCTGCGCACCGACTTCATCGAACTGCTGCGCTACCCGGGCGTGGTCGAGGAGGACGCGCTCGACACGGCCGGCCTGCAGGCCGAGGCCCTGGCCCTGCTGGACGAGACGCTGGTGGAGTTCGTCGCCGCCCGCGAGCGCGAGGGCGCCAAGCTGGCCGCGGTGATGCACGAGCGCCTGGACGGCATCGAGCGCATCACCCGGCAGGTGCGCGAGTGGCTGCCGGAGATCCGCGCGGCCTTGCGCGCCCGGCTCGAGGCGAAGCTGGCCGACCTGAAGCTGCCGCTGGACGTGGGCCGGCTCGAGCAGGAAGTCGTGCTCAACCTGCAGAAGATGGACGTGGACGAGGAACTCGACCGCCTCGCCAGCCACGTCGCCGAGGCCCGCCGCGTGCTGGGACTGCCCGAGGCCGTCGGCCGCCGCCTGGACTTCCTGATGCAGGAGTTCAACCGCGAGGCCAATACCCTGGGCAGCAAGTCGGTGGACAGCCGCACCACCCAGGCGGCGGTCGAGCTGAAGGTGCTGATCGAGCAGCTCCGCGAACAGGTGCAGAACCTCGAATGAACACGATCCGCGGCACGCTCTTCATCGTCGCGGCGCCCTCGGGCGCCGGCAAGTCCTCGCTGGTGAACACGACCCTGGCCAAGGAGCCGGGCATCGCGCTGTCGATCAGCTTCACCTCGCGCGCGCCGCGCCCGGGCGAGCGCCACGCCCAGCACTACCACTTCGTGTCCAAGGAGGAATTCGAGCGGATGATCGCCGCCGGCGACTTCTTCGAGCACGCGCTCGTGCACGGCGACTACAAGGGCACCGCCCGGCAGTCGGTGGAACCGCAGCTGGCGGCCGGCAAGGACGTGCTGCTGGAGATCGACTGGCAGGGCGCGCGCCAGGTGCGCGAGAAGATGCCCGAGGCGGTGAGCGTGTTCATCCTGCCGCCGTCCAAGGACGCGCTCGAGACCCGGATGCGCAACCGGGGCCAGGACAGCGAGGAGACCATCGCCCGCCGGCTGGCCGCGGCCCGCGAGGAGATGAGCCACTACGGCGAGTTCGACTACCTCATCGTCAATGAGCATTTCGACGCCGCCGCGGCCGAGCTGCGGGCCATCTTCGTGGCCCAGCGCCTGCGCCGGGAGGCCCAGGCCGCCCGCCACGCCGCCCTGATCCGGACCCTGCTGGCCTGAGCCGCGGGTCGTCCCGCGCCCCGGCCCGGGGACCGACCGCCCCGCCGTCCCGCGGCCGCGCGCCGGCCCCGGAGCCGCCCCGCCGCGCATTGCCACGGCCCCCGGGCCGGGCGTAGAATGCGCGGTTCGCGTAACCCATTGATTCTCCGTGCAAGCCCCGGCCGGGCGGCGCGGACGAGGAGGCATCCCATGGCCCGCATCACCGTTGAAGACTGCCTGTCCGTCGTGGACAACCGCTTCGAGCTGGTCCTGATGGCGTCAAAGCGCGCCCGCCAGCTGGCCAAGGGCGTCGAGGCGACCATCGACAACAGCGAGCACGAGGACAAGCCCACCGTGCTGGCCCTGCGCGAGATCGCCGCCCGCAAGATCGACCAGAAGCTGATCGACGAGGTCGAGAAGGCCGAGCGCGAGCGCGCCGAGCGCGAGGCCCTGGAGTGGGCCGCCGCCGAGGTCGTCGACGACGACCTGTCCAAGGGCGGCGACGACCTGTAATCCCCGCGGGGCCGGCGTGTCCGGTCCCGTCGCGCCGGGCCCCGCGCCCGGCGTTCCCGCGGCCCCGGCCGCGCGTGGCGGCCCCCGGCCGCGCCATTGATGCCCCCCGGGTGGCCGCGTAGGCTGGCCCCATGTCTTCGTTTTCGCCCCCGCAGCTCCGCGCCGATGCCGGCGCCGGCCCCTGTCCGGACCCCTGTCCGGAGGCGGTCACCGCGCTTGAAAAGCGCCTGTCGGACTACCTCCACCCCGACCAGGTCGCGCGGGTCCGCCGCGCTTACGAGGTGGGTGCCCGCGCCCACGCCGGCCAGACCCGCAAGAGCGGCGAGGCCTACATCACCCATCCCGTGGCCGTGGCCGGCATCCTGGCCGACCTGCGCCTGGACGCCGAGACGCTCTGCGCCGCGATCCTGCACGACGCGCTCGAGGACACGCCGCTGCCGCGCAGCGAGATCGAGCGCGAGTTCAGCCCGACGGTCGCCGAGCTGGTCGACGGCGTCACCAAGCTCGACAAGCTGCAGTTCCGCGACCGCCAGGAAGCCGCCGCCGAGAGCTTCCGCAAGATGATGCTGGCGATGGCGCGCGACCTGCGCGTCATCCTGATCAAGCTGGCCGACCGGCTGCACAACATGCGCACGCTCGATTCGATGGCCGCCGAGTCGCGCCGGCGCATCGCCCGCGAGACGCTGGAGATCTACGCGCCGATCGCCCAGCGCCTGGGCATGAACAAGTTCAAGGCCGAGCTGCAGGACCTGGGTTTCCGCGCCCTGTATCCGCGCCGGCACGCGGTGATCTCGCGCCGCATCGCCAGCCAGCCGGTGATGCGCCGCGAGGCGCTCGCCACCATCGAGGCGCAGCTGGCCCAGCGCCTGGCCCAGGAAGGCCTGAAGCACACGCTGGTGAGCCGGGTGAAGTCGCCCTGGAGCATCTACACCAAGATGAAGCAGGAGCACAAAAGCCTGGAGCAGGTGCTGGACGTGTTCGGCTTCCGCATCGTGGTGCCGACGGTGATGCAGTGCTACCACGCCCTCGGCGCCGTGCACTCGATCTACAAGCCGCTGGACGCGCGCTTCCGCGACTTCATCGCCATCCCCAAGGCCAACGGCTACCAGAGCCTGCACACGGTGCTGTTCGGCCCCTACGGCGCGCCGGTCGAAGTGCAGATCCGCACCGAGGACATGGACCTGGTGGCCGAGCGCGGCATCGCGGCGCACTGGGTGTACAAGTCCGCCGGCAGCGGCGGCAGCGCGGCCCAGGCCCGGGCCCAGGACTGGGTCCGCAACCTGATGGATTCCCAGCAGGCCGCCGGCTCCTCGCTGGAGTTCCTGGAGAACGTCAAGGTCGACCTGTTCCCGGACGAGGTCTACCTGTTCACGCCCAAGGGCGACATCCTGGCGCTGCCGCGCAACGCCACCGCGCTCGATTTCGCCTATGCCGTGCACACCGACGTCGGCAACCACGCGGTGGCCGCGCGCGTGGACCGCAAACTGGTGCCGCTGCGGCAGAAGCTGGCCAGCGGCCAGAGCGTCGAAATCATCACCGCGCCCTCGGCCGTGCCCAGCCCGCAGTGGCTGGAGTCGGTGGTGTCGAGCAAGGCCCGCACCGCCATCCGCCATTTCCTCAAACGGCTCGAGCACGAGGACGCGGTGGACCTGGGCCACCGCATGCTAGACCGCGCGCTCGAGGCCATGGAGCAGTCGCTCGACCGCGTGCCGGCGCAGCGCCTGGACCAGCTGCTGGCCGACCTGCGCTACCCGCGCCTGGAGGAGCTGCTGGCCGACATCGCCCTGGGCAACCGCATGCCGGCGCAGGTGGCGCGCCTGCTCGTGCTGGGCAAGGACGAGGCGCAGGCGGACGCGCCGGTGCTGCCGGGCCCGAGCGAACGCATCATGATCACCGGCGCCGAGCGCGGCGTGCTGAGCTTCGCCGTGTGCTGCCACCCGATCCCGGGCGACGAGATCATGGGCTACCTGAGCGCCGGCAAGGGCGTGGTGGTGCACCGCGTCGATTGCCCGAACGTGGCCGAGTACCGCAAGTTCCCCGAGCGCTGCGTGCCCATGGCCTGGGACCGCGACGTCGCCGGCGACTACCGCGTCGCCCTGCGCATCGAGGTCGAGAACAAACCCGGCGTGCTGGCCCAGGTGGCCGCGGCGGTGGCCGAGAGCAACTCCAACATCGACGCGGTCGAATACCGCGAGCGCGACGTGGCGGTGTCGGTGATGGAATTCGCCATCGAGGTGCGAAACCGCAAGCACCTGGCCGACGTCATCCGCCGCATCCGCCGCCTGGGCGTGGTGCACGGCGTGCAGCGCGTCTGAGCCGGCGCTGGCCGCGCGGCGGCCGGCGCTCCTACAATCGCGGCATCCCGACACGCCGAGGTCCGCCATGCCCCGCCACGCCCTGAGCACCGACCGCGCGCCCGCCGCCATCGGCCCGTATTCCCAGGCCACCCGCGCCGGCCAGCACGTGTTCCTGTCCGGCCAGATCCCGCTCGACCCGGCCACCGGCGAACTCGTCAGCGGCGACATCCGCGCCGAGACCCGCCGGGTGTTCGACAACCTCAGGGCCGTCTGCGAGGCCGCCGGCGGTTCGCTCGACGACATCGTGCGCGTCGGCATCTACGTCACCGACCTGGGCGATTTCGCCGCGGTGAACGAAGTGATGGCCAGCGTATTCACCGCGCCCTTCCCGGCGCGCTCGACCATCCAGGTCGCCGGCTTGCCGCGCGGCGCCCGGGTCGAGGTGGACGCGATCCTGGTCCTGGCCTGAGCATGGCCACGCCGCCGCGCCGCCGCGGCGCCGCGGCGCCCGCGCTGTCCGCGGCGGGCGCCGCGCCCGTCACGGACCTGCCCGGCGTCGGCCCGAAGGTCGCCGGGAAGCTGCTCGCGCGCGGCCTGTCCAGCCTGCAGGACCTCTGGCTGCACCTGCCGCTGCGCTACGAGGACCGCACCCGCCTCACGGACATCGCGCGCCTGCTGCCGGGCATGACCGCGCAGGTCGAGGGGCGGGTGGAGGCGGTCGAGCGCGCCTTCCGCTACCGCCCGACGCTGCGCGTGGCGGTCACCGACGGGTCGCGCGGCACCCTGGTGCTGCGCTTCTTCCACTTCAACAAGGCGCAGGCGGCGATGTTCGTGCCGGGCCGGCGCATCCTCTGCTACGGCGAGGCGCGGCCGGGGCAGCTCGGCCTGGAGATGGTGCACCCGAACTACCGCTTCCTCGCCGATGAAGGCGACACGGTGCTGCGCGACCGCCTGGACCCGGTCTATCCCGCGGTCGAGGGCCTGGGGCCGGCGACGCTGGCCAGGCTGGTTCGCGAAGCCCTGAAGCGACTGCCGCACGGCGGCGAGCTCGAGCTGCTGCCGACCGGCCTGCGCGAACGCCTCGGCCTGCCGGGCCTGCGCGAGGCCCTGCTGGCCCTGCATGCGCCGCCGCCCGACGTTTCGCTGGCGGATTTCGCCGCCGGCGCGCATCCGGCGCAGCGGCGCCTGGCGATCGAGGAACTGCTGGCCCACCACCTGAGCCTGCGCCGCCAGCGCATCGCCCTGCGCGCGCACGGCGCCGCGCCGGTGCGGCCGGCCGGCAAGCTGGGCGCCTCGCTGCGGCGTGGCCTCGGCTTCGGCCTGACCGGGGCGCAGCAGCGCGTGCTCGACGAGGTCGCGCGCGACATGGCGCGGCCCGAACCGATGCTGCGCCTCGTGCAGGGCGACGTCGGCAGCGGCAAGACCGTGGTCGCGGCGATCGCCGCCGCCAACGCCGTCGAGGCCGGCCGCCAGGTCGCGCTGATGGCGCCGACCGAGCTGCTGGCCGAACAGCACCTCGCCAATTTCCGCCGCTGGTTCGACCCGCTGGGCGTGCCGGTGGCCTGGCTGGCGGGCAAGGTCACCGGCAAGGCGCGCAAGGCCGTGCTCGAGGAGATCGCCAGCGGCCGCGCGCCGGTCGTCGTGGGCACGCATGCGCTGATGCAGGAGGGCGTGGCCTTCCAGCGCCTGGCCCTGGTGGTCGTCGACGAGCAGCACCGGTTCGGCGTGCACCAGCGCCTGGCCTTGCGCGACAAGGGCCTGGACGGCGCGCAGGTGCCGCACCAGCTGGTGATGACCGCCACGCCGATCCCGCGCACCTTGGCGATGTCGGCCTATGCCGACCTCGACGTCTCCGTGATCGACGAGATGCCGCCCGGGCGCACGCCGGTGACGACGGTGGCGGTGAGCGGCGAGCGCCGGGCCGAGGTGGTCGAGCGCATCCGCGTCGCCTGCGCGGAAGGACGGCAGGCCTACTGGGTCTGCACCCTGATCGAGGACAGCGAGGAGGTCGAGGCGCAGGCCGCGCAATCGACCTTCGAACAGCTGGGCGCGATGCTGCCGGGCCTGCGCCTGGGCCTGTTGCACGGGCGCATGAAGCCGGCGGAGAAGCAGGCGGTGATGGCCGCGTTCAAGGACGGCCGGCTGCAGTTGCTGGTCGCCACGACCGTGATCGAGGTCGGCGTGGACGTGCCCAACGCCAGCCTGATGATCATCGAGAACGCCGAGCGCCTGGGCCTGGCCCAGCTGCACCAGCTGCGCGGCCGCGTCGGTCGCGGCGCGGCGGCCTCGAGCTGCGTGCTGATGTACAAGCCGCCGCTGTCGGCGATGGCGCGCGAGCGCCTGGAGGTGATGCGCGCCACCACCGATGGTTTCGTCATCGCCGAGAAGGACCTGGAGCTGCGCGGCCCGGGCGAGCTGCTGGGCACGCGCCAGACCGGCCTGGCCAGCTTCCGCGTCGCCGACCTGGTGCGCGATGCCCACCTGCTGCCCGAGGTGCATCGCGCCGCCGAGGCCCTGCTGGCCGAATCGCCGGCGCTGGCCGACCGCCTCGTGGACCGCTGGGTCGGCGGCGCCGCCCGGTTCGCCGGCGCCTGAGCGCGGCGGGCATAATCGCCCGATGACCGACAAGATCCCCCTGCTGATCGACACCGACCCCGGCGTGGACGACGCGCTGGCCCTGCTGATGGCCTTCGACGACGACGCGCACGCGGTGGTCGGCCTGACCATCGCCGCCGGCAACGTCGGCCTGCGCCACACCGTCGCCAATGCGCTCAAGCTGTGCGAGGTCGCGGGCGTGGACGTGCCCGTGTACGCCGGCTGCCCGGTGCCGCTGGTGCACCCGGCCGAGGACGCCGCCTACGTACATGGCCAGGACGGCTTCGGCGACACCGGCTACGCCCCGGCCGCGCGCCAGGCCGCCGACGAGCACGCCGCGCTGGCGATCATCCGCCTGTCGAAGCAGTACGCCGGCCGCCTGCTGCTGGTGACCCTGGGCCCGCTGACCAACCTGGCCCTGGCCCTGCGCCTGGACCCGGCGCTGCCCGCGCGCATCGGCCGCCTCGTCGTGATGGGCGGCGCGGTGACGGGGCAGGGCAATACCTCGGTGCCGGCCGAATTCAACATCGCGTTCGACCCGGAGGCCGCGGACGTGGTGTTCCGCGCCTTCCCGCGCTTCGACCTGGCGGACTGGGAGGCGGTGGTGCGGCATGGTTTCCCGCACCGGGACTTCGAGGCGTGGCTGGCGGCCGGCGACGAGCGCGGCCGCTTCTACGACCGGATCTCTCGCTTCACCCGGGCCTGGTCCGAGGGCAAGCGCGGCAGCCACTGGCACAGCGCCGATGCCCTGGCCATGGCCATGGCCCTGGCCCCGGCCGGCATCCGCCGGGCCGAGGAGCGGCCCCTCGCCGTGGAGCTGGAGGGGCGGCTGAGCCGCGCGGCCACGGTCGTGGACTGGAATCGGCGCAGCGGCCGGCCCGACAACGCCCGGATCCTGATGGACTACGACCAGGGTGCCTTCGAGGCCCGGATCCGGCGGGCCCTCGGGGCCTGAACCCGCCCGGCCCACGCCCGGCTTGCGGCCGCCGCGGGCCCGGGCCTATAATGCGCGTCTTTTCCCACCCGAACACCGGCGGAGCTTCCAGCCATGAAGGCCGACATCCACCCGAACTACAAAGAAGTCGTCTTCCAGGACCTGTCCTCCGACTTCGCGTTCCTGACCCGCTCGACCCTCTCCTCGAAGGAGACGATCAAGTGGGAAGACGGCAACGAGTACCCGCTCATCAAGGTCGACATCACCTCGGCCTCCCATCCGTTCTACACCGGCAAGCAGAAGGTGATGGACACGGGTGGCCGCGTGGATCGCTTCCGCAAGCGCTACGCCAAGTAATCCCGCACCGTCCGGCCGCGCGCCGGGCCTGCGCAGCGAAGGCCGCCCCCGGGCGGCCTTCGTCGTTTCCGGCCTCCGCGCCGCCCCGGTCCGGCGGGGACGCCGGGCGGATTGCGGGCGATGTGTGCGCGGCGTCGCGGAACATTGCGTGCCCGTCCAGTGGACCAAAGTTTGACGCCATCGCGACTGACTTGGTCGCAGGCCCTGTGCGATACTTCGGCGGATGGTGGGCGCCCGCCGGGCCCCGCTTCCCGAGCCTGAAGCGACCGCCGCGCCCGACACGGCCGCGGCCTTCGCCTTCCAAGAAAGGAGACCGCCCGTGTCCGACAACAAGAGCGTCGTGATCAACGCCGCCGGCAAGTCCGTCGAGCTTCCCGTCCACTCCGGCACCCTCGGCGCGCCCTGCGTCGACATCACCCGGCTGCCGAAGGAAACGGGCCTGTTCACCTACGACCCGGGCTTCGTCGCCACCGCCAGCTGCCGCAGCGCGGTGACCTACATCGACGGCGACGAGGGCGTGCTGCTGTACCGCGGCTACCCGATCGAACAGCTCGCCAAGCACTCGAACTTCCTCGAAGTCAGCTACCTGCTGATGAACGGCCAGCTGCCCAACGCGGCCGAGTTCGACAAGTTCGAGCACGAGGTCACGCACCACACGATGATGCACGAGGCCTTCAAGGCCTTCCTCGGCGGCTTCCGCCACGATGCGCATCCGATGGCGATGCTGTGCGGCATGATCGGTTCGCTGGCCGCGTTCTACCACGACAACCTCGACCTCGAGGATCCGGAACAGCGCCGCATGGCGGCCATCCGCCTGCTCGCGAAGGTCCCGACGATCGCCGCCGCCTGCTACCGCTATTCGATCGGCTGGCCGGTGCGCTACCCGCGCAACAACCTCGAGTACGTCGAGCGCTTCCTGCACATGATGTTCGAGGTGCCGAGCGAGCCGCTGCAGCTCAAGCCGGTCGCCGCCAAGGCGCTGGACCTGCTGTTCATCCTGCACGCCGACCACGAGCAGAACGCGTCCACCTCCACGGTGCGCCTGGTCGGTTCCACCGGCGCCAACCCGTATGCCTGCGTCGCCGCCGGCGTCGCGGCGCTCTGGGGCCCGGCCCACGGCGGCGCCAACGAGGCGGTGCTGAAGATGCTGGCCGAGATCGGCCGCCCGGAGGACGTCTCCAAGGCCGTCGACCGCGCCAAGGACAAGAACTCGGGCTTCCGCCTGATGGGCTTCGGCCACCGCGTCTACAAGAACTTCGATCCGCGCGCGACCATCATCCGCGAGATGTGCCACAAGGTCCTGGCCGACCTGGGCGTCAACGACCCGATGCTGGAAGTGGCGATGCGCCTGGAAGAGGCCGCGCTCAAGGACGAGTATTTCATCCAGCGCAAGCTCTACCCGAACGTCGATTTCTACTCGGGCATCATCTACAAGGCCCTGGGCATCCCCACCGAGATGTTCACCGTCATGTTCGCCATCGCGCGCACTGCCGGCTGGGTCTCGCACTGGCTCGAGCAGCAGACCGACCCGGAAGCCAAGATCGGCCGTCCGCGCCAGATCTACACCGGCTCGGCCGTGCGCGACTACGTGCCGCTGGCCAAGCGCTGATCGCAGGCCCGTCGCCCCGGACGCCCCGCCCCGCGCGGGGCGTTCGCGTTTCCGGCGCCGTGGGCGCAGCTTCAGGCGTCCAGCAGACGCGCCACGGCCGCGGGGCCCGCCCGCTCGATCGGTTCGTCATCTAGCAGGTCGCGCGGCGCCTGGCGGGCGGCCAGCGCGGGCAACACCCACAGCTCGAAGGGAATGCCGCCGGCCTCCAGGCGCCAGCAGGGCAGGGTGTCGATGATCCGCCCCGCCAGCCGGGCGCGGGCGCGGCCCTGCCGGGCCGGGATCCGCTGGTCGGCGAGGTGGCGCGCCACCGCGTCGGGATCGTCGGCATGCAGGTGCAGGCACACGGGATCGTCCGGGCCGGCGCTGCCGTCCAGCACCGGGCCGGCCAGGCGGGGATCGAAGGCGGCCAGGGCCGCCATCGCATCCAGGGCCGCCCGGCGGCGGGCGACCAGGGCCGCCGCGTCGAGGCCGCCACCGAACAGCGCACGGTATTCGCGCAGGGCCTCGCGGATCTGCCGGCCCGAGGGCAGGGCGGCGGGCTCGTGGATCCCCAGGCGTCGCGCCGCCTCGCGCCGGGCGCCGGCGGCGTCGGGCGCGCCCCGCGCCAGCAGGCGGGCGGCTTCCCGCGCGACCTGCTCGCGGCGCCGGTCAGAAGATGTCGAAGGCCTCTTCATCGCTGAGCGCCGGCTCCTGGTCGAAGCCGCTGGTCACGATGCGCTCGTAGTCCTCGCGCTTGAAGTAGTCGCGCACCGCGCCCGGCGTTCCCTCGGGCACGAGGCGGCCGCTGCCGGCGTCCACCCAGGCCGTCACCAGGCCCGCGGGTGGCGCCGGGTCGGCGACCGGGACGTCCTTGAGCGCCGCGCGCATGTAGTTGATCCAGATCGGCAGCGCGGCCTTGCCGCCGTATTCGCCTCGGCCGAGCGAGGAGAAATCGTCCTTGCCGACCCAGACCGTCGTCACCAGGTCTCCGCCGAAGCCGGAGAACCAGGCGTCGCGGTGGTCGTTGGTGGATCCGGTCTTGCCGCCCACGTCCGGCCGGCCGAGCTGCTTGGCCTGGGTGCCGGTGCCGCGGTCGACCACGTCCAGCAGCAGCGAGCGGACCAGGAAGGCGGTGCGTTCATCGATGGCGCGCGGGGCGAGCACGACCGGTCCGGCGTCCGCCAGGGCCTCGGTCTGCGCGCCTTCGGCCGGCGCCTGCGCCGGCGCCGGCGCGGCCGGGCCGCTGTCGCTGAAGTCGAAGCCATCCACCACGGTCGCCTCGCGCACGCCCTCGGCCGGACGGCCGGGGCAGCCGCGGCAGGCGCGGGCCGGAGCGGCCTCGGTCAGGACGTTGCCGTGCCGGTCGAGCACCTTTTCGATGAACCAGGGCTCGACCAGGTAGCCGCCGTTGGCGAACACCGTATAGCCGCGCGCGATCGAGATCGGCGTCAGCGAGGACGTGCCCAGGGACATGGACAGGTTCGGCGGCAGGCTCTCCTGGCTGAAGCCGAACTGGGTGATGTAGCGGCTGGCGAAATCCACGCCGATGGCGTCGAGCAGGCGCACCGACACCAGGTTGCGCGACTGCACCATGGCCTCGCGCAGGCGCATCGGGCCGGCGAAATTGCCGGCGTCGTTCTGGGGCCGCCAGACGTTGCCGGCGCGGTCGCGGAACACCACCGGGGCGTCGAGCACGATGCTGGCGGGCGAGAAGCCGCGCTCGAACGCAGCCGCGTAGACGAAGGGCTTGAAGCTCGAGCCCGGCAGGCGCTGGGCCTGGGTGGCGCGGTTGAACTTGTTCAGGCCGTAGCTGAAGCCGCCGACCAGGGCGCGGATGGCGCCGTCCTCGGGTTCGATCGAGACCAGCGCGGCCTGGGCGATCGGGAGCTGGGCAAGCCGCGGCTTGCCTTCGGGATCGAACTGGAGGCGGATGACGTCGCCCCGGGCCAGGGCCTGCGGGCGCGTCCCGAAGCGAAGCGCCTCGGCGGGCAGGGCGAGCTCGGTGCCGTCGGCGCGGAGCACGCGGACCCCGCCACCGTCGGCCGGGCCCAGCACCAGCGCGGCCGGCAGCCCGCCCGCGCTGGGGTAGTCGCGCAGGCGGCGGCGCAGGGCCTCCGGCGATTCGTCGGCTGCCAGGGCCAGCTGGGCCTCCGGGCCGCGCCAGCCATGGCGTCGGTCGTATTCGACCAGGCCGTCCTGCACGGCCCGGGCCGCGGCCGCCTGGTGGTCCGCGACCAGGGTCGTGTAGACCTTCAGGCCGCTGGTGGTGGCTTCCGCGCCGTAGCGCTGCTCCATCTCGACGCGGACCATCTCGGCCACGTAGGGGGCGTCCACCTCGGTCTTGGGCTCGTGCGGGCTGGCGTTGATGGGTTCGGCCCGGGCCGCGCGCTCCTCGGCCTCGCTGATCATGCCCTCCTCGCGCATGCGCTGGAGCACGTAGTCGCGGCGCACCAGGGCGCGCTCGGGGTTGATGATCGGGTTGCCGCTGGAGGGGAATTTCGGGATCGAGGCGAGGGTCGCCGCCTCGGCCAGGGTCAGCTGGTCCAGCGTCTTGCCGTAGTAATAGTCGGCCGCCGCGGCGATGCCGTAGGCCCGGTTCCCGAAGAAACTCTTGTTCAGGTAGAGCTCGAAGATCTCGTCCTTGCCCAGCTCCCGCTCCATTTTCAGGGCCAGGAAGATCTCGGTGATCTTGCGGGTATAGGAGTACTCGGTGCTCAGGAAGAACTGCCGGGCCACCTGCTGGGTGATGGTGCTGCCGCCGGGAACGCGCTGGTCGTCGGTGGTGGCCAGCAGCCAGACCGCGCGGGCGATGCCGCGCCAGTCCACGCCCGGATGGTCGTAGAAGCGGGCGTCCTCGATGGCGATGAAGGCGTCCTTGACCCGGTCCGGCACGTCCTCGATCTCGACCGGGAAGCGCCGAGTCTCGCCGATCAGTGCGATCAGCTTGCCGTCCCGGGAGTAGATGGCCAGGGGGACCTGGAGCTCGACGTTGCGCAGTTCCTGCACGTCCGGGAGCCTGGGGGCGATCAGCCAGTACAGGACGCCGATGCCCAGGACACCCAGCAGTCCAAGGCCTGCGAACAGGAAGATCGCCCGCTTCAACAGGCGCTTGATACGGGCCATCCAGGGCCTCTCCGTGGTTTACACCGACATGGGGCAGGGAGTATAGAACGGCGCAGGGGGGTGCTCACCGAGGGCTAGGCCGGGTCGGGACCCAAGTTGCGTGTAGAAGGGGGCGCGACTGGGGGGCGGCCGGCTGGCGGGGGCACCAAAAGCCAGGGGGCATTGCCATTCGGGAAAATTTCGTTATTTAATGTAACGGCGCACCATTCGTGTGTAAGCGCCCGTCGGAAGGGGAGAAACCGTGGGACTTTTCGGAAACGCAAAGGTACCGCTGGTCGGCCTGGACATCAGTTCCACGGCCGTCAAGCTGTTGCAGCTCACCGAATCCGGTGGCCGTTATCGCGTCGAGCACTACGCCGTCGAGCCGCTGCCGCCCAACGCGGTGGTGGAGAAGAACATCGTCGAGGTCGAGGCGGTGGGCGAGGCGATCAAGCGGGCGGTGACCCGCTCCGGCACCCGGGCCAAGCACGCCGCCGCGGCGGTGTCGGGCTCGTCGGTGATCACCAAGATCATCCCCCTCCAGGGCGACCTGGACGAGGACGCGATGGAAGACCAGGTGCAGCTCGAGGCGGCGAACTACATCCCGTTCCCGATCGACGAGGTGAGCCTGGACTTCGAAGTGCTCGGCCCCGCGCCGAACAACCCGGAGATGCTCCAGGTGCTGCTCGCCGCGTCGCGCACCGAGAACGTCGAGCTGCGCCAGTCGGCGCTCGAGCTCGGCGGCCTCTCCGCCAAGGTCATCGACGTCGAGGCCTTCGCGATGGAAAACGCCTTCAAGCTGGTCGCCGACCAGCTGTCGGTGCCGAAGGACGCGATCGTCGCCCTGGTGGACATCGGCGCCACCATGACCACGCTCAACGTGCTGCGCGGCCAGCGCAGCATCTACACCCGCGAACAGGTCTTCGGCGGCAAGCAGCTCACCGACGAGGTGATGCGCCGCTACGGCCTGAGCTACGACGAGGCGGGCCTGGCCAAGCGCCAGGGCGGCCTGCCCGAGAGCTACGAGGTCGAGGTGCTCGAGCCGTTCAAGGAAGCGCTGGTCCAGCAGGTCAGCCGCCTGCTCCAGTTCTTCTACGCCGGTTCGGACTTCAACCGCGTCGACCAGGTGGTCCTGGCCGGCGGCTGCGCCTCGATCGCCGGCATCGCCAACCTGGTCGAGGAACAGCTGGGCGTCCCGACCGTGATCGCTAACCCGCTGGCCAACATGGCCCTCGGCCCCCGCGTCCAGGCGCACGCCCTGGCGCAGGACGCCCCGGCCCTGATGATCGCCTGCGGCCTGGCCCTGAGGAGCTTCGACTGATGGCCAGAATCAACCTCCTTCCGTGGCGCGCCGAACGGCGCAAGCAGCGCCAGCAGGAATTCTTCGCCATGCTCGGCCTCGCGGTCGCCGTGGCGGTGCTGGTCAGCTTCCTCATCGTCATGTACTACAACGGCCAGATCGAAGGCCAGATGCAGCGCAACCAGTACCTGCGCGACCAGATCGCGGTGGTCGACCAGCAGATCGTCGAGATCGAGGAACTGGACAAGAAGAAGGCCAACCTGCTTGCCCGCAAGCAGGTCATCGAGGAGCTGCAGGCCAGCCGTTCGCAGATGGTCCACCTGTTCGACCAGCTGGTGCGCACCATCCCCGACGGCGTGCGCCTTGGCTCGATCAAGCAGACCGGCGAGGAGCTCACGCTCGAGGGCCACGCGCAGTCCAACGCGCGCGTCAGCTCGTACATGCGCAACCTCGAGGAGTCCGGCTGGATGGGCAACCCCGACCTCTCGATCATCGAGACCAAGGGCGATGACCGCGGCCTGCCGAACATGTTCTCGCTCAAGGTCACGCTGAAGAACCCGAACGCCGCGCAGGACGGCGAGACGGCCGAACCGGCCGCCGAGGCCCCCCCGGCCGAAGCGCCGGCCGCCGCCCCGGCCACTGACGGAGGTGTCCAGTGAGCAAGAAAGTCGACCTCCGGAGCCTGGACTTCAACAACACCGGGTCCTGGCCGATGCAGGCCAAGTTCGGTGCCTGCGTCATCGTCGCGGCGGTGGTCATCGCCCTGGCCTGGTACCTGTTCGTCTCCGACCGGCGCACGACGCTCGAGGGCGAGGAGCAGACCGAGGCCGCCCTGCGCACCGAATTCGAGGGCAAGCAGGGCCGTGCCGCCAACCTCGAGCCGCTCAAGCAGCAGCTCGCCCAGATGGAAGTGATGCTGCAGCAGATGCTGCGCCAGCTGCCGAGCAAGAACGAGATGCCCGACCTGATCGTCGACATCTCCCAGACGGCCCTGGCCGCCGGCATCACCAACGAGCTGTTCCAGCCGGGTGGCGAGACGATGCAGGAGTTCTACGCCGAGAAGCCGATCCAGCTGCGCATGGTGGGCACCTACCACCAGTTCGGCGCCTTCGTCAGCGGCGTGGCCTCGCTGCCGCGCGTGGTCATCATGACCATGCACGACATCAAGCTCGAACCGCGCGAAGGCGACGAGCAGACCTTGGTGCTCGAGGGCACGGTCAAGACCTACCGCTACCTCGATGCGGACGAAGAATCGGCGATCGCCGCGCCCGCGGATGCGGCCGCCACGGCCGATGCCAACGGGGGTGCCCAGTGACGCTGAAGACCCACACCAGGAAGGCGGCCACCGGGCTGCTCGCGCTGGCGGTGCTGGCCTCCTTGGCCGGTTGCACCCGCGACAGCCGCGAGCTCGAGGCCTGGGTCGCCGAGGTCAGGAACCGGCCGGCCCCGCCGCTGGATCCCCTGCCGGTCATGAAGCAGTTCGAGACCTTCGAGTACGCCGCGCAGGACATGCGCGACCCGTTCTCGGCGCCGGGCAACGACCGCGATGGCGGTGGCCTGCGCCCCGACCCGAACCGCCGCAAGGAGGTCCTCGAGGCCTATCCGCTCGACAGCCTGGACATGGTCGGCACGATCGGTGCCGGCGAAGGCGTCGTCGGACTGGTCATGGGGCCGGACAAGGTCACGCACCGGGTTCGCCCGGGCAACTACATGGGTCTCAGCGACGGGCGGATCACGGCGGTCTTCGACGACCGCATCGAGTTGATCGAGCTTGTTCCTGACGGGGCGGGTGGCTGGCTGGAACGTCCGGCCAAGATCGCCCTTGAAGACAATTGATTGGGGGAATGGACGATGACCGCGAATAAGACGATCGGCGGGGGCAAGGGCACCATGCGCAAGGGTTGGCTGGCCATGGCAACGCTCGCCATCGGCATGACGGCGTCGCTTTCGGTGATGGCCGCGAACGTCCTCAAGGACGTCCGCTACGCCTCCGCCGCCGGCGGCAAGGTGGACATCACCCTCGAGTTCTCCGGGCCGGTGGGCGACGTCCAGGCCTTCACCACGGACACCCCGCCGCGCATCGCGGTGGACCTCCCCGACACGACCAACGGCCTGGACCAGCGCCGCGTGGTGATCGGCAGCGGCGCCACCTCGGCGGTGTCCGCGGTCGAGTCCGGCGGGCGCACCCGGGTGGTCGTGGACCTCTTCCGCCCGGCCGGCTACACCGCGCGCAGCAGCGGCAACCTGCTGGTGCTCACCGTCGACGGTGGCGCCCAGCAGGCCGCGGCCGCCAACGCGATGGCCAGCCCGGCCGACCCGACCAAGAAGGTGGCCAGCGACCTCCAGATCGCCAACATCGACTTCCGTCGCGGTGACAACGGCGCCGGTCGCGTGATCCTGCGCTTCAGCGACGAGGGCGCGGTGGCCGACATGCGCAACGAGGGCGCCCGCGTGGTGGTGGACGTCCCGAACGCCGCCATCCCCGAGTCCCTGCGCCGCCGCCTGGACGTCCGCGACTTCGCGACCCCCGTCAACAGCCTCGAGCCGGCCGCCAACGCCGGCAGCACGCGCCTGGTGATCAACACCAACGGCGCCTTCGAGTCGATGGCCTACCAGACCGGCAACGAGTACGTGGTCGAAATCACGCCCAAGCGCTCCGCGGCCCCGGTCATCGCCGGCGCCCCGGGCCGCGCCGCGGGCGCGGTGGCTCCCGAGGCCGAGACCCAGCGCTACACGGGCCGCCCGGTCACCTTCAACTTCCAGGACGTCCCGGTCCGCACGGTGCTGCAGCTGATCGCCGAGGAGTCGGGCCTGAACGTCGTCGCCGCCGACACCGTCCAGGGCAACGTCACCCTGCGCCTGATCAACGTGCCCTGGGACCAGGCCATGGAGATCGTCCTGCGCGCCAAGCAGCTGGACAAGCGCCGCGACGGCAACGTCATCTGGGTCGCGCCGCAGAAGGAAATCGCCGACTTCGAGCAGGCCAAGGCCGATGCCCGCATCGCCCTCGAGGACCGCGAGGAACTGGAAACCCAGTACATCCCGATCAACTACGGCAACGCCGAGGAAATCGCCAAGCTGCTGACCGAGGACGCCAAGAACTCGTCGTCTTCGGGAGGTGGCGCTACCGGCGGTTCGGGGCAGGGTCAGCGCGGTTTCCTTTCGGCGCGTGGCAGCGTCAGCTTCGACCGCCGCACCAACACGCTCCTGATCGTCGACATCCCGCGCAAGGTCGAGGAAATCCGCACTCTGCTGGAGACCCTCGACCGCCCGGTCGACCAGGTCCTGATCGAGGCCCGCATCGTGGTCGCCACCGAGGTGTTCGCCCGTGAACTGGGCGTGGAGTTCGGCGTGCAGGACCGCGTGGGCACCGTCCCGACCTCGGGCGGCACGACCACCGACTCCGGCTTCGGGGTCAGCCTGCCGGTGGACCTGCCGGCCGGTACCCTGAACCTGAGCATCCTGCGCAGCGACATCGCCCTCGACCTCGAGCTCTCCGCGCTCGAGGAGGAAGGCCGCGGCGAAGTGGTATCCAACCCGCGCGTGATCACCGCCAACCAGCGCGAGGCGATCATCCGCCAGGGCGACGAGGTGGGTTACTTCACCATCCAGCCGGCCACCGGCACCGGTGGCCAGCTGCAGACCACGGTCGAGTTCAAGGAAGTGCTGCTCGAGCTGAAGGTCACCCCGACCATCACCCAGGACAACCGCGTCTTCCTGAACCTCATGGTCAAGAAGGACGAGGTCAGCGAGGAGATCGTCAACCCGGCCGGTGGCTTCGTGCCGCAGATCGCCCGTCGCGAGGTCAGCACCGCGGTGCTGATCGAGAACGGCCAGACGGTGGTGGTCGGCGGCGTCTACGAGATCAAGAGCCGCGAAGACCTGCGCAAGGTGCCGTGGCTGGGCGACGTGCCGGTCCTGGGCCACCTGTTCAAGAACAAGAACCGCCAGTCCGAGAAGGCCGAGCTGCTGATCTTCGTGACCCCGCGCATCCTGCAGGTCGCCGGCAAGCCCTGATCGCTTCGACAGGCTGTCACCACGACGGGGCCGCGCAAGCGGCCCCGTTCGTTTTTGGCCCCGGGGCATTGGGTTGCTAAGCTGGCCGCCCGCTGGAACGGAGGACGCCGGATGGCCTCGACGCCCCTGCACACCCGCATGCTGGTCGGATTCATCGCCGGCGCGGGCCTCGGCCTGTTGGCCAACGCCTTCTTCGCAGACGCCGGCTGGCTCGCCGCGCTGATCGACTATGTCGCGGACCCGGTCGGACAGCTCTTCCTGCGCCTGCTGTTCATGCTGGTGATCCCGCTGGTGTTCTCGGCGCTGGTGCTGGGCGTGGTCGAGATCGGCGACCCCCGCTCGCTCGGCCGCATCGGTGGCCGGACCCTGGCCTGGATCCTCGTCGTCACCTCGATCGCGGTCACGATCGGCCTGGTGCTGGTCAACCTGCTGCAGCCAGGCAAGGGCCTGCCGCCGGAGCTCGGCCAGGCCCTGCTGGCGGAACAGGGCGAACGCGCAGCCCAGATCGCCGCCGGCGGGGAATCCGTTTCCGCGATGGCGGTCCTGCTCAACATCGTCCCGCGAAACCCGGTGCAGGCCGCCGCCAATGGCGACCTGATCGCGGTGATGTTCTTCGCCCTGGCCTTCGGCGTCGCCGCCACGGTGCTGCGCAGCGAGGGCACGCGCGCCTTCGTGGCGGCCACCCAGGGCGTCTACGAAATCTGCCTGAAGCTGATCGGCTGGATCATCCAGCTCGCGCCCGTCGCCGTCGCGGCCCTGCTGTTCTCGATCACGGCGCGGCTGGGCATCGGCGTGCTCGAGCAGCTGGCCTGGTTCGTGGCCACCGTGCTGCTGGCACTCGGCATCCATTTCTTCGTCGTCTTCCCGGTGTTGCTGCGCACGCTGGGCGGCACCTCCCCGCGCGCCTTCTTCCGCGGCGCCCAACCGGCGCTGCTCACCGCCTTCTCCACCTCCTCCTCGTCCGCCACCCTGCCGACCACCCTGAAGGTCACGGAAGAGGCGCTCGGCGTGCCGCGCCGCGTGGCCCGCTTCGTCTGCACGCTGGGCGCGACGGCCAATATGAACGGCACCGCCCTGTTCGAGGGCGTCACGGTGCTCTTCCTGGCCCAGTTCTTCGGCGTCGAGCTCAGCCTGCTCCAGCAGGCGCTGATCCTCGTGATGTGCATCCTCGGTGGGATCGGCGCCGCCGGCGTGCCCGGCGGCTCCCTGCCGGTGATCGCGATGATCCTGGCCATGTTCGGCATCCCGCCCGAGGGCATCGGCCTGATCCTGGGCGTCGACCGCCTGCTGGACATGTGCCGGACCGTGGTGAACGTGGGCGGCGACATGGCCGGCGCCGTGGTCATCGCCCGCTTCGAGCCCCCGGCCGGGGCGCAGGCTCCCGCCGACCCCGCGGCGGACCCGTCGGCGATCGGCGCCCCGCGCGCCTAGCATCGCCACCCGGCCCCCGCAACCGCGACACGCCCCCGCGCGCTGGGGGAAAATACCGCGCCCGCCCCGCGGGCAGCCCGCCCTCCCACGCCGAAGCCGCCCGCCATGACCGCTGCCCGTCCGTCCCGCCGCGAACTCGCCAATGCCATCCGCTTCCTCGCCATGGACGCGGTCGAGGCCGCCAAGTCCGGCCATCCCGGCATGCCGATGGGCATGGCCGACATCGCCGAGGTGCTCTGGAACGATTTCCTGAGCCACAACCCGAACAACCCGTCCTGGTTCAACCGCGACCGCTTCGTCCTGTCCAACGGCCACGGCTCGATGCTGATCTACGCGCTGCTGCACCTGAGCGGCTACGACCTGCCGATGGAGCAGCTCAAGCGCTTCCGCCAGCTGCACAGCAAGACCGCCGGCCATCCCGAGTTCGGCCACACCCCGGGCGTCGAGACCACCACCGGCCCGCTGGGCCAGGGCTTCGCCAACGCGGTCGGCATGGCGCTGGCGGAGAAGCTGCTGGCGCGCCGCTTCAACCGCCCGGAATTCAACCTCGTCGACCACCACACCTGGGTTTTCCTGGGCGACGGCTGCCTGATGGAGGGCGTCTCGCACGAGGCCGCCTCGCTGGCCGGCACCTGGGGCCTGGGCAAGCTGATCGCCTTCTGGGACGACAACCGCATCTCCATCGACGGCGACACCGCCGGCTGGTTCACCGACGACACCGCGGCGCGCTTCGAAGCCTACGGCTGGCAGGTGATCCGCAAGGTGGATGGCCACGATCCGCAGGAGATCGCCCAGGCCATCAAGACGGCCCAGGCCGAGACCGACAAACCGACGCTGATCTGCTGCCGCACCACGATCGGCTTCGGTTCGCCGAACAAGCAGGGCAAGGAATCCACCCACGGCGCGCCGTTGGGCAAGGACGAGATCGCCGCCACCCGCGAGGCCCTCGGCTGGACCCACGCCCCGTTCGAGATCCCGGCGGCGATCTACGACGGCTGGCGCGCCGGCAACACCGGCCTGGTGCGCGAGGAGCAGTGGAACCGCCAGCTCGAGGCCTACGCCAAGCTCTATCCGGCCGAAGCGGCCGAGCTGCTGCGGCGCATGCGCGGCGGCCTGCCGGAGCAGTTCGCCCAGGCCGCGGCCGACTACATCGCCAGGCTGCAGCAGGACGGCCCGGTGGTCGCCTCGCGCAAGGCCTCGCAGATGGCGCTCGAGGCCTTCGGCCCGCTGCTGCCCGAGCTCATCGGCGGTTCGGCCGACCTCGCCCACTCCAACCTCACGCTCTGGAAGGGCAGCAAGTCGGTCACGTCCGACGACGCCAACGCCAACTACGTGCACTACGGCGTGCGCGAGTTCGGCATGAGCGCGATCAGCAACGGCCTGGCCCTGCACGGCGGCTTCATTCCCTACGACGCCACGTTCCTGGTGTTCTCCGACTACTCGCGCAACGCCCTGCGCATGTCGGCGCTGATCCCGACCCGCACGATCCACGTGTTCACCCACGACTCGATCGGCTTGGGCGAAGACGGCCCGACCCACCAGCCGGTCGAGCACCTGGCCTCGCTGCGCTACATCCCGAACAACGACGTCTGGCGCCCCTGCGATGCGGTGGAATCGGCCGTGGCCTGGCAGCAGGCGATCGCGCGCACCGCCGGCCCGAGCTGCCTGGTGTTCAGCCGGCAGAACCTGGCGCACCAGCCGCGCACGGCGCAACAGCTGGGCGACATCGCCCGCGGTGGCTACGTGCTGTCCGATCCCGCGGATGCACGGTTCGACTGCATCCTGATCGCCACGGGTTCCGAGGTCGAGCTGGCGATGGAGGCGATGCGCCGGCTGGCGGGCGAGGGCATCCAGGCGCGCGTCGTCTCGATGCCGTCCACCGAGGTGTTCAACCGCCAGCCGGTCGAGTGGCGCGAAGGCGTGCTGCCGTCCTGGTGCCGCAAGCGCGTGGCGGTGGAGGCCGGCGTCACCGGCTTCTGGCGCCAGTACGTCGGCCTGGACGGCGCCGTGGTCGGCATCGACCAGTTCGGCGCCTCGGCCCCGGCCGACCAGCTGTACAAGCACTTCGGCATCACCGTCGAGGCGGTGGTCGAGGCGGCCAAGGCGCTGCGCTGAGCGCGACCCGCGCGCCGGCTCAGCCCGGCGCGCAGAAGTTCCGGTGCAGGGCTTCGATGACGTCGTGCACCGTGCCATCCGCGACCGAGTAGTAGACGGTCTGCGCCTCGCGCCGCGTCTTCACCAGGTCCTTCTCGCGCAGCACCGCCAGGTGCTGCGACAGCGCCGACTGGCTCAGCGGCACCAGGGCGTTGATCTCGCCCACCGACATTTCCTTTTCGATGAGCAGGCACAGCACGCGCAGGCGCTGCGGGTTGGCCATGGCCTTGAGCAGTTCCGAGGCGGCCTCCGACTGCGCCTGCATCGCGCCGGCGACGGCACCGGCGTCCGGCCGCTTCTTGCGCGGGCTCATGCCTGCACCTCGCCCCCGCCCTGGGTCCAGCCCATGAAGCCGCCGGCCAGCGACAGCGGCTCGGCGAAGCCCAGTCGCTGCAGTGCCTCGGCCGCCAGGGCCGAGCGGCCGCCGCTGCGGCAATAGAGCACGACCGGCTGGTCGCGGTGCGCCAGGGCCGGGTCACGCTGGCAGTTCACGGCCGGGTGGCCGTCCACCTCGAACTCGAGCACGCCGCGCGGGATGTTCACCGCGCCCGGCACGTGCCCGGCCGCGAATTCGGCGGGTTCGCGCACGTCGATGACGGGCACGCCGCGGCCACGCAGGTCGCGCAGGGTGGCGGCGTCGATTTCCCGGATCCGGGTCTTGGCCTGGGCGACCAGGTCTTGGGCGGTTTGACGCATGTCAGGGCTCCTGGGGAACGATGGCGCCATTCTATGCTTGAAATCTAAATACGCAACTCCTAATATACGGCCCGTGGACCCGCACGGGCCCCAGCCAAGGGAGGTCGGACATGGCCAGGATCGTCGTACTGGGCGCCGGGATCGGCGGAATGAGCGCGGCCTACGAGCTGCGCGCCAAGCTGGGCCGGGAGCACCACGTGACCGTGGTGGGCGACGGCCCGCTGTTCAGCTTCACGCCCTCCAATCCCTGGGTGGCCGTGGGCTGGCGAACGCCGGCCGACATCCAGATCCCGGTGCGCGCGTACCTGGAGAAGCAGGGCATCGACTTCGAGCCTGCCGGCGCCGACAAGGTCGTGCCCGGGGAGAACCACCTGCGCCTGCGCGACGGCCGATGGCTCGACTATGACTTCCTGGTCATCGCCACCGGCCCACGCCTGGCCTTCGACGAAGTGCCGGGCCTCGGCCCCGAGGGCGGACACACCCAATCCATCTGCACCACGGGCCACGCCCACTCCGCGTGGAAGGCCTACGAGGACTTCCTCAAGGATCCGGGGCCGATCGTCATCGGCGCCGCCGCCGGCGCCAGCTGCTTCGGCCCGGCCTACGAATTCGCGATGATCCTCGACGCCGACTTGCGCAGGCGCAAGCTGCGCGACCGGGTGCCGATCACCTACGTCAGCCCCGAACCCTACGTCGGCCACATGGGCCTGGGCGGCGTGGGCGACTCCAAGGGCCTGCTCGAATCCGAATTCCGCCAGCGCCACATCAAGTGGATCGTCAATTCCCGCATCACCTCGGTCGAGGCCGGCACGATGCACGTGCAGGAGATGGACGCGCGCGGCCAGCCGCTGCAGGAGCACGCGCTGCCGTTCAAGTACTCGATGGTGCTGCCGGCCTTCACCGGCGTGGACGCCGTGCGCATGGCGAAGGAGATGTGCAATCCACGCGGCTTCGTGCTGATCGACGCGCACCAGCGCAATCCGCAGTTCCCCAACGTCTTCTCGGCCGGCGTCTGCGTCGCCATCCCGCCGGTGGAAGCCACGCCCGTGCCGACCGGCGCGCCCAAGACCGGCTTCATGATCGAGTCGATGGTGACCGCCATCGCCGAGAACATCGCCGCCGACCTGGCCGGCCGGCCGGCCACCGCCGTCGCCACCTGGAACGCGATCTGCCTGGCCGACATGGGCGACACCGGCGCCGCCTTCGTGGCCCTGCCGCAGAACCCGCCGCGCAACGTCACCTGGGCCAAGGTGGGCAAGTGGGTGCACCTGGCCAAGGTGGCGTTCGAAAAGTACTTCCTGGCCAAGATGAAGTCGGGCAACACCGAACCGATCTACGAGAAATACGTGCTCAAGGCGCTCGGCATCGAGCGGCTCAAGTAAGCCCCGGAAACCCCAAGGAGACACCCCATGAACCTCGACCGTGCCGTGATGTCCTTCGCCGGCGTCATGATCCTGATCAGCGTCGCCATCACCTATTTCGTTTCGCCCTGGGGCCTGGCCCTGACCGCCTTCATCGGCCTGAACATGCTGCAGGCCTCGTTCACCGGCTTCTGCCCGGCCGCGATGGTTTTCTCGAAGCTGGGCCTGAAGTCCGGCTGCGCCTTCAAGTGAGCTGAGGCCATGACCCGCACCCGCCTTGCCCTCGTCCTGGCCGTCGCACTGGCCCTGTCGGCCTGCGGCGACGATGCCGCGACGCCCGCGGCGCCCGTGCCCGTGCCCTTCGCCACGCAGGTGGTCGAACCGCGCGAGGCCGCGCGCGAACGAACCTGGGACGGCGTGGTCGAGGCCGTGCACCAGGCGACGCTGTCGGCGCAGACCGCCGGCCGGGTCCTGGAACTGCCCTTCGACGTGAACGACTACGTCGAGGCGGGGCAGGTCGTGGTGCGCTTCACCGACGTCGAGCAGGTCTCGGCCCAGCGTCGTGCCTCCGCGGCCCTCAATGCCGCCCAGGCCGACTTCACCGAGGCCGAGGCGGCCTTCCGGCGCACCGAAGAACTGGTCGCGAAGCAACTGCTGGCTCGCGCCGCGCTCGACCAGGCCCGCGCACGGCGCGACGCCGCGCGGGCGGCGCTTGAGTCCGCGCGCGCGGGCGTCAGCGAAGCGGGCGAGCAGGTCGACTACACCGTCATCCGCGCGCCGTATTCCGGCATCCTCACCCAGCGCCACGTCGAGGTCGGCGAATCCGTGCGCCCGGGCCAGCCGCTGGTGTCGGGCCTGTCGCTGCAGCAGCTGCGCGTGCACGTGGAGGTGCCGCAGAGCGACGTGGCGGCCCTCCGCGAACACGGCCAGGCGACGGTGATCCTGCCCGGCGGCGGCCGCATCGAGGCGGCCAAGGTCGTCGTGTTCCCCTATGCGGACCCGGCCACGCACAGCTTCAAGGTGCGCGTGGAACTGCCCGAGGCCGAGACCGGCCTGCAGCCGGGCATGACCACCAAGGTCGCGTTCAAGACCGGCGAGGCCCGCCAGCTCTGGGTGCCGCGCGCGGCCCTGGTGACGCGCAGCGAAATCACCGCCGTTTACGTCGTGTCGGCCGACCAGCGCGTCGCCCTGCGCCAGGTGCGCCTGGGCCATCGCCGCGGCGACGAGGTCGAGGTGCTGGCCGGCCTGCGCGCCGGCGAGCGCATCGCCAGCGACCCGGTCGAGGCCCTGGCCTTCCTGGCCGGCGGGGAGCGCGGCGATGAGTGAGCCCCGGCTCGGCCTCTCGGGCCGCCTGGCCCGCGCCTTCCAGGCCAATCCGCTGACGCCGGTGCTGGCGGTGGCGGGCCTGCTGCTGGGCCTGTTCGCCACCGCCATCACGCCACGCGAGGAAGAGCCGCAGATCGACGTCACCATGGCCAACGTCATCGTGCCCTTCCCGGGCGCCCCGGCCGAGGACGTCGAGAACCTGGTGAGCTATCCGCTCGAGCAGGTGCTGTCAGAGATCGAGGGCGTAAAGCACGTCTATTCGACCAGCCGGCCCGGCTCCTCGCTGATCACGGTCGAGTTCGCCGTCGGCGTGCCGCGCCAGGACGCACTCGTCCGCCTGTACAACCAGGTCTATTCCAACGCCGACTGGGCCCCGCCCGGCCTGGGCGTGGGCCAGCCGCTGGTGCGCCCGATGGGCATCGACGACGTGCCGGTGATGGCCGTCACCCTGTGGACGGACGACCCCGCGCGCGGCGCCACCGAGCTGGCCGAGGTCGCGCACACGCTCGAGGCCGAGCTCAAGCGCGTGCCCGGGACCCGCGACGTCTACACGATCGGCGCGCCCGAGCGCGCGGTGGTGGTCGAGCTCGACGCCACGCGCCTGGCCTCGTACGGCATGAGCGCCGACGACCTCGCCGGTGCGCTGGCCGCGGCCAACGTCGTCGCGCTGCCCGGCGAGCGCGTGTCGGCCGACGCCTCGACGCCGCTCACCGCCGGCCGGTACCTGGCCGACGCCCAGGAAGTCGCCGAGCTGGTCATCGGCCTCCAGGACGGCCGGCCCCTCTATCTTTCCGACGTCGCCGACGTGCGTCGCGGCGCCGACCTGCCCGCGCAGTACGCCTGGTACACGGCGCCGGAGGGCAAGGCGCGGCCCGAGGGCGGCATCGCCCCGGCGGTCACCCTCGCCATCGCCAAGAAGCCCGGCGCGAACGCCGCCGACATCACCCGCGCGATCGCCTCGCGGCTGGAGGCGCTGCAGGGCCGGCTCATCCCGGAAGGCGTCACCGCCAGCATCACCCGCGACTACGGCTACACCGCCAACGACAAGGCGATGAAGCTGATCCAGAAGCTGGTGTTCGCCACGCTGTCAGTGGTGCTGCTGGTGCTGTTCGCCCTGGGCTGGCGCGAGGCCATCGTGGTCGGCAGCGCGGTCATCCTGACCCTGGCGCTCACCTTGTTCGCCTCCTGGGCGATGGGCTTCACCATCAACCGCGTTTCGCTGTTCGCGCTGATCTTCTCGATCGGCATCCTGGTGGACGATGCCATCGTCATCGTCGAGAACATCCACCGGCACATGCGCCTGGGTGGCAAGAGCCTGCGCGAAGCGATCCCACCGGCGGTGGACGAAGTCGGCAGCCCGACCATCCTGGCCACGTTCACCGTCATCGCCGCCTTGCTGCCGATGGCTTTCGTGTCCGGCCTGATGGGCCCGTACATGCGCCCGATCCCGATCAATGCCTCCGTGGGCATGCTGCTGTCGCTGGCGATCGCGCTCACCGTCACGCCGTGGCTGTCGCTCAAGCTGCTCTCGCGCCATGCGCACGCGCCGGCGGGCAAGGGCGGCCATGACGGCCTGTCCGGCCGCCTGCGCGGCGTGTTCGAAAGACTGATGCGGCCCTGCCTGGACCCGCAGCACGGCCGGGGGCGTCGTCGACGCCTGTTCTTCGGCATCGGCGCCGCGGTGTTGGGTGCCGCCAGCCTCGCGGTGGTGCAGCTGGTCGTGCTGAAGATGCTGCCCTTCGACAACAAGTCGGAGTTCCAGGTCGTGGTGGACCTGCCCGAGGGCACGCCGCTCGAACGCACCAACGCCCTGCTGCTGGAACTGGCCGCCGAGCTGGAGAAGGTGCCCGAGGTACAGGACATCCAGGGCTACGCCGGTACCTCCGCGCCGGTGAACTTCAATGGCCTGGTGCGCCAGTACTACCTACGCCAGGGGCCGACCATGGGCGACCTGCAGGTCAACCTGGTGGACAAGCACGCCCGCGACCGCCAGAGCCACGAGATCGCCCGCGCCGTGCGGCCCGCGCTCGCCGCCATCGGCAGCACCTACGGCGCCTCGGTGAAGGTGGTCGAGGTGCCGCCGGGCCCGCCGGTGATGGCGCCGCTGGTGGCCGAGGTCTACGGGCCGGACGCCGCGCGCGCGCGCGCCATCGCCCGCGACCTGCAGCAGCGTTTCGAGGCCACCGAAGGCATCGTCGACGTCGACAGCACGCTCGAGGCGGAAGCCGAGCGCGAGGTGGTGGTGGTGGACCGCGACCGAGCTGCGCGCCTGGGCGTGAGCCAGGCGGCGGTCGCGCAGGCCCTGCAGTTGGGCGTCGCCGGCCGCGACGCGACCTACCTGCGCGACGGCGCCTCCAAGTACCCGGTTCCCGTGCGACTGCGCCTGCCGTCCGGCGACCAGGCCAGCCTCGAGCAACTGCTCACCCTGCGCGTGCGCGCCGGCGATGGCCGGCTGGTGCCGCTGTCCGAGCTGGTCGTGGTGCAGCGCCTGCCCTGGGAACCGGTCATCCACCACAAGGACCTGATGCCCGTGGTCTACGTGACCGGCGACGAAGCCGGGGCGCTCGACAGCCCGCTTTACGGCATGTTCGACCTGGTCGGCCAGGTGTCGGATGCGCCGCTGGCCGGCACGCCGGTCGAGCAGCGCTTCCTGTCGGCGCCGCAGGACACGTCCGGCTTCTCCATCAAGTGGGATGGAGAGTGGCAGATCACCTACGAAACCTTCCGCGACATGGGCCTGGCCTATTCGGTCGGCCTGCTGCTGATCTACCTGCTGGTGGTGGCGCAGTTCCGCGATTACCTGGTTCCGCTGGTGATCATGGCGCCCATCCCGCTGACCGTGATCGGCGTGATGCCCGGCCATGCGCTTCTGGGCGCGCAGTTCACCGCCACCAGCATGATCGGCATGATCGCGCTGGCGGGCATCATCGTCCGCAACTCGATCCTGCTGGTGGACTTCATCAACCAGTCGATCGCCGAGGGCCATGCGCTGGCCGATGCGGTGATCGAAGCCTGCGCCGTGCGCGCCCAGCCGATCGCCCTGACCGGCCTGGCGGCGATGGCCGGCGCCTTCTTCATCCTCGACGACCCGATCTTCAACGGCCTGGCCATCGCGCTGATCTTCGGCATCCTGGTCTCGACCCTGCTGACCCTGGTCGTGATCCCGCTGCTGTACTACGTGCTGCTCAGCGCCCGCGCCCGCCGGGCGGAGGCCCGCGCATGAACGAGACCCTGGTGCTGGCCTGCCCGCACTGCCACGGCATGAACCGCGTGCCGCGCGCCCGCACGGGCGACGGCCCCACCTGCGGTCATTGCCACGAGCCGCTGTTCGCCGGCCGGCCGATGGCGCTTGGCGTGGACGACTTCCGGATCCACGCCGAGCGCAGCGAGCTGCCGCTGCTGGTGGACTTCTGGGCGCCCTGGTGCGGACCGTGCCTGGCCATGGCGCCGCATTTCGAGCGCGCCGCGGCCATGCTCGAGCCGTCGTTGCGCCTCGCGAAGGTGGATACGCAGTCGCAGCCGACGCTGGCGCAGCGCTTCAACATCCGCAGCATCCCGACGCTGGTGCTGTTCCACCAGGGGCGCGAGGTCGCCCGCCAGGCCGGCGCGATGGATGCCAACGGCATCGTGCGCTGGGCCCGGCACTTCGTCGGCGACTGAGCGCGCCCGAGGCGCCGCCGGGGCGCCGGCGGCTCAGAGCGCGTCGATCGGCAGCTTGAGGTAACGAATGCCGTTGCCCTCGGGCTCGGGCAGTTCGCCGGCGCGGATGTTCACCTGCACCGCCGGCAGCATCAGCGTGGGCATGGCCAGCGTGGCGTCGCGCGCCTCGCGCAGGGCCACGTAGTCGCCCTCGGGCGTGTCCTCGCGCACGTGGATGTTGCCGCGCTTCTGTTCACCGATGGTGGTCTCGCAGCGCGGCTCGCGGCCGCCGGGGCCATAGTCGTGGCAGACGAAGACGCGGGTGGCGTCGGGCAGCCGGTACAGGCGCTGGATCGAGCGGAACAGCGTGGCCGCGCTGCCGCCGGGGAAGTCGCAGCGCGCGGTGCCGCCGTCGGGCATGAACAGCGAGTCGCCGGTGAACAGCGCATCGCCGACCAGGTAGGCGACGCTGTCGTTGGTGTGGCCCGGCACCGGGATCACGCGCGCCTCGAGGTGGCCGAGCGCGAACACCTCGTCGTCGGCGAACAGGTGGTCGAACTGCGAGCCGTCCACCGGGAAGTGTTCGCCGAGGTTGAAGACCGGCCGGAAGGTCTTCTGCACCTGCCGGATGCCCTGGCCGATGGCCAGGCGCGCCTGCGGGAAGTGGCGCTTGAACCAGTGGCCGGCGCTGAAGTGGTCGGCGTGGGCGTGGGTCTCGAGGATCCAGTCCACCGACCAGCCGCCGGCCTGCACGGAGGCCAGCAGGGCCTCGGCCGCCGTGGTCGCCGTGCGGCCGGACTTGGGATCGAAGTCGAGCACCGGGTCCACCAGCGCGGCGCGGCCGCTGCCGGTATCCACCACGACGTAGCTCCAGGTGCCGCTGTCGGGGTGGTAGTGCGGGATGACGTCCGGGTTGGGGCTCATGGATTCGCCTCCGGGGGATCGATGCCGCGGATTATCGCGCGGTCGCGGCCAGGGCGCGGCGCAGCAGCCGCGCCTCGATGCGTTCGCCCAGGCCCGAGGGCGCCGCGAAGCCCATGCGCGCCAGCGCTTCGGCATCGTCGGCCAACGGGCCGCGCAGGGCGCCGGCCAGCAGCGACAGCTTGCCCATGCGCGAGCCGCCGCGGGCCTTGAGCCAGCCGAGCGCGCGCACGAGGCGCTGCTCGACCGGGGTGAAGTCGCTGCCCATCGGATAGTCGGGCAATACGCCCGAGGCGCGCAGCGGCGCCAGCCGCCGCGACAGGTCGGCGCGGGTGTTGCGCGCGGCCGCCGCCGGGAGCTTCGCGCCCGCGGGCAGCTTCAGGTGGCTGCGCGCGGCCTCGAGCAGGGCGGCCTGGTCGCCGGCATCGGCGATCGCCGCCATGGCCAGCACGCAGTCGGCGTCGCTGCGCCCGCGCAGGTCGGCGATGCCGTGTTCGGTGATGGCGAGGTCGCGCAGGTGCCGGGGGATGGTCACGTGACCGTAGTTCCAGGCCACGTTGCCGCTCCCCGCGCCGTCGCGGCGCGAGCGCAGCATCAGCACCGAACGCGCGTCGTGCAGGGCATGCGCCATCGCCACGAAGTTGTACTGGCCGCCGACGCCGCTGACCACGCGGCCATCGGCCAGGCCGTCGGAAACCGCGGCGCCCAGCGCGGTCATCATCATGCAGGTGTTGAAGAAGCGGGCGTCGCGGCGCTGCTCGCGCTCCAGCGCCTCGCTGCCGCCGTAGAGTTCGTTGATGTGGGAGACGCGGGTCATGCCGATGCCGCGCGCCTGCTCGGGCGGCAGCTCGCGCAGCCAGCGGTAGAGGTCCTTGGAGCCGAGGTAGAAGGCGCCATCGAGCCAGCGGCCTTCGCGCGCCAGCCGGGCCTCGTCGGCGGGCGTGGCCAGGCCGGCGTTGATGCGCGCCATGGCGACCGAATCGTCCACCACGCGCCGGCGCAGCACGCCGGCCTGCGCCAGCGCGCGGAACCCGTCGTTGACCATCTCGCTGGCGCCGTACACGCCGAGCGAGAACGGCGCGGTGCCGCCGATGGCCTGCACCAGCGGCGAGTCCGCCAGCCCCGGCGACAGCGCCTCGAGCGCGGCCAGGTAGTCGGCGTTGCGCGTGTGCCGCAGCACCAGCGCGTGGCAGAGCGCGTCGGCCAGCGAGCCGATGCCGATCTGCAGCGTGCCGCCGTCGCGGACGAGGGTGCTGGCGTAGAGGCCGATGGCGTGGTCCACGTCGCCGACCGGTTCGCGCACCAGGGCGAACAGCTCCGGCGCCGGGCCGGGCAGGTCGAGGACCAGGTCGAAGAAGTCCGCGGGCACCGCGCAGGGGCCGTCGAGCCAGGGCAGGTTCGGGTCCACTTCGGCGATCGCAAATGGGCGCGGCTTGCCCAGGCGCGCCAGTTCGTCGAACAGGTCGAAGGTGAGGTCGGGGTTGCAGCTCAGGCTCAGGCGCGTGCCGCCGGGCTCGCGCGCCACCTTCTGCACGATGGCGTTGGCGCCGCGTTCGGCCACCGCGCGCGCGACGTGGGTGTAGTTGAGGCTGACGTAGTTCGCCTGCGCCTGGCGCGAGCCGAGCAGGGCGCCCGACTGCATGTAGAACTCCTCGACCGTGATGTTGGCCGGCAGCGCGTCGCGGCGCATCGCCAGGGCGTAGTCGAGCGCGGGGAAATCCTCGCCGAACTGGCGCGCGAGGAAAGGCCCGAGGAAGCGCGCCTGCAGGCCGTCGCCTTTCGCCGGCGGGGTGAGCGAGAGCGCGGTGAGCAGCTCGAGGCCCAGGACGTCGTCTCCCGCGACCCGGCGGGTGATGGCGTTGAGCAGGCGATGCGGCTTGCCCAGGCCCAGCGGCGCGGCGAGCACGAGGCGAGGGCCGGCCTGTGCGAGCAGGGCGTCGACGGCGGCATCCAGCGTGTCGCAGGTCTTCATCGCGCGGCTCCGGGTCGGGGGCCGCGCCAGTATCGCAGAGCCGCGCCGGGACGGCGGCGGTCAGCGCGCCGGGTCGAGCGCGGCGTTGATCAGGCGGGCCAGGCGCAGGCCGGCCTGGCGCACGCGGGTCTCGGCGGTCGGGCGGTGCGTGGCCAGGTAGGCGTCGCCAATGATCCGGCGGCGCTTGGGCGGGTACACGTCGGTGTCGGCGATGATGCGGCAGGACTCCAGGGTCCAGTCGCGCGGCTGGCCATCGGCGGCCGGCGGCGGATCGATCGCCAGCAGCTTGCCGACGTAGCCGGGGTTGTCGAGGCCGGCGCTCTGCAGCAGCCAGTAATCCCAGACGCCGTGCAGGTTCGTGCCCTGGCCGCCCTCGGGCGCGCCGGTGCCGCGGTACTGCACCTGGAAATTGTTGCCGCCGCGGTCGTGGGCGAAGCCCGCGTGCATGGGCTGGTGCGCGTCGCCGACGAAGTGCACGAGGAACTTGAGGGCGTTGCGGCGGTCTTCGTCGCTGCGCGCGCGGTCGGCCAGCACCGCGGCCTGCGCTTCGATGGCGCCGACCACGCAGTTGCCATCCGGGCACTCACGCTCCGGCGCGTAGTCGCAGCCTTCGTCGCGGAAGTTCACGTAGTGCCAGCGGCTGCTGCGCTCGCCCAGGGCATGGCCCTGCGGCGTGCGGCTGGCGGCGCGGATCTCGTCGGCCCAGGTGGCCACGCCGGCCAGGGTGGGCTCGGCCTCGCCGGCCAGCAAGCGCCGCACTTCCGCGCGGGCGGCGGGCGTGAGCTCGCGCTCGGCCAGTTCGCCCACGAGCTGGTGGCCTTGTTTGCTCCAGCCCTGGGCGGTGGCGGCGGAGAGCAGGAGGAGGGCGGCGATCAGGCTGCGTTTCATGGCCGCGGACTTTACGCCCGCGGCCGTGAATCGCGCCACCCCGGGGCGGCTCAGAACGTCCAGACGAAGGCCGCGCCGTAGACCATCGGGTCGATGTTCACGGTGCCGACGTCGCCGCCGTTCACCGAGACGTCGGTGTCGATGTCGATCCAGCGGGCGTCCAGGCGCAGCCACTTGTCCTGGCCGATCGCGAAGTCCAGGCCGGCGTGCGCGGCCAGGCCCCAGCTGTCGTCGAGCTTGAGCTCGGTGCCCGCCAGCGGGCCGGTGGTCTCTTCGCTGAAGAAGGTCGTGTAGTTCAGGCCCAGGCCGACGAAGGGCGACACCTTCTCGCCTTCGAAGTGGTACTGCAGGGAGAAGGTCGGCGGCAGGTGCTTGGTCTCGCCGGCCTTGACGCCGTTGAGCTCGATGTCGTGCTTGAAGGGCAGGGCGGCCAGCACCTCGATGCCCCAGTTCGGGCTCAGGAAGTATTCAGCCGTCACGGTCGGGCGCCAGTTGTCGCCGACGTCGGCGTCGAGGGCGCCACCGGCCAGGCTGCCGTTGCCGGACTTCGGGGCGACCACGTGGGCGCCGACGGAAAAGGCCCAATCGCCCTTTTCATAGGCCAGGGCCGGGGTGGCCAGGACCGCCAGGGCGAGCGGGGCGAGCATCAGGGACTTGCGCATGGGAGGGACTCCAGTGGGGAACTGGGGCTAGTGTCCCGCCGCCCCGGCCGGCGCCCTTTGAGCAAAATCAAACCGCCCCCCGGTTTGGGCCGGCCCGCCCGGGATTGCTAAAATGCCGCGCTTCCCCACCCACCCCCGGCCCCCGGCCGGCCCAGGAGAACCCATGTCCATCAAGGTCGCCATCAACGGCTACGGCCGCATCGGTCGCAACATCCTCCGCGCCCTGTACGAGTCGAACCGCACCCACCAGATCCAGGTGGTGGCGATCAACGACCTGGGCGACGCCGAGACCAATGCCCACCTGACCCAGTACGACACCGCCCACGGCAAGTTCCCGGGCACCGTGTCGGTGGACAACGGCGACCTGATCGTCAACGGCGACCGCATCAAGGTCTGCGCCGAGCGCGACCCGTCCAAGCTGCCCTGGGGCGCGCTGGGCGTGGACGTGGTGCTCGAGTGCACCGGCCTGTTCACCTCCAAGGCCAAGGCCTCGGCGCACCTCGCCGCCGGCGCCAAGAAGGTCATCATCTCGGCCCCGGGCGAGAAGGACGTGGACAACACCGTCGTCTTCGGCGTCAACCACGGCGTCCTGAAGGCGTCCGACACCGTCATCTCGAACGCCTCCTGCACCACCAACTGCCTGGCCCCGCTGGCCAAGGTGCTGCACGAGAAGATCGGCATGGTGCATGGCCTGATGACCACCATCCACGCCTACACCAACGACCAGGTGCTGACCGACGTCTTCCACAAGGACCTGCGCCGCGCCCGTTCGGCGACCCAGTCGCAGATCCCGACCAAGACCGGCGCCGCCGCGGCCGTGGGCCTGGTGCTGCCGGAGCTCAACGGCAAGCTGACCGGCTTCTCGATGCGCGTGCCGACCATCAACGTCTCGGTCGTCGACCTGTCCTTCGTGGCCGCCCGCGCCACCAGCAAGGAAGAGATCGACGCCGTCGTGAAGGCCGCCAGCGAAGGCGAGCTCAAGGGCATCCTCGGCTTCAACACCAAGCCGCTGGTCTCGGTGGACTTCAACCACGACCCGCACAGCTCGGTCTACGACAGCACGCTGACCCAGGTCATGGGCGGCACGCTGGTGAAGGTCTGCTCGTGGTACGACAACGAGTGGGGCTTCTCCAACCGCATGCTCGACACCACCGTCGCCCTGATGGCCGCCAAGTAATCCTCGCGCCCTTGGCGTGACGCGGGACCCCGGCTTCGGCCGGGGTTTCGT
>VFQM010000277.1_pt1 | contig 60518 bp, 55 predicted proteins | sample 3512391 | NCBI WGS metagenome assembly VFQM01 (sample SAMN10412369, study PRJNA504923) | tailings metagenome | isolation source: Replicate 1 from Balatoc abandoned mine | place: Philippines | reverse complement strand
AAATGGAAGCATACTGGCAATTGGGTTAGCCGCTGGTAACGTCTACTTGTATGATGTTATTCGCAACAACCCTGCAGAAATTAAAATTATCAACCCTCCAGTTAATAGAAATTATGGAGAGGAAACGGTAAGAAGTACCTCTTTAACATTAGAGGGTAAAATAGAAGGCCTTGACCGCATCAACTCTTTATTTATTAATGATCAGAAAATTTCACTTAATACAGACGGCACTTTCATGGCACCTGTTGAACTTGCCCCCGGTAAAAACAGAATTCGGGTTGCCGCACAAAGTTCATCCTCGCAAGTCATTGAAAAGGACATCTATGTTAACTGCGAACCATCTGCCACTACAAAACCAACACACACCAGTCCTAGTGCTAACTATAAAAAGAGAGTTGCCCTTGTTATCGGCAATGCTGATTATAGTGCAGCAGGCAAATTGGTTAATACGGTGAATGACGCCAAAAGTATGTCGGCTACTTTAAAAGACTTAGGTTTTGAGGTGATCTTGCTTGAAAATGCCAGCTATGAAAAAATGAAAAATGCTGTCTATGCTTTTGGTGATAAAATTCAAGATGTAGACGTTTCCATTTTCTTTTATGCAGGACATGGCATGGAAGTAGATGGTGTAAACTATTTGGTTCCTGTGGATGCCGACATTCAATCGCATTTAGACATCAAGCAAAAGTGTGTGCCCCTGACTGGTGTTTTAAACACCATGGAATTTGCCAACGATGAAGGCTTGAACATGGTGATACTGGATGCTTGTCGTAACAATCCCTTTCCTGCTGGCAAAAGAGGCGGAGCAGGACTTGCGCGTGTCAATGCACCTAGCGGTACCTTGATTGCTTACTCTACCGATCCAGGTTCTGTGGCATCAGATGGTACTGGTTCTAACGGGCTATATACTGGAGAATTACTGAAGCAGCTACAGACTTCGCAACGTATAGAAGACATTTTTATGAATACGCGTAACAGTGTTGAAAGACTTTCTGAAGGAAAACAAAGACCCTGGGAAGAAGCCAGGTTGAAAGGCGTTTTCTATTTGAAGTAAGTGTTTTAAATCAACATCAATGTCCTGTTGATTGATCCACTCAGGGCATTGATGTTAACTGCATCTCTTTGAAGTGCTGCTTAATTACGGATAATTCTTATCATTCTTGTTTGATCTCTCACTGTAAGTATCAAAAAGTACAACCCAACAGGCAAGTTTCCTGGTCTCAATTCAAAGTCGGCATGTATTGTTTCTGAATGATTAGCACGCCACACCTCTACATCCTGACTTAGACTTATCAATCGTAAGGTTATTACTTCAGGTTCACCTAACCCAACACTCACTTTAAAATCACCTTGGTTTGGGTTGGGGTAAGCAGTAAATACTTTTATCAAAGGATCATCTGTTGACTGTCTGCCATCAGGCACTGTGCTCAGTTCTTTACTTAATATTGTAATAGGGCGACTGTAGGTGCTTACACATTGGCCTAGCCTGGCCGTAACTGCTAAATTATAAATGCCAGCTTCAGAAAAAATAATAGTAGCATAATCGCTGGTTCTCTCAATAACACGTGCCGCTGCAGGTATATTCCATTCAATCATTTCTGGCAGTGGCCATGAAATATCTATAAGTAAAATTGAATCTTCTTCATGTGCTTCAGATACTGCCAGAAAATCGGCTGTAAGCAGTGTATTTGATGTTGAAACCCGGAAATTATCTTGCGCTTCACAACCATTTGTATCTGTTATTAATACAGCGTAGTCTCCTGCTTGCGTAATCGATACATCCCTATCAGTGCTTATCACTGTTCCGCCTGAATCTGTCCAAACGTAACTTGCATTATCCACCGGTGCAGTAACAACCAGTATTTGCCCGACACAAATTACCTTATCAGGACCAAGATCAAACACAAAAGGCGCTGGATCTGTTAACACTACATTTAATGTATTGCTACACCCTAACTGATCCGTTGCTGTTACCATGTAGTTACCAGCGGCTATTGTATTAATAATTGCGCCTTCAAATCCATTACTCCAAGAATACGTAAATGAGCCATTGGCTCCTGTTGCTGTTACCGCGATTTGTCCATCATTACCTCCGGCACAAGTAGGAGGAATTAAATTGGTAGTCGTGATTTCAATAGCAGGTAAATCAGTAAGTGATAAACTTTGGTTAAAGATGCAGCCATTAGCATCTGTTACTGTTAATTGATATGTACCTGCTGGGATATTTTGTAAATTATTTTCCCCCACATTTCCATTCCATGAATAATTATAATTACCAGCCCCTCCAGTTACCACCACTTGAATTGCACCTGATGTCGTGCCAGGACATGAGGGATTTATTAACGTTTGAGTGCTAAGACTAACTGGCACAGGCGTTGGCACTTGAAAAGTAGTTGTTACCACACATGCATTAGCATCAGTTACTGACACGGTATTGATTCCGGGTTGGAGCTGTGTTGCAGAAAACCCTATTTCTCCGCTACTCCAAATCACCGTATGCGGCCCGGGCCCTGAAATTACATCAAGGATTGCTGCACCATCTGCAGTATCCGAGCAGCTTGTCATTTCAATTGAAGTGACCTCAATTTCTGAAGTTGTTGAGCTATTAATTATGACAACTCCGCTTGTTACTGTACATTGATTTTGATCATAAATACGTAAGGTATAATCTCCGGCCGGAGCAGAAGAAAGCATTGCCGAACTACCAACAACCTGGTTTGCAGTATTAAGCCACTCATAAGTATAATCACCTGTACCTCCTTCAGGAATGCCAGTAGCTGATCCGTTAGAAATATTACAAGTTGTTGGCTCAATATCGACAACATTTACGGCTAATGGTGATGGTTGGGTAATTGATGCTGTTGTACTTGTGGTACAACCATTTTCATCACGAACTAATAAGTTATAAGTATTAACTGGTAGATTAGCAAAGCTAGATTCACTTTGCCAGGATAAACCATTATTTAATGAGTATTCAAAAACACCTGTACCCCCACTTCCAGCAACTGTCAATGATCCATCTTGTAATCCATTACATGAAACATTATAAATTTGATTAACATCAAGCAGAACAGACTCAGGCGATGGGAGGTTAATTATTTCTGTTATTGAACATCCCTTTACATCAATGGCTGTTACTTCATAGTTACCCCCAGAAATATTTGTAATCTGAGCACCTGTTGTATTATTAGACCAATTATAGTTGAAGGTTCCATTTCCACCCTGGGCCTGTACGGTAACAATGCCATCAGTAGATGTTGCGCAAGTAGGAGTACTTTGGCTGACCACATCAATTGTAATGGGGTTCAGGTCCTGAACAATAATCTCATCATTCAATTCACATGAAGATGCATCTAATACACGGAGTTGGTATGTACCGGGTAGTATATTGGATAAGGTTGATCCCCCTGAAATACCATTCCATTCATATGTGTACGTTCCGGTACCCCCGCTTAGCTGAACTTGAACTGCAGCATCACTTGCCCCGGAACAGGATGGTGATGTTACCTGAATGGAAGCAACAGTAATCGGATTTGGAGAAGGAATAGTAAATGTCTTGATAACTTCACAACCATTACCATCTCTGACAATAACACTATTTGTTCCTCCTGCCAGTGCTGTGGCACTTAAACCAGTCTCTCCATTACTCCATAAAGTATTAAAAGGTGCCTGACCATTGTCAATCACAACTTGTGCACTTCCGTTTAGTGTTGTAGGACAAGTAACACCTGTTATAGATGAAACTGAGAATTGCGCTCCATCTGTAGAACTAATTGCCACGTTAGTTGAAGTTGTACACGCGTTTTCATCCTGTACAAAAACAGTATAGGTTCCGCTGCCCACATTGCTAAGCGAGGCTAAATTGGTGATCAGGTCATTATTTACATTTCTCCAGGCGTATGTAATATCTCCAGTGCCACCACCTCCAAGCGCTATAGCCGATCCATTGGCATTTCCGCAAGTTGCATCATTAATATTATTCACTGTTACAGTTAGCAAAGCGGGCTGTGCTAAATCTACAATTGTTTGTGTCTGGCACATATTCTGATCGCGTATTAAAATAGTGTAGCTGTTGGCGGCAAGCGCTGAAAAGGAGGATGATGCTTGCCAGCTTGTGCCCGCATCTCTGGAGTAGGTATAGATACCGGTTCCTCCAGTGCCCAGCATACTGATAGCACCATCATTACCATTAAAGCAAGAAACATCCGTTTTGGTATTTAAAGAAACTGCCACTGCTGTTGGTGATGATAATGTTACAGAGCTCAATGTTGTACAACCTCTGGAATCACTTATATTAACTGAGTAAAGTCCTGATGGTAAAGTAGCTATATCTTTAGTTGTTGCCCCATTTGACCATGTGTATGTGTAAGGTGCTGTACCCCCAGTGACCGTCTGATTGATTAAACCATTGCTAGCTCCCTGGCATGAAACACCAAAACCATTATAGTTAGATGATGTAAGCGTTGTTGTTAATTGAGATGGTTGTGTAACTGTAAAAGTCTTTGTTGTTGAACAACCTTTATTATCCGTAATAATTACGCTGTGGTTTGAAGCTGGCAAATTATTAGCACTTGTCGTGACCGAGCCATTTGACCAGACATAAGTGTAAGGTGATGTTCCGCCTGAAGCACTTACACTTAATGCAGCAGTTGACTGACCAAAACAATTAATAAATCCTGTCTGGGAAATTATGCCGTCAAGTACTGGTACACTACTTACGGTAACCGGTGTTGTTGCCGTACATAGGTTAGCATCTCTTACTGTAACTGTGTAGTTGCCTGCTGTCAATGTATTAAATAAACCGCTGCTTTGGAAGGTACTACCATTGATCGAATATTGTTTTGTTCCTGTTCCTCCAATGGCATTCACACTTATTGTACCATCTACTACGGTGGCACAGCTTTGTGGTGTAGTGCTTGTGGTGTTAAAAGATAACGCAGCAGGATTGCTCAAGGTTTGAGAAGATGAATTGACTATGCAGCCATTGGCATCTCTTACTCGCAATGTATAAGCATTTGCGCCTAATCCTGACAATACATTGCTGCTAACATAGGTTGAGCCATTGCTTGAGAATTCATAGGGAGCAGTACCACCAGTGGCCACAATCGTAAAACTGCCATTGGTAGTTCCGTTACACAAGGGATCTGTTTTGGTAATGGAGCTAATGGATAAAGCAGCGGCAGGAGACGAAATGCTGATAGAAGCAGTATTCTGCGTACAACCATTGGCATCTCTGGCAGTAACCGCATAACTTCCGGGTGTTAGCGCTGAAAATACATTACCTATCTGATAGGTTCCACTATTGATGCTGTATTCAATTCCACCTGTGCCACCACTCGCTGCCACTGTTATCGTTCCATTATTAGCTCCGAAACAAGTTACGTTGGTTTTGGTGGTTGAAGTGAAGGAGAGTTGCGCTGCAGGAGCCGTTATTAATCTGCTTACAACACCTGTACAACCTTTCGAATCTGTAACTGTTACGGTATAGTTACCTGCAACAAGATTTGTTATGTCTTCGCTTGTCTGACCATTTGACCAGAGATAGGTATAAGGTGCAGTACCTCCAGAGGGTGTAATATTGATGCTACCATTAGAGCCACCAAAACAAGAAACGTTAATGCTTGAAGTAACAGTTGCTCCTATTTCTGTTGGTTCAGTAACAACATAATCGGCAGAGGTTGTGCTGCAATTTTTTGAATCTGTAACCATAACTTTGTAGATGCCTGCTCCGATACCCGATATATCCTCACCTGTTCCTGTTGGCCCAGTGATGGCCAGATTATTTTTATACCATTGATAAGTAAAACCGGGTGTACCATTGGATACTGAGAGGTTGAGTGCGGCAGTAGACTGACCAAAGCAATTGATATTGGCTGTTTGAGTAATGCCTGCCATAAGTACAGGTTTAACTCCGACAGTGGCATTGTTGATCGTGAACTCACAATTATTTCCGTCTCTTACTTTAATAACGTAGGCTGAGCCTGGTGGCAGTCCTGTAAATGTACTGGATGTACTAAAAGATGTATACGCTCCATAATTTAATGAATAAGTGTACGATCCTGTTCCCCCCGAAGGAGAGATCACACTGATACTTCCATCATTAACACTTGAGCAGCTTGATTCTGTTGATGAATAACTTGCTGCAACAGGTGTCGGGTTCGTTAATGTAATATCGTTTATTGTTGTGGTACAACTATTAGCATCCCGAATTGTAATTGAGTAGGTGCCTGCCGATAGCCCGGTGAAAGTGTTGCTTGCTGAAAAATTCACTCCATCTCTTGAGTATTGAAAACTCCCTCCACCCCCACTGGTTCCATTAATGGTGATGGAACCGTTGTTTGATCCAGGGCATGAGGGGTTTGTGCTTACAACAGCACCCGGAACAATCTCTGGAAGTGAATTTACAGAGACTATCGTTCCTAAACCACAATCCAATGCATCAACAGTTAATATCACGTAGGTGCCGTTACTTAAACCATTAAAATTTGGTGAAGATTGATAGGTTACTCCATTATCAATGCTGTATCGATAGGGCGGATTTCCGTTTGTCACGCTTGTGATGCTAATTGAACCTGTGCTTTGACCAAAGCAGGTTGACGACTGGGAGTAAGTCACCACAGGTCGCAAATAATCAACAGTTACATTAGTTGAACTTGTACAGCCATAAAAATCTTTTATCTTCACTTCATGACTTCCTAGCATCTGCCCACTCGATATTACTGTAAAATAATAGGTTGGGAAATTTATATTCAATTGGGGTGTCTGTAACACTCCATCGTAGTAGATCTCATTATTACCAAAAGTCGAATTTACTGCTGCGCCTGAAGCTTCAATACTTACACTTCCACAATAATAGGTAGCTGACAGAGTAATTTGGTTTTGTGAAGTATTGTCTGGAATTGAACAAAGAGTACCACTAGACACACAGGTGCTAAAAGTGCCTGAAAAATATGTACCCATTTGATAGGTGTAAGTCCCTCCTTCTGGAAGTGGTAAATAAAACGAATTAGGGCAATTAAACGATGCGTTAATCGTTGCACAATAGGGGGCATAGAAATAGCTATAGAAAGATGGAGTGAAAAGTGGAGGAAACTGAATGTTTGTAAGTGAGCCATCTCCATTTCTTAAATAATAAATTCCCGATTGTCTAACATATGTTGTTATTACTCCATTTGAGTCGGAAACTCTAATAAAAAAATCACCTGTATAGTTAGGGTTTGCCCCTTGGCTTATCGTATTAATTTTTATCCCGCCTGACTCATCGCAAACTCTAGGAAAGACGGTATAGGATGTTAGCCTTAAGGGTGTTCCTGCTGAGCAGGTAATTGTGGGTGAAGCATCAGAACAGGTGGGGTATGTTTGTGACATACCCACAAAAGAAATTAGCATACTACAGGCTAATAACTTAATCTTTTGAATTGAGAAAAACATAATGCCTAATATTTAACCTCTACCTCTTTGCTGAATGGACTCTCTGTTCCCGAATTGAATACAGCCTTTATCCGATATATATATACATGATCTGAAATTACCTTCGTATCAAGAAAGAATTGCTCTTTTGCACTAATTGTGGTGTAGAGGGATAAAGATTCTCCCTTGATGGCACGGTAAATCAAATATTTAGAAATATTCTTTTCAGCATATTTCCACTTGATGGTCACACTTCTTTTTTCTCTGTCAACCTGCGAATCAATCATTTTAATGGGAGGATAATCTTTTGGAATCGCTTTTATCCTACCTGAAAAGACAGGGATAGACTTCAGGCCTGCGTCATCTACTGAATTCAACCTATATTCATATGACTGACCCTCTATTAAGTCACTGTCCTCATATATAAGGGAATCCTTTTGAACATATTCTTTCAATAGTAACCAATCAAGCTCATTTATACTTTTTCGGAATAGTTCGTGCCCTGTTACATCACTACTCACACTTCCAGTCCATTCAAGTAAAATTTTTCCTTTTTTTGCCTGCACAGTTTTAAAAATAGCAGGAACAGGTGGCACGTTGTCCGGTTTAATGACCTCGATTGTTTCAGAAAACGCTGATGTATTGAAACGATTATCGATTGCAGCTATCTTATAATAAACTTTTTCTGTGAGCGTGTAGAGGTTAATGCTATCGTTGAATTCAGAATTTACGATTGGTGAACTTGTGATCTGGGAAAATTCAGAATTTTTAAAATTTGATCTATAGATCCTGTATCCTAAAAGGTCTGGTTCCGTGTTCTGCGTCCAGTTTAATTTAACAGATCCATTATTACTAATTTGAAATTGAATTTTGGCTGGACTAGCTGGAGGAATACTGTCTTCTAATTGTACTAAGACAGGAAATGATTTGGTATAATCTCCATTTTGAGATTGTACTACTATCCGATAATAATTTGTTGAACTGGGTTTCGTATCAATAAAATTTCGCTTCTGGGGAGGTATTGATTCGCCAATAATATCAAATATGCCATTCTGCTTTTCACTTCGTTCTATGTCGAATCCTTTTATAAAAATTTCTTTTTCTTTGGGGAATTCCCAAACCAATTCTATCAAACCTCCTGTATTCACTGTACCCATAAGTTTTGCAGCTTTTGTTTCAAGTTTCCGAACTCCTGTTCCACTCACTGCTGGTGATGGAGGTCCTAATTCACCAAAATGGCTAAGGCCTATAATTCGATAGAAGACGGTTTCATTTTCTCTTATCGAATCATATTGTATTAATACCGTATTAGGCTCATCAGTATCCTTAATAATTGGAACATAGGGAACAATATTCTTTCTGGTAAAAGTAGCCCCCCCATCAACAGACCTTTCAAGGAAATATCCTATGTATGTTCCCTGAAAAGAGAAAAAGGGCCATGAAATACTTACCCTCAAGTCACCAACTTCAACGGTTGGTTCATAGACTTGAGGAAGTGGAACGTATTCGTCAAGGCCAGTAACAACTGATCCCCAGTCTATGAGAGCAATAGGCTCAGGTACCAGCGGAATAATTCGATACATGTATCGCTCCCCTCTCTCAACTTGTGTATCAACAAATCGGAGTGCAGACAAATCTGCAGCCAAAGAAGAAACATCAGCCGCAAATAGCGCGTATGAAAATCGTGCTTCCTGCTCCTTGATCGTGTTAATTATCTGAGCTATTTCCGAGTTATTCTTATTTACAACATCAAATGTCTCACCAAAAATAGCCTGGGCTGCAATCGCAACATAATCATTTTGATCGATCCATTTAACCCATTCGTTTTCAGGTTTCGGTTTAACAATGGCGTCACCTAATTTTACCACTTGCTTATCCTTCAAAACAATGCCATCCTTAACCAAGGTAATTCGTTCTATTGTATATCCGTGTTTATTCAACAATTGCCAGGCAATAGGAGAGGTGGGTGCCCATCGTACTACAATAGAGTCTCCCGCGGGTCTGGCGCTTGCTTTAATACCCATTAATGGTTGCCCTGTCAAACCAAGGCTTGTCACTATCGATAATAAGCTTATTATAACTGCTCTAGTCACAAATCTAAAAACCATAATTAACTTCAATCTCTTTTTCAGAAGTGACTTTATCAATACCTGGAAGAATGTATCTCAATTTTAATTTATATCTACCTGAAGAAAGAGATGAAAATGGAGTTCTTATCAGATAGTCAATACGAGGTGAACTTCCTGTAAGTGATAATCTGGCTGCTTGATTTAATAGATTATCGTAATCTCTTTTCATTTCAATAGCCAAATTATAAACAAGCACGGAAGCAGTAGGAAAAGGTATGTCCTTTGTGGTGGATACATCTGTCAACATTAAAGAACTTTGTCTATAATAATGAATTGCTCTTGAAGGTGGAATACCTAGGGGCTCTTTCAATCGATGACTAATTGTTAAGAGATTAGAAATGGGATAATCGTCATATACCAGTGGCTTTATGTTGCTAGTATACCATGAATCAGATAAAGAAGATTCGCTTTGAATGAGACTTTTCCTGCCATTAAATGACCCAGTCTCAAATTTATCAAATAACTCCATGCCTGTAAACCAGAACCTCAATTCAAGCATTCCATTTTCTACCACCCAAGAATCCCCATGAGAAAGTCTCAATGTATTTATTTTGTTCAGGAAAGTAGGGAACACACTTGTACGACAATATCCTGTAAACAAGCTTTTCTCCTCCAACTCTTCAATCGATCCTTCAGCTTTTTTCTCTTCTATTTCTGTATCCAATGACCCAACCAATGATGCATCCACCTTACTGGTTACTTCACTGACGTTGCGGTCAATCACACTGGACTTTTGTACAGGTACATTTATTAATTCGAAAGCATAGACCTGACTTGTTAAAAGTGTTGAGGGAATCATAAAGCTGATAACGCGATCATTGTACTTAAAATCAAAATTAGATTTACTCCCTGCGGTGGACGTAAATCGCCCTGTTTGTTTCCAGTCAGGATTTGAAACAAACAGGTAGGGTTGTCCTTGTTTTAATTTAATGTACCCTTCACTACTTTCATCCTTGTAAAAATTCAGTTGCCCTATAACCGGATAACTGTATTCCACATTCTCTAATGGAATGTAATCTGGAGCCTCACCTGTAATAAAGATTACTTCCTTCTTCTCTATCATTGGTTGTCCGTTATCAATCACAGGTATCCATGTTCCGTTTCGAAGTTCCTCAAAACTTATTTGTGCAATTGCTTTCACTTCTTGAGTTGATGGCAATACATCGACAGCATTAAAGGCCGCTACATCGTGCGACTCATTCCACACCAGTGAGCCTTGAATTTCTTTTGATCCTGCCACAACTTTAAAATGATTCAGTTTAATACGGAATGATTTAGTTACATCGCCATCAGCAATGGTAAAGATCTCCTCTACCGGCATATTAAAAATGGCCTGCGGTGTATTAAACACATTTACATCCTTCTCATTATTTGCTGGTGTTAGTTGTGAAATTACCTGTAAATTCTCTAATAAATTCGTGGGTTGATTTTGATCGATAAGTCTGCACTCATTACCCAGAACTACTTCAAAATTGAATTTACCTTTTACAGCACCACCTAAGATACTATAATGACCCCCGACTGCACCTTTCATCCAAAATGGATTAGGAAGTTTTGCTTGCAGCAAAGCAGCTGCTCCTCCTTTAAATATCTCTACTTCTCTTTTCTTACCAAAAACTTTCACACGGATCCCAACTGCCCCTTCGAGGTATGCATAAGCCTGACCGTTGGCATACCAACCATTGATACCAATTCTTTTATTGCTTCCTTCACAATAGGTCGCCCCATAGTTTTTAAGCATAATATCAAAGCCTGCTCCGGCACTGAAGTTGGCATAGAAAATCAAAAATTGAAGATCACCTGTGCTGATACTAAAAGATGACCCGAAAGCAAAACCACCACCTTTAGCAATGGTGTTCAGGTCTTTCATATAATTGTAATCACCTCCACCCAATATGCTTGTTACATTATCGGGAGGTGGCGGACTACCCGGAATTTGTGAGCCTACCATGAAATAGCTACTTGTATTAGTACGTATAGGACCAATGCCCATACTGATGCCAAACCTTTGCTCAGGAGTGCCTACATAGATGTACCAAACATCAGGAGCAAAGTGAAGTACTGCTTCTCCGCCTCCTTCAATAATACCGTTGCCAACGTTAATAGCTGCTGTAAAATTTCCATGCAGCACTCTGTTTTCAAAATCATAAGCCACAAATAAGCGCGCAGAAATTTGTCCTTGCTCACCAGCTCCAGCACCTATAGGACCAAAAACTTCATTGATGGAAGATTCGCTGTCAACCACAGTATTTAAGAGTCCCCCAGTTGCTGCATTCAGTTGATCTTGCGCAGCTTTTACTTTCTCAGCCATTTTTGCAACGTTAGCTTTTATCTTATCAAGCCCTTTGTCTAAACCTGGTGTGGCTATAAAAGCATTTCCATTCAACGAAATATTCCGAATACCGCCTCCTCTGAAGAAAGCTACTTCAAATGTAACAGCAGCTGTGAATGCATCTGGAGTGGGATCACTTGCTAATTTTACAATAGCCTTGATGCCCAGGCCAGCCTGAGTATCGGGAACATAAACTACCCCAGAAGCTGTTGCTCCTAATTGACTACCCACACCTGTATTATCCATGCGCATGCGGTTATAAGCGCCTCCGCCAAAACCTGTCATGGCAACACCTGGAAACAACGGTATGGCTGGGGTAAACTCAGCCAGGGCATCGGCATACCAATAGCGTTCTCCATTTACACTCCCAAAAATAGCACTGGCTTGTACTTTTAATTTTGGAACAAACTCTGCCTTTACTATGCCATTAAATCCATCACCGTAAACAAGATCATTTCGGTAAAAAATCAGGCTACCATTAAATTTGAAGGCTCCACCATCAATGTCGATTTTAATTGAGCGAACTTCAACTTCTTTAAATCTCCATTTCTGTCTGCCTCCGTCATTATTCAGTGCACCAATTACCGTAAGTCCTGCATCTGCAGCAAAGGCTCCTCCCCCTTCACCGGTCAGGTTTAACAACAAATTAAAATCAAGTCCAATCTCTGTATCGTTGATATTTTTCATCCCGATGTTTTGAATGCTGATCGGGAAGCCGGCCATCTTTTGTTGAAGGGCCTCTGAGCCAAATGAAAATGCCCCTACTTGTATGTAAGGTTTTACTGCTTGTATTTGCAAACTCTCAAACTTGATGTCTGCCAGTTCTACGCCTTGCCCACCTTCACTTAACTTGGCCTGAATTACCATTTGTCCATGCAATACTGCCTTAGGCAAAAACTTCTTATCCTGCACGCGCACCTCTAAATAAGAGGCTTCATAAATATCTACCTGACTACCTGCCCAGATATTAAACTTCATGTCTCGCACTGGTGAAACACTAAAAAGATAGTTACCACCTGCGCTGACAAGTGCATTGTATTCGAAAGGTGTTTGCTCATCTGATACTGGCACTACTATATTTCCTCTAAAGCCTCCCTGGGTTAGTTGACTTCTTAACAAAGACACACCAATGGAATCCACTGAGAAGGCCCAGCCATTCATATCACCATCGTTGAGCGGAAGCAAATTTCTTCCGATCACAGTTCCGGAAAAACCCTGGTTATCGATTAATAAATCATACCCGAAAAAACCTTTTCGTTGAGTACTTCCTTTGCTTTTAAATTCGGGTGGCAATTGAATGGAGACTTCGCGTAAATAAATACCACGCCATAAATTAACTAAAGCCGTTTCTTGTAAATCATCATTGTAATTGGCAGGAAATTTAACACCTGCTGCGTTGCGTAAATCACTGAAATCAAAAACAGCATCGCGTACACTAAAGCCCATGCCCGGAACACTGGGAATTTGAAAAGGCGGAAGACTCACTTGCACAATCAAGTCATTCCAATTGGTGAGTATGGCCTCGAAAGTTGCCGTAACGTTTCCTGCTGTAACTGTACCTGCTGTGTTTTCAGGCACAACTAAATCGCGCGAGAAACGAACTTCTGCCTCCAGCCCCATCTCTTTAAAGCCATCGCAATCCATGCGCACAAAGGTGCCACCTTCATCTGCCAGACTGCCTTTCAATATTAGTTGTGATTTATCGCCTGAGAAATTGATGGCATAATCACTTACCAATTGCAGCTTGGCATCGCCTACAATGCCTCCGGCTTTGGTAAACTTAATACCATTGGCCATAAAGGTTAGTGTCTTGCCATTTTGAGGTACAACAAATTCCATAAACACATCTACTTCTGCATGTGTTGGTTTCAGCCGGATGGCATGGATGGCAATATCATAAGAAAGACCACCTATGGTTTTTGAAATACCCACAGGCAAATCGAAACTAGTGGCATCGTTAAGGTTTGAAATGAAGTTTTGTGTTTCTCTAATTTTGGCCAGCACTGCCCTGGACTTATCAATGATTTTTTGTACTGAATCTATGGCTAAAGATGTCAGCAATCCGTCATCGTACATCTCATCTGCGAAAAAAGGCTGAGCAGGCGCATCGATATGAGTCGATAAGGTTTTAGCAGAAAGATGAAAAATTGAATCTGATGTTTTGTTTGACAATGAGTCTGGTAATGGACGAGCCAATACGTCTCCTATGACCATTGTCAGTGTCAGCGTTAAGAATATTTTAGTCAATGCTTTCATCTATCAAATTCTTGCTAAATTCATTTTCACTTTATATGTCATTCAACTTCACCTGATCAATAAGCTGTTATATCAATTTCATACGCTTCGCCTTTTTCCTTAAACCACTTGCGTGCAGTTATCAATGCTTTTTTATAATCTTTTGTTTTGATGTCACCACTGGCATCTACTTCCAGTGGAAAATCTTTTATTACCGGTGCCAATTGTTCCATGATGCGATACCCACAAGGAATGGCTACAGCATTTTCCGGATCGGCCGATTCACATTTTTTCTCATCATCCTGTAAAGCCGCAATCATATAATTAAAAGCTTCCTTCTGACGGGTGTAGATTAAATCAGGAAATACTTCATAGACGACATCATCGTTTATTGGCAGTTTTTTTACCCTGTCCATGGTAAGCGCAAGTGCAGAAGGCTCGCCCATGCGTGAAAGGGCTATTAAAGCAGCCCAACGATCGCGTTTACTGTTGCCGGGTTGACTCATCACCAGCAGTTCATTTTGCAAGGCACTTATATTCAAGAAGCCTATGAGGCGAATCAGTTTATCAAGATTAGTCGGGCGGAGTTTGAACAAACTTTGTAAACTATCTTTCGCCTGATCATTGAAATCATTTTTATTGAATTGTGTAAGCCCAGAAAATACCTGACCGACTAAACCACTGTCTTTATCTTTACCGCCTTCAATAAGATGTTGCAATGCTTCCGCTTTCAACGCAGCCTCCTGACTTACCAAAGCGGTACGCTGTAAAATAAAATAAGCACGCGAACGAACAGTAACTACAGTATCCTTTGTGTAAGGGAGTAGTGCATCCACTACAGACTGAGCATTACTTGTTTGCAACAAAGCCGCAGGCACTGTTGCTGATTTACCAGAACGCACCTCCTCCATAAAAGGCTTAAGCAACGCAGCAGGTGTTTGGGCAAAACCGCTGAGTGATGCTAGGGTGAAGGATATGAAGAGTAGTATTTTTTTCATTTCAGATCTATGCGTGTATTGTGGTGTCTTGCTGTTCACTCTATTTTACTATGCTTTTTAAATACTTTTCAATTGTTGAGTTCGTGTGGACAAAACGAAGGATTAGTTTAACCAACGACCAATTTTATTCATCAAACCACCACTATTTCTCTTATTTGCTATTGCTAATGCCTCTAGAATTTCATCGATTCCAGAATCAGAGACTTTTCCATCGACTAATAGCAAATCTTTATGGATGAATGAGTTACTTACATCCACATTTACGCCATGCATAATCGCTAGTTTGGCCAAGGCTGTTGATTCAAAACTGGTATTAAAAAATATCGAGTTCTTCTCTTCCCTCATATGATAATTTAATCTATAAAGAATACCTTCATTAGTCAACTCAACATCCTTTGCTAATATTCCTAAGATGGCATGTGAAAAACCCTTATATGGTAACTTGAAATACTTTTCCTGATGTGCTTTGGCTGCATGTTCCTTTGCCTTGTCTAGTTGTCCTTGGAGTAAATACTTGATGGCATAGGTAATTTCATAATTAAAAGGTGGGGCTACATCCCCAAAATCTTGGATAGTGTCAACAAAGTCCTTTAACAATTCTTTATCCCCACACAGTATGGCATCGATCAAACTTGTTCTGAATAATGCTGTAAAGGGAAGCTTCTCAGATTTAAACAGATTTGGGTAACGGTTCTCTTCGAATATTTTAAATATCTCAGTGGTAAATCTTGCTGCCTTAGAATAATAACGTCTAGCAGTAATTACATCACCAGAAAAGAGGCTAAGTGAGCCAATCATTGAAAAATTTCTCCGTATGCTTAGCCCCCAAGTTTCCGAGCGAATTTCTTTAAAAAAACTCACCGACTTTAAATGCTCTTTCAAGTCATCCAAATATTCTTGTTTGTTCTGATAGTAGTTATAATTAGACATTTCGGTAAATTAGTTTTATTCTACTCTAAGAATCTTAGCAAGCCCATCCGAGTCAACCTCAACGACATATTTTTCAATTATTTGAGGAGTATCTCTAAAAACCCGCCCCAATGCTTGACCAACCTTTTGAATTGTTTTTGTTATCTCTGTATCACCTTCCATTTTCTCAATAACGCCATCAAGCCATCTATTATCCAATTGATATCCATTGTAGCCTTCCCCTAATGTCAAGCCATAAGGAACTTTGTTGGTAGTACTGGACTTTACTTCAACAATGATTACCCTTGTCGCTGTTGCCAGGTCGTTGCTATTAGCGAACAAACCATCCATACCATTATTACCACCATACTTAGTTATAAAACTTGAGAACCCATTGTCAGTAAATTTCCTCAATACAGCATCCTCTGCAACTGTTACAATTGATCCAGATGCGGTCTTAATTCGTTGAACAGAAGCTGCATCTAATTCAAATGGTGTTGAATTAGTTAACCATTTTTCTTTAGTTACACTACCATTTATAATTCTCGCCTTTACCGTTGGCAGCTGTAATAGAGAGTGTAGGGGCACATTTATTCCCAACTTCCTGAGTAAAGCTTCAATACCATTTCGGTTAAGACCTGCCTTTTCTAGAAATCCTACACCTTGGCTCTTTATCTTTGTCTCGAGTTGACGAGCAAAGTTCATAAATTTAGGGTTGCCCTTGGCATACAAGGTAACTCCAGTTGAAATACTGGTAATAAAAAAATTTACTCCGCCATCCAACAGAGCATTCTTCCATTCTAACTTACTTACAGTTTCACTGAAGGAGTACTCTGGATGTGCTTTTCCTATTTCATCATATTGAGCATAAATGCTGTTAACCAAGGCATAGGCACCGTCTCCCAAGCCCGCTACAACAGCAATGATCAATTTATTCTTAGAAGAAGGTACAATTGGGAATGTGGCTGCTGCGCAAGCTGTAGTAGCTGAAAATGCAACCTGACTAGCATCCAGATTACCAAAAATAGCTTCGTAATCTGTATAGTTAACAGGTTTGTCATCCATCCAAAGCTCTACCCATTTAAAAGTGTACTGCAAGCCAACATCAATAGCAGCCCCTGTAAGACATGCAATAATGCGATCAACGAATTCACCCTCCTCATCTTCCTCGAATAAACCAATAACTGTTACTGGGTCATGTATTAGATCCCATTGAAACTTGTTTAAGGTCAAGCCCGCTGGCTTGATGTCCATTATATTGTCTGTTGAATTAGCCGGAAGAGAACTGTATATATCCCAGGTATGTTTTAGTCCGAAAGCTCCATGTCCCAATTCGTGAGCAATAACTTTAACTGCTTCGTTTTGATCTCCAAAATTTTCCACAAAAATGAAGCCTGCCTGCTTTCTTCTTGGCATGAAACCCATTTTTGCTTTGTTCTTATTATTCTTAACTAAAAACAAATAAAAGGTTTCATCAGCCATTGAGCTCTGACCATTGAAGGTGTTTATCACCTTCTTCATATCCTCAGTATAGTTTGATAGCAACCCTGATTCGCCATCGTCAAATGGCTCGCTTGTTCCTGTTACTTGTAAATTATTAAGTACTTCAATTTCCCAGTTTACGACCGCTTGATTATAAATATCATTTAGTTGAGATTTAAGAAAGTCTATGTTGTAAGGATATGTGGCTCCATTAACAGGCACAATTTTTATCTTAAAAGTCTTCTTATCATAGCTCACCACATTCAGCTTACCCAATACCTGCTCCTTATCATTTTCTCCAGCAGCGGGTATTCTACCAATCAGTTCATCTACTGTGCCAGCAGATTTTCCTATGAGATTCAGTAAGTATTTCCCTGGTTCTCCTGCTGTTGTGGCTACGAGTTCTGTTCCACTCAACTCATACTTTATGCGACTGGCATCCTGGCTTGCATCTTCCAGCCTGGCCACTACGCCCTCGTTGCTATTGGCGGCTACTGCCTTCCACGAAACCGCATAATTATTATTCAGCGTTTCATAATTGCGGGCTAATGCGGCTATGCTTTTATTATCCAAACCATAAAGGCCATTACTCGCTTTTTCAAATTTCATGGTCAGGTTAAACTCGCGACTCGAAGTGGCTATAGCTTGTGCCGCTGTTGTACTGGTTACTTGTCCTTTACTATCTACGAGGTAACCATTACCCTTATCATCGGTAATCGCATAGTTAGTACCGGGTGGTAAGGTTTGCTGATTGCCATTTCCATCTACTACAATTACACTTCCATTATTACTCAGGTCAGGATAAACCGTCAACGGTCCCGCTACTGTAATAAGAGTGTCGGCAATAAAAGTAGCGGGGTCTGGTGGATTGTCTTGCACGAAGGCATCTATTATATTTAATGCACTGTCAGCGATGTCCAATACTTCACTGAGTTGATCCATGAAGTCCATCACGCCTTCCGGTACAATCTCTACCCCACCACCGGTTACATTCATTACACCGGCTACCAGGCGCTTGTCGTTGTTCACTTTAATGTTTTCAAAAACAACTTTGGCTTTTACCTGATTAAAGTAAGGCACTTCAATAAAACCCTCGCCAGTAAAAATGCCGTTACCTCCGGAAACAGTGAGCAGCTTTACATCAAAATCTCCAGCATCTATTACATCACCTTTTTTCAACTCGGGTATTAGTTGAGAAGGATCAAGATCAAATTCTTCTATGGGCAATCCACATGAATAGGCAATGGCTGGTGTTTCTCTGGTAGTAATTGTAGCTATTGGTGAATACGGACTTTCAAAGCTTCCGCATACGGCCATCACCTCGTACTCATAAGTAGTAGTGGCTTGCAATGAACCAATCTCCAACTCTGGCAAACTTGAGGTAGTCGTGAACCAGGCGGCATTAGCAGTGTCTCTTCTGTAACGCAGCTTCCATGCAGTATGAGCATTGCCTGCATCCCAGGCTACCCTAAATCTTGTTGCGCCAGAGGCTTCGGCCAAAATACCTTGTGGCACATTACACGCGTCTCCATACTGAAAAGTATATACCTGCGATTTCCCTCCATTCTTAAAAAGATTCAGTTCTTCAACGCCAACAATACTTTTGGCTTTAATCTGAAAGGCATAACGTCTGCCCAGCTCTAGTGGAGTTTCTGCCGGGCCGTATACTAAAGTCGTGGACCGTGTGGTCGTTTCAAAAATGGGTGGCGAGGTTAGAATAGCATCATTAGGATTTCTTGTGGCTGGCCAGAGTTCTACTAATTTAAATTCATACTCGGTAGTAAAGGCTGCGTTAGGAGAACCTGTATGGCGTGGTGTCCATTGAAAGATAACCTGCTGTGGATCTTGTGGCCTGATCCTGTCATTGTCGCGCGGTAAGTTTACAATAGGGGGATCGTTAAGAATTAACCAGGCAGAAGTGCTGGATGTGTTGGATATTTTAACACCCCTGTTGTACTCCAGTACTTCAAAAGAAAACTGATATAATCCTTCGGGTAATCCACCGCGTTGTTCATACTCGCGCTGACTGATGCCTGAAAAGTTGAGATTGCGCGGCTCAAAATATTCTGCCAGATCAATACCTATCAGTCGAAGGGGCACACCTCCCTGTAAGGAAACCGGAGCGGGAATAAATTCAGGTTTTGTTTCGATGTTTATACCCTGCCCTGTAATGCGTAAACGAAAGCGAACATTGATGTCGGGTCTGGATATGTCGCGTAAAAAAACATTTAAAGCAAGACGCTCCGAGCCTGGTGCTACGTAGTCAGCCAGAAAAAGAGAATAGGGCGGTGTTAATTGGGTTGTCGCCTGTGCAGGAAAAAGTTGGGCATGCGCTTCTCCAAGAAAAACGACTGTCAGAAATAAAAGAAGAAGTCTTTTGATCACGCTTATTACCAATTAAATACTAGTCTAATTTCCAAATGAATAACTATAGCCTACAGTGCCGGTAAACTCAGTAAATGATTTTGCCCCTCCCTCAATGCGGTTGTTTCGGTTCACCACCACCATGCTCACGTTTATATTGTGTTTTTTCTGAACGGATATTGTACCACTCACTCTGGCATTCATGATGGTGCTTAACAACCTGTTGTTTGTATAGGAATTGTTTGCTGAAAGTGAAAGGTTGGTACGAAGCTTCTTTTCAAAAAAAGTACGTGAAGCTGATAAGGATGGGCCGAGTGTTTTTGAATCGATGTCGGCACCGCTGTTAATGCTAGCATTAAAAGAAGTAGATAAGGTAGTTTGGGAAGGCACCAGGTTTACACTATAGGCGGCATTCATATTATAAAACTGAACACCTGAATTTTGTGTTACCTCCCCTTGCTTGTCGGCTGCGTCTTGCATTACCAGGTTTACACTCAGGCTTTGCTTTTTGTTCTCATTCGCCCCAAACATATACATGGCATTTACGGTAGCATTCTGCGAAATCTGTGTAAAGTTTAAGGTGTCCAGGTTATCGAAAGGGGTTAGTTGATTGATATCAACAAACTGCGAACGAATATTGGTGAAGGATTGAAAGTTGGAATAAGACAGTGACATGTTCAGTCGTTGTGAAGGTGCGAAAGCTACGTTAAGCGCACCCACCGAACGCTCCATGGTGCTTATCTTGCTCTTATCAAGGTTATCGCGTTGTCTGCCCACATTGGCTGCTACATTTACTTTGCCTTGTGCCAAAGCAGTAGCGGCATTAATGGTAATGTTCTCTAAGTCGTTATTAAAGAAGTATGCACCCAGGGTTCTGTATTGGGGATCAATTCTTTCGTAGCCCAAGCCGATAGCATAATTGGAAAACTGATAAGCAAGTGAACCCTTCAAGGCATTGTAGTAGGCAGATGAAATTCTTGGTGTGTACAAGAAATTCATTTTTGCCAAGGGATGATCATGAGCCGCTTCAGTAGCGCGTAGATCGCGGGTGATAGCACTCGTGGCTAATTCAGCCTGAAGCGTTAAATTTTTAATAATTGTTTTACCACCGCCAATACTGATGACGAGGTTATCTTCAGGTAATACACCAAGCGAATCTGGAATAGGGCTAATAGAATTCAATTGATCTTTGGCGCTAAACACAATTACGTTCGCAAAATTCTTACTGTCGCCATAATACACTTTTACCCCGTAGCACATGCGTTGGTAAGCTGGCTGGGCAGCAGCATTGCTGGTGTCAGCCTCAACGCCTTTTAAAAAACGACCATAGAGTGCGCTTACTTTCAATTTAGATGTTGGTGTTAAGTCAACGCCAACCCCATTAAACAAATGTCCGCTCAGGGTGTAGGGTGAAAAAGTCATACTGGTAAAGCCCAGATGTGCCGTTACCCATTTATAAGTCGGATTAAGACTAAATTGATTAAATGGTTGCTGGAAGGAAACGTTTTGATTGGATAAGCTAAAGGATAAGGGAACATTCCAACCATACAAGCTGAAATTGACACTGCCTGATGCAAAATAGCTATAAGGTTGCCTGCGTGATTCAATGCCATTTACTCCATAAAAGATCTGTGACACGGAAGCGCCTCCCGAAATTTTAATTGGTTTTTCTTTACCAATAGTTTCAAGGTTTTGCGCATTTAAAATTCCAGTAGCAGAAAATACTAGGACAAGGCAAGTAAGATTAAATAATTTGGGAATAAATGATAGCACAACTTGCCTTACAGGGGTCTAGGTTAGTTATGCTTAAAGATATTAAAATTATGGATTCGTACGCAAAGGCTCATTGAAAAAATCATAGGGTTAAACAGGATTTTTATAAAGAAATAAAGGGTTAACTTAAGTCGAGTAAGTTTTTTTAGCAAACAAAATGGCAAAACATGCAGCTAACTACTGGCTAATTTATTTAAAAAGACGATTCACTCATTATGCAGAAAAAAGTGTTCTTCAGCACCTATTAAAATTTTATAAATCCTACACTCCTTTTAACAAACTCAATGCTCTCTGCTTAAAAGCTCTGCCTAATGGTAGTTCTTTATCAGCAATACGCACACTCTCCTGCGAAAGTGTTTGTATATTTTTTGAATTCACGATGAAAGACCTGTGAATCCTCACAAAGTCCGGTGACGCCAATCGCTTTTCTAAACTGCTAATTGTTTCGCGCGTAATGATCGTTTTGTCTTTCAACACTATTTTAACATAGTTATCCAGACTCTCTACATACAGAATCGCTGATCTCGTCACTTTATGTTGTAGTCTATCGGCACGAATAAAAATGGTTTCTTCATTTTCATTCGTAATACCTGACCTATTCTTTGGAAAGCGCTCATAATATTTATCTACTGCCTTCAGGAATCTTTCTTGCGAAATTGGTTTGATTAAATAATCGATAGCATCTACATCAAAGGCTTCTGGTGCATAATCCCGATAGGCGGTTGTAAAAATAACTGCTGGTCTTATTTGCAAGGACTGAAGCAACTGCAAACCACTTAATTGGGGCATTTGAATATCCAAGAAAACTAAATCAATCTTCTCCTCCCTAAGTTTTGTTCTTGCCTCCATGGCCGTTGCACATTCTGCTACCAAGGTTAAATCTTGATAGTTTTCTACATAACTGACCAACAGTTTTCTTGCCAGTGGTTCATCATCAACAATAAGGCAACGAATACTCATGCTCCTTTATTAAGTTGGAGGTTCACATCAAAACGATTAGGTAATTCATTTTGTACAACAAGCGTAAATTTATCTCCATAAAGCAACTGCCATTGGTTTCTCAAATTCTGTAAGCCAATGCCTCTCCCCGGTTGTCCCTCTCCTATGCTACTGTTCGAGATTAACAGGCTAAGGCTTGCTGGGGCACTCACTGTCTTTACGTTTATCCACGATTGGTCAACCATAGGCATTACACCATGTTTAAAAGCATTCTCCAGCAAAGTAAGTAGTGTCATGGGCGGTATTGACCAGTGGCTCATGTCCCCCTCATGCGTAATGGATACCTCTACCCTGCCTTCATAACGCAATAATTCTAAATGAATATAGTTATTCATTTGCTCAACTTCCTTTTGCAAGGGCACAAGGCTAATCTTACCAGAGTGCAATACATAATCTAAAATTTCGCTTAAGGCTAAGATGGCTTTGGGTGTTTTATCAGATTTTTGAGTTGATAAATAATAAAGATTATTCAGCGTGTTAAAAAGAAAATGAGGATTAAGCTGACTCTTTAAGAAACGCAATTCTGTTTCTACTTTTTCTTTCATCAAGGCCTGATAATTATCGCGCGACTTTCGCCAATAACCCAACAGGCGTATCGCCCCAGCTAAAAAAACTACCATCAGTAGGGCAGACAGTAAAAAGAAAATATCCATAGAAGCCGGATTCATATTTCTTATATGCGAATCGGCTATAGAAATAAATAGAAGAATAATAATAAACATCTCAACAAAAAGCGAAGCCAGAATGGTGTAAAGAAAATAGGCAATAAATTTTACAAACCTTTCCTTCATTAAGTAATCAGGAATAAGTCGGTAATTCAAAAAGTAAGTGGTTGCCATCGTTACCGGAATCAGTAACAGCACAAGAATAAAGGTTTGAAAATAATTCTCGCTTTGTTTACCAAGAAAGAGTACATAAACAACAACAATGGAGAGCCAAAAAATGGTGTGCAGCACCCAACGCTGCGATAAAATTCTATCCAGTAAAGCTTCGACTCTGTTCATCTGTGGCATAGATAAAGATTTTTATTCAAAGAAGTAAGCAGTTTAGCTTTTCGACAGATTTGACAGGCCTTTCGACAAAGGCATGGCACTAGCAGTAGAATGGATTGTATAATGCGTGACTCACCACAAAACTGTTTTTAAGCACAATGATTCAATTAAACTTGTTCAATCAAAATCATTTACTAAACTTTATACTTATGAGCTTATCAGAATTCTACATTTCCGGAGGTGTTGAGTACATGCATGTTATGACGCTAATACTCCTGCTCAACATTGCACTGATTATTTATGTTGCTTTTTTTAACACACAGAAAAAAGTCATTCACGACAAGTGGATTGAAACCATTAAGCAATTGGGTGGCTTCGCATTGGCATGGGGTGCCTTTAGTACTTTAGTTGGTTTTTTTGAAATTTTCCGCGACTTGTCTTCTGTTGTAGAAGTGTTGCCCTTTCAAGTAATTATGGGAGGCTTACAGGTAGCTTTAATTACTGTGCTCTATGGATTTTGCGTGTTTCACTTTTCCATTTTTGCAGTGATCATCTTACGACTTACTCGAAAACAATAAAATAAAAAAGGGAGTCGATTGACTCCCTTTTTTATTTACAATTATCTTGATAGATTAACCAATCATGACACGCTTAAATTCAACTACCGTTAAACCTTTGGTAACGCTGTCTAAGTACTGCGCAACAGTCTTAGAGCTGTCTTTCACAAAAGTTTGTGGTAACAAAGTGCTGTCTTTGAAAAACTTGTTCAGTTTACCAGCAGCAATTTTTTCTACCATGTTTTCAGGCTTGCCTTCAGCAAGGATTTGCGCTTTAGCAATCTCCAATTCTTTTTCAATGATTGATTTATCCACTTGTGTTTCATCAACCGCTACAGGATTCATGGCTGCAATTTGCATACCTACGTCCTTACCAGCTTCAGTTACATCTTTGCCGTTAACACCCTTCAATGAAACCAACACACCTAACTTAGAACCCATGTGTATGTAAGGCACAACTGCTTCACCTGTCATGCGTACATATTCGCTGATCTCGATCTTCTCACCAATTTTACCAACTAACTCAATGATTTTATCATTGATGGTTAAGCCACCACCGGCAGCTTGTGTTAGTAAATCTTCTTTTGTTGCAGGTTTATTTGTGAAAGCAGTCTCTGCAATCAACTTACCTAAGTTTTGGAACTCTTCGTTTTTACCAACGAAATCAGTTTCGCAATTAAGGGCAATCAATACTGCCTCTTTCTTATCATCGCTGCTCTTTACAAAAACAGAACCCTCTTTTGCATCGCGGTCAGAACGGGAAGCAGATACTTTCTGTCCTTTCTTTCTTAATATTTCAATGGCCTTTTCGAAATCACCTTCGGCTTCGGTAAGAGCTTTTTTACAATCCATCATACCCGCACCAGTCATTGTGCGGAGTTTGTTTACGTCTTGTGCTGATATCATATGTTTATAAATTAAAAAAATTCAAAATTCAAGGTTCAAAATTGAAACCCTGAATTTTGAATTTCAGATTTTGAATTTTAAATAATCTTAAGCTACAGTTTCGTCAACTTTACGCTTTTCTTCTTCGTCTTTCTTAGACGCTACATCTTCCTTGTCCTTCTTGCGTTCAGCCAAACCTTCTTCAATTACTTTACCAATGTGTTTAACAATGATAGAGATTGACTTGAAAGCATCGTCATTAGCAGGGATAGGGAAATCTACAGTAGTAGGATCTGAGTTAGTATCCACCATAGCAAATACAGGGATATTCAACTTCAAAGCTTCTGTAACTGCGATGTGCTCACGCTTAACATCAATAATGAAAAGAGCAGCAGGTAAACGGTTAAGGTCGGTGATACCGCCTAACAATTTTTCCAACTTCGCTTTTTCACGGGTGATCATCAAACGCTCACGTTTCGCCAGGTTGTTAAACGCTTCGTCTTTCATCAACTTCTCGATCTGAGAAAGTTTCTTCAATGACTTACGGATAGTAGCGAAGTTTGTTAACATACCACCTAACCAACGCTCGGTTACGAAAGGCATGTTTAAGCGCGTTGCCTCGTCTGTGATGATGTCTTTAGCTTGCTTCTTTGTTGCTACGAACATGATCTTACGACCAGAGCGTACAATGTTTTTCAAAGCAAAGCTCGCCTCATCAAGGCAAGACAAAGTCTTATTTAAATCGATAATGTGGATACCATTGTTCTCCATAAAGATGTACTCGGCCATCTTTGGGTTCCACTTGCGGGTAAGGTGACCAAAATGTACACCTGCCTCCAATAATTCCTGATAGGTAATTTTTTGTGCCATTGTCGTAATCGATTAACGTTTGCTGAACTGGAATCTTCTTCTCGCTTTTCTACGACCGAACTTCTTACGTTCAACCATACGAGAGTCGCGGGTAAGCAGGTTGTCCACTTTAAGGGCTGCTCTGTTTTCTTCGCTTACGCGAACCAGTGCGCGGGCAATACCTAAACGGATTGCTTCGGCCTGTCCTTTAATTCCACCGCCTTCTACATTAATTGTTACATCATATTGGCCTTCCACTTTAGCAGCGGCTAAAGGCTGCTTTACGGTTGATTGATGTATTTCTGATAAGAAATATGTTTTCAGTTCGCGGTTATTGATAAGAATAGCGCCATTGCCTGGTGTTACGTAAACACGGGCTATGGAAGTCTTTCTTCTACCGACTGCGTTTTTAGTCTCCATGTGTTAGAATTTAATCTGTTTAGGTTGTTGTGCCTCGTGAGGGTGCTGATCGCCCACGTATACATGCAAGCTTCTGTACAACTCGTTGCCAAGTTTGTTCTTAGGAAGCATACCGCGTACTGCGTGCTCAATCAAGCGCTCAGGGTGTTTGCTCAGGATCTGCGTAGGTGTATGCTCGCGTTGTCCGCCTGGATAACCAGAGTGTGTGAACAATACGCGTTGCGTTAACTTACGGCCTGTCATCTTTACCTTTTCAGCGTTGATAACTACCACATGATCTCCACAATCCACATTAGGTGTGAAGTTGACCTTTCTTTTTCCACGGATAATGCTTGCCACCTGGCTGGCTACTCGACCAAGAACTTGATCTTTTGCATCAACCAATACCCAATTCTTCTCAGCAGTTGCTTTGTTGGCGTGAGTGGTTTTGTAACTTAAATGATCCACTTTATTAAGTTTTAATTGTTTAAATACCCTTCTATTCTAAAAAGGGACACAAAAGTAAGGGTTTCTTTTAGAAAAACAATGCCTCTGGCTAATTGACAATGGACAATTGTCAATTAGCCATTGTCAATTGTCCATTTTAGTTATCTAATGGAGTTCCAGCTGTCTCACTAAGGCGGCCATATCCTTTGGGTAAGGAGCCTCAAAACGCTGTTTTTCACCATTTAAAAGGCTAAATTCTAATGAAAAGGCGTGAAGCGCCATTCTTTTCATCAGGGGCTGCTCCTCGGTATACTTCTTTAAATTAAAACCCCTTTTCAACTGCGAAAGCATAACCGGTTTGCCTCCATATTGCTCGTCACCGGCAATGGATGCCCCCAGACTGGCCAAATGGATACGGATTTGGTGCATACGACCGGTAATGGGCCTGCACTCTATTAAAGTATGCTGACGATACGATTTAATGGAGGTAAAATAGGTTTGTGCTTCTTTGCCCTGGCGGGAGAGCTTAACAATACCATCATCCTGCTTCAGAATGGCCGCATCTACCAATTGGTTTTGGAAACGATGTATACCATCAGCAACGGCATGGTAGATTTTGTTAACCTCCCGATGCTCAAACTGCATGCTCAGGTGGCGGTAAGCCTCAGGATTTTTAGCAAAGGCCAGTACACCAGAGGTGTCTTTGTCCAAGCGGTGGCAAGCCTGGGCATCCTCCGAATACTCTTTAGCCAAGGCCAACAGGTTTACTTTTTCTACTCTGTCGTTAAGGGTAGACATATAAGGCGGCTTATTGACCAGGAAAAAGTCTTCGTTTTCAAAAAGGAGTATGTCGGCTATGGAGATTTTGGAGGGCTTCAATCGAATATATGGGTTGAAAGTGCAAAGTTACAGTTTTTCGATACAATGTCGTTTTCAAGCATGAATTTGTTCGTCAGCGTTGAAACTTTCTAAAAAAAGAGTCGTTTATCAATATGATATCATTTTAATATCATATTGATTTATAGATAAAATAACCCTGTTTAATGCTTCTTCAACCTTTAAAATTATACTCCCATGAAAAATGAAAAAGACTTTTCGCCCATGTCAGGTTATGCCATGCTGGCGATTATTTTTCTAACCTTTTGCTTTAGTTTGTTTGGCCTGATTGTTATCCGCCATCCCTTCTTTATTTTTCCTTTAGTACTCTCGTTGGTGTTAACACCGGGCTTCTTTTTTATTAACCCGAACAGCTCTGTTGTACTTGTGCTCTTTGGCGATTATAAGGGCACGGCTAAATCCAACGGCTTTTTCTGGGTTAATCCTCTGTTTGCTAAGAAGGCCATCTCATTGCGCGCCAGAAACTTCGATAGTGAAAAAATAAAGGTGAATGATAAAGTCGGGAACCCTATTCAGATCGGTGTTATTCTGGTTTGGCAGGTAAAAGATACTTTTAAGGCAGCTTTTGAAGTAGACAATTATGAAAACTTTGTACGTATACAAAGTGATTCAGCGGTAAGAACACTGGCTGGAGAATTTGCTTACGACAATTTTGATTCAGATGAAGAATTAACGCTTCGGTCAGGACATGCTGAAGTGAACCATGCCTTAGAAGAAAATTTGCGCAAGCGATTAGACATAGCGGGCATACATGTGATCGAGGCTCGTATTGGTTATCTGGCTTATGCCCCCGAAATTGCTGGTGCTATGTTACGCAGACAACAAGCCACAGCGGTTGTAGCAGCCCGCCATAAAATTGTAGAGGGGGCTGTTAGTATGGTACACATGGCCTTAGAGCAATTAGCAAGTCAGAAAGTTGTTGACCTGGATGATGAAAGAAAAGCAGCTATGGTCAGTAACTTAATGGTTGTACTTTGCGCGGATAAAGATGTTAGCCCTGTAGTAAACACAGGAACGTTACACAATTAATAAATTCAATGTCGTTTAGTTAAGATTCCATATTCGTCCTCTCCTCTGGAGAGGAGTGGAGGTGAGGCCATATAAAGTCTTAACTAAACGACATTGATTAACAATTTACGAATCATTATGGCTCAGAAAAAACCATTTGTACTTCGGATAGAACCAGAGATGTTAAAAGCGCTCGAAAAATGGGCTGCCGATGAATTCCGGAGTACAAATGGTCAGATTGAGTTTTTACTTTCTAAGGCTTTGAAGGAAGAAGGTCGGCTTAAGACGAAACAGATTAAGTAGAGTTCGCTATTCTAATTAAAGGAGAAACCAAATAAATTTAGGCTTTAGTTGTTTTAAAGAGTTGTTCTAAGTTGCACCGTTACTATTTAAAACCAAAACTTATAAGTTTATAAATAGATATTGGGAACCTCTTAGATTTTAATAATCTGGCTGATGAACAAAATATTTATCTCTCAATTTGAAAATTGATAGCTTTTTTAAAATGAAAACTCATATCCAGAGGGTACAAATAAAGAATTAATGCGGCTGACATTGAAAAAAAGAATGGAATTAAGCCATGAATAATTGAAATTAAAAAGTGAAAAATTAAACCAATATATAATAAGCACCTCCTTTGATCACTATTCATTACCAAACCTAAAAATAATGTTATCTCCAACACCAATGTTCCCCATGTAAAAGCAATAGAAACAAAATCGAATTTCAAAATTTGTGTTAAAAGATTCTTCAAGAATCCAGAAGACCCCATATATGGATCCATAAACCAATAATAAACAGCCGTCCCATTTAGCCATTCTTCAACTTTCAACTTCTCGATACCGGCAAAAAAATAGATTAACGCAACCTGTAACCTAATTAAAAATACAAAAAGGTTTGCAATCCAAAATCGAAAATCCTGAGTAAAGGAAATTCCAAAATTCTTCTCGCAAGAGTTATCCCAATGCCAAACTCGACCATCTGTTAAGCAAATTGGAATCAGCAGCAATGTAATTACTGAGGCAACCTGATCTCCGCCATCGATTATGAGAGATGTTGAACTGATACTAAATGTAATATACCAATGAAAGATTCCTGTTATTCTGGGTCTCCACCCTGAAACAATGATCAAAAGAACTATAATCATGACCATTCTGACCAGTTCAATTTCTACTGTTGCAATACAGAAAAGACTTATTCTAGAAAAACCTAGGCAAATTGGAGGTTGGATTCCAAAACTTGGGGCAAACAGAATTTCCGAATCATTAAAAATTAATGTTAGAAGAGTAGAACTCGCGAGTAAGCTCCTGGCAATTCCATAAACATTAGTCCATGGATTAAATGTAATCGGTTGAGTAAAAAATTTGTAAATATTTAACAAGTTACTTTTATTCTATATACTCTAATATCCATTTTAGTATTGCTCTTTCTCCAAGCCCACGGTATCGGTTCTTGAAGAAAAAGTACAATATCCCCACACAAAGTCTTCTTTAGTGAACTATTTCTAACTTCAATTAACTTGATTTCATCCCGACTTTCTAAGCACTCCAAATGCGTCATATTTTTACAAATAACTGTATCGATCTTAGGTATTTGGCTAAGAATTAATCCATATTCTGCTCCTTGTGCTCGTGCATCTCTTTTAAGACCAATAAAATTAATCGGAGCTGAATTAGGTCTTAGAAGAACATTTTGCCACTCATTACCACTATACTTATAAATATAAACAATAGGGTCGCGGGGATTCTTCGTAAAGAATCCCCACCCTTCAGGTAAAATGGAAAAAATAAATAATTTAATTTTAGGTGGAGGTGTTAAAGGATTGTATGGCGAGAAAGCCGCAAATATTTCAGCTATCACGAAAAGAATTAATACAGAAATGACAATCTTTAAAATTATCCAAAATTTCATAGACATTAATCCATACCTAAAAATTAATATGTCAAACTTCCCCACACATAATTAGTCTTAGTAAGATAGGCTTGTTGCAACCTTATCAATAATCTCCTCGAATAACAAGGTATCTTTAGAATTACCATTACGCTGTATTCCTGCAACTGACACTGAACTAAAAACATATGCAGAGTCAACCAAAACAACTGCACCAATAACTGCTGCTGTAGCAAGTATAACTGCTAAGGCAACAACCGAAACTATTGCAATGCAATTATCTCTGTTAGATTCGTTTGATAAGTTATCTGTCTTAGCATCATTAATAAAAGTTTGCAAATTCTGAATAAACTGATCAGAATCCTCAGTACTTAAATTATATTTATCAATAATACCAGAAGTAAGTTGTATCAATTCATTGTAATTATAACCAGATAATCTTTCGTATGAAGATAAAAGCTCAATTGCAGCATGCTCAAAACCTTCCTTAATTAACAACTGATTACCACTTGTCATTTTTGATTTAAATTCTTCAAAGAAGGCCACATTATTAATCCTTATATCATCCATTATCAGTTCGTGTATCGCTTCTATTTCTAGGGACAATTCATTATCTGAATCAAAAACCATTTGAACTTCTGACGAAGCCTTTACCATTGGTATCAAATCCGCTACTTGACCTTTTCCAAAAATTAATCCTTCAAAAATTTCTTCACCTGTGAAACTCTTTACTTCCTCCTTTAGATAATCTTGACAACTAAACATTAGAAAGGCCATATTTAAAAAAACAATTAATTGAGGCCTGGAAACTAGAACTCGAATTTTCTCCATGATAATTTTTACGTTTTAATTTGAAATTTTACTATTTAAAAAATTAAATAAGAGAATAGGATCATCACACCCTATCCTTATTGATCGTTGTCCATTTTTCATTACTAGTTCAATCGCATTTTTCCCTCCAACATTGTATAGTGTATAATCTGGAGTATAGCGAATTCCCCAACCAACAAATAAACTATTTTGAGTTAGTTTAACTGCTTTGATAGCTTGTATTGCTATTGTTTTTCTAAATAATCCAACACCAAACTTTATTGAAATATTATGGCCAGCAACTTTTACCTCCATTTTATAAAAAAGAAAAAGTATTACTAAGGGTATTGAGTTACTAATGAAAATCCCAAGAAATGAAATTCCATCAGGATTATTAATTATTGCCCATAACAAAACTGCCTCTATAATAAGACATAATAGGATAAGATATTTTCCAATCTGGACAACTTTGATCATCTTAATTTAGTGTTTGTATTGCTTAGATTATTCATTCGAAAAAAGAGATTTCGTAATTGAATTATTCTGCTCTACAAATCTCAATAATTAACAAGATTAAAAGCAAATTTTTCTTTGTTAGAAAAGGATCAAATAATATTACTAAACGATCAATTATAATACTACTATACTTTAAAAATCATTTTAGTTATAAAAAAGTATTTTTATGAAATTGACTCATTCTAGCTTCTATTTTGAAGCCATCTTCTTCCTCGTTGTCTCAATTATTTTTTTTCTTCGGTAGGTGCCTAATCCATAACGTTTGCCATCATTTGTTTTGATAACAACACGGTTAGGAAATATCAATGCATTTGCTCGTCCGATTTTTTTGAATTTGGTCATAATTGATTACAAAACTCATAAAATCATTTTTATTTTTTTAGTTTTAAAAGTTAGACAATTATCATTCAAGTAAATTATTCCACGATTATCTTTTAAAAAAAAATTAAAATTCAATTCAAAGCGGTTTACTCTTTGTTTATACAATATCGTGTCTTCACCATAACAAGGAGAAAAAGTCGATAGATAGATAAAGAATATAAAAACCCAAATAACTTTAGAATAGCAAGTCATTACCTTTTGAATTAAAATTTATGATCAAATTAAATTATAATAAAGAAGCGCCTTTCGTAAAACATTGCTAACTAAAAGTGACTTTGCAAAAAACTAAAACTGATTTAAAACAAAATAAGCAGCACAAACTTGTTAGAAATACCGACCCTAGTCCAATTGTTATATGAAAAAGTCTAATGCTTATTGTGATGTTGTATAAGAGCTAGAAAAAATAAAAATGATTGGAGTCTGCTGATACTCAAGAAGATTTCAAATTTCAAATTTCAAATCTTAAATTTAAAATCTTAATCCTCCTCCGGCTTAGCACGTGGTAGTCTGAAACTAAATACTGAACCTTTACCGATTACGCTTTCTACTTCTGGCTTGCTTTTGTGATTCTCCAGGATATGCTTAACGATTGCCAAGCCTAGACCTGTTCCGCCCTTTTCACGGCTGCGACTTTTATCTACACGGTAAAAACGTTCGAAGATGCGCACCAAATGTTCCTGGGCTATGCCTTCCCCATGATCGCGCACACTGGTAATGACATTCTTTTTTGTCACTTCAAAACTGATGATGACTTCACTCTCTTCATTGGAATGTTTAATGGCGTTGGAGATCAGGTTTGTCATTACCTGACTGATGCGCTGCCAGTCGGCATAAGCGATTACTTTATGTGGATGCCCGTCAATGCGTAATTTAATTTTTCGTTCTTCTGCTTTCTCTTCAAACTGCTCTATCACTTCTTCCGTCAGCTTTACCATATCTATGGTTTCGAAGTGCATTTTAATCTGACCGGTTTCAATATGCGAAAGTGTAAGTAAGTCTTGTACGAGGGCATCTAATCCGTCAAGGCTTTTAGCTGCTTTCTTTAAAAATTTAGTGCGTACATTTTTATCATTCACCGCACCATCCAATAAAGTATGCACAAAACCTTGTGCTGCAAAAATGGGTGTCTTCAACTCATGCGATACATCTGCTATAAATTCTTTTCGGAAGGCTTCGAGCTTTCTTAGTTCATCAATTTCTTTTTGCTTCAATTCGGCAAATGAAAATATCTCTTCGTTAATACTTTGCAGTGGATTTAGTGTTCCTGATTTCTGTTTCCCTAAGCCACCTAGTTCTTTCTTTTTGAGTTTGCCTACCAGCTTATAAATTTTATTGACCTCGCGAAAAATTAAAAACTCTAAGACCACAAAAGTAAGTAAGTATGAAACTGATAAACTGATGAAAGCAGAAACCAGTAGTGCACTTGTTTCAATACCCTTAAAAAGAGAAAGGAATAAGGTTGTAATCAGCGAAATACAAAAGGCGAGCAGAAGGGCTAGTACACGCGAACTATAAACCATGATGATTCGGTGATTCGTTAATTATTGAATTCGTTGATATGGGTAAGCTTTCAATTACCTTATTCAAATATAAAGGTAACATTTAAGCCATCATCGAATCAACGAATTTACAAATCACCGAATTAATTTAAGCTAAACTTATAACCCACACCTTTAACAGTGGTAATAAAATCTTCCCCAATCTTTTCTCTAACTTTTCTAATGTGTACATCTACTGTTCTGGCCAATACGTAAACATCAGAACCCCAAATGTTTTGCAAAAGGTCTTCGCGACTAAACACTTTGTTAGGATTCTGTGCCAGAAAATAGAGTAGCTCAAATTCCTTTTTAGGCAGGTTAATTTCTTTATTACGTATTTTAATGGTGTAACTGGTTCGGTCAATGGTAAGCTCACCTATTGAAATCTGACTGGAGGGTGCTTCTTTCTTAGTATCTCTTCTAAAGAGCGCGCTGATGCGGCTCATAAGCGCACGCGGCTTAATGGGTTTAGTGATATAATCATCTGCCCCCACATCAAAGGCCGCCACCTCAGAATACTCTTCTGACCTTGCCGTGAGGAAAACCACAAAGGTCTTTTCCAGTTCAGGTATGCCCTTAATTTGCCTGCAGGTTTCAACACCATCCATCTTGGGCATCATAATATCCAATAAGACCAGGTCAGGAAGGAAACGTTTGGCAATTTCAACAGCTTTCATGCCATCACTGGCTGTTTTTACATCGTAGCCTCCTTTTTCTAAGTTATATTTGAGTAATTCCAGGATTGGCTCCTCATCATCTACAACCAAGACTTTATGGGTGGGCTTTGTCGGCATGGTATTTTTGTTAAAGTTCAAAAGTAGGGAGTAGTACGCTATTTAAAAATACGAAGTCTTTTCTTAACAATTCCTTAATTATGGACAAAAGTCTTAACCATCAATCAGATGCATATTTCCTTTTCAGGTATTCAAGGTATTGCTTCAAATCGTTGTTAAAGCTGGCTTCACATTCTCTTTCAAAATAGTTCTGTTTAGCTTCATATTGCACAAAAGACATGAAGTAGGCATTATTAGGCAAACGACTAACAAAACGTTCTGATGGTTTTTCCACAAGCTTGAGGGAGAGGGTATCCAAACTCATCACTATTTTCAAAATAGCTTCTTCTTTCAATCGTTTCTTTTCATCCAGGCCCTGCCTTTCTTCGAAAGTAGCATACAAACTATCCAATAATTTGGTTCCGCGCAGCATGTGTTCAGAGAATAGCGTATAGTCATCATCTTCATATAAGTATTCAAAATACTGTTTACTCTCTTTGCCAAACTTATACCGTACAAACTCGAGCGCACCTGCATCACCAATAAAATTGGCCAGGTTCTCATTAAAGTCGATACTGTCTTTAATAAACATGGTGGTGTGTACCATCTCATGAATGATGAGACTGGCAAGATCACCCTCGCTTCGTTTAAGCATATTGCTAAGTATAGGATCATTGAACCACCCCAACGTAGACCAGCCACCGGGATTACGAACCATTACATCTTTACCAGCCGCTTTCAATTCATCGCGCAGTGCCAGCGCCAGCTCTTGTTTAAAGAACCCTTTGTATGGCACCGCACCAATGAGGGGAAAAGTCCATTTTACAGATTGTAAGGCAAAGGGTTCGCAAGCTTGCACCACCCACATGATGGGCTTGCCTTGCTGGTCGTACATTTTTTTATAAACATCCGTATCGTTAAGTCCCAGTGAGTCGATAGCAAAGCGTCTGATCTCCCCTATCAATAAAAGTTTTTGTTTTAATGAGTCCGGATAAGCAGGATCAGCAATGAAATCCTCCACCGGTTTAGCATACCAGAGTATTTTTGCCTGACCAATTCCCTGGCGAACACCATACACCACCAACTCACGATAGATAGCGAAGAGCAGCAACAAAACGCCAGCACTGAATAAAAATATCTTTCTGCCTATTCTATTTTTCTTTTGCATGGCCTAGAAAAAAGCGATCGGTAAAATTGAAATAAAAACCATAAGAATATTGAATGTTGTTGGTATAGGTATCGTAAAAGGGTTCTACACGTGCAGTCAGCGTAAGTCCTTTGGTGAGTTTCTTTTCATACATAATACGCAACATGTAGAGTACGCGTGCCGGTTGTACTAAATACGGATAGCGTTCAGTTGTAACGGGATATATCTGACCACCATCGTTAGTTAAAAATTCATTGGCATACCAATAACTGCCCATTACACTTAAGCCAATTGTTGTTTGTACATAGGGGTTGATGTAGATGCCATTACCATCTTTATAAGGAACTATGCGACTGGTTAAACTTTTATAGGTGAGGAAGTAAGATTTTAAACCAAAGGCGCTTACAAAACCATTAGTGTTTTTATTAACTATAAAGCCGCTGGCTGAAGCAAATACAGAGGTAAGTGGTTGCGGATTACTATCGATCTGCCCTCCGGCATGACGCACGGTTGCCTGAACGGGAATGGAAAATGACCAATCATTTTTGTTTAGCAATTCTTTATTTAACGACAAGCCCGCAACAAATCTTTCCTGATCGGGATCGTTAAAGTAGATCATCTTCTCCCAATTTACCCAGGCATCTACAAAAAGTCTTTCTTGCTCTATTAAAAATTGCAGCCCATTTTCTATGCGCTTATTCAACACGTTTTCGAAGTCGTAGAGTGGCTCTACCAGTTGATGGTGAAGACTGCCTTCAATTGTACCAATAGTAGCAGAAAAACTTTTGTGTTTGAATTTAATTGAAAGCGTAGGCACTAAGGTAGAGAGACGATCATTGCCAAAATCCTGTTGCAGATAAGCCCCAACATCCAGCCTTACTTTACTGCCAACCTGATAATAGACATAAGGATTAAGCTGATACCCAAACAAGGTATAACCACTATAGGTAGTTTCGAAGTATTCGTTGTTTTTGCCAAAAGCCAAAAGGCGAATACCTGCGTAAACGCGATTAGAATCCTTGGGATCGAGTCCTAACTTTTGATCAAAAGCCGTGTTATCGAGCTGAGCTTTGACTGAAAAGCCTGAAAATAGCACTAAACAAAAAAGCAGGTATTTCATGGATTGCGAATATAGTGAAAGGATGCCTTCGAGATACAGCCTTAAACAAGGCGCGAAGTGGATTGGAAAAAACCATATTACATTTTGTTTAGGTCAAAGTTCAGGCAGCCCTCCACTGAAATGGGCTGCGATCATACAAATAAAACGACAATTGATGTCGCAAGTGCTTTTGGGGCTTTTTAATTAGCCCTACAGTCGCGTACTTTGACCTAACTAAATTGTAGTAAATAAATAAAACATATATGAGTGACGCAAAAGAGAAATTAAAGGCCCTTCAACTGACGATAGATAAGCTGGAGAAGACTTACGGCAAGGGTACTATTATGAAACTTAGCGATGAGCGTGTTGTAGATATTCCTGCTATTTCAACTGGATCCTTGGGCTTAGATATAGCCTTGGGTATTGGGGGTATTCCCAGAGGCAGGGTGATAGAGATATACGGCCCGGAATCTTCTGGTAAGACAACCCTTACCATGCACATGATTGCCGAAGCACAAAAGAAGGGCGGTTTGGCTGCTTTTATTGATGCCGAACATGCTTTTGACAAGACCTATGCTGAGAAACTCGGCATTGACACTGAAAACCTGTTGATTTCGCAACCCGACAATGGTGAACAGGCTTTAGAGATCGCTGACCATTTAATTCGTTCTGGTGCTATAGACATTATCGTAATCGACTCTGTCGCTGCGCTGGTACCTAAAGGTGAATTAGAAGGTGAAATGGGCGAAAGCAAAATGGGTTTACAGGCACGTTTAATGTCGCAAGCCTTGCGTAAACTTACGGGTACAATTGCTAAAACAGGCTGCTCTTGTATTTTCATCAACCAATTACGCGAGAAAATCGGTGTGATGTTCGGTAATCCTGAAACAACTACTGGTGGTAATGCTCTAAAGTTCTACGCTTCCGTTCGACTTGACATCCGCAGAATAGGACAGATCAAAGATGGTGATGATATCAATGGTAACCGTACAAAGGTGAAAGTGGTGAAAAACAAAGTAGCACCTCCTTTCAAAGTGGTTGAGTTTGATATCATGTATGGTAAGGGTATTTCTAAAGTAGGTGAAATAATTGATCTTGGTGTTGAGTTAAACGTAATTCAAAAATCAGGTTCGTGGTTCTCTTACAATGGCAACAAACTTGGTCAGGGTCGCGATGCTGTTAAGCAGTTGATTGAAGACAATCCTGAACTTGCTGAAGAACTGGAGAAAAAGATTAAAGATCTGGTGATGGTTGCTAAAGACAGTGGCAAGCAGGTATTAGCTGAAGAGAGAGAATAAATTATTGTTGGTTGTTCGTTGGTGGTTATTGGTTGTTCGCATAAGAAGCGTATAATTAGTAACTAACAACGAACAACGATCAACCATCAACGAATTACAATCAACCGACAACCACTAATTCGAGCGTATAGCCGCCACAGGATCTAATCGGGCTGCCATAGCTGCCGGCACTATACCAGACACCAAACCAATTACGGTAGACACACCCAAACCAAGTACAATATTTTTAATGGTGAGTACTACTTCAAGGCTACCCATCGGTATAAAGGTGATCAGCCACACGAGAAATAAACCTGCGAGTCCGCCAATTAAACTCAAGAAAACTGCTTCAAATAAAAACTGAAAGAGTATAAAATAATTTTTGGCACCCAAGGATTTTTGCAAACCAATAATACTGGTGCGCTCTTTCACAGACACAAACATGATGTTGGCAATACCAAAACCCCCAACTAAAATAGAGAAGCCACCAATAACCCAACCGGCTAAGCCTACAACATCAAATAAGCTACCAATTACATTGGCAATGGCCTCAGGGCGATTAAGTGCAAAGTTGTCTTTCTCTGTTGGCTTTAGTCCCCTACGCCCACGCAAGTAGCCGCGCATTTCGTTTTCTAATTCAACCAAGCCAATATCTGCTTCTTTCCCTTTAATACCAATGCTGGATCCTGTTTCATTCCAGCGACCTGTACCTGTTTGATACAAACCTCTGAACGCTTTATAGGGAATTACACAAGCGTAATCATTGCTGGGCGTTCCTATAAAACTCTCTCCTTCTTTCTTCACCACACCAATAACAATGTATTTAAGGTTCTTAATTTTTACTTCTTGTCCAATCGGGTTTTCGTTGTCAGGAAAAAGCGCCTTGGCAACTTCATGCCCCATGACTACTACATTTCTTCCACCCTCCAGTTCGTCTAAAGTAAAGTAGCGTCCATTATCAATATTTACTTCAAATATTTTATCGTAGCCCTCACTTCCACCAATTAACATTATCTGTCCTATGCTGCTGCTTTTTCTTCTGATCACCATATTTCCCTTTCTGGCAAGGATGGCAATCGCATCTGCATTTTTTAAGTTAGCCTGAAGAAACTTATATTCACTATAGCTAGGATTTGGTCTGCGCCAGAAATCCCACCATTTGTATTCTCCGTTGTTATCTGCTGTGTATGGCCATTTGTCTACATACACTACGCCTGTTCCCAAAAAGTTAAAGCTGTCTTTAATGTTTTTTTCAAGCGAGTCAACTATGGTTAACACTGCTATGATGGCAAAAATACCAACAGTAACACCCAGCAAAGAGAGTATGGTTCTAAGTAAATTCGATTTAAGGGCGTTAACCGCGAATCGAAAACTTTCAAAAATCTGTCGGACTAAGAACATGAGGCTTATAAATTTTCAAATTCAAATTAAGCAATAACGTACTTGTTGTTAGTTGGTTGTTATTGGTTGTTCGTATTAATTTCAAATTACACTAAGGGACATCTAAGCAACGGTCAACCAGCAACGAATAACGATCAACTATTAAGTTGAACGTATAGCTGCTACCGGATCTAAGCGCGAAGCCATAGCAGCAGGTACTATTCCTGATACCAAACCTATAACAGAAGATACACCTAGTCCCAGTACTATGTTTTTAAGTGTTAGCACTACCTCCAAGCTTCCCATGGGAATAAAGGTGATTAACCATACCAGGAATAAGCCACCTAAACCACCAATTAAACTTAAAAATATTGCCTCAAAAAGAAACTGAAATAAGATGAAATAGTTTTTAGCGCCTAGCGATTTTTGTAAACCAATAATACTTGTTCTCTCCTTTACAGAAACGAACATAATGTTAGCAATACCAAAGCCACCCACTAAAATTGAAAAGCCACCAATTACCCAGCCTGCTAAGCCCACCACATCGAACAAACTACCGATAGCATTAGCAAGTGCCTCAGGTCTGTTCATCACAAAGGTATCTTTATCTCTTGGCTTTAAGCCACGCTTGGACCTTAGCAAACCCCTGGTTTCATTTTCTAATTCAACCAAGCCTATGTCGCTTTCAAAACCTTTAATACCAATTCTTGATCCTATTTCGTTATACCTGCCGGATCCGGTTTGATACAACCTTCTGAAATTATTGTAAGGTATTATCGTAGTGTAATCGTTACTAGTGAAACCCATAAAACTTTCACCCTCTTTTTTAGTAACTCCGATTACCACGTATTGAAGATTTTTGATTTTCACTGTTTGTCCAATAGGTTCTTCACCATTCGGAAAAAGTCCATTGGCCACTTCGTAACCAATAATGGCTACGTTTCTGCCTGCTGCCAGTTCTTCAGGGATAAAGTAACGTCCTCTTTCTATGTTTACTTCGAAAATACCATCATAACCTTCGCTACCACCCACTAACCTGATGTCTCCAATAGTACTGCTCTTGCGTTTAACCATTTGACCGCCACGTCCGGCAAAAATGGCAATAGAACTTTGATGCTTTAATTTCGATTGTAAGAAACGGTATTCGTTATAAGACACTTGTGGTCTTTTCAAATATTCCCACCAGGCGAAATCCGGATCGGTGTTAAAAGGCCATTTTTCAACGTAGATAACACTGCTTCCCAGGAAGTTCAGGCTATCCTTGATGTTTTTCTCCAGGGAGTCAACCATGGTGAGTACGGCAATAATGGCGAAAATACCAACGGTTACTCCTAGCAGAGACAAGATGGTACGTAAAAGATTAGATTTAAGCGCAGTAATGGCAAACCTGAAGCTTTCAAGAATTTGGCGTACTAAAAACATAAGCAGTATGTCGGAGGCAAGGCACTAAAATTACGGCTATGACTGCCTTCTGACCTTTTTTGTTACAAAAATTTGCCCTCACGAGTACCAATCGCTTAAAGTGACCTTATTTTTGCGCCCTTAAAACTATTGTAAACCGCTAAAATCCGCCCTGATATGGCGGAACCTTTCTAACAAGGGTTTGCAGGATAAAGCCTGCAAAAAAGCATTAAATGTTAGCCCGTAAGCTATGAAGCTATCCGAATTCAAATTCGAACTACCCCAAAGTCTGATTGCCATGGAACCTGCCGAAAACCGCGATGAGTCGCGTTTGATGGTAGTACATCGCGACAGCGGTAAGATCGAACACAAGATTTTTAAAGACATCGTTAATTATTTCGATGATGGCGATATCATGGTAGCCAACGACACCATGGTTTTTCCTGCCCGCCTTTATGGACGTAAAGAAAAAACAGGTGCCAAAATTGAAGTTTTTCTATTGCGCGAACTCAATGCCGACATGCACCTCTGGGATGTGTTGGTAGACCCTGCCCGTAAAATACGCGTAGGCAATAAGTTATATTTCGGTAATGGCGACTTAGTGGCTGAAGTTATCGATAACACCACATCACGCGGAAGAACTATTCGCTTTTTATTTGATGGTACTTCTGCTGATTTTGATAAGGTTATTGAAACCTTAGGTGAAACACCTCTTCCTAAGTACATCAAGCGCAAAATCAAACCTGAAGACAAAGAACGCTTTCAGACCATTTTTGCTAAGCACAAAGGTGCTGTATCTGCCCCTACTGCCGGTATGCACTTCACCCGCCAGCTGGTGAAGCGTTTGCAATTGAAAGGTGTTGATATGTCGTACATTACCCTGCATATTGGTTTGGGTACTTTCCGCCAGGTAGACGTAGAAGACCTTACCAAACACAAGATGGATTCGGAGAATTTTATTGTTGGTGAAGAAACAGTGAATGCTGTTAACAAGGCGCTTGACAATAAAAATCGTGTTTGCGCTATTGGTACTACTACCATGCGTGCACTGGAATCATCTGTTTCCGCTACAAACCGCCTGAAACCACGCGATGGATGGACAGATCGTTTTATCTTCCCGCCTTACGATTTCAAAATCTGTAATGCTATGGTGACAAACTTTCACCAGCCTGAGTCAACACTACTGATGATGACTGCAGCCTTCGGTGGTTTTGATTTAACCATGGAAGCATATAACGCAGCCAAAAAGGAGAAATACAAATTCCTTACTTATGGCGATGCGATGCTGATTATTTAAACTTCAGAATTCAGAATGTAGAATTCAGGATATAGAATACAGTGAAGTAAAGAAGTAGAGAAGCCGTTTCATTGAAATGGCTTCTTTCATTTTAAACATTTACACAACTTTTTCTTCTCTGATCAGATAAATGAAGAATGATACAGCTACCGGATAGACAAGAAGGTAGACCATTGAAAAGGGAATGATTCTGAAAATGATAGCTAAGGGTACAATGAGTAATATGCCTCCGGCCAACCAGATTACCCGCTTTTTAGTTGTGGGCATATCCCGCTTTTGTAAGTTAATCATATTATAAACCAGCAGTGTAATAACTACCACGTTAAAAAGAAGCACTAAAAAGCGAAGGATAATCATAGCAATTGATATTTTAGTAAAAATATGAATTTAAAAGAATACGCACTTATTGTGGCCGGTGGTAAAGGCACGCGCATGAAAACCAAATTGCCTAAGCAGTTTTTAGAACTAAATGGTTTACCGGTGCTCATGCATACCATCAATGCCTTCTACCGATACAATCAAAATACTGAAGTTATTCTCGTACTCCCTGAAGATGACTTTCAGCTTTGGGAAGAACTATGTCTTAAACATAATTTTAAGAAAAATATTAAAGTTCAGAAAGGTGGCGATTCGCGTTTTCAATCTGTAAAAAATGGTTTAAGCCTGATTGAAGATGAAGGCCTGGTGGCAATTCATGATGGTGTAAGACCTTTGGTTAGCGAAGACATCATTGGTGCATCTTACCGACTGGCAGCAGTGCATGATTCTGCAGTAGCTGCCGTACGCTTGAAAGAATCTATCCGCATGACCGATCAGGACAACACCAAAGCCATGGATCGTTCGCGCTTCCGTTTAATTCAGACACCACAGACCTTCAAAACCAAGTTAATCAAACAAGCCTACGAGGGTAAGGAAGACAGCAGCCTGACAGACGATGCCAGTGTAGCAGAACGCGCTGGTCATATTATTTCTTTATTCGAAGGCAGTTATGAGAACATTAAAATTACTACCCCTGAAGACCTGATAGTGGCGAAGGCGTTGATGGATGCTAGAGGCTAGAAGATCGAAGCTAGAGGCTGGAAGTTCGATGATTGAAGTTAGAGGTAGTCGTAAGGCGTTAGACAAACTAAAGGCTCGAAGCTAAAAAAAAGCCCCCATAGGAGGCTATATTCAAAATATGATTTAAAAAAATCGACTAATCAACACATTAACGTATCACCGAATCAATATTCGTCTTCATTAAAGAAGAAATCCTCTTTGGTCGGGTAATCCGGCCAGATCTCCTCAATGCTTTCAAAAGGTTGACCATCGTCTTCCAACTCTTGCAAGTTCTCAACAACCTCCAGGGGAGCTCCTGTACGGATGGCGTAATCAATCAACTCTTCTTTAGTAGCCGGCCAAGGCGCATCTTCCAAATAGGAGGCAAGTTCGAGAGTCCAGTACATAGTATAAGCCTTTAATTTTCCGCAAAAATAGAATTAATCTGATAGAAACAAACTACTTGCCAGCCCGGCCAAGGCATAACTATTGGCCGCTCTACAAAAAGTTGATTTCAATGCTTTAAAACCGCTTTTTGTAACCTAAAGTTTCAGATTAATCAGACTTAATTATTCTATAGCGGCCTCCAAACTGCCAACTGTCACCTACTTTTTCCCATATTTGCCTTCTTATTTGAAAACAGAGCATGGCTGACGAAAAAATAATCTTCTCGATGACCGGGGTGAATAAAATTTACCCTCCACAAAAACAGGTCTTAAAAAATATCTACCTCTCCTTCTTTTACGGTGCCAAAATTGGCGTACTCGGTTTAAACGGGTCTGGTAAATCCTCACTATTGCGCATTATTGCCGGTATCGACAAAGAATTTCAGGGCGAGGTTGTCTCTGACTTAAGCTTTAGTGTTGGTTTGCTGGAGCAGGAACCTCAACTCGATAAAAGCAAAACAGTGAAGCAAATCGTTGAGGAGGGTGTTCAGCCTATCATGGATCTGCTGAAAGAATTCGAAACGATCAACGAAAAATTTGCTGATCCAGACATTATGGAAAACCCTGATGCCATGGATAAACTGATTACCCGCCAGGGTGAAGTACAGGAGAAACTGGATGCCATTGGTGCCTGGGAACTGGATAATAAACTTGAGCGTGCCATGGACGCACTGCGTTGTCCACCGCCTGACGCTTCTGTAGAGCACTTATCGGGTGGTGAGAAAAGACGTGTGGCTTTGTGCCGACTCTTATTGCAACAACCAGATGTACTTTTACTGGATGAACCTACCAACCACCTGGATGCTGAATCAGTTTACTGGTTAGAGCAACATTTAAAACAATACAAGGGCACTGTCATTGCAGTTACCCACGACCGTTACTTCCTGGATAATGTAGCAGGATGGATTCTTGAATTGGATCGTGGCGAAGGTATTCCATGGAAAGGAAATTATTCTTCCTGGTTAGATCAGAAGCAGAAGCGATTGGCACAAGAAGAAAAATCTGAAAGCAAGCGTCAGAAAGCCCTGGAGAGAGAATTGGAGTGGGTGCGCATGAATCCGAAAGGACGTCAGGCAAAGGGTAAAGCGCGTTTGAATAACTATGAGAAGTTACTCGGACAAGAAGGCCGCGAAAAAGAAGAAAAGCTGGAGCTATACATTCCACCAGGACCTCGTTTGGGTAATGTGGTTATTGAAGCACAAGGTGTTGCCAAAGCATATGGCGATAAATTGTTGTATGAAAATCTGAACTTCACTCTACCCCCTGCAGGCATTGTGGGGATCATCGGTCCAAACGGTGCAGGTAAAACAACTTTATTTAAGATGATCACCGGTAAAGAAAAACCGGATGCCGGAACCTTTAAAGTGGGAGAAACTGTACAGATCGCTTATGTAGACCAGGAGCACGATGATTTAAAGCCTGAAGAAACAGTATTCCAGGCCATTACTGGTGGCAACGACCTGATTATGATTGGTGGCAAGGAAATGAATGCGCGCGCTTACGTAGGTAAATTCAATTTCGGAGGTAACGATCAACAGAAAAAAATTAAAGAACTTTCAGGTGGTATGCGTAACCGCGTACACTTAGCTATTGCCTTGAAACAAGGTGGCAACTTATTACTCCTCGATGAACCTACCAACGATTTGGATGTAAACACACTCCGTGCTTTGGAGGAAGGTTTGGAAAACTTCGGGGGTTGTGCGGTTATCATTTCTCACGACCGTTGGTTCCTTGATCGCGTGTGTACGCACATTCTTGCTTTCGAAGGCGACTCACAAGTATTCTGGTATGAAGGTACCTTCAGCGAATACGAAGAGAACAGACGCAAGCGTTTAGGTGACGAACAACCGCATAGGATTAAGTATAAGAAACTTGTTAAATAAAGTTGATCGGTGATCGTTGTTGGTTGATCGTACTACCAACAACGATCAACCAGCAACGAACAACTGCTTAATGAAAGCCCTCTACACCATTATCCTCCTCACACTCTCTAATGCCTTTATGACCCTCGCCTGGTATGGTCATCTAAAGTTTAAAGACATGAAGTGGAGCGAAAGCCTTGGGCTGATCAGTATCATACTTATCAGTTGGGGTATTGCATTGTTTGAATATATACTTCAAGTACCTGCAAACCGATTGGGTTTTAAGGAAAACGGTGGCCCCTTTTCTTTGGTTCAGTTAAAAGTTATACAGGAAGTAATCACACTCAGCGTTTTCGTTATTTTCTCTCTCGTTTTTTTCAAAACAGAAACATTCCGTTTCAATCATTTCATCGCCTTTGTGCTGCTTATTCTGGCCGTTTACTTCATGTTTAAGAAGTGAGCCCTTAAAGCTTTTTGTCTCCGATAAAAATTCATTATCTTATAGTATTAAATCCGGAGCCATGAGAAAATTCGTCTGCCTTTTTATGTTATTAGCTGCCTGTTCCACATCAGGCAAAAAAGAAAAGCGAGAACCAATCACTGCGCAAAAAATAATGGGCGCTTACACAGGCGTAACACCCTGTGCCGATTGCGAGGGCATTTATACAAAAATTGAATTCATCGACTCCATTACTTTTATTAAATCATCAAAATACCTGGGCAAGAGTAGTCGCGCTTTTTTTGATATGGGCCAATGGAGTATTCAGAACGATTCTATACTCATTACCACTGCACATGGGAAACAACAACATTACCTGCATGAAAACAACGGATTAATTATGCTTAGTCAGGATGGCAAGCGCATAAAGGGTGCGTTAGCCAATTATTATCGACTTGAAAAAGGCGAACCCGAAGGAAAGAAAGACAGAAGCAATGAAGTAAAAGCCGGTATCGATTTTATTGCGCGCGGCAATGAACCTTACTGGAATTTAGAAATTGATTTTAATGGAACACTTCGCTTTACCACGTTAGAAAGTGATAGCATTGTTAGCAAAACGCCTTCACCTGTGCTGGACGGTAACACCTCACAACTACAGGTTAGCGAAGGAGAAAATCAATTGTCCGTTAAATTTTCTCCGGTAGGCTGTATCAATAACATGACAGGTGCTTACAGTGACTATGCCGTTGAAATCAATTTTAATAATGGGAAGCTTGAATCAGGATGTGGTGAATTTATAAATCCAGCCTATCAACTTTCTGGTACATGGCAATTGGTTAGTCTTAATGGAGAGGTCGCTAAAGTGGAAGACTATGCCAGAGAACTGCCAGAACTTACCTTCGAAGCCTTTGGACAAAAAGTTGGCGGATATAGTGGTTGCAACAGACTTACCGGAACTTACAGCGCTGATGAAAACGGCATACTTACTTTTTCACCTCTTGCCACAACACGTATGCTGTGCATGGGTAAAAATAAAGAAGCTGCTTTTTTAAGTGCACTCAGAGGCGTGAGCGCATATAAGTTCGAATCAGATCATTTACTTCTATTAAAGGGAGCTGAAGTAGTCGCAGAGTTTGCCAGTAAATAAAGCTAGGCCAGGCCTTGGGTTGTTAACTAAACAACATTGAATTTTATTTATATCTGTTTAGAGTCCTGGATCACTTTATAAGTACAAACAAAGGGGGACAATCGGCAAAAAATTAGATTGCTTCGGTCGTACCTCCCTCGCAATGACGCGAATTTTTATTTCAGGACTCTTAGCTGATACTCATATTGAAGTTTATTACCAAAGACTAACAATAAAGTAGTAAGTCATTATACCGCAAACAACAAGTTTTAATAGCGTGCCTGTTAAAAAGCCTAAGAAAGAACCGATGGCTGCACGAAGTGCTTTGTCTGTGTTTTGTACTGCTATCCATTCACCTATAAAGGCGCCCACAAACGGTCCGATAATAATACCTAAAGGCCCCAACCAGAAGCCTGCCAATAAACCAAGCGTACAACCCCAAACACCAGAGTTACTACCACCAAATTTCTTTGTTCCGTAAATGGGTATAACATAATCCAGTATGGTAACAACCACTACAACGGCAGCCCAAATGATCAGAAACTTTGTAGAAAAGGGTGAAACCTCCCTTAATTGTAAAACTAAGAGTGCAGCATAGGTAAGTGGCGGCCCGGGCAACAAGGGTAAAAGACAGCCCACCAAGCCTGCCAGCAGCAGTATAATTCCAATTACCAGCCAGAAAAGGTCCATTTTACTTCAGGTTTGATAAGCTTTAAGTAAATTAAAAAATATTTTCAAAGATATGTCCAGATTCCCCTTTACTGATCGTCATAGTGTCATAAAACAATAAACACTTAACGTAAAAATTTATGAAAGATTTCATGCTTATTTTTCGCAATTCTCCTCAAAGCCAGGAGCAGTTTGTTAATCAGTCACCAGAGCAAATGGAGGCCGAAATGGCACTCTGGAATACGTGGATGAATACAATAGCTGCACAAAATAAATTAATGGGCGGTGAGCCACTGTATCCGCAAGGCAAAGTAATTCATGGCACAAAGAAGAAAGTTACTGATGGACCATTTGTAGAAGGTAAAGATGTCGTGGGCGGCTACGTAATCATCAAAGCAAAAAGTTATGATGAAGCGGTCGCTTTGTCAAAAGGTTGCCCGCAGTTGAACGCAGACGATGGTACTGTTGAAATTCGTGAAATCATGAAGATGGATCAGTAAAAATATTATGAGAACAATAATAGCATTGATGGTGTGGGCTGTAATAGCCTGCACCACTTCTACACAAAGTCAGGAAGAAAAAAATACTGAACATGTGCGTAGTATGTTTGACGCTTTTAATCGACACGACTGGAAAGCCATGAGTGAGCACTATGCTGATAGTGCCTTGTTTTTAGATCCGGCAACGGGTATGGAATATATTCGCCAAACACGCGCTGAAACTGCTGATAAGTATTCGGCTATGGAAGCAATATTTCCTGATGTCAAAGATCAAGTAATCACTATTTTCGCTAAAGGTGATAAGGTTGCTGTTGAATTTATTTCCACAGGCTCATCTGGTGATAGCATTACATTCAAACTCCCCATTAGCTGCATACTGACACTTAAAGATAATTTAATTGTTCGTGATGCAACGTATTATAATAATTGTGAATAATATTCAGTAGGGAAATGTAGGATCAAGTCTTGGAAAAAATTGTTCATAGTAATCTTAACCATTTATTCAGGCGTGAATACGGTAAGCTAATTGCCTCACTGACCAAAACATTTGGTACTCATAACTTAACACTGGTAGAAGATGTAGTACAAGACACCTTATTAAAAGCATTGGAGACATGGAAGCTCAAAGGTATGCCTGAGAATCCATCTGCCTGGTTATTTACTGTTGCTCGTAATAAAGCCCTTGATCTGATCCGAAGAAAAAAATATCAGGAGGCATTTGCATCGCACCTTACGCCCCTACTTACATCCGAATACACAGCAGTAGCAACCCTTCAGGAGGTTGTTAAAGAAAATAATATTGAGGACGAACAACTTCGCATGATGTTTGTCTGTTGTCACCCATCACTTGCCGAAGAAACACAGGTCGCCCTAATTCTTAAAACTTTGTGTGGTTTTAGTATTGCTGAAATCGCCTCCGCTTTTTTAACCAGTGAAGAAACTATTAATAAGAGGCTTTTCAGGGGGCGCGAAAAATTCAAAGAGGCGAAAATTGCCTTTGATTTACCCGATAAAAATGAACTCCCAGAACGTTTAGAGAATGTACTCACTGCGATCTACCTTCTTTTTAACGAAGGGTATCATGCAACACATGTTACGGGCATCATCAGAGACGATTTGGTAGAAGAGGCGTTAAGGCTTGGCAATTTATTACGATCTAATGCAAACACCGATACGACATCTACCAAAGCCCTTCTGGCACTTATGTGTTTTCATGCCGCTCGTTTGTATCAGCGTATTGACGAGAATGGAGCCCTCCTTGCCTTAAAAGATCAGGATCGGACTAAATGGAATAAAGATTTGATTCTTCAAGGTCATTATTTTCTGAAATCAGCCTCAACAGGAGAATCCATTTCGGCTTATCACATTGAAGCAGCCATTGCTTATGAATATACTATCGCATCAAGTTATAACCAAACTGATTGGAAGCGGATTGATAAATTATATCAATCGCTTTTAGCGTTAAAACCACTTGCTCAGCTTGAGTTTCAGCATGCCATTGTAAAGGCCGAATGTTATGGATATGAGCAAAGTTTAGATGATTTACGTAGACTTGAAACAAGTGGTGTATTTAACAAAAATCATTTCTTCTACACTACCAAAGGTGAGTGGCTTTCAAAGCTCCAGCAGAAAAAAGAAGCAGAAGAGAATTTCTTAAAGGCCCTTGCGCTGGCGACTACAAAAGCGGAGAAGGATTTTATTTCTAAAAAGCTAGCATCACTAAGACACCAGTAAACCGATACCAAACAAGAGCACAAATAATAAAGTACTAATGGCCATTTTCTTTAAATAAGGATCAAGCTGATCAGAAGGTTTATTCAATACAGCTATATTGATTGAATATAAGAATGGTGAAGTAAGCAGAAAAAGTAATTGCCACGCTGCTACATAGTTAAGCACGACAAAAACAACCGCACTCAGCAAGCCAACCATACTAATGGCCACATGATAAATTGCGGCATTCTGTTTACCAATCCGTACCGGTATAGAATATTTACCAGCCTTTTGATCTGATTCAATATCTCTGATGTTATTAATATTCAACACTCCGATTGAAAACAAACCACAGCTCAAAGCGGGCAACAACACCATCCAGTTAATGGTCTGTGTAAATAAGTAATAAGAACCACCAACACCCACAAGGCCAAAAAATAATAATACAGAGATATCACCCAGGCCTACATAACCATAAGGACGTTTACCAACCGTGTACGCAATAGCTGCCACAATGCTGAGTAAACCCAAACCAAAGAAGAATAGCAGTGCGGACCAATTTAAACCGAAGGATACCAGTAACAAGGCAATTCCACTTATTAAAGAAAGCAGCACAAACAACATCATTGCTTTGCGCATTTGTGTTTTACTGATTGCTCCACTTTGTACAGCGCGTTTGGGTCCTTTGCGTTCTTCACTATCAATGCCGCTTACAGCATCACCGTAGTCGTTGGCAAGGTTCGATAAAATTTGCAAAAAGATGGTGGTAAGGACCGCCAAAAGAAAAATATCTAATCGAAAGAAGCCTTCTGCTGCCGCCAAAAAACTACCCATACCTATACAGGATATCGCTAAAGGAAGTGTTCTTAATCGGAAGGCGTATAACCAGGCTTTCATTTTCTTACCATTAATTCTATTGCAAGATATGTCTTTTACTATTTTCTTATGCTATCTCACGGATACTCAGTTTCTGCTTATTAAATAAAAAGGTATCGCCTTGCTTCAATTTTAGCAAGGTAAGGGCAATTGGTGCCTGTGCTGATATTGTCAAAAAAGATTGTTCTCCCACCTCCACTTTACCTGCGCTAATCGCAATGTAAAAGTGGACTGAGTCAGTCAATATTAAACTACCAAGTCCGATACGCGTGTTATTACTATGTGGTACAATACTTTCCACTACGCGTTTTAGTTTCAATCCTTCTTCCAGTTGTTCAGCCGCCTTATCACGTTCTATCTGCATCATGGCACGTGTAGTTTCATACTTATCGCCTGCACTACTCTTCTCCTCTGCATTAGCGGCTGCTTGTGCAGTTTCCATTGCGACACGGGCCGTTGCTATTCTTGCCTCTGCATAAGCAACACAATGTGCTTGTAGCTGTTGCTTGATTTGATGCAGTGAGTAATTCAAGAAAGGATTAATCTAACTTAGAAACAATGCTGACATCTAAAGGGCTTACCTTTGATGGATAGAAAATCACCTCACCGTTTTTCTTAACCAGGTATTTACAAAAATTCCAGGATGGCTCCTTACCTGTCATGCCAGTAAGCCATTGAAAAATGGGGTGCTTTGCCTTTCCTTTAACAGATACTTTTTGTGCCATGGGGAAACTTACACCATAATTTACCTGACAGAATTCCGCAATGTCGTTATTCGTGCCCGGTTCCTGCCAAAGGAAATTATTTGCAGGAAAGCCCAGGACTTTCACTTTATTTCCATACTGCTCGTGCAGGCGTTGCAGCTCTTCGTATTGGTATGTGAATCCGCATTTCGAAGCCGTGTTTACGATTAACAGGTTGTTATCTTTAAAGTCTGACAACTTTACCTCCTTACCTGAAAGTGTGGTAAATGAGTATTCAAAAATTGAATTGGTGGGTTTACCTATATTTTTTGCGCGTGAAAGCTTGTCTGATAAAAAAGATACGATACCCATACTATAGATCCTCTACGATTTCTAATGGATTAACGCCTGATGCATAAAACTTGACTGTACCGTCTGCTTTTACCAGGTATTTGCAGAAATTCCATGATGGTTGCTTTCCTGTTTTTTCTTCCAGGAATTTATATAGCGGATGTTGATCGTTACCTTTTACTGATATTTTCTCGAACATTTGAAATGTTACGCCATAGTTGGCCTTGCAGAAATCCGCTATCTGCAAATTTGTTCCTGGCTCTTGACCACCAAAATTATTTGCAGGGAAACCAAGTATCGTTATTTTATCCCCAAACTTTTCATGCAACTCCTGAAGGTCTTCGTATTGTGGTGTGTACCCACATTTAGAGGCAACATTGACTATTAGCAGGTTTTTGCCTTTGTAAGCAGCAAAATCAATTTCTTTACCATCAATAGAAGGCAATTTAAAATCATAAACGCTGCCTGCTGAAAGGGAAAATGCCATCATAAATAAAAGTAAGGATTTCATACTCGTTTTTTGTTTAAAACAGTCTCCTTACCTCAATTGTTCATTCTACAGGCACTAAACTTTTTCTAAGTTCCTGGGCTAGTACCAAGGCCTCCTGATAACGCTCGATACCATCCTCCAAATGAGAAGTCGCCAATAATAGATTATTTTTAGTTTGTACTGCTGTTAGTACAGACTTGTTAACTACGCTTCGCAGGGTGTAATTAATAGATGGACTGAAATAATTATTCATAGCGAGCAAAGAATTGCTGTAGGCATCCTCAAAGCGTTCGATGGTTTTATAGAAGTGATAATATTCTGCCAGTTTTATACGCACTTCCGGATTGGTAATAACAGGTAACTTTGAAGTGCTGATCATAGAAAGATAAGTATGGTTATCTCCTTCAAAAGTATCGACAGATAAAATGGCAACTAATACTGATGCGAGTGAGTCGCCCACTACAGCTTCTTTTCCAAACTTTTCTACATAAGGAACCAATACTTCATAGTCTTCTTTAAGTCCTGCCAGGCTTGCTGTAAGTCGGGCAATATCTTTATCTACATCGGTTGCCAGGTTAGTAATGTAGAAATTTTCTTCCTGCAATTCATCTTTGGCGGTCATCCAGGAGTTGATAGCGAAAGCAATGGTAATACCTATTACTAAGACCACCAGGTCGAAACCTTTATTCGTCAACAGGCTTTTCCAAAAATTACGTGGTGGTTTGTTATGCCTGAAACGTTTGTTGCCGTTTCCACTTTGCTTTTGGCCAGTTGGTCTGGGCTCATTACCACTTTTCTTTTGATTCTGATTTTGGTTCTGGTCTCTCATAGATAACTTGAAGATACAAAGAATCTCTTACATTCTTTCAGGCACCTCAATGCCAAGAATTTTCATGCTACGTTTAATTAGCCCTGCTACAGTGTGCGAAAGGGCTATCCTGAACTGCAATTTAGCCTGATCAGTCTCAGTAAAGATTGGAATGGCCTGATAAAACTGGTTGTAGGTTTTGGCCAATTCATAAACATAATTAGCTATAACTGCCGGGGAGTAGTCTTTGGCAGCTTCTTTTAGTTTATTTTCAAAAGCAGAAACCAATTGTACCAATGCTTTTTCGCTTACTGCTAAGGTACTTACCTGCTTAAGGCTTTCTGCATTAGTTTTTATTGAAAGACTAACTGCTTTGCGCAAAATAGCTTTGATACGTGCATGGGTATATTGGATAAAAGGGCCGGTAAAGCCTTGCAGTTGGATAGATTCATTGGGATCGAAAAGCATTTTCTTCTTCGGATCAACCTTTAGCAAAAAGAACTTCAAAGCCCCCAGACCAATCATATTGAAGAGTGCTTCTGCCTCCTCGTTGGTCATGCCATCTGTTTTACCCAATTCAAGGGTTTGCTTTTTCGCTTCGGCTATCATTTCATCTATCAAGTCATCAGCATCTACTACTGTGCCTTCTCTCGATTTCATTTTACCAGTGGGTAAATCGACCATGCCATACGACAAATGATAACAACGCTTGGCCCAACCGTAGCCTAGTTTTTGCAAGATCAGGAACAATACTTTGAAATGATACTCTTGTTCATTACCTACTGTGTAAACCTGACCACTAATATTTGGGTAATCATGAAAACGAAGGATAGCAGTACCAATGTCTTGCGTCATGTACACAGAGGTGCCATCAGAACGCAACAGTACTTTCTGATCAAGACCATCGCCTGTAAGGTCAACCCATATTGATCCATCTTCTTTTTTAAAGAAGACACCATTTTCTAATCCGGTAAGCACTTGCTCTTTACCCAGTAAAAAAGTGTTTGACTCGTAGTATAATTTATCGAAGTCAACACCCATTTTTTTATAAGTTGCATCAAAACCTTCGTAAACCCAGCCGTTCATCATCTTCCACAGCTGCAGGGTTTCCTCATCGCGGTACTCCCATTTACGCAGCATATCAATAGCTACTTTCATAATGGGGGCTTGCTTCTCTGCCTCTTCTTTAGCTATGCCCTTGGCTTCTAATTCTTTTACCTGTTCAGTAAGTACTTTATTAAATTCTACATAGTATTTACCAACCAGGTGATCACCTTTGATGCCTGAGCTCTTAGGGGTTTCACCATTACCATAAAGTTTCCATGCGGCCATAGATTTACAAATATGTATACCACGGTCGTTGATGATTTGTACTTTATGAACTTTATATCCATTGGCCTTGTAAATCTCAGCCACACTCCAACCTAAAAAGTTGTTGCGCAAATGGCCTAAATGCAAGGGCTTATTTGTATTGGGTGATGAATACTCAATCATGATCTCCTGACCATTTTTAGGCAGCTGACCAAGATTAGGTTGACTAAATAGTGAAGTAAATACTTCTACCCACACCCTGTCTTTTAAACTAAGATTTAAAAAACCCTTTACTACATTGTAAGCAGCAACTAACTGACTATTGACTACTAAATATTCGCCAAGAGCCTTAGCCGTTTCTTCAGGATTTTTCTTAGAGATCTTTGTTAAGGGAAAACATACGAGTGTGTGCGAACCTTCAAACTCTGCATTAGTAGGTTGTAGCTGAAACTGATCTGTGTCTGCACCAAAAACAGCCTGAATAGCTTGTTGGATTTCGCTTCGAAGGATGGGATCTAAATTCATTTAAAAAATCGTTGTTGGTTGATGGTTGTTCGTTGTTGGAAATCTTCAAACGGATAACTAGCAACGAACAACCAACAACAATTACATGTCGAGGATATAAGCAAACACAAGCGGAGCTACAATGGTTGCATCGCTCTCTATGATGTACTTAGGTGTCTCTATGCTGAGTTTACCCCAGGTGATTTTTTCATTAGGCACAGCACCCGAATAAGAACCATAGCTTGTTGTACTATCGCTGATCTGGCAGAAGTAACTCCAGAAAGGAACGCCATCACGCTCCAGGTCCTGGTGTAACATAGGTACTACACAAATCGGGAAGTCACCAGCTATACCTCCACCAATCTGGAAGAAGCCAATACCTTCTGTGCCTGCGTTATTGGTGTACCAATCGGCCAGCCACACCATATACTCAATACCTGATTTCATGGTTGATGCTTTCAGTTCACCTGTCAGCACGTATGATGCAAAAATGTTACCCATGGTTGAGTCTTCCCAACCGGGCACAACCATTGGCATATTCTTTTCAGCTGCAGCAATCATCCATGAATTCTTAGGATCGATTTCGTAATACTGTTTTAGATCACCACTATTGATCATGCGGAACATGAATTCGTGTGGGAACAACCGTTCACCTTTATCTTCAGCATCTTTCCAAACTTTAAACAAATGCGCTTGTAATCTTCTGAACGCTTCTTCCTCAGGAATACAAGTATCCGTAACACGATTAAGGTGGTTGCCCAACAGTTCCCACTCCTGTTCTGGCGTAAGATCACGGTAATTAGGGATGCGCTTGTAGTGGCTATGGGCCACCAGGTTCATAATGTCTTCTTCCAGGTTAGCACCGGTGCAGGAAATGATATGCACTTTATCCTGGCGAATCATTTCGGCAAAACTGATACCCAACTCAGCGGTACTCATGGCACCCGCTAAAGTCACCATCATTTTTTTGCCTTCGGCAATGTGTTTTTTATATCCTTTGGCAGCATCAACCAAAGCGGCTGCATTAAAATGCAGGTAGTTTTTTTCAATGAATGCAGAAATTGGTCTGTTCTGGCTCATGGCGCGTGTTTTTCTTAATTAAGGTGCGAAAATACGCAATTGAGCGGGATTTAATACCCCTTGGCTAACAACTAATGCTACGAAATTATAGCCTTCAGATACCCTTGTGGGGTCATAACTGGTATCTGGGCATGTTTATAGTCTTTCAAATTTCGAGTAACAATTACCCGAATGCCGTTTTCTATAGCCGTATAATACTGGATAGCGTCTTCAAAATCGGTAAAATCAGAATGAAGTGAAAGATCAATTACTTTTTCATCCACTGACAGAACCTTAACCAACAGTCTAAATCTCCCCAGAATTTTTCTGACTTCGGATGCACTTTGATTTTTCCTGATTATGTAAAATAAGTTTGCAAAAATTGTCGCTGAGATATACAGTTCAACCTCACCCGTTTGGGTCTTATTAAACAATTTTATGGCATCTTTAAAAAAAGGTGCGCGCTCTTGTAATAGGTCAAGGCAAATGTCGGAGTCAATAAAAACCTTATCTCTCATTTGTATTTCTTGATAAGATGCTCGGTGTAATCATTGCGATGCTCTTTCCAGCCCTTCTTATCCTTTTTCACTACACCGATAAGGCTCTTGACTAATGGTGAAATTTCTTCTTCTTCATCAGAGGCTGTAATCTTATCAAGATAATTGGCTACCAGCTTAGACAAACTTGTTTTACGTTTTTTGGCAAAGCGCTTCCCACGTGCTATTGTTGAGCTTTTAAGTTTAAGGGTAAGTTTGGTTTCCATACGTGCTAAATTAATAAAATTATACGTATCAAAAAGCCCTTAATAAAAAAGCCCCTGCAAGCAGAGGCTTTTCATTTTTAAATAGTTAGGAAGATTAGTTACCCTTACCCATTTTATCCATTTCCTTTTCGAAAGTTTCTTTGAATTTCTCGTAATCGTAATCGATTCTCAGGCGCTCATCTTTAGATATTTTTTCATTGTAAGCGGATACCAGATCAGCAGCAGAAAGTTCTAAAGCAATATACGTTTTGTAAGTTCCTGATTCAGTTTTCATCAGCTTTTCGCAAATTGTGCGTACACCTGTAATTGTCTGGTCTACAATTTCACGATTCAAACTCTCAAAACGTTCCTCAACCTCTTCACGGTTATTCATCTCGCGTGAGTTCACATAGTTATCTGTTACAGTCTTTACAGTAGTTTGTATAGACTGAGCGAGTTCGTTACGAGCATTTGTCAAAGCCTTTTTCTTGGAAGTTTGTTGATCCTGACTTTCTCCAATAGAGTTAGCACGGAAAACTTTGTTTGTAGTAAAGTATTCAGAACCAGAGCATGGCACTATTACTTCTACTTCACCCTTAGGTTGAGCGGTTTCTTTTTTACCTTTACAGCCCACCGCAAAAACGGCTGCTGCCAGTACAAGAAGGGAGTAGGTTAACTTTTTCATATTCATCGTTTGTTTTGGTTATAATGGTCTTTGCAATTCTAATACCAATTTAGCTCACTATTTGCTGCCTTTTACAGACAGGGCTCATTTTCTTCAAAATTTACTGTAAAATGGTGCTTAATAGCTCATTAAATTTTTCTTTTTCAAGGGTTTCAAGGCCTCTGTTATACGCATCCTGGCTTGATCGCTCAAAGTCCAGGCCGTATCCTTTAATGCGATCAAGGGTGGTGGTATAGATTACTTTGTTTTCTTTTGCTGAGTAAACTTTGATTACGCTGGTCAGGTAAGTAATGTGGATACTTCCATTAACAGATCCCTTTTCAGAGTCAGAAAAAATCTCCAGTAACAAGTCGGCTTTTGAACGATCATCCATAAACTCAAAACCGGCATTACCTAACATGTTTTTAAGTTTGTTGGTAATCTGATAATTATTCTTGTTAAGCCCCAGGCTCTTCTCCTCGGTAATTAAATAGACCAGTGGGCGTTGTACGTCAAGCACAACCTGAGCAGAAGGAACTTTAAAGGTTTTAGCAATCAACGAATATACCTTAGAATTAGCGCTACCACTTAAGGCATCAATATTGATTTGCACACTAACGGTTTGCTCAAGATCACGAGAATCAATTTTATTTATCAGAATTTTAGCCTGGCCGGCAGCATCAGCTTTGTACTCAGGGAAAACTATACCTGCTCCTTTTTGAAAGGCTGCACTTAGGGGAACGTCTTTTGCGGGTGTCTTTAAATCTTTGTTGGTAACACTAGCTATCACTGATTGTGCATCCTGCGCAACCCTTCTGTTAATGGTAAGGGAAGCAGGGTTAACTTTCACTTCAAATTTATCTAAGAGTGTCTGGATTTTGGCATAAACCTCATTGACTAAGAGAATATCACGTCCGTCAATATTAGCTCGTATGGGTTCTGCTAAATATTTTTCAACCGTACGCAATGATTGGAAATAGAAACCCAGTGCCTGAAGGCGCTCATTATTACTTTCAGAGGCAATTCCCTTTTTATAGTAATCAGTGGCCAATAGGGTTGCGTTGCGTTTTTGCTCTTCCTTTATCTGGCGGTACCGCGCAATGGATAAGCGATAGTAAATCCAATAATTGCTTTCATCTTCCCAGGCATCTACTGTTTCAAATTCTTCAATTTCATCAGCTGCGGTAGTTTGAATAATTTGTTCATAGCGTTCTGAGAATTCCTTATTCACATCTAACTGACTTAGCACTGAGGTACTGGAAACCTGAACCTTAATTTCAGAAACCAAGTCATCTAAAGCACTTTTTTTTGCCGCTTGTATATAATTATTAGAACCATCCTTATTGCTGTGCCCGATTCCGGTATAGTATCCATCCTGATAAGGCTTTGTGCTTAGCCAGGTTGGTTTAGGGGGTGTCTGACTCGCCTTTTTGCTGGAACCACAGCCCAAGAAAAGAAAAACAATGAAGAGGGAGTATAAATATTTCACAAAAACTGATTTTTAAGGGGTTATACCATTTCTCATGCCAATTACGTTAATAAAGGTAAAACCGATGCATCAAAAACCTTAACTTTAACAAAAATTGTTGATTATGAGACGCTGGGGATTTATCCTTTTACTATTGGCAGCATGTGAAAACCAGGTAATTCAGGAAGAGGTTTTCACCGGAAATGAGGTAGTTTACAATTTGCAGGCAGGATCTTCTTATGCTATTTCGGGTTTACTGACATTAAAAGAAAGAACAGACGGCAGCACGCTGGTTAGCATTGTGCTCGAAGGTACTGAGGGCAATGTTCAGCATCCTGTTCACTTACACCTGGGCGATTTGGGGCAAGCTGATGCAGCAATAGCAGCGCTGCTAAGCCCTGTTGAAGCAAAAACTGGTAAGAGTGAAACCATACTCAAGCAATTAGCAGATGAATCTGCTCTTACGTATAGTGAACTAGTACAATTATCAGCTTCTATTAAAATCCACCTGGCAGCAACGGGACCAGGGCGTGATGTGATTTTGGCAGGGTCAAACATCGGTACAGCTGTGAATAGTAACTCGAACGCTCGTCTAGGTATGGCAGTTTGTCAATAAGTCTTTATCAGGCATTGATCTTAATTTTTCCGGATTTATAGAGCCCAATAGCTTCCTTCAGAAGTATACTGATTGTTTTAACAGGCAAGTCTTTCTCGGGATTCATCAATAGTATTTTCATGCGCGCTCGCTTCTCCATAAGCAAATCGGGGTGTTTCAATCTATTGCCTTCAACAAAACCAATATAGGGAAGGTTGTGTTGCCTGTGAATCCATAAGTAACAAAACATCTTTCCTCTATAGGTGAAAAATGGCATTCCATATTTCAGAACATTCTCAATGTTGGTATCCTGTGCAAGAATAATTTCACGCAAAGCCAGCAAGCAACTTTTAATAGGCTCGTCTTTATTTAAGTAATAATCACTGAGTTGATCTTTCATTACTTGATGGAAAGATAAATATCGACTGATGCCTTGGCTGGATCTTGTGCACCTAAACCATAGACTTCAAAGTCGGACTGATAGGCTCTGCTCAACGCTGAGTTCCAAATGTTTACCCAGGCTTTATAAACCGCTCCCTCCAGCAGATTACCTGTAGCAACAACTTTTGTATAGCTGGCAGTCGGAACAAATTTCCTTACCAACCCATCCGGGATTTCTGCAGGATCATTGGCCACTTTACAACCTAATATAGTTGTGTAGGGCTTAGTAAAATCACCTTCATAGTCAGTATACATACAATAAATCTGATGATCCAATTTATTCGGAATCTGCTCCACCCTATTTTCAGTCATGAATTTATTCCAAAGGGCTGGTATGTCCTTAGCAGCCTGACTATTCTCATTTGTCGTTCTTACTGCCAGGCCTACTATAGTAAAACCTTCTATCGTTTCTTTTTTCATATAATTGTTTACAGCAAAGAAAGGATAAGGTTTGTCAACCCTATGTCAGCAGCTACACAGGCTATTGTAATATGCCAAGATAGTCGATCCAAGGCCCGACTGCAGTTTTATATTGTTTAGCCATTACCCTGCTGATTTG
>VFQM010000275.1_pt1 | contig 60871 bp, 53 predicted proteins | sample 3512391 | NCBI WGS metagenome assembly VFQM01 (sample SAMN10412369, study PRJNA504923) | tailings metagenome | isolation source: Replicate 1 from Balatoc abandoned mine | place: Philippines | reverse complement strand
CCGGGCAGGCTATGCTCTAGGCACGCAGGGTGACGGGGAGTGCGGTGGTGTCTAGTGATTATGCAATCTATCGGCAACTGGTGTCGCAGCTGTTGGCCGGCGAAGAGCAGTTACCCAGCCTGCCGAGTATTACCCTGGCGATTCGTCGCGCGCTGAGCCAGGGGCAAGCCAGCCTGGCCGAGCTGGCGCGGCTGATCAGTCGTGATCCGGCGTTGACGGCGCTGCTGATCAAGTACGCCAGCAATCCGCTGCAGCGCTTGCGCCGGCCGGCTCGCAACCTGGTCGAGGCGCTGAACACCCTGGGTTTGCCGCAGGTCGACAGCATTACCATGCTGCACAGCGTGCGCAGCCTGTTCACCCTGCACAGTGCCGGGCACAAGAAGGTGTTCCTGCAGGTGTGGGAGCGCCTGCTCTTGCAGACCAGCCTGTGCTGTTTTCTGGCCCGGCGTCTGGTGGCGTTGCCGGTGGAACAGGCCATGCTGGCCAGCCTGCTCAGCGAGATTGGCAGCCTGGCGGTGCTTTCGGCCTTTCGCCAGAGCATGGGCGAAGCGGAGCAGGGTATCTACCAGCGGCTGTGCGATGAGTATCGCGGTGGCCTGGGGGTGATCATGCTGCGCAAGTGGGGGGTGGCGGATGAGTACGTCGAGGTCATTCGTCATGCCGGCGACTGGCAGCATGGCGACGCGCTGCCGCTGGGCCTGCTGGATGTGCTCAACCTGGCGCGTTGGCATACGCTGCGCGCGCAGGGCGAAGCGGCGTTGCCCGCGCTGCAAAGCCTGGCCGCCTATGCCAAACTGCCGGCAGCACTGGATTTCATGGATGAGCGCGGCCAGCTGAACCTGGTCTCCGCGCATGCCGAGGAGATCCAGGCGATTCTCGATAGCCTGCGTTAGCGGCTTAGAGCTGGCGTACGCGCAGGCTGCGGCCCTTGATGCGCCCGTTGCTCAGCTGCTCCAGCGCCTGGCGGGCCAGCGCGCGTTCCACGGCGACCAGTGCCTGGTGGTCGAACAGGCTGATCTTGCCGATCTTGTCGGCGGCGATTGCGCCGTTGCCGGTCAGCGCGCCGAGGATGTCGCCGGGACGCAGCTTGTCCTTGCGTCCGGCGGCGATACACAGGGTGTGCATGGGCGGCAGCAGCGGCTCCAGGCTGGTTTTCAGGCCGGCCAGCGGGAACCAGGCGGCGGCCTGGACTTGCAGTGCCTCGATGGCCTGCACGCGACGCGCTTCGGCGGGGGCTACCAGACTCACCGCCAGCCCCGTTTCGCCGGCCCGTCCGGTGCGGCCAATGCGGTGCACGTGGACTTCCGGGTCGCGGGCCAGTTCGACATTCAACACCAGTTGCAGGCCTTCGATGTCCAGGCCGCGTGCCGCCACATCGGTGGCTACCAGGACGCTCAGGCTGCGGTTGGCAAACAGTGCCAGTACCTGGTCGCGTTCGCGCTGTTCAAGGTCGCCATGCAGGGCGGCGGCAGAGATTTTCGCGCCTTCCAGGTGGGCCACCAGCTCGTCGCATTGCAGACGAGTGGCGCAGAAGGCCACCGCGGGTTGCCGGCGGAAATGCCGCAGCAGGTGCAGTACGGCGTCGTAGCGCTGTTCCGCCTGGATCTCGTAGAAACGTTGCTCGATCTGCGTATTGTCGTGCTGAGCCTGTACTTCGACACGCGCCGGGTCGCGCAGGAAGCGGGCCGCCAGTTGCTCGATGGCTGGCGGGTAGGTGGCCGAGAACAGCAGGGTCTGGCGGCGCGTCGGGGTTTGCGCGATGACCTCGGCAATGCTGTCGATGAAACCCATGTCGAGCATGCGGTCGGCTTCGTCAAGCACCAGGGTATTCAGCCCGGAGAGGCTCAGCGTGCCCTTGCGCAGGTGTTCCTGGATACGCCCTGGCGTGCCGACGATGATGTGTGCGCCATGCTCCAGTGAACCGATCTGTGGGCCGAAGGGGACGCCACCACACAGGGTCAGCACCTTTATATTCTCGGCGGCGCGCGCCAGGCGGCGGATTTCCTTGGCCACCTGATCGGCCAGTTCGCGAGTCGGGCAGAGTACCAGAGCCTGGCAGCCAAAGTAGCGCGGGTTGATCGGCTGCAGCAGGCCGAGGGCGAAGGCGGCGGTTTTCCCGCTGCCGGTCTTGGCCTGGGCGATCAGGTCGCGCCCCTTGAGGATCAGCGGCAGGCTGGCCGCCTGGATCTCGGTCATCTGCTGGTAGCCCAGGCTGGACAGGTTGGCCAGCATGGCCGGGCTCAGGGACAGGGAAGAAAAGGCGAGGGTCACGATGCAGCCTGCAGAATAAGGAGGCGCTAGTGTAACAGCTGGCGACCAGCCTGCTTGAGCCGGCGATCACCGGCACTGGGCGACCATTTGCCAGCGGCGGCCAGCGCAGGGCGCTGGTATCATGCATTGGATAAGGGGTGGGAGTATGTCTGTACTCCTGTACCGGGCGGCTGTTCTGCCGGTCTGGTGACAAGGCGATATCCTGGCAGGTGGCTTGATGCTGAAGCGAATTGCGGTAGCCGATGTGCGTGTCGGCATGTACATCCAGGAGTTCTGCGGGTCATGGATGGACCATCCGTTCTGGAGGAGCAAGTTCATGCTGTCCAGCCAGGCGGACCTGCGGCGGATTCGCGAGAGCAGTATTGGCGAGCTGTGGATCGATACCAGCAAGGGCCTGGATGTCGCCGCGGGTGTGCAGGCGCAGACGGCTGAGGAGGCCGCTGCCGAGGTCGAGCAGCGGCTGCTGGCTGCTGCGCAGGATACTCCGCCACCACGCGCCAGCATGGCCGAGGAAGCCCAGCGTGCGCTGAAGCTCTGCCAGCGCTCCAAGCAGGCGGTGATGGCCATGTTCAGCGATGCGCGCATGGGCCGGGCGATTGGCGTCGAACAGGCCGGCGAGCTGGTTGAGGAGATCACCGAATCGATCATCCGTCACCCCAATGCGCTGATCAGCCTGGCGCGCCTGAAAAATGCCGATGAATACACCTACATGCACTCGGTGGCGGTCTGTGCGCTGATGATTGCCCTGGCCCGCCAGTTGGGGCTGGAGGAGCGCCAGGTGCGTGAAGCCGGGCTGGCCGGGCTGCTCCACGACATCGGCAAGATGGCGGTAGACGATCAGATTCTCAACAAGCCTGGCAAGCTCACCGATGCCGAGTTCGTTGCGGTCAAGGCGCATCCCGGGGCAGGCAGTCGCATTCTCCTGGAGAGCAAACAGGTCAGCGCGCTGGTGGTGGATGTCTGCCTGCACCACCATGAAAAAGTCGACGGTACGGGCTACCCGCATCGCCTGAATGGCGAGCAGATCAGCCTGTTCGCCAAGATGGGCGCCGTGTGCGATGTCTACGATGCGATTACCTCGGATCGCCCCTACAAGAAAGGCTGGGACCCGGCGGAGTCGATCCGCAAGATGGCCGAATGGAGCAAGGGGCATTTCGACGAGGCGGTCTTCCAGGCCTTCGTCAAGTCGGTGGGCATCTACCCGGTGGGCGCGCTGGTACGTTTGCAGAGCGGGCGCCTGGCGGTGGTGGTGGAGCAGCACGAGAAGTCGCTGCTGACGCCCAAGGTCAAGGTGTTCTTTTCCGCCAAGTCACGCCTGCCGTTGCCGCAGGAAATCGTCGACCTGGCCAAATGGGCCGGCCAGGACAAGATCATCGGACGCGAAGACCCACAGGAGTGGGGGTTCCGCAACCTCGACGAGTTGTGGAGCGGTTTGCCCGAGCCGCGTGCCTGAGCAGACGGCTGCGCGCTGCGGCACGTCTGGCAAAATGCGCGGGATGATTTGGCCGCCGCGCGGCACTGCGGCACCGTGCGGCGATGTTTTCCACGCACCGCGCCCAGCCATGCAGCACATTCTGATTGTCGAAGACGAAGCCGCGATTGCCGATACCCTGCTGTTTGCCTTGCAGGGTGAGGGCTTTCGCACCAGTTGGGTAAGCCTGGCGGGCGACGCACTGGCACTGCATGCGTGTGAGCCGGCCGACTTGTGGATTCTCGATGTCGGCTTGCCCGACATGAGCGGTTTCGAGGCGTGCAAGCAGTTGCGGCGCAGTAGCGAGGTGCCGGTGCTGTTCCTCACCGCGCGCAATAGCGAGATCGACCGCGTGGTCGGCCTGGAGATTGGTGCCGACGACTATGTCAGCAAGCCGTTCAGTCCGCGCGAGGTGGCGGCGCGGGTCAAGGCCATCCTCAAACGGGTACGCCCGGCTGTCGCGCAGCCAGCGGCCGCCGCACCCGAGGTCTTCCACTACGATGTATTGCGTCAGCAGATCAGCTATCACGGCCAAGTGCTGGCCCTGACTCGCCATGAATTGCGCCTGCTGCACTGCCTGTTGCAACAACCGGAGCGGGTGTTCAGCCGCGAGCAGCTGCTGCAGGCCAGTGGCGTGAGTGCCGAAGCCGGCTATGAGCGAACCATCGACAGTCATATTCGCGCCTTGCGCAGCAAGCTGCGTCAGGTACGCGACAGCAGTGAGGCGATCCATACCCATCGTGGCCTGGGCTACAGCCTGAGGCTGCAATGAGCGGGCTGCGCCTGCCCGGCATGCCGCTGGGGGTACGCATCTTTCTGGTGTACTTCTGCTTCGTCGGGCTGGCCGGCTGGTTCGTGCTGTCCACGGTGATGGAGGAAATTCGCCCCGGAGTCCGGCAAAGCACCGAGGAAACCCTGGTCGACACCGCCAACCTGCTGGCCGAACTGCTGCGCGACGACCTGCGTGACGGCCGCCTGCACGAGCGCGACTGGCAGGCCTTGTTCCAGGCCTATGGGCAGCGCCAGCCGCAGGCGCAGATCTGGGACATCGCCAAGAACAGTGTCAGCCACCGTATCTATGTCACCGATGCACAGGGCCGCGTGCTGCTCGATTCCAGCGGTGTGGCGGTGGGCCAGGACTATTCACGCTGGAATGATGTCTACCTGACCCTGCGTGGCCAGTATGGTGCACGCTCCAGTCGCGAGGTTGCCGATGACCCGCAATCCTCGGTGATGTACGTGGCAGCGCCGATCCGCGACGCCGGGCGGATCATTGGCGTGGTCTCGGTGAGCAAGCCCAGCCGTACCCTGCAACCCTACATCGAGCGCTCGCAACGGCGCCTGGCCTGGTTTGCCGCAGGTTTCAGCCTGCTCGGCCTGCTCGTCGGTGCGGCGCTGTCCTGGTGGCTGAGTGCGGCGTTGCGCCGCCTGACCGGCTATGCCGTGGCGGTGGCCGCCGGCCAGCGTGCCAGCCTGCCGCAGGGGCGGGGTGGCGAACTGGGCCAGCTGGCCCGTGCCCTGGAGCAGATGCGCGCCGAGCTGGACGGCAAGGCCTACGTCGAGCACTACGTACATACCCTGACCCATGAACTGAAAAGCCCGCTGGCGGCCATTCGAGGTGCCGCCGAACTGCTCGAGGGCGAGATGCCGGCGGCGCAGCGCCAGCGTTTCCTGGGCAATATCCAGCAGGAAAGCGCCCGTCTGCAGCAGTTGATCGAACGCCTGTTGGGGCTGGCCCTGGTGGAGCAGCAACAGAGCCTGCAACAGGTTCAGCCGGTTGCTCTGCGGGCGCTTTGCGAGCAGCTCTGCCAGGGACAGGCCGCGCGCTTGCAGCGTGCCGGGCTGCACTGTACCTGGCAGATGGATGAGTCGCTGCAGGTGCTCGGCGAGCCCTTCCTGTTGCAGCAGGCGCTGGCCAACCTGCTGGACAACGCCATCGACTTCAGTCCGTCCGGCGCTACCCTGGAATGGCGTGCCGAGCGCCAGGGCGAACAGCTGTGCGTGCGGCTGTTCAATCCTGGCCAGGCGATTCCCGAGTATGCCCTGGCGCGCCTGACCGAGCGCTTCTACTCGCTGCCGCGGCCGGGCAGCGGGCGTAAGAGCACCGGCCTGGGCCTGAACTTCGTTGCCGAGGTCGCCGCGCTGCATGGTGGGCGCCTGGAGGTGGGCAACGTGGCCGGTGGCGTGCAGGCCAGTCTGTGCTTGCCGGCGGCCTGAGCCGGCCTGCACAGGTTCTACACACACTCTGCACCAGACCTGCATAAAACCTGCATCGGGCGGCTGCACGCTAGGCCTATCTGCCCCTAGGGCCTTGTGCAGGAGTGCCGCGATGAACCGAGAAATGACTGTGAAGCTGGGCCTGGTCGCCTTGCTGATGATGTTACTGATGATCCCGCTGCTGCTGATCGGCGGCCTGGTCGAGGAGCGCCAGGGACTGCGTGATCGGGTCCTGGAGGATATCGCCAACAGCGCCAGTCGCCAGCAGCAGGTGATCGGCCCGTTGCTGGTGCTGCCCTATCGCAAGACCGTGCGCGAATGGAAAACCCACGCCAAGACCGGGCAGCGCTATGAGGAAAGCCATGTCCGCCAGGGACGCCTGTATTTCCTTCCGGAACGCCTGCAGGTGACCAGCGAGGTGAGTAGTGAGCCACGCAGCCGGGGTATCTACCAGGCCCTGCTGTACCACAGCCGCAACCAGTTCAGCGGGCATTTCCAGGTGCCGGCGAACTACGGGATTAGCGCCGACTGGGCCGACTATGTCTTCGATACGCCCTATCTGAGCGTGGGAATCAGCGATATCCGTGGCATTGAAAGCAGCCTGCAGCTGCGCTGGAACGAACAGACCCTGGCGTTTGCCCCAGGTTCGGGGGAGCTGTTGCTGGAGTCCGGTGTGCACGCCGATCTGCCATTGCCATCGGCCGCCGGGCAACAGCTGGCGTTTACCTTCGACCTGGCCCTGCAGGGTACCCGGCAGCTCGCCCTGAGCCCCCTGGGGCGGGACAGTCAGTGGCAGATGCGAGCCGACTGGCCGCATCCGAGCTTCGTCGGCCAGTTCCTCCCGCAGCGTCGTGAAGTGACGGCAGAGGGCTTCACGGCACACTGGCAGAGCAGTTTCTTTGCCACCAACTATGAGGAGCGCCTGCAGGCCTGCCTGGGTCACCGGCATTGCCTGAGCGACAGCGACAACCCCTTTGCGGTGAGCTTCATCAACCCGGTCGATCAGTACCTTAAGAGCGAGCGGGCGATCAAATACGCGTTGCTGTTCATCGCCCTGACCTTTGCCGGTTTCTTTCTTTTCGAGGTGCTCAAGCGCCTGGCGGTACACCCTATGCAATACGGCCTGGTCGGGCTGGCCCTGGCGCTGTTTTACCTGCTGCTGCTGTCGCTGGCCGAGCATGTGCCGTTTGCCCTGGCCTACCTGCTGGCGGCGGCAGCCTGCGTGTTGCTGCTGGGCATCTATCTCAGCGCGGTATTACGCAGTGCCTGGCGGGGCGGTGCCTTTGCCCTGGCCCTGGGACTGCTGTATGGCTTGCTGTATGTCCTGCTGGATGCCGAGGACTACGCCCTGCTGATGGGCTCGCTGCTGGTATTCGGCCTGCTGGCCGGGGTCATGCTGCTGACCCGCCGGCTGGACTGGTACAGCCTGGGCAGGGGGGCGTGAGCATGCCTGCGTCTCCCGCGTGGTGGTTGCGCCTGGTGCGTCTGGGCGGCTGTTATCTGCTCGGCCTGATTGCCGTAGGGCTGCTGCTGGTGGCGTTGCTGATGACCGAGCAGTTCCGTGTGGTGGCGCTCTGGCAGGCCAGTGGCCTGCCCCTGGCGCTGCTTCTGGAGCGTCTGCCTGGCGAGTTCTGGCAGGCCCTGCTGGGCCTGCCGCTGCACAGCCAGCCCGTGGCCTTGCGTTCGTTGCTGCAGTTTCTGCTGGCCTACGCGCAGCTGGCCTGCCTGCCGGCAGGGCTGTGTTACTGGCTGTGGTATCGGCGATGAGTGGCCTGCGCGAAGAGCGCCGGCAGGGTCGCCGCCTGGCCTGCTGGCTAGCCTGGCACTGGCGGGGTGCGACCAAAGGAGGGGCATGCCGTTGCGAACCGTGCGCCAGGCCTGCTAGCGCGGGCCTGGGCGTCGCTTGATGGGCGGCCGCCAGGGAAATCCTGCGACGAAAGTCTGACTGGTTGAATTGCCGGCGGCTGCTAACTTGAACTCTGTATAACAAAAACAACACGCGGAGGTCCCTCATGTCCTTGTCAAAAGAACAGGCAGCAACTGCCTACTGGAAAGAAAACCTACGGCTCATGCTGGGGCTGCTGGCGGTGTGGTTCGCGGTGTCGTTCGGCGCCGGCATCCTGTTCGTCGAGCAGCTCAACGCTATTCAGTTCTTCGGCTTCCCCCTGGGCTTCTGGTTTGCCCAGCAGGGTTCCATCTACGTGTTCGTGCTGATGATCTTCTTCTACGTGTGGAAGATGAATCAGCTCGATCGCAAATACGATCTGCACGAAGAGTGAGTCGACGAGCATGGCTACCCAAACCCTGATTTACCTGTTTGTCGGTGCGACCTTCGCGCTGTACATCGGCATTGCCTTGTGGACCCGTGCCGGCTCCACCAGCGAGTACTATGTGGCCAGCAAAGGCGTACACCCGGTACTCAACGGCATGGCCACCGGTGCCGACTGGATGTCCGCGGCGTCCTTCATTTCCATGGCCGGGATTATCGCTTTCGCCGGTTACGATGGTTCGGTCTACCTGATGGGCTGGACCGGCGGTTATGTGCTACTGGCCATGTGCCTGGCGCCCTACCTGCGCAAGTTCGGCAAGTTCACCGTGCCGGACTTCATTGGTGAGCGCTATTACTCCAAGGCCGCACGGCTGGTCGCCGTGGTCTGCGTGATCTTCATCTCCTTCACCTACGTCGCCGGGCAGATGCGTGGCGTCGGTATCGTCTTCTCGCGCTACCTGGAAGTGAGCATCGAGACCGGCGTGGTGATCGGCATGGCGATCGTGTTCTTCTACTCCGTACTCGGTGGCATGAAGGGCATCACCTATACCCAGGTGGCACAGTACTGCGTGATGATCTTTGCCTACATGGTGCCGGCTATCTATGTGTCGATGATGATCACCGGCAACCCGATTCCGCAGCTGGGCTTTGGCAGCGAGGTTAGCGGTACCGGGCAGAGCGTTGTTGAACGCCTCAACGGGCTGGGTGCCGAGCTGGGCTTTACCGCCTACACCGATGGCAGCAAGTCGATGACCGACATGTTTTTCATCACCATGGCGCTGATGGTCGGTACTGCGGGTCTGCCGCACGTGATCGTGCGCTTCTTCACCACGCCGACCGTGCGTGACGCGCGCAAGTCGGCGGGTTACGCGCTGCTGTTCATTGCCATTCTCTACACTACCGCGCCGGCCCTGGCGGCCTTTGCGCGCACCAACCTGTTGTCCACCGTACCCAATGCCAGCTACCAGGAACTGCCGAGCTGGTTCAAGACCTGGGAAAACGCTGGCCTGATCGGCTGGATGGACAAGAACAACGACGGCATCATCCAGTACGGTCCGGGCGCTGCCTTTGCCGGCAAGCCGGAATTCACCGGCGAGCGCGGCGAGAATGGCGAACGCCTGCTGAAGAACCCGGCGACTCCGGCCGAGACCGAGCTGTACGTGGACAACGACATCATGGTTCTGGCTAACCCGGAAATCGCCAATCTGCCGGGCTGGGTAATCGCGCTGATCGCCGCCGGTGGTCTGGCTGCCGCCCTGTCTACCGCTGCGGGTCTGTTGCTGGTGATTTCCACGTCGATCTCCCATGACCTGCTGAAGAGCACCCTGCGTCCGAACATCAGCGAGAAGGGTGAACTGCTGGCTGCGCGTCTGGCGGCCGGCGTGGCTGTGGTGGTCGCCGGTTTGTTCGGTATCTACCCGCCGGGCTTCGTTGCCCAGGTGGTGGCCTTTGCCTTCGGTCTGGCGGCTGCGTCGTTCTTCCCGGCCATCGTCATGGGGATCTTCTCGAAGAAGATGAACAAGGAAGGGGCGATTGCCGGCATGGTGGTGGGCCTGGCCTTCACCTTCAGCTACATCGTCTACTTCAAGTTCATCAACCCGACTGCCACCGCAGCCGACTGGTGGTTCGGTATCTCGCCGGAAGGCATCGGTACCTTGGGTATGCTGTTCAACTTCGCTGCTGCGGTTATCGTTGCCAAGCTGACCTCGGCACCGCCGGAGCGTATCCAGCACCTGGTCGAAGACATCCGTGTACCGCGTGGTGCCGGTGCCGCCATCGACCACTGAGTAGACCAGCATGACCTTCAACGCCCCGGCTTGCCGGGGCGTTTTTGTTGGTGTCGCGGCCTGTTCAGGCCTCGGGCGTTGGGCTGATCTGGATGCGATTACGGCCCTGCTGCTTGCTCTGGTAGAGCGCCTGGTCGGCCAGGCGCAACAGGTCGTCGGTGGCCTGTCGGGTATTGTCGGCTATACCAATGCTCAGCTCGATGGGCGCGCTCCCTGGCGCACAGTGTTCTTGCAGATAGCATTGCAGGCGTTTTGCCAGGCTGGCCAGACCGGTCGCGTTGCTGTCGCGGGCGGCTAACACGAACTCGTCACCACCCAATCGGGCCAGGTAATCCTGCTGTCGTGACAATGTGCGCAGGGCTGCAGCCAGCAGCTGCAGCGCCTGGTCGCCACGTTCATGGCCATGCTGGTCATTGATTCGCTTGAAATGATCGATATCGATGACCATCACGGCCAGGCGGCCACTTGGCTCGCTTTGTAGTTGCTGCCAGCAGCGCGCGAAACCACGACGATTGAGCAATCCGGTGAGCGGATCGGTGTCGGCCAGTTCCTTGAGGTCGCTGATCTGCTGCTGGCGACTGGCGGCTTCCTGGCGCAGTTGCTGTAACTCCAGGGTCAGGTGCAGCTGCAAGGAGATGGCTTCGCTGATCAGTTGCAGGCGTTGCCGGGTGGCGTCATCCAGCGGCCGCCGTTGCTGGCTGGCCGCACACAGTGTGCCAAGGGTTTTCTCGCCGTGGACCACCGGCAAGACGATGAAGCTGCGAATGCCCATGGCCACCCCGGGGGTGTCAGGAAACAATTGCTCCATGCAGTCGCTGTGCTGTATCCCCTGGCTGAACATGTGCCGGCACAACGATTGGCTCCAGGCGCTCTCGGCACCTTCGCACAGAGGCAGCTCCGGGTCGGCATCGACCAGGATGACCCGCTGCAGCTGGGTATTCCAGTCGATCACGGTGATGAAGCTGGCCTGCATGCCGCACAAGTCTTTGACCAGCCTGAGCAGTGGTCGTGAAAGCGCTTCAAGCATGCGGTCGGCAGACGGATCGCTCATCCACAGGACTCATTCAGAAGGAAATACTGCAAGCGTAGTGCGCTCCGGCAGGCTATTCCATCGTGCATCCGTCGGCCTCGCTGGCGAGTAATGCCGCCTTGCGGGCCAGGCCCCAGCGATAGCCGGCCAGGCCGCCATCGGCAGCCAGCACGCGGTGACAGGGCACCAGCAGGGCCACCCGATTGCTGGCGCAGGCGCGGGCGACCGCACGTGGGTGGCTGCCCAGGCGTGCCGCCAACTGGCTGTAGCTTTCGGTGCGGCCGCAGGGAATCTCCTGCAGGGCGCTCCAGACGCGCTGTTGGTAGGGCGTGCCGGTTAGGTCGAGGGGCAGGGCAGGGGGTTGTCCGGGGTCCTGCAGGTACTGCTGTATGGCCGTCAACGCGTCGTGCAGGCTGCCGTCGCTGCATAGCGCGGCGTCCGGATAGGCGGCCAGCAGTTCAGCGCACAGGGCTTGCGGCTGATCGCCCAGTGCCAGCCAGGCAATGCCGCGCGGGGAAGCGGCCAGCAACAGCTGGCCCAGCGCACAGGGCGCCAGTTGGTAGTGCAGGGTGGGCGTCATGCCGGGGGTCTCCATGGCCAGGCCTGGGCTACAGTGTGCGCCTGCGGCGCGTTGGGTCAAGCCGTGCGGCTATCGCGCTGTCGGCAATTGCCGTATAACAGGCGCCATGTGCCGTTGCCGAGCCCTGCGCCGAACTCCATGAAGACCCCGAAACGCCTGCAGCCGTTGCTGGAAGACGGCCTGATCGACGAAGTGATTCGCCCGCTGATGAGCGGTAAGGAAGCTTCGGTGTACGTGGTGCGCTGTGGCGACGAGCTGCGCTGCGCCAAGGTCTACAAGGAGGCCAACAAGCGCGGTTTTCGCCAGGCCGTGCAGTATCAGGAAGGGCGCAAGACGCGTAACTCGCGTGATGCACGGGCCATGGCGCGCGGCAGCAAGTACGGGCGCAAGGAGCAGGAGGAAGCCTGGCAGAACGCCGAGGTGGCCGCGCTGTTCCGCCTGGCCAATGCCGGGGTGCGGGTGCCCAAGCCCTATGACTACCTGGACGGCGTGCTGCTCATGGAGCTGGTCGATGACGGTTACGGTGATGCCGCACCGCGCCTCAACGATGTCGACCTGCTGCCCGAGGATGCCCGCGAGTTCCACGCCTTCATGATCGGCGAGATCGTCAAGATGCTCTGTGCCGGCCTGGTGCATGGCGACCTTTCCGAGTTCAACGTGCTGCTCGACCCTTACGGGCCAGTGATCATCGACCTGCCGCAGGCGGTGGACGCGGCGGCCAACAATCACGCCTTCAGCATGCTGCAGCGTGACGTGCGCAACATGGCCGAGTATTTCGGCCAGTTTGCCCCCGAGCTGCTCGACACCCGTTATGCCGAGGAAATGTGGGCGCTGTTCGAAGAAGGCAAGCTGACGCCCGACAGCCCGCTGACCGGTAAGGTCGAGGAAACGCAGGACAGTGCCGATGTGCAGGCCGTACTGCGCGAGATCAAGGCGGCGCTGGCCGACGAGGCGCGCCGTCAGGCCGCCCTGCAGGCCGATGACCAGGAAGCGCCGGAGCCGACGCCGCCCTGGGCGCGTTGAACGGCTAAACGGCGGCGTTGTCCCAGTCGCCAGGTTCCTGCTGTCGAGTCTTGCCATGTTGCTGCGCCTGTTTTGCCTGCTGTGCTGCCTGAGCCTGCCGAGCTTCGCCTGGTCGGCGGCACAGCGCTGCCCGGCTGGTCAGGCGCTGGTCTGTGTCGGGCTGTGTCTGTGTGTGGACGAGCAGTCGCCGCTGCATCGCGGTGTGCAGGAAGTGGCCGTGCCAGGCTTGCGCGACTGGATCATCGCTTCCCGGCAGCGCGCCCTGGCGGCGGGCACCCAGCCGATCCCCGCCGCCCTGCGTGAAGCCCTGGCTGGCTATTTCGATCGCGCCCTGCTGGAGCAGGTGCGTTACCGGGTCGGCGATCCCAACCCGACCAGCCTCAGCCATGGTGTGCTGCAGAACCCGGACATCAATGCCATCACCCTGATCGACGTAGTGATCTTCCAGCATGCCCACGAGGCCGAGCAGGACGTGGCGCTCTGGGCGCACGAGCTGCTGCATGTGCAGCAGTACCTGGAACTGGGCGTGGAGGGCTTTGCCGCACGTTACCTGAGTGACCCGGACAGTCTGGAGCGTCCGGCCTATGCCTTGCAGCACGAGGTGCGCCTGGCGCTCAGGAGGCGCAACAGGCTCCCTGCTCCAGGCCCCTGAGGATCGGGCAGTCGGCCCGCTGGTCGCCCTGGCAGCTATCGGCCAACTGGCGCAGGGTATCGCGCAGGCTGCTCAGTTCGGCGATGCGCTGCTCCAGATTGGCGATATGTTGCAGGGCCAGGGCCTTGACCTCGGCGCTGCTGCGCTGCTGATCCTGCCACAGGCCGAGCAGCTGACCGACTTCCTCCAGGGAAAAGCCCATGTCACGGGCATGCTTGATGAAGTTGAGCCGGCGTAGGTCGTCTTCGCCGTACTGCCGGTAGCTGTTGGCGCTGCGTCCGGCTGCCGGCAGCAGGCCGATCTGTTCGTAGTGGCGCAGCATCTTGGCGGAAAGCCCGCTGCGCCGGGCGGCCTGACTGATATTCATACGGCCTCCGTGACGAGTTGCTGCAAGGCCGTGGCATCCAGGGTTTCCGTGGCCAGCAGCTGGCGGGCGGCGCGCTCCAGCAGGGCACGGCGGGCTTCAAGCAGTTGCAGGCTGCGTGCAAAGGCATGGTCGATCAGCGCGCGGATCTCTTCGTCGATTGCCGTAGCGGTGTTGGGCGAGTAGTCGTGCCGCGCCTGCCAGCCCGCCAGGTCGTTCGCCAGGAAGGCCTGCGGCTCGCGTTCCAGGGCGATATGTCCGAGGCGTTCGCTCATCCCGTAGCGGGTCACCATGGCCCGTGCGATGTCGGTTACCTTGGCCAGGTCATCGGCGGCGCCGGTGGACAGCTGGCCAAACACCAGCCATTCCGCGGCGCGCCCGCCAAGCAGTACGGCCATCTTGTCCTGCAGCTCGTCACGGGTCATCAGGAAGCGGTCTTCGGTAGGCCGCTGGATGGTGTAGCCCAGCGCACCCATGCCGCGCGGAATGATCGATACCTTGTGTACCTTGTCGCTGCCCGGCAAGGCCATGGCCACCAGGGCGTGGCCCATTTCGTGATAGGCGACCACTTCGCGCTCGCGGGGGTTGAGCAGGCGATTGCGCTTCTCCAGGCCGGCGACGATACGCTCGATGGCCGCGGTGAAATCATCCATCGCCACCGCATCGGCCTGGCGGCGGGTCGCCAGCAGGGTCGCTTCGTTGACCAGGTTGGCCAGGTCGGCGCCGGTGAAACCGGGGGTCAGTGCGGCGATCTGCTGGGGGTCGACATCGTCGGCCAGCTGCGCCTTGCGCAGGTGCACGGCGAGAATCTGCACACGCCCGGCACGATCCGGGCGATCGACCAGCACCTGGCGGTCGAAGCGTCCGGCGCGCAACAGCGCCGGGTCGAGGATCTCCGGGCGGTTGGTGGCGGCGAGCAGCACCAGGCCGCCGCGGCTGTCGAAGCCGTCGAGCTCGGCCAGCAACTGGTTGAGGGTCTGCTCCTTCTCGTCATGCCCGCCGCCCAGCGGGCCAACGCCACGGGCACGGCCGAGGGCGTCCAGCTCGTCGATGAAGATGATCGCGGGTGCCTGGGCGCGGGCCTGCTCGAACAGGTCGCGGACCCGTGCGGCGCCGACACCGACGAACATTTCGACGAACTCCGAGCCGGAGATGGAGAAGAAGGCCACCCCGGCCTCGCCGGCCACAGCCTTGGCCAGCAGGGTCTTGCCGGTGCCGGGTGGGCCAACCAGCAGGATGCCCTTGGGCATGCGTCCACCGAGTCGGCCATAGCCCTGGGGGTCCTTGAGGAAGTTGACGATTTCCTGCAGTTCTTGCTTAGCCTCGTCGACACCGGCGACATCGGCAAAGCTCACCCGGATGTCGGTTTCCACATAGACCCGCGCGCGACTCTTGCCGATCTGCAGCATGCCACTGCCGCCCATGCTGCCCAGGCGCTTGAGCAGGAACAGCCAGATGGCGAAGAACAGCAGGGCCGGCACCACCCAGGACAGCACATCGCGCAGCAGGGTGCTTTCCAGCTTGCCGCTGTAGCGCACCGGGTACTGTTCGAGCAAGGCGGCCAGCTGGGGTTCCACGCGCAAGGTGGTGAAGCGCAGTTGGCCACCGCTGAGGGGTTCCTTGAGGCGGCCTTCGATCTGCCGTTCGCTGATGGCCAGTTCGCTGATGCGGCCTTCCTTGAGTTGGCTGACGAACTCGCTGTAGGGAATGCGTGCGACCGGCTGCTGGTTGTCCAGCAGGCTTTGCAGGAGCAGAAAGGCGATCACGGCGATCAGCCAGTAACTGATGTGGAAAGGGGCGTGCTGTCTCATCAACCGTTCCATCGCGTCATGGGCCAGGCCGCCATTATGCGCAGAAAGCCGTGACGCCGCCTGACCGGGATCAGCGCCCGCCGCGGATATTCAGGGTCACGCCCAGTTCGGCGGCGATGGCCAGCGGCAGCAGCAGGGTATCCAGTAGCAGGCTGGCTGGCAGGTCCAGTGCCGCATAGCGGGGTGGCAGTGCACCGAAGCGCTGCAGCGGGCAGCAACCGTCGTTGAGGCTGTACCAGTCCAGGCGGGTGCCGGAGTAGATGATCGGTGCATCGGCCTGGGCGCCATCCAGGGTGCGCAGGCTGGCACAGCCGCCGAGCGGCAGGCAGGCCAGCAGCAGGCAGGCGGCCAGCGTGCGCTCAGTCATGGCTGCCGTTGTGGTGCTCGCCCCAGCGCGGCAGCAGGTCCTGGGGAATCTGCAGGCAGTTGAGGATGCGCGCGACGACGAAATCCACCAGGTCGTCGAGGGTCTGCGGCTGGTGATAGAAGCCCGGCGAGGCGGGCAGGATGGTGGCGCCGAGGTTGCTCAGCTTGAGCATGTTTTCCAGATGGATGCTCGAATAGGGCGCTTCGCGCGGCACCAGGATCAGCGGCCGGCGTTCCTTGAGGGCAACATCGGCCGCCCGCTCGATCAGGTTGTTGCAGGCGCCACTGGCGATCGCCGAGAGGGTGCCGGTGGAGCAGGGCACCACCACCATGGCGGCCGGCGCGCTGGAGCCGGAAGCCGGCGGGGCCATCCAGTCTTCCTTGGCGTAGACGCGAATCTGTCCGGGGGCGGCGCCGGTGTATTCGCTGAGAAACTGCTGCATGGCCTGCGGCTTGCTGGGCAGCGCCACATCGGTTTCGGTGGCCATGACCAGTTGCGCGGCCTTGGAAATCAGGAAATGCACCTCGCGCTCTTCCTGTACCAGACAGTCGAGCAGGCGCAGGCCGTACTGCGCGCCAGAGGCGCCGGTCATGGCCAGGGTGATTCTCTCAGGTCCAGCCATTTAACCCTCCAGGGCTGCCGCCAGCTTGCCATGCAGGCCGCCAAAGCCGCCGTTGCTCATCACCACGATCTGGGTGCCGGGCGCGGCTTCGGCCTTGACCCCGGCAATGATCGCTTCCAGAGAATCACAAACCTGCGTCGGTACGGTCGAGGTCGCCACGGTGCCAGCCAGATCCCAGCCGAGATTCGGCGGCGCGTACCAGTACACCGAATCGGCCTGTACCACGGACTGCGGCAGCCCATCGCGGTGCGCGCCAAGCTTCATGGAGTTGGAGCGCGGCTCGACAATGGCGATCAGTTTGGCGCTGCCGATGCGCTTGCGCAGGCCATCGAGTGTGGTGGCGATGGCCGTGGGGTGGTGGGCGAAGTCATCGAAGAGGGTCACGCCATTCACCTCGGCGACCTTCTCCATGCGCCGCTTGGCGTTGATAAATCGGCCCAGGGCCTCGATGCCCAGCGCCGGCACCACGCCGACATGGCGCGCTGCCGCCAGCACCGCCAAGGCGTTGGCCACATTGTGTTGGCCGGTCAGGTTCCACTCGACGATGCCTGCCAGCTTGCCGTCGTAATACACTTCGAAGCGCGAGCCGTCGGCGGCCAGCAGGCGTGCCTGCCACTGGCCACCTTCGCCCGTGGTCTGCACCGGGGTCCAGCAGCCCATCTCGATCACCCGCTTGAGCGCCGTTTCACTGGCCGGATGAATGACCAGCCCTTCGCTCGGTACGGTACGCACCAGATGGTGGAACTGCCGCTCGATGGCCGCCAGGTCCGGGAAGATATCCGCGTGGTCGAACTCCAGGTTGTTGAGAATGGCGGTGCGTGGGCGGTAATGGACGAATTTGCTGCGCTTGTCGAAGAAGGCACTGTCGTACTCGTCGGCTTCCACCACGAAGAACGGCGTGCCGCCGAGGCGTGCGGAAATGCCGAAATTCTGCGGCACGCCGCCGATCAGGAAGCCCGGACTCATGCCGGCCTGTTCCAGCACCCAGGCGAGCATGCTGGAGCTGCTGGTCTTGCCGTGGGTGCCGGCCACCGCCAATACCCAGCGGCCCTGCAGCACGTGCTCGGCCAGCCATTGCGGGCCGCTGACATAGGGCAGGCCCTTGTTCAGTACATATTCCACCGCCGGATTGCCGCGGCTCATGGCATTGCCGATCACCACCAGATCCGGCGCCGGCTCCAGCTGGGCCGGGTCGTAGCCCTGGATCAGCTCGATACCCTGGGCTTCCAGCTGGGTGCTCATGGGCGGGTAGACATTGGCATCGGAGCCGGTGACGCGGTGACCAAGTTCCTTGGCCAGCACTGCCAGCGAGCCCATGAAGGTGCCGCAGATGCCGAGGATATGAATGTGCATGGAAACTCCAGGGTGTACCGCGCCAGGGCGCGCCAGATGGCCGCGAGAGTAGCACAGCCCCCGGCAGCCGCCCCAGTCCGGGGCAGGCGGGCAAACGCTTGTTTGGATTGCGCTTTCCACTAGAGTTAATGCAGCATCCCTGCACGTTGTCGCCTGCGCTCAGGTGGCGATGTCCCTTGACCCTACTGCGAGAGCCAGCATGCGAATCGTCCAAGCCACCCTGGAACACCTCGACCAGCTCACTCCGCTGTTCATCAAGTACCGTGAACTCTTTGGCCAGGTGGCCTACCCGGAGTCTTCGCGCAAGTTTCTTTCCACCCGTATCAGCCGCAAGGAGTCGGTGATCTACCTGGCCATGCCGGATGACGAGGAGCGCATCCTCGGTTTTTGCCAGCTGTATCCCAGCTACTCCTCGCTGTCGCTGAAGCGCGTGTGGATCCTCAACGACATCTACGTTTGTGAGGATGCTCGTCGCCAGTTGGTCGGTGACCATCTCATCCAGGCCGCGAAGAAGATGGCCAAGGAGACGCAGGCGATCCGCATGCGGGTTTCTTCGAGCATCAACAACGACGTGGCGCACAAACTCTATGAGTCGCTGGGCTTCGTCGAAGACCACGAATTCAAGAACTTCATCCTGCCGATCAGCCAGGACTGAGCGTCAGTGTCGGCGAATGCCATGCCGTTGTAGCTTGCGGTACAGCGTGTTGCGACTCAGGCCCAGTTGCCGCGCGCAATCGCTGACATTCCAGGCGTGCGCCTGCAGGGTGTCGAGCAGTGCCTGGCGCTCGGCCTGTTGCAGTGCCCCTGCGCTGGCCTGTTCGGCGGGCGGGCTGGCCTGGCGCAGTTCTGCCGGCAGGGCCTGCCAGTGCAGCGTGCCGCCTTCATGCAGGGCCAACAGACCGCGCAATACATGGCGCAGCTGACGCACATTGCCCGGCCAGGAATAGTCGAGCAAGGTGCGGCGACAGGCCTCGCTGAGCGGCGGCGGGCTGCCCTGGGCTTCCTCGGCCAGCAGGCTGTCCAGTAGCGCAGCGCGGTCCTCGCGCTCGCGCAGGGCCGGCAGCGCCAGGGCCAGGCCATGCAGGCGGTAGTACAGGTCGGCGCGGAACTGGCCGCTGGCCACCCGTTGCGCCAGGTCGTGATGGCTGGCGCTGATGACTCGCACATCCAGCGCCTGGCTGTGCCCACCCAAGGGTTCTACCTGACGTTCTTCCAGCACCCGTAGCAGGCGGGTCTGCAGGGCCAGGGGCATATCGCCGATCTCGTCGAGCAACAGGGTGCCGCCCTGTGCCTGGAGCAGCTTGCCGCGCATGCCTTCCTTGCGTGCTCCGGTAAAGCTGCCGCCCTGGTAACCGAATAACTCACTCTCGATCAGGCTTTCCGGCAGCGCCGCGCAGTTCAGGGCAACAAAGGGCTGCTGGGCTCGTGAGCTGATCTGGTGCAGGGCCTTGGCGAAGACTTCCTTGCCGACACCGGTTTCGCCCTGCAAGAGCAGTGGCAGGTCACGTTCGTAGGCGCGCAGGCCCTGCTGCAGGGCGCGTTGCAGGCGCGGGTCGCGCAGGCACGGCCCGCGCCGTGCGACCACCTGGCCAGGCAACGGTGCACAGCGTGTTGCCGGGTTGGCCTGGCGGGCCGGCTGGCGCAACAAGGCAAACAGGGCGTGGCCATCGTGGCGGTACAGCGGCCAGCCCAGGCGAGGCTGGCGGCGTGCCTGGGCCAGCAGCTGGCCCAGCGTGCAGGCAAACAACTGCTCCAGTGACTGGCCGCGCAACGCCTGCTGGCTGTGCCCCAGCAGGTTGACCGCGGCGGCATTGGCCGCCAGCACCCGGCCCTGCTCGTCGAAGGCCAGCAGGCCCTCGCTGAACAGGCCCAGGCATTCGCCCTGGGGATGGAAACGCAGCAGCCAATGCTGCTCATGGCAACGCAGGAAGTAGGCACTTTCGATCACTTTGGCCGACAGGTTGACCAGCGCCATGCTGTGGAACTGCTGTTGGCGGCTGGGAGCTTCGCGCACCGAGGACAGGTCGAGTGCGGCGAGCAGTTCGCCCTGGTCATCGAACAGCGGGGCGGCCGAGCAGCTCAGGCTGCTGTGGCACTGGCGGAAGTGCTCCTGGCGATGAATGGTCAATGGCTGGCGCTCGACCAGGCAGGTGCCGATGCCGTTGGTGCCTTCGCCGGCTTCGCTCCAGTCGGCGCCCAGCCACAGGCCGGCGCGCTGGAACAGCGGACGGTCGCCCGCGGCCGCCAGGCATTCGAGGATTACCCCCTGGGCATCGGTGAGTAGCAAGGCATGGCCGTCGCCGGCCAGTTGGCGCTGCAGGTTGTGCATCTCACCACTGGCTACGCGCAACAGGGGTTGCAGGTATTCGCGGCGCTCCAGCATACGGCCGTGCTCCAGCACGCAGGGTGCCAGCCACTGGCCGGGATCGAGCTGGTGCTGCTCGGCGCAGCGCTGCCAGGAGCGGGCGATCAGCGGGTCGCTGGCAGGTTGCAGGCTGGACATGGTCGGGCGCTCCGCGGCGGGTTCTGCGGCAGCATCGGCGATCGTCAGCGAACTGGCAATGCGCGAATGACCGAACGGTCAGCAGCTGTGTCATTTCCGGGACAGTGTCATGGCACAGCTGTGTCATGGCGGCCACAGGGCCGTCTGCGGCGCCGGCGGCAGAGGCTCTAGGTCGGCCTTCTAAGCGCTTGGCCTGGCTCTTGCTCCAGGCATCGGACGGGTACGTCTGCGTCCTCGCCTGCCACTGGCGGGTGCAGACGGCCCGGCGCTAACCAACAACAAGATCCAGGAGCAGCCTCATGCGTTATGCCCATCCCGGCACCCCCGGTGCCATCGTCAGCTACAAGGCCCGCTACGGCAATTTCATCAACGGACGCTTTGTGCCGCCGTTGCAGGAACAGTATTTCGTCAACAGCACGCCGGTTACCGGCGCAGCAATTGCCGAGTTTCCGCGTTCCGATGCCAGCGATATCGAGCGTGCGCTGGATGCGGCGCATGCCGCGGCCCCGGCTTGGGGGCGCACCTCGGTGCAGGCGCGTAGCCTTATCCTGTTGAAGATCGCCGAGCGCATCGAGGCCAACCTGGAGCTGTTGGCGGTCACCGAGACCTGGGATAACGGCAAGCCGATCCGCGAAACCCTGAATGCCGATATTCCCCTGGCGGCCGATCACTTCCGCTATTTCGCCGGCTGCATCCGCGCCCAGGAAGGCAGCGCGGCCGAACTGGACGAACACACGGCGGCCTACCACTTCCACGAGCCGCTGGGCGTGGTGGGACAGATCATCCCCTGGAATTTCCCGCTGCTGATGGCCGCCTGGAAGCTCGCCCCGGCGCTGGCCGCCGGCAACTGCGTGGTGCTCAAGCCGGCCGAGCAGACCCCCCTGGGCATCAGCGTACTGCTGGAAGTGATCGGCGATCTGCTGCCGCCCGGCGTGCTCAACGTGGTGCATGGCTTTGGCCGCGAAGCGGGTGAGGCGCTGGCCACCAGCAAGCGTATCGCCAAGATCGCCTTTACCGGCTCCACCCCGGTTGGCGCGCACATCCTGCGCTGTGCAGCGGACAACATTATTCCGAGCACCGTCGAACTGGGTGGCAAGAGTCCGAATATTTTCTTCGCCGACATCATGCAGGCTGAGCCGGAGTTCATCGAAAAGGCCGCCGAAGGGCTGGTGCTGGCCTTCTTCAACCAGGGCGAAGTGTGCACCTGTCCGTCGCGGGCGCTGATCGAAGAGTCCATCTATCCACAGTTCATGGCTGTGGTGATGGAGAAGATCGCGCGCATCCGCCGGGGTGATCCGCTGGACAGCGCGACCATGGTCGGCGCCCAGGCCTCGGCCCAGCAGTTCGAGAAGATCCTCGGCTACTTCGACATTGCCCGCGCCGAGGGTGCCGAGGTGCTCACCGGTGGTGCGGCGGCCGAACAGGCGGAAGCGCTGCAGGGGGGCTTCTACATCCAGCCGACCTTGCTCAAGGGGCACAACGGCATGCGTGTGTTCCAGGAGGAAATCTTCGGCCCGGTGGTGGCGGTGACCACCTTCCGCGACGAGGCCGAGGCCCTGGCGATTGCCAATGACAGTGAGTTTGGCCTGGGCGCCGGGCTGTGGACGCGCGACATCAACCGTGCCTACCGCATGGGGCGGGCCATCCAGGCCGGGCGGGTGTGGACCAACTGCTACCACCTGTACCCGGCGCATGCCGCTTTCGGCGGTTACAAGAAGTCCGGGGTGGGCCGCGAAACCCACAAGATGATGCTCGATCACTACCAGCAGACCAAAAACCTGCTGGTCAGCTACGACACCCGTCCGCTGGGCTTTTTCTGAGCCAGCGTTGATCTGTGGCAAGCAGCCCCGACAACTTTTTACCGAGGCTGCGTCTCTAACCCTGTGCATAGGCACAACGCCTCAATAAGGAAATCCTGATGAGCAGCACATTTTTCATCCCCGCGGTAAACATGATGGGCCTGGGCAGTCTCGACGAGGCCATGCAGGCCATTGCCCGCTATAACCTGCGCAAGGCGCTGATCGTCACCGACGCCGGGTTGGCCCGCGCCGGGGTGGCGGAACGGGTTGCCGGCCTGCTGGCCGAGCAGCGTATCGACGCGGTGATTTTCGACGGTGCGCAGCCCAACCCGACCATTGGCAATGTGCAGAAGGGCCTGGCGCTGCTGCGCCAGAGCCAGTGCGACTTCATCATCTCGCTGGGCGGCGGTTCGCCCCACGATTGCGCCAAGGGCATCGCGCTCTGCGCCACCAATGGCGGCGAGATTGCCGACTATGAAGGTGTCGACCGCTCCAGCAAGCCGCAGTTGCCGTTGGTAGCGATCAACACCACGGCCGGCACGGCCAGCGAAATGACCCGTTTCTGCATCATCACCGACGAAAGTCGCCACGTGAAAATGGCCATCGTCGATCGCAACGTTACGCCGCTGCTGTCGGTCAATGACCCGGCGCTGATGGCCGCGATGCCCAAGGGGCTGACGGCGGCCACCGGCATGGATGCACTGACGCATGCGGTGGAGGCCTACGTATCGATCGCTGCCACGCCGATCACCGATGCTTGCGCGCTGAAAGCCATCGAGCTGATTGCCCAGCACCTGCGTCAGGCCGTGGCGCAGGGTGATGACCTGCAGGCCCGTGAGCAGATGGCCTACGCACAGTTCCTCGCCGGCATGGCCTTCAACAACGCCTCGCTCGGCTATGTACATGCCATGGCGCACCAGTTGGGCGGCTTCTACGACCTGCCTCATGGGGTTTGCAATGCGGTGTTGCTGCCGCATGTCGAGGCCTTCAATGCCCAGGTCAGCGCGGCACGCCTGCGCGATGTGGCCAAGGCGATGGGCGAATCGGTGGAGGGGTTGTCCGAGGCGGCCGGTGCGGAGTGTGCGCTGGCGGCTATCCGCCGTCTGTCGGTGGATATCGGCATTCCCGCCGGCCTGGCCGAGTTGGGCGCGCGTCGCGAGGACATCCCCACCCTGGCCGCCAATGCCCTCAAGGATGCCTGCGGCCTGACCAATCCACGCCCGGCCAGCCAGGCGGAGATCGAGGCGATCTTCCACGCGGCCTTCTGAGGGGCTGGCAACCTTACCGAGCTTGCTCCAGCCCGACGCTGTCTCTAAGGTGCGTCGGGTTGGCGCATGGGGCGCCGACATTGCCCGGATGTTCCCGCATGTGGTCGTTTCGCGCCTGGCGCCAGCGTCGCTGGCTGGCCCGCCATCCCCTCGATCCCGCGCTGTGGCAGCAGGTGGTCGCCGCTCTGCCTTTGCTGCATGGCCTCACCGAGGCCCAGTTGCATTGCCTGGCCCAACGTAGCCTGCTGTTTCTGCGTGACAAGCGCCTGAGCTGCGTCGGCGATTTGCCGCTGGACGATTACCAGCGCCTGCGTCTGGCCGCCCAGGCCCAGTTGCCGCTGCTGGCGCTGGATGACCTGGACTGGTACCAGGGCTTCCATGAAATCATCCTGTATGCCGACGACTTCCTCAGCCCGCAGCGCTACCGCGACAGCACGGGTGTCGAGCACCAGTGGGACGATGCGCGCAGCGGCGAGGCGTGGTTGCAGGGGCCGGTGATCCTAGCCTGGCCTGGCGTGCAGGAAAGTGGCCAGTGGCACGGCTACAACCTGATCATCCACGAGCTGGCGCACAAGCTGGACATGCTCAATGGCGACGTCAACGGTCTGCCGCCGCTGCATGCGGACATGCGCCTGGAAGACTGGAGCCACAGCCTGCAAACGGCGTTCGACGATCTCAATGCACAACTGGATGCCGACCCGGCAGCAGAAACGCTGATCGATCCCTACGCAGCGAGTTGCCCCGGCGAGTTCTTCGCCGTGTGCAGCGAGTACTTCTTCAGCGCGCCAGACCTGCTCCTGCAAGCTTATCCGCAGGTCTACCGGCAGCTGCGCCTGTTCTACCGGCAGGACCCGTTGCAGCGCCTGCCGGCTACGTCGATATAGCCATAAGTCGCTAGCCGGGCGCGGGGCTTGCCCCTATAATCGCCGCACTTTTTTGGCCCGCTCGCAGGAGTCGCCCCATGAGCTACAGCAAAATCCCGGCCGGCAAGGACCTGCCCAACGATATCTACGTGGCTATCGAGATCCCGGCCAACCATGCGCCGATCAAGTACGAAATCGACCATGACAGCGACTGCCTGATGGTCGACCGTTTCATGGCCACGCCGATGTTCTACCCGGCCAACTACGGTTTCATCCCGCATACCCTGGCCGACGATGGCGACCCCCTCGACGTGCTGGTCGTCACCCCCTATCCGGTGGCGCCGGGCTCGGTGATCCGCTGCCGCCCGGTGGGTGTCCTGAACATGACTGACGAAGCTGGCGGCGACGCCAAGCTGATCGCCGTGCCCCATGACAAGCTGACCCAGCTGTACACGCACGTGCAGGAATACACCGACCTGCCGGCCCTGCTGCTGGAGCAGATCAAGCACTTCTTCGAGAACTACAAGGATCTGGAGAAGGGCAAGTGGGTCAAGGTCGAAGGCTGGGGCAACGCCGACGAGGCCCGTGCAGCAATTACCAAGGCGGTTGCGGCTTACCAAAAATAAGTCTGGACCACCCTCGAAAACCGGCTCACAAGGCCGGTTTTTTTATGCCTGGTGATTCAGCATACCCTGGCAGACCATCGGGGTATTTCGCCGGGCTGAGCATTCAGCTAAGGTGCTTTATACCTCCTTGGGAGTATCGGGATGCGTCGCTGCCTGCTGTTGCTCTGCTGTCTTGCGTTGCTGGCCTGTCAGGGCGAGCAGGACGAGTTGCGTCTGGGCAGCAATCGCTGGCTGGGTTATGCACCGTTCTACCTGGCCGATGACCTCAACTGGCTGGAGTCCAGCCGTATCCGCCTGGTCGAATACCCCAGCGCCACCGGCGTATTGCGCGGGGTGCGCAATGGCCTGCTGGATGGCGGCCTGCTGACCCTGGATGAAGCCTTCAAGCTGCAGAGTGAAGGGCATGACCTGGAACTGCTGCTGGTGACGGATATCTCCCTGGGCGCCGATGCCCTGTATGCCCGTGCGCCGCTGCGCAACCTGGCGGATTTGCGTAACCGGCGCATCGGTGTGGAGAACACCGCGTTGGGCGCGTTCATTCTCAGCCGCGTACTGGAGTTGGCCGAGCTGCGCCGTGATCAGGTCAGGATTGTCGACTTGCCGGTGCATGAACATGTCAGTGCCATGGCGGCCGGGCGTATCGATGCGGTGATCAGCTTCGCTTCGCAAGGGTCGGCCCTGCAGGCGTTGGGCGCACGGCGCATCTTCGACAGCCGCGAGCTGCCTTATGAAATCATCGATGTGCTGGTAGTGCGCCGCGACCGGGTCTCGCCGGCCCGGCGCAAGGCCTTGCAGGCGCTGTGGTATGACAGCCTGCGCATCTGGCGGGAGAATCCGCAGAACAGCGAGGAGCGCCTGCAGCGTCGTCTCGGCCTGGACGCTGCCGACCTGCAGCTGACCCGCGAAGGGCTGTTGCTGGGCGATGCGGCACTCAATCGGCAATGGCTCGAACAGGGCCAGCTGCGAGACAACCTGCAGCAGTTGCACGACTACCTGCTGCGCATCGGCCTGTTGCGCAAGCCAGGTAATCCCGACGCGCTACTGCCCCAGTGCCGCGAGGACGCGCCATGCTGACCCACCTGTCGCTGCGTCGTTCGCTGCCGCTGTTGCTGGGCCTGGGAGCCTTGCTGTTCAGCGTATTGCTGGTCACCACACTGCTGCCGCGTAGCCTGGATGAAGCGCAGCGTACCTGGCGCAACCACGTCAACCAGAGTCTGATCCTGCTGCAGAGCAGCCTGGTCGATCACCTGCGCCAGGGCCGCCAGGCCGAACTGGAGAACGATCTGGCTGACCTGGCCAGCCTGGCCGATGTGCGCTGGGCCATGGTCCTGGATGGCCGCCAGCAGGTGATCGCGGCGACCCGCCTGGGTTTGCGGCCTGGCCAACTGGGCATACCGGATCAGGTCACGCTGGCCGGTTACGCGGTGGACAATCGCAGCGACTGGCTGGCGCATGGCGAGCAGCGCTTCCTGGCCATCTATCCGCTGGGACGTGTCGATCTGCAGGGCGCACCAAGCGGCGAGGTGCTGCTGGTCTCCCTGGACTTTGCCCCGGTGTTGCAGCATACCCGGAGCAATGCCTGGCTCTACCTCGGGCAGACCCTGTTGCTCTTGCTGTTGCTGGGCCTATTGCTCAATTACCTGTACAGCCGCCTGGTAACCCGCCGCCTGGCGCGCCTGGAACAGGCTGCACGGCGCTTTGCCAGTGGCCAGTTGCAACAGCCGGCGGATGTCGACGGGACAGACGAGATTGGCCAGCTGGCGGCAACCTTCAACCAGATGATGGTGCAGCTGCAGGCGCGTCAGGCCGCCTTGCAGGAAAGCGAGGAGCTGCTGCGCAAGCTGATTGATGCCGCGCCGGTGGGCATGCTGGTGGTGGATGACGAGCTGCGCGTGATCCAGGCCAATCCCGCCGCGGCGGCGCTGTTTGGCTGTGCGGCCGAGGAGCTGCTCGGGCAGATCCCGGAAGACCGCCTGGTGCCGAGCAATGCCCGTCAACGCCTGCTGCAGGCGCCGCCCAGTCGTGCCGTGCAGCTCAATGCCTGGCGTGGTGACGAGCAGGTACCGCTGGAAATCAGCCTGACGCCCTTCCTGCGGCATGGTCAGTCGCTGCGCCTGGTGTTGTTGCGCGATATCAGCGAGCGTCTGCAGGCTGAGCAGCGCCTGCGCTTTCTGGCGCATTTCGATCCGCTGACCCACCTGGCCAACCGCAACTATGTCCAGCAGCGTCTGGAGCAGTTGCTGGATGCGCGTTGTCCGCTGAGTCTGCTGTTTCTCGATATCGACCATTTCAAGCGCATCAATGACAGCCTGGGCCATGAGATTGGTGACCGCCTGCTGGTGGAAATTGCCGAGCGCCTGGGCACTTTGCTACCCGAGCGAGCCTTGCTGGCCCGCTCTGGCGGCGACGAGTTTGTCCTGCTCCTGGAAGGCTTCGCGGAGGAGCCGGCTATGCAACTGGCCGAGCGTCTCTGCCTGCTGTTCGAGCAGCCGTTCCGAGTGCGTCAGTACCAGTGCCGGGTATCCGCGAGTATCGGCCTGGCGGTGGCCAGCGGTCAGCCGGGTAGCGCCAGTGAGTTGCTCAAGCAGGTCGACCTGGCGCTGTACGCGGCCAAGGACGCCGGTCGCAACCGGGTGGCCTGTTTCACGCCGCAGCTGGCCGAGGCCGCCGAGGATCGCCAGCAGCTCGAAGAAGATCTGCGCCAGGCCCTGCAGCATGATGAACTGGTGCTGCACTATCAGGCCAAGGTCGATGGCCAGGGGCGGGTCAACGCCATGGAAGCGTTGCTGCGCTGGCAGTCGCCCGGTCGCGGTCTGGTGCCTCCCAACCAGTTCATCCCGGTGCTCGAAGAAAGCGGCCTGATCATCGAGGCGACACGCTGGGTGTTCCGTCAGGCCTGCCGACAGGCGCGCCTCTGGGCCGAGCAGGGCGCCAGCCTGCGCGTGGCGGTCAACCTGTCGCCACTGGACTTTCGCCAGGGCGATCTGGCCGGCAGCCTGTTGCAGATCCTTGCCGAGGAAGGCGCAGAGAGCGACTGGCTGGAGCTGGAAGTCACCGAAAGCGCCCTGCTGGATGCCGATGCCAGTGTGCTCAGTTGCCTGCAGCGTCTGCGTGCAGCGGGGCTGCCGCTGTTTCTCGATGATTTCGGTACTGGTTATGCCTCGCTCAGCTACCTGCGGCGCTTCCCCTTCGATGGCATCAAGATCGATCGTCAGTTCGTCAGTGGCCTGCCCGATTGTGCGCAATCGGTGGCGCTGGTGCGCGGCATGTTGACCATGGCGCACCAGTTGGGCCTGCAGGTCGTCGCCGAAGGCGTGGAAAACGAACGTCAGGCGGCCTTCCTGCGCCTCAATGGCTGTAACCAGCTGCAGGGCTTCTATTACGCGCGACCGCTGCCAGCGGCGCAGTGCCAGGCTCAGGGATGCCTGGTTGGGGTGCAGGGGTCGTAGCGCGTGTTCGAGATTGCCCTGTTGCTGGGCGCCGGCCTGCTGGCCGGTGCGATGAACGCCCTGGCCGGCGGTGGCACTTTCTTTTCCTTCCCGGCGCTGTTGGCCATCGGCTTGCCGCCGATCACCGCCAATGCCACCAATGCCGTGGCCCTGTGGCCGGCGAGCATGGCCGGCGCCTGGGCGGCACGCGCACGGCTGGCCGAACTGCGCGGCTATCTCTGGCCTCTGCTGCTGGCGGCCCTGCTCGGCGGTTTGGGCGGTGGCTTGCTGCTGCTGGCCGGTGGCGATGAACTGTTCGCCGGGCTGATCCCCTGGTTGCTGCTGCTGGCTACCCTGCTGTTCGCTGCCAGTCCCTGGCTGAGTCGCTGGCGTGCCGGCGCCAGCGACGTGCCGGCGCATGGCCCAGGATCATTGACCGGTCATCTGCTGGTGTCCCTGTATGGCGGCTACTTCGGCGCCGGCATGGGGATCCTGCAACTGGCCGCGTTGAGCATCGAGGGTCACCCGCTGGCGCGTGCCAATGCCCTGAAGAATCTGCTGTCGGCGGTGATCTACAGCGTTGCCAGCCTGACGTTCCTGTTCGCCGGGCGGGTCAGCCTGTATCCCTTCCTATTGCTGCTGGGCGGTGCCACGCTGGGAGGATACCTGGGCGGGCGCCTGGGCGAGCGCCTGTCGCCACGCCTGCTGCGGGCTCTGGTCCTGCTGATCGGCAGCCTGATGACGGGCTACTATTTCACCGCCGATTGACCGCGGCGGTTTGCCCGGCATGCCGGCCTCTGCTAGTGTCGCGCCGGTTTTCGCCCTGCCGAGTATTGCCCCATGGCCCGTAAAAAAGCCCCGCTGGATTTCGAAACGGCGCTTGCCGAACTGCAAACGCTGGTCGAGCGCCTGGAAAGTGGCGAGTTGCCGCTGGAAGAGTCGCTGACGGCCTTCGAACAGGGGGTGCGGCTGACCCGTGACTGCCAGGATGCGCTGAATCAGGCGGAGCAGAAGGTCCAGCAACTGCTCGAGCGCGATGGCGAGGTGCAGCTCAGCCCCTTCGAGGTCGAGCCATGAGCGAGGCCTTGCAGCAGTATCAGGCGCGCTGCCAGGCGCGTGTCGATGCGGCCCTGCAGGCGTTGCTGCAGGCGCCTCTCGGTGAGCTGGAGCGCCTGTATGCCGCCATGCGCTACAGCGTGGTCAATGGTGGCAAGCGTGTCCGTCCGCTGTTGGTGTATGCCGCCTGCGAGGCGCTGGGCGGGCAGGCCGCACAGGCCGATGCCGGCGCCTGCGCGGTGGAGCTGATCCATGCCTATTCGCTGGTGCACGATGACCTGCCGGCGATGGACGATGACGACTTGCGACGTGGCCAGCCGACTACCCACCGGGCGTTTGACGAGGCCGCGGCGATTCTCGCCGGTGACGGCTTGCAGAGCCTGGCCTTTGCCGTGCTCGCCGATGCCGCGCACAACCCGCAGCCGGCTGAACGGCGCTTGCAGATGATCGCCGAGCTGGCGCGTGCTGCCGGCCCGGCCGGCATGGTCGGCGGCCAGGCCATCGACCTCGGTGCGGTGGGCGTGCAGCTCGATCAGGCCGGACTGGAGCTGATGCACCGGCACAAGACCGGGGCGCTGATCGAGGCCAGTGTGTGCCTGGGGGCGCTAGCCAGCGGCCAGGCCGGGGCGGAGCAGCTGCAGGCCTTGCAGCGCTATGCCGCGGCGATCGGCCTGGCTTTCCAGGTGCAGGACGACATCCTCGACGTGGAAAGCGACACCGCCACCCTGGGCAAGACCCAGGGCAAGGACCAGGCCCATGACAAGCCGACCTACCCGGCGCTGCTTGGTCTGGCCGGCGCCAAGGCCTATGCGGCGAGCCTGTGCGACGAGGCGCTGCAGGCGCTGGCTGCCTTCTCCGGCGAGGCGGATGCCTTGCGCGAGCTGGCGCGCTACATCATCGCCCGGCGTCACTGAGGCGTTTCAGCGCAGCAGTTGCTCCTGCAGGGCACCGATCAGGTCGCTCTGACTGACGATGCCGACCAGGCGCTGCTGGTCGTCGAGCACCGGCAGGCTGTGCAGTCCCTGGCTGGACAGCAGGCCGATCATTGCGCTGACTGACTGCGTCTCCTGCACGCTGCGCACCGGGGTACTCATCAGTTCGGCCACACGCAGAGGCCGGCGCAGTCCCCAGGCCACCTGCCGGCGCACGCCGCGCGGCCGGCTGAGCAGGTCGACCAGGCTGACCACACCGACCAGCCGGGCCTGTTCGTCGAGCACCGGCAGGCTGCGGATACGATGCCTACGCAACATCGCCATGGCTTGCGTGCGGCTGGCCTGCGGGCTGATCCAGCGCAGGTCGCGGGACATGATGTGGCGGGCCTGCAGGTCGCCAACCCGGCGGCGCAAGGCCAGTTGCTCGCCAGCCTGCAGCAGGCGGGCCAGCTCCTCCGGGGTGATATCCACGAAGGCATCGAATTCGGCGAGTACCTGCTCCAGGTCGTCACTGGAAATACCCGCCCTGCCTTGCGGTGACGGGTCCTGGGTAGCGTGGCGCGGCTCGTTGGTGCGGCGCAGCGGATAAGGCGAACCGCTGAAGTTGAGATAGCACAATGCACAGCCCAGCAGGCAGGTCAGCATCACTAGCAGCGCTAGCAGCACGCCTGGAGCCTGGCCGGCCATGGGTGGTTCGGCCAGGGCCAGCACCACCGCCAGCGCGCCGGCGGGTGGGTGCACGCAACGCAGCAGGCTCATCAACAGCAGGCTCATGCCCAGTGCCAGTCCAGCCAGCCATAGGCTGGGTAGTTGCAGGCTGTTCAGCAACAGTGCCAGCGGCGCGCTGCACAGGTAGCTGCCGAGCAGCGCCCAGGGCTGCGCCAGGGCGCCGGAGGGGACGGCAAACAGCAGCAGGGCCGACGCAGCCAGTGGGCCGAGCAGATGCAGCAGGCTCAGGTTGTCCAGCCAGTAGCTACCCAACAGGCTGCACAGGGCCAGGCTGGCAGCGCAGCCGAGGCTGGCACGCAGGGCGTGGCGCAGGTTGCTGACCTGGAGAATGTCAAACAGGCGTGGCACGTGAAGGGTTTCCGGCAAAGGGGCGCAGTCTGCCAGATGTTGCGCCGCGCACCAAATGGGTGCTTTTACCGAAGAGGGTGAAAGTTATTCATCCACGGCCTGGCGCTGCGCCAGCTCCAGCAGGGTTTGGCGCAGCCAGCGATGCGCCGGATCGTTGTCCAGGCGACGTGCCCAGTACAGGTTGAGGGTTACCGCGGGCAGGGCGATGGGCATGTCCAGCAGGCGGTTGCCCAGTCCGGCGTTGAGCAGTTCGGCATAGCGTCGTGGCAGGCTGAGCAGCCAGCCGCGCTGGCGGACCAGCAGGGCGGCTGACAGGTAGTGCTGGCAGCGTTGCCGTACCTGGCGTTGCAGGCCCTGCTGGGCGAGGGCCAGGTCTTCCACGCAGAGGCCGCGGCGCCGTGAGGTGACGGCGACATGCTCGGCCTGCAGGTAGCGTGCGGCATCCAGCTCGCCGGCAAACCCGGCGGGGGCCATCACACACAGCGGCTCCTGCAGCAACTGGCACTGGCGCAGCTCGGTGTCGGTGGGGCGGGCGATTTCCACGGCCAGGTCGATCCGTCCCAGTTCCAGTTCGCGGCGCAGCTCGGCCCAGTGCAGGCTGCTGCTATGCACCTGGAGCAACGGGGCTTGCTCGGCGAGGCAGGCGATGGCCTGCGGCAGCAGCAGCGGTTCCATCTGTTCCGGCATGTTCAGGCGTACGCGCCGGCGCGCCTGAGCTGGGTCGAAGCTTTGCAGGGTGCGCAGGCTGTCTTGCAGGCTGTCCAGGGCGTCGAGAATGCCCGGGGCCAGCTGCTCGGCCAGCGGGGTAGGCAGTACGCCACGCCCTTCGCGAACGAACAGCGGGTCGCCGAGCTGCTCGCGCAGGCGGGCCAGGGCGTGGCTTACCGCCGACTGGCTGAGGTGCAGCAGCTGGGCGGCACGCGTCAGGTTGCGCTGCTGATAGATCATCGCGAATACGCGGAACAGGTTAAGGTCGAGGCGGCCGAGGAGGCTGCTTTCATGTGCAGTTTTCATGGTCTGGCTCGCAGCTCACGGAAACCTCACGCTATCAGCCAGGCATGCCTTGGTAATCATGCATCAGCTGCATGGATAGCAATGCATAAGCATCAGTTCTCCCAGGGCGCCTGGCTGCCTAGCATGGCGGCAAACAACAACAGGCGGAGCCCTTGCCATGGACGAACAGACCTACCTTGCCCAACTCGACCAGCTCCAGCAGGCTCACTGGCCGGCCGGGGTGCCGCGTCAGGTGCATTACCCGTTAGGTGAGCAGCCGCTCTGCGACTACCTGCGCACCTGGGCGCGCCAGCAGCCCGAGGCCATCGCCCTGGACTTCTACGGGTACAGCCTGAGCTGGGCCGAGCTGGACCACCTCTCCGAGCGCTGCGCGGCGCTACTGGTCGAGCTGGGCGTGCAGCCGGGTGACCGCGTCGCCCTGTTCATGCCCAACTGCCCGCAGCTGCACATCGCCTTTTACGGGCTGCTCAAGTGTGGCGCGGTGTATGCGCCGGTCAGTCCGCTGAGCAAGGCGCTGGAGCTGAGTTATCAGCTCAAGGACAGCGGCGCCCGGGTCATTCTCTGTTTCGATCAGCTGCTGCCGGTGGTGCGTGCGGTGCGCGAGGACTGCGCGCTGCGCCATGTGCTGGCCACCAGCCTCAGCGAACTGCGCCCGGAGCAGCCGAGCATTCCCGTACCCGACCTGCTGCTGGCAGCGAAAGTCAGCGGCGATGACTTTCTCGACTTCTACGCGGCGCTGGCCGCCTGCACGGCAGCAGCACCGACGCACCGTGTGCAGCTGGATGATCTCGCCGCGCTGAACTACACCGGCGGCACCACCGGCCTGCCCAAGGGCTGCATGCACAGCCATCGCGACATGCTCTACACCTGCGCCAGCTTTGTGCCGACGGCCATGCACTTGCAGGCCGATAGCGTATTGCTGAATTTCCTCCCGGAATTCTGGATCGCCGGGGAAAACGCCGGCCTGCTGTTCCCGGTATTCGCCGGTTGCCGCCTGGTGTTGCTGGCACGCTGGGATGCCACGGCCTTCATGGCCGCCGTGCAGCACTACCGGGTCAGCCACTGCGGCCTGCTGGTCGACAGTGCCGCCGAGGTGCTCGACCACCCGCAGGTGGCTGACTACGACCTGCGCTCGCTGCGGCGCACCGGCAGCATTTCCTTCATCAAGAAACTGACCCGCGACTACCGCGCACGCTGGCGCGCACTGACCGGCTGCACGCTGTTCGAGTTCAGCTTTGGCATGACCGAAACCCACACCTGCGACACCTTTACCTGGGGCCTGCAGGACGCCGACTTCGACCTCACCAGCGCGCCGACCTTCGTCGGCCTGCCGGTGCCCGGCAGCCAGTTCAAGGTCTGCGACTTCACCACGGGCGAGCTGCTGCCGTTGGGCAGCGAAGGCGAGCTGTGCCTGCGCAGCCCGGCGCTGATGCACGGCTACTGGCAACGCCCGGAAGAATCCGCCGCCGCGCTGAGGGACGGCTGGCTGCACACCGGCGACCTCGGCCAGATCACCACGCAGGGTTTCATCCGCTACCTCGGCCGGCGCAAGGAAATGCTCAAGGTCAACGGCATGAGCGTGTTCCCCAGCGAGCTGGAGGCCCTGCTTGGCCAGCACCTGGCCCTGCTGGCCAGCGCGGTGATCGGCCGCCCTGACGCGCTGCGCGGCCAACAGCCGGTGGCCTTCGTCGTGCTCAAGCCCGGCCGCAGCGAAGATGCCGAGACCCTGACCGCGTGGTGCAGGGAGACCATGGCCAGCTACAAGGTGCCGGAAATCCGCGTGGTCGCGGCGCTGCCGATGACCGCCACTGGCAAGGTGAAGAAGAACGAACTGGAGAGTCTGCTGTGAGTGCGCCCTTTCAAGCCATGCTGATTGCCAACCGCGGCGAGATCGCCATTCGTATCGCCCGCGCCTGCGCCGACCTGGGCATTCGCTCGGTGGCGGTATTCGCCGAAGACGACAGCGCCAGCCTGCATACGCGTCAGGCCGATCTCGCCGTGCCGCTGCGCGGGCGTGGCGTAGCGGCCTACCTGGACATGCAGCAGCTGATCGACGTGGCCCGTGCCCAGGGTTGCGAGGCGATCCATCCCGGCTACGGCTTTCTCGCCGAGAACGCCGAGTTCGCTAGGCGCTGCCAGGCTGCCGGCCTGACCTTTATCGGTCCGGCGGCGGAGGTGCTCGAACTGTTCGGCGACAAGGCCGCCGCCCGCGCGTTGGCCGAACGCTGCGGCGTACCGCTGGTTGGCGGCATCAACCGTGCGGTGACCCTCAGCGAGGCGCAGGCCTTTCTCGCCGAGCATGGTGCGGTGATGCTCAAGGCGCTGGCCGGCGGCGGCGGGCGTGGCATGCGTGCGGTCTTCGAGCCGGCCGAGCTGGACGCGGCCTATGCGCGCTGCCAGTCGGAGGCGCAGGCGGCGTTCGGCAACGGCGCCCTGTATGTCGAGCAATTGGTAGGCCAGGCGCGGCATATCGAGGTGCAGGTGCTCGGCGACGGCAGCACGGTCAGCCATCTGTGGGAGCGTGACTGCAGCCTGCAGCGGCGCAACCAGAAGCTGCTGGAAATCGCCCCCAGCCCCGACCTCGATGCCGAGCTGCGTCAGGCGATCATCGACTGCGCCCTGCAGCTGGCCGGCGCGGTGAACTACCGCGGTATTGGCACCTTCGAGTTTCTCCTCGATGAGCGTCAGCCTGGCACGTTCTACTTTATGGAAGCTAACCCACGGGTACAGGTGGAGCATACGGTGACCGAGCAGGTCACCGGCGTCGACCTGCTGCATACGCAAATCCGCTTGCTGGCCGGCGCTTCCCTCGACCAGCTGGGCCTGCGCCAGCCGCCGGCCGTGCAGGGTTGTGCCGTGCAGCTACGCATCAACCTGGAAACCCTGCACCCCGACGGCAGCACGCGCCCGGCTGTCGGCACCCTCAGCGCTTACCAGCCGCCCAGCGGCCCCGGCCTGCGCGTGGACGGCTACGGCTACGCCGGTTACCCGGTCAGCCCCAGCTACGACTCGCTGCTGGCCAAGCTGATCGCCACTGCGCCCGACTACCCGGCCGCCCTGCGCCGCGCCTACCGCGCGCTGTGCGAGTTCCGCCTGGACGGCGTGGCGAGCAACCTGCATCTGCTGCAAAACCTGCTGCGTCTGCCCGAGGTGCAGGGCAATCGGGTCAGCACCCGCTTTGTCGAGAGCCGCCTGGACGAGCTGCTCGCTGCCCAGCCCGAGGCGCACGCCCACCACTATTTCGCCGCCAGCCAGGCACCGGCCACGGCCGGCCTGCGGGCGGTCGACGCGCCGCCTGGTAGCCAGCCGCTGAACACGTCGAGCAGCGGCGTGCTGGTGTGCCTTGAAGTGGCCGAGGGCGATGCGGTGGCTGTCGGCCAGATCGTCGCCGTGCTGGAAGCGATGAAGATGGAGTTTGAGGTGCGTGCCAGCCATAGCGGCATCGTCCGCGCCTTGGCCGCCCAGCCGGGCGATGCCCTGGCCGAAGGCCAGGTGCTGTTGTTCCTTGAGCCGGCCGAGGTGGCCGCCGAGCAAGGCCTCAGCGAACAGAGCCTGGACCTGACGCATATCCGCGCCGACCTGGCGGAGGTGCTCGAGCGCCACGCGCGTCTCACCGACCAACGCCGCCCGCAAGCCGTCGCCAAGCGGCGCAAGACCGGCCAGCGCACGGCGCGCGAGAACCTCGCCGATCTGCTGGATGACGGCAGCTTCAGCGAATACGGCGCCCTGGCCCTGGCCGCACAACGCCGCCGGCGTTCGGCCGAGGAACTCATGGAGCTCAGCCCGGCCGACGGTCTGGTCGCTGGCATCGGCACGATCAACGCCGCCCAGTTCGGCACGCACAGGGCGCGCTGCATGGCCCTGGCCTACGACTACACGGTGTTTGCCGGCACCCAGGGGGTGATCAACCACAAGAAGACCGACCGCATGCTGCAGCTGGCCGAACAGTGGCGCCTGCCGCTGGTGCTGTTTGCCGAGGGCGGCGGCGGTCGCCCGGGTGATAGCGACTTCGTCGGCGTGGCCGGGCTGGACTGCCACACCTTCGTGGCCATGGCCCGCCTGTCGGGGTTGGTGCCTACGGTGGGCATCGCTTCCGGGCGCTGCTTTGCCGGTAATGCCGCATTGCTGGGCTGTTGCGACGTGATCATCGCCACGGATAACGCCAGTATCGGCATGGCCGGTCCGGCGATGATCGAAGGCGGCGGCCTCGGCAGTTTCAGGCCCGAGGAGGTGGGGCCGGTGTCGGTGCAGGGGCCCAACGGGGTGATCGATGTGCGGGTGGCCGACGAGGCTGAAGCCGTCGCTGTAGCCAAGCAGTACTTGTCCTACTTTCAGGGGCCGCTGGCCGACTGGGCGTGCGCCGACCAGCGCGAGCTGCGCCAAGTGATCCCGGAAAACCGCCTGCGTGTGTACGACATCCGCCGGGTGATCGAGCTGCTGGCCGACCGCGACTCGCTGCTGGAACTGCGCCGCCAGTTCGCCCCGGGGCTGATTACCGCGCTGATCCGCATCGAAGGCAAGCCGTTCGGCCTGATTGCCAACAACCCCGCGCACCTGGGCGGCGCCATCGACGCGGTGGCCGGCGACAAGGCCGCGCGCTTTATGCAGCTGTGCGATGCCCATGACCTGCCGATCCTGTCCCTCTGCGATACGCCCGGCTTCATGGTCGGTCCGCAGGCGGAGAAACAGGGCACGGTGCGCCATGTCGCGCGCATGTTCGTCGCCGCCGCCAGCCTCAGCGTGCCGTTCTTCACTGTGGTGCTGCGCAAGGGCTACGGTTTGGGCGCGCAGGCCATGGCCGCCGGCAGCTTCCACTCGCCGCTGTTCACCATCGCCTGGCCCAGCGGCGAATTCGGCGCCATGGGCCTGGAAGGCGCGGTGCGTTTGGGCTTTGCCAAGGAACTAGCGGCTCAGCCAGACGCCGCGGCACAGCAGGCACTGTTCGACACGCTGGTGGCCAAGGCCTACGCCAACGGCAAAGGACTGAACATGGCCAGTTACCTGGAGATCGATGCGGTGATCGACCCGGCGGAAACCCGCGCCTGGTTGCGCCGTGGTCTGCAGGCAGCTGGTCAGCCGATCGTGCGCACCGGCAAGAAGCGGCCCTGCGTGGACACCTTCTAGAGCGAATAGGCGCGCTGGCGCCGGCGCCGGCTGGCGATCTGCGTTTCCAGCTCCAGCAGGTTGTCCCAGCCTTGCTGGCGCGCCTTGCTGAACAGGATCAGCGCCAGTTCGGCGGTGACCAGCGCGTCGGCGCTGGCACTGTGGCGTTGCAGGACCTGCAGGCCGAAATGGCTGATCCAGTCGTCCAGACCGCCACGCCCCACTTGTGCCTGCGGGCAGAGGATGGGCGCCAGCTCGGCCAAGTCGATAAAGTGATGGCGCAACGTGTAGCCCAGGCTTTGTTTGAGGGCGCGGGCCAGCATGCGCTGGTCGAAGGGCGCATGGAAGCCCAGTACGGGGCTGTCGCCGAGGAACTCCATGAAGTCCAGCAGCGCCTCGCAGGGCTGCAGGCCGGCGGCGATGGTGCTGGGTGCCAGGCCATGGATGAGGATGCTTTCGCTGACCTTGTGGTCCTGTTGCAGGGTGCTGGCGTACTGGCAACCGAGGTCGATGGCGCCATCTTCGATGACCACCGCGCCGATCGACAGTACCTGATCGCGCTGGGTATTCAGTCCGGTGGTTTCCAGATCCAGTACCACCAGACGCTGCTCGCGCAGAGGCCGCCGATCAGCAGCCTGGGCTGGCGGCAGGGCGTCGCGGCGGGCACGCTGCTGCTCGTCGAGGTCGGCGCCCTGGCGCCCGCTGAGCCAGTCGAAGAACTGTTTCATAGCTGGTAGCGCAAGGCCAGGCTGCTTTGCAGGCGTTGTGCCTGGCGAAAGGATTCGCGCAGGATGCGCCTGTCCAGATGGTTGAGGTCGTCCGGGTCGATGCGGTTGGAGTACGCCTGAGCGGCACGCGCCTGGGCCTGGTGGTGCTGCATGCGGATCAGCTGGATGTAGTGATAGGCCTCTTCGTAGGCTGCGCCGTCCTGCGCCTCGATGATGCCGCGCTGGGTCAGCTGGCGGAGGCGCTCGAGGGTACTGATGGCTTCTACACCATGGGCCAGGGCGAGCAGGCGGGCACCGTCGACGAAAGGGGTGAGGCCCTGCACCTTGAGATCCAGGGTGTCCTTTTCCGCCCCCTTGCGTGCCACGCTGAAGTCGCGGAACAGGCCGCCGAGCGGTGGTTTCTGGCGCAGCGCGTTCTCGGCCAGCATGCGCTGGAACAGGCTGTTGTCGCCAACCCGCTGGAGTAGCTCATGGCGCAGTTGCTGGCAGCCTTCTTCCGGCCCCCAGACCACGCGCAGGTCAAAGTAGATGCTGGAGGCCAGCAGGTTTTCCGGGGTGGCGGCATCGACAAAGCGTGCGAAACGCTGGCTCCACTCCTGACGCGACAGGCACAGCTCGGGGTTGCCGGCCATGATGTTGCCCTTGCACAAGCTGAAGTCGCATTGCGCGAGGGCCTGGTTGATGCGTTGGGCGAGTGGCAGCAGGCGCTGGCGGATCGCTTCGGGCGTTTCCCCTTCTGGCGTTTCGAAGAGGATGCCGTTGTCCTGGTCGGTGTGCAGGGTCTGTTCGCGGCGCCCCTCGCTGCCGAACACCAGCCAGCTGAACGGCAGGCCGGGGTCACCCTGTTCCTCGATGCACAGCTCGATGACCCGGCAGACCGTGTGGTCGTTGAGCAGGGTGATCAGGTGGGTGATCTGCGCCGAGCTGGCGCCATGGGCGAGCATGCGGTCGACCAGTTGGCGGATGTCGCTGCGCAGTGCGGCGAGGGTTTCGATGCGCCCGGCATGGCGGATGGTGCGTGCCAGGTGCACCAGATCGACCCGTTGCAGGGAGAACAGGTCGCGCTCGGAAACCACGCCGCACAACTGCCCGTCCTGTACCAGGCAGACGTGGGCGATGTGTCGTTCGGTCATCGCGATGGCTGCGTCGAAGGCGCTGGCCTGCGGTGGCAGGTGGAAGGGGTTGGCGGTCATCAGCTGGCTGATTGGCTGCTGCAGGTCGATGCCGCTGCGGGCGATAGCACTACGCAGGTCGCGCAAGGTAAAGATGCCCAGCGGATGTTGCACGGCGTCGACGATGACGATGCTGCCGACTTGCTGTTCGTGCATCAGACGCACGGCCTCCTGTAGCGGCTGCTCGGGGCTGCAGGTCAGCGGCTGGCGCATGGCCAGTTCGGCGAGGCTGGTTTCCAGCGAGTACTGTGCGCCGAGACTTTCCGCCGCGCGCAGCTGCACCTGCTGGTTGACCTGGTCGAGCAGGCTGCTGACGCCGCGCAGGGCAAAGTCGCGAAAGGGATTGGAGCTGGCGAACAGTTTGATGAAGGCCGGTTTGCCCAGCAGCAGGCAGAAGGTGTCTTCGGCAGCCAGGTGCTCGGTGCGGGTGGCACGTTCGCCAATCAGCGCGGCCAGCGGGAAACATTCGCCGGTGGTGATCTCGAAGGTGGTCTCCGTACCGCGTTTGGCGGTATGCGGGCGTTCGCCATGCACGCGGCCCTGCTTGACGATGTAGAAGTGCTCCACGGTGCCGTCGCTGGGCTTGATGATGGAGTCCCCGGCGGCATAAAAGCGCAGCTGGCAGTGTTCTACCAGGTAGCCGAGGTGGGCGACATCCATCTGATTGAAGGGCGGGAATTTCTGCAGGAACTCCAGGGTGCCCTGGATATTCTGCAGCACGGCCTGCCGGCCGGCTTCGGCAAACGCATCCGTCTTGCTCATGCCGTGCATCTCCCGCTGCTGTTTGTCACTATGCTCAACCCGTCATGCCCGGCGGGCCATTACACCTAAGTCTAGTCGGTCGAGCACGGGGCGGGCTGCGGGTACAGCGCCCATGAAAAAGGCCGATGCAAGCATCGGCCTTGGGACACGCCAGGACGCTGCTCAGGGCAGGGTGAACAGCACCTTGACCGAGTCGTTGACCGCAGCGGCGTCGACGTAACCGATGGCATCGGCTTCGCCGGCGACCTTGGCAACGACGTCGGCATCACCGCCGACACTGGGCAGCGGCTGGCCCTTGCCGGTGAACACCAGGCCCGACCAGTAGGACTTCAACTGGGCTTCGTTCTTGCTGGTGACCTTGGTGTAGAAGGCTTCTTTGGTGGCATTCCAGCCAGCCTGGTCATAACCCTTCATGGACTTGTCCTTGCCCAGGAAGATGTTGGCGACTTCGGCCTGGGAGGGTGCCTTGGCGGCGCCCGGGTTGACGATGACCGCGACTTCGGCCTGGGCCAGGCCGGCCAGGGCCAGGCCCAGGGCGGCGCTGAGGAGACGAACGGACTGCTTCATGGATTGGCTCCTCAGAATACGAAGTCGACGCCGACGGAGATGATGTCGCCGTCGTAGTTGCGGGCCGGTACGCCGGCCAGGCCGCCGCTGCGCTCGAAAAGTTCGTTCTCGTATAGCTCCTGCTTGCCGCGCACGAACACGCCATCGTAGCCGCCGCTGGTGTCGACGCGCTTGTACTCGGTCTTCAGCACCACGGTGGGGGCGATGTTGTAGTTCAGACCCAGGGTCCAGGAGTTCTGCCGGCCTTCGTTCTCGTCGAGCTGGGCATAGGTGACGTGGGCCAGGAAGTCGCCGAAGCGGCGGCCACCCATCAGGTAAAACGAGTCGATGCTGGCATTGTTGTCATTTTCGGTGACGCGGGTGGTCCACTCGTTGGCGGTCAGCCAGGTGCCGTTGTCGTACTGATAGCCGATCGAAGTGAACTTGCCCTTGTCTTTCTTCAGCTCAAGCAGCTGCAGGTAGGTCGGGGTGCCGAAGGCGTTGACCACGCCATCGATGGTGGTAGAGATGTCCGCTTCGACATAGCCAACCCGGAAGGTCCCGTAATCGTTGGTGGCCAGGCTGACGTTAGCGCCAAACAGCTTGCCGTAGTCGATGCTGAACAGATCGTCATAAGCGAAGTAGTCGCGGTTCTTGGCCTGGCCGGCGGCGACCTGGAAGGTCACCGAGCCATAGGACAGCGGCAGGGTGTAGACGACGTCGGCCCCTTCGTAGTTGGTCAGCTGGACCTGGCTGTAGACTTCATCAGGCAGGCGCAGCCAGGGGTAGCTGAAGCCGACATCGAGGCTTTCCGAATACATGTACACCGGGCTGCGCAGGCGGCCGGCACGCACCATCAGCTGGTCGTTGGCCTGCCAGGACAGGTAGGCCCACTCCAGGTTGGCCTGCCACTCGTCCTGCAGCGGTTTGGCGGTAGCCTGCAGGGTTACGCCAAGGGTATCGGTCAGGCCATAGGTGAGCTGGGCACCGAACTTGGACAGCTGGTCGCCGCGCCAGGAGTCGGTGGTTTGTCCGCTCACGCCATAGCTGCGGCCCTGGTCTTCGCCGCCGAGGTGGGTGATGCCGACGCTGCCGAAGTAGTTGAGGCGATACTCGCCCTGCTCCAGGGCGAATACCGGTGCGCTGGCCAGGCAGATGGCCAGCGGCAGCAGTTTCATTTTCATCATGGGGGTCATGCTCCTGTGTTTCAGGTTAAACGCGAAATTGCGCCGTTGCCGCGCGCAGGTGATCTCCGGTGTTGACCAACTGCTCACCAAGGCGTGCGGTGGCTTCGGCGCCATGGGCGGTTGCTTGGGCATCCTGCTGCAACACTTGGGTGTCTTGCTGGATCGACGCGGACAGGCCGATCTGCTCATGGGTGAACTGGGCAATCCCGGCATTCAGTTCATTGATCTGACTGACGGCCTGGGCGATGGCTTCCAGTAGCTCGGTGGCTTGCGCCGAACGTTCGATGCTATGGCGGGCTTTCTCGCCATTGCTGGTCATTACGTTGAGCACGTTGTTGGCGCTGTTCTGCAGGCGCTGGATGATTTGCTGAATTTCCGCCGTCGATGCGGCAGTTTTCTGCGCGAGGTTGCGTACCTCGTCAGCCACCACGGCGAAGCCACGACCCTGCTCGCCGGCACGCGCCGCCTCGATGGCCGCGTTGAGTGCCAGCAGATTGGTCTGTTCGGCGATGCTGCGGATTACGGTGAGTACCGAGCCGACCTGCTGGGTTTCCTCTTCCAGCTGCTCCATGGCCTGTACGGCGCCCATCACACTGTTGCCCAGGTCATTGATGCTGCTCGACAGGCTGCCGATATTGTCGCGTGCGCTGCTGGCCTGGCGGCTGGCCGCGCCGGCCTGCTCGGAAGCCTGTTGCGAGCGCTGCGCGACTTCCTGGATGCTGCCGGTCATGGTCTGGATATCACGCCCGATGGATTCGGTATGGCCCTGCTGCGAGCGTGAATTGCCCTGGGCTTCCTGGGTCAGCTGGTAGAGCTCCTTGGAAACGTTGCCGAGCGGTGCCGCAGCGTCGATGATCTGCCGGATGGTGCCCTGCAGCTTGTCGAGGAAACCATTGAACAGCTCGATCATGGCGCCGATTTCGTCATGTGCCTCGACGGTCACTCGGCGAGTCAGGTCGCCATCGCCCTGGGCAATGGCGCGCAGCGAGGTGATGACCCCATGTACGTTGGCCATGATGCCGCGGATCACCAGCAGAGCACCGGCGCTGACCACCAGCACCAGCAGCACGGCCAGTATGATGCCGGTGCGGGTTGTGCTGGCATTGCCTTCGCGGGCCTGGGCCAGGGTATGTTGGAAGTTCTCCAGAGCCTGCTGGCGGAACTGCTCGGCAACGCGTTGGGCCGCTTGCAGGTCGCTGGACATGCGATCCAGGTTGGGGCGCAGGTCTTCGAAATCGGCACTGCCGGCAATCAGTTGCTCCGAGGCGGCCAGGGCATTGTCGGCGTAGCGTTTTACCGCGGCCTGCCAGTCCTGCAGCCCCTTGCTGAGCTGTGCGTCATCCTGGGTCAACGGCTTGAGGCTGTCATGCAGGCTGGCGATTTCCTTGAGCACACCGCGCGCCTCGTCCAGTGTGGTCAGTTCGCCCGCGGCCACGGCACTGTTGAGCAGTGCGGGAAGGCGCGAGAACTGGAAGATCGCCGCGTCGGCCCGCTCCAGCGTCGGGTAACTGGTGCTTTCCAGGGCCAACAGGCGTTGGTCGTTGTGCGACAGTTGCAGCGCGGTGTAGACCACGAAAAGCAACAGGCCGAGCAGGGCAATGGCCGGTAGCAGGGTGAGCTTCAGCGACAGGGAGAGGTTCTTCAGCATGGCAGTGCTCGCAAAGGGGCGACGGGCCTTCAGGTGACTAAAAGGTCGTTCAGGGTCATTCTCTAACCTTTCTCGCCTGCCATGGACATGCCCATCGTAGCCTGAATCGTGCCTATTGCTATAGCTCAACTCCCCTGGGTATGCCTTTTTTTTGAGCTTTTTTGCTACAAAAGTGCAAGCGACTGCCCCTTCATGGGGCAGTCAAGGTGGTGGTGCGGGTACCTTGGGCTAATCGGCAAGCTCCAGCAGTTGTGTGATTCGCTGCATATCCAGTACGCCGGAGAGCGCCTGTTGTCCGCCGTGTCCGTCGAACAGCAGGGTGCGTGGCAATTCGCCGCGCCAGCGTGGGTCGAGGGCGTAGGCCATGGCCTCGGGAGCCTCGTCGGCATAGGCGTAGTGCTGCCCGTCCAGGCCATGGCTGGCCAGCAGTGCGGCATGCTCGGCAAGCCGTGGCTCGCTGGCCACGGTGATCAGCCGTAACTGCGGGTAGGCCTGCTGGGCTTGGCGGAAGTGGGCGAGGTTCTGCTTGCAGTAGCCGCACTCCAGCGACCACAGGGCGATCAGCGTAGGTTGTCGATACTGGCTCGCCTCGACCAGAGCGGCCGCCTGCTGGCGATCCAGAGTGTCGACGCGTGGGGCGGCGAGCAGCGGCAGGCTGCACAGAGCGAGCAGCAGGCCGGCATGAAAAAGACGCGACATCATGGCAATGGGTACCCCTTGAGGCCGTGATCGGTGCTGTGCCAGACCGGCAGCAGCTGGTTGCCGACCCGGAGCAGGCGTGGGTGGTCGGACGGGCCCTGGCTGCTGGCCAGGGGTACGCGGCGAAAGTGTTCGCCGCCATCCTCGGAAATTTCCGCGAGCAGCTGGGTGCGCTGGCCGTCAAACTCTTTCCACAGCAGGACTACGCGCTGGCCGAGGCTGGCCACTGCACCGTGTCCGGCGCGCGGGCCACCGAGGCTGCGCTGGCCGAGCACCTGGCCGTCGGCCAGTTGGCCATAGAACAGCGGCCCCTGTTCGCCGTGCGGACTGAACCACAGCGCATGCAGCCGGCCGTGGCTGTCTTCGGTCAGGGCCGGGCCGTGGTGCGGGCAGGCATCCACTTGCCAGCCGTCGAAGGTGGCGCGGCGTAGCTCGCCTGGCCGCTCGCGGCCCAGTGGCAGTAGCGCGTGATCACGCTGGCCCTGCTCGAACAGCTGGCGCCAGAACAGCAGCAGGCTGCCATCGGCGCGTTCGGTGAGCGCCAGGCGGCAGCACTGGCAGCTGTGGTCGACCAGTTTGTACTCGGCGACGAACTGCCGGCCACCATCATCCGAGTGGCTGGCATACAGCGCCGAGCCCTGGTAGGCAGGGTTGTCGAGGCGCTCGCGGCCGTCGATCCACACCAGCCAGAGGCGTCCGTTGCGGTCCAGATGCTGGCGCACGAAGCTGTGCCCGGTGAGACGCTGGTCGCGATGCACCGTGCGCGGTGTGCTGAAGTCGCGGCCATTCTCGGCGCGGGCGAAGCGGATATCGCCGGTAAAGCGTTCGGCAAACCGCCGCGACCAGCTGACATACAGCGCGCCCTGCGCGGATACGGACAGTTGCGGGGCGTTCTCGGCGTCATCGGCAATCGCTTCGGCCTGGCTGTTGACCTGGCTGTGTGCCTGCCAGTGCTGACCGAGGTCGTTGCTGCGCAGGATCTGCACATGCCCGTCGCGAACCCGTGCGGCATACAGTGCACCATCGCTGCCGGCGGCCAGGCCGACACCCAGTCCGGGCTGCGGGTTGCCCATGGCCGCGGCCAGCAGGGGGATCGCGCTGAGCAGGCCAGGGGCCAGCCAGCGACAAAACGTTTTCAACATGACGAACTCCTTGTCGGTTTTACCAGCGGAGCTGCAGGCCCAGGGTGACGTTGCGCGGCAGGCCGGCGTTGTAGCTGGGTTCGCCGCTGTTGAGCGCGGAGGTTTCCGCGTAGCGCTTGTCCTGCAGGTTGTTGATGGCGGCATAGACCTCCATCTGCGAGCTGAGCAGGTAGTTGCCGCGCAGGTGCAGCAGGTCGTGCCCCGGGTAGCGGCTGGTGTTCTGCGCGTCGCGCCAGTAGCTGCCCAGACGCTGCCACTCCAGTTCCAGGCGGCCACCGTTGAGCAGCGCCGGGCGGTAGCTCAGGCGGTTGTTGGCGATCAGGCGGGGCGCCGCCTCCATCTCGTTGCCGGTGTAGTCCGTGGTATTCGACAGCTGCCAGTCTGCATAGCTGTGCTTGGCGTAGGACAGGCTGGCCTCCCAGCGCCAGGCATCGGCCAGCGGCAGGCCCAGGCCCAGCTCGACGCCGCGGTGCAGGGTCTTGCCGGCGTTGGTGGCCCGTCGCTGGTTGGTTACCGGGTCCTGGTAGCTGAGGATGTCGTCGCGCTTGGTCATGTGGTACAGCGCCAGCTCGTAGTCCAGCTCAGCCAGGTAGCCGCGCAGGCCGACTTCGTAGTTGTCGACGATGATCGGCTTGAGGTCGAGCAGCGCCTCGGCGGCGGCCTGCGCACGGCTCGCCGAGCTTTCCCGCGAACCACGGAACACCTGGCTTTCCGAGGGCGTGCGGAAGGCGTTGCTGTAGGCCAGGAACGCGCTGAGCTGCGGGCTGAAGGCGTAGGTCGCGCCCAGCTTGGGGCTCAGGTGCTGATAGCGCACGGTGCTGCTGGCCGCGTGGCCATACCAGCCATTGCCGGGGAAGGCTCCCGGCACGCCCTGGCTGGCGCTGGCCTGGCCGCCGTTGAAGTGGTTGTCATAGTCGTACTGCATCTGGTCGAAACGCAGGCCGGCGGTGAGGCGCAGGGCCTCGCTGGGCGACAGCTCGCCGTGCAGGTAGGGCGACAGGCTCTGGAAGGTGACGTCGTAATCGTAGATGCGCACGGGGGCACGCTGCGGGTCCAGCTGGTAGTCGATGGCGCCGTAGGCGTTGCTCCGGCGCAGCAGGGCGATGGAGTCTTCTTTGCGCGAACCGGGGCTGTAGTCGTAGTCCAGGCCGACGATCAGCCGGGCTCGCCAGGGCTCGAAGTCCACCCGGTACTTGCTGAGGAAGCCAAAGGAGCGGTTGGCAGTGGTGTACTGGCTGGGGTCGTAGCTCACCGACCAGCTGGGAATGATGTCCATGCTGTTGTCGCGCAGATAGGGGGTGAACGACAACAGGGTCTGCTCGTCGAGCTGGTAGTCGAAGGCGCTGGACAGACGCCAGGCTTCTACCTGGCGGGTGGAGAAGGGGATGTTGTTGTGGCGCGGGTCGGCGTGGTACTGCGCCTGGTTGAGCGTGCCGACATGCGCCTGGTCGATTTGTGAGTAGCTGAAGACGCTTTTCACCCGCAGGGCATCGTTGTGCTGGTGATCCCAGCGCAGCAGGGCGCTTTGCCGGTCATAACCGGCGTGCTCTTGCCAGCCGTCCATGCGTGTCAGGTTGAGGGTGGCACGCAGGCCGTCGCGTGCGTTGCTGTCGCCGGCATCCAGCAACAGGCGCCGCCAGCCGTAACTGCCCAGTTCACTGGTCAGGGCGAACTCGGCTTCGGGCGGCGGTTCCGGGGTCAGCACGTTGACGATCCCGCCGATCGCATCCGAGCCATACAGGGCGCTGCCCGGCCCCTTGCTGACTTCGATGCCGCCGGCCTGCGGCACGTTGATCTCGTACAGCGCGTTATGGTTGAAAAAGCCGGTGGAGCGGGTCGGGATGCCATCCTCGAGAAACAGGTAGACCGGTGCGGTGGTCAGCGGCTGGCGAATGGCCGTGGAGTGGCCTTCGCCGGACAGGTTGCTCAGGCGTACTCCGGGCATGCGGTTGAGCACTTCGCTGGGGTGGCGCGGGCGCTGTTCCTGGATATCCAGGGCATCCACCTGACTGATGCTGGCGGGGATTTCGCTGGTCTTCTGGGCTTCACGGGTGGCCGTGACGCTGATCTGCTCCAGGTGCAGGGCCTGTTCATCGGTATTTGTCGCGGGGCTGGCCTGGGCGCAGCAGGCCATGCCGGCCAGCAGGCCGGCGAGGGAAATCGAGCGTATGGAAAATCCTGTCCTTTGGCGCACGCATGGGGCGTGGCGGGCATGCAAACGGCTCCGGCAGGCCGGGTGCAGGCTGTGCCGGGCGAACGGGGTGCAGCAGGGGTCAGGCGGACAGGTGGGGCGGGGCACGCGACAGCGGTACCGGCCAGTGGCTGGCCTGCTGGTCAGGCGCACGGCTCATGGCCGGGCGGGGTGGGTGCTGCGCAATAAACAGCGACAGACCCAGTCCCAGCTTGCTGTGCGGCAGGCTGGCCAGGCTGCAGTGCAGGCTGCACCACAGGCACGGCAGGCTGTCGCTGAGCGGTGCTGTACCGTCCAGAGCAACCCGTTGATAGCCCTGTGCCGTACACAGCTCGACCCAGGTGGTGCCGCTGCTGTTCGCCGGCATCGGCAACCATGCCGCCAGGAGCAACGCCAGGCAGGCGAAGTAGCAGGTCAGCAGTTGGCGAGGGGCGTGGTTGGCAGGCATGGGCTAAGCCAAATGAGAAGTGCCTGCACTATAGGTAGCTGTTGCGGGCGGGGCAATCGACAGGCTTGTCATTGATTAAGAAGTGCGGAAAAAAACGCAGCGGCAGGTTCGTCGTTGCCCGGCTAGGCTGTGCAGGACGTGGCTCGATGGAGAACAGGTTATGTACCGCGTGCCCTGGCTGCTGGCTGGTTGGTTCTGTGTGCTGGCGAGTGCGTTTGCCGAGCCGCCTGCAGCGATCCTGCAGCGCGCCTTGGACGAGCTGCAGCCGAGTAGCTTGAGCCGTGCCGAGCAGCAGGCCGAGCTGGAGTGGTTCATCGCCGCAGCGCGTCCCCTGCAGGGACTGCAGATTCGCGTGATTGCCGAGCGGATTGCCACCCACGAGTACGAAGCCTTTGTCCTGGCACCGCTGTTCAGCGAGCTGACGGGTATTCGCGTCATCCACGAGATCAGTGGCGAGGATGACGTGGTCAACAAGCTGCGTGCCCAGCAGCGCACCGGCTTGCCGCTATACGATGCCTTCATCAGCGACAGTGATTTGCTCGGCCAGCACTTCCGCGATGGCCAGGTATTGGCGCTGACCGACTTCATGGCGGGCCAGGGTGCGGCGTTCACGCTGCCCAGCCTGGCACTGGATGATTTCATCGGCCTGCCGTTCGTGACAGCGCCGGATGGCAAGCTCTACCAGTTGCCTGACCAGCAGTTTGCCAACCTTTATTGGTACCGGCAGGACTGGTTCGAACGAGCGGAATTGCGCCAGGCCTTCCAGGAACGCTATGGCTATGCGCTGGACGTACCGCAGAACTGGTCGGCCTATGCGGACATTGCCGAGTTCTTCAGTGAGCAGGTACGCGAGCTGGATGGGCGGCGTGTCTACGGGCACATGGACTATGGCGCCTACGACCCCTCACTGGGCTGGCGACTGTCGGATGCCTGGCTGGGCATGGCCGGGGTCGCCGACGTCGGCCTGCCCAACGGCGTGCCGGTGGATGACTGGGGACTGCGTGTCGAGGGCTGCCGGCCTGCCGGGGCGAGCATGCAGCGCGGCGGTGCGCTGGATAGCCCGGCAGCGGTCTATGCGCTGCGCCAGTACATCGACTGGTTGCAGCGCTTTGCGCCGCCAGAAGCGCGCCAGATGAACTTCAACCAGGCGGGTAGCGTTGCGGCACAGGGACAGATTGCCCAGCAAATCTTCTGGTACACCGCCTTTACTGGCGATTACACCCGGCCAGGCAGTCCGGTGGTGGACGAACAGGGACTGCCACGCTGGCGCGTGGCCCCTTCGCCGCGTGGGGCCTATTGGCGCGAGGGCATGAAGTCGGGGTATCAGGATGTCGGTGCCTGGACGCTGCTCAAGGGCAGCGAACCTGCCCGGCAACAGGCCGCCTGGTTGTATGCGCAATTTGTCGTATCGCGCAGTGTGTCCCTGCGCAAGACCCTGGTAGGGCTGACGCCAATCCGCCGTTCCGATCTCGACTCGCCTGCCATGCAGGCAGCAGCCCCGCGTCTTGGCGGGCTGGTGGAGTTCTATCGCAGTGCAGCCGCACGTCGCTGGACGCCGACCGGCGCCAATGTGCCGGACTATAGTGGCATGGCCAGACTGTGGTGGCGTTACCTGTATCCGGCGCTGGACGGCCGGCAATCTGCGCAACAGGCCCTGCAGGCGCTGGCCGGAGCGTTTGATGAGCATCTGGCCCGGCTGTCCGGCAGCCAGGCGCATGCCTGTGCGCCGCGCCTGAACAGCCGCAGTGACCCGCAGCACTGGTTGCGTCAGCCGGGTGCGCCCTGGCCGGCGCTGGCTGACGAGCAGCCAGCAGGGCGCACGCTGCCCTATGCGGAGGCCTTGCATGCCTGGGACTGAACGGATCTGGCGCGCGTTATGCCTGCTTGGTGCCTGCTGGCTGGTGCCCTGCGCCCAGGCCGAGCTGCGCCTGTATGCCTGGGAGCGTCCGCCGCTGGTGATGCGTGATGCGCAGGGCGTGGCCCGGGGCCTGGTGCCCGAGTTGCTCGAGGCCATGTTTGCCCGCGCCGGGTTGGCCTATACCGTGGAGTTTTTGCCGTTGCAGCGGGCTCTGCGCCAGGTGCAGCAAGATCCGCAGGCGCGCAGTTGCGTGGTGCTGGTCGAGCGCCAGCAGGAGCGCGAAGCGCGCTTCCTGTGGGTAGGGCCCTTGCTGATTTCGCGCCTGGCACTCTATGCACGAGCCGATGACGCTCTGCAGCTGGCCAGCCTGCCCCAGGCCAAGGCCTGGTCGATTCTCAGTCACCAGGGTTCAGGGGCGGGTGAGTACCTGCAGCGCATGGGCTTGCAGGTGCATTACTCGAATCATGAGGCACTGAACATCGGCATGCTCCGGCATCAGCGCGCACGATTGTGGGCCACCAGCCGTGCGGTGGCGGAGCAGGGGGCGGACGGCTTGGCGCTGCGTGAGGTGCTGCCGTTTCTGACGCTGATGGAAGACCTGGCCTGCCATCCGCATCTGCCGGACGAACAGCTACAGGCGCTGCGTCAGGCGTTGCAGGCACTCTACGCGGAGGGGCAGGTTCAGGGACTGTATCGTCGGCATGGCGTGGCCCTGCATTGAAAACGCAAGAGCCGCCCCGAAGGGCGGCTCTTGGTGGACGCGCGAGCGAGCTTACAGGCCGTTTTTGGCCTTGAACTCGCGGCGACGGCGGTGCAGTACCGGCTCGGTGTAGCCGTTGGGCTGCTTGGTGCCCTCGACGATCAGCTCCAGGGAAGCCTGGAAGGCGATGTTGTTGTCGAAGTCCGGCGCCATCGGCTTGTAGGCGGCATCGCCGGCGTTCTGGCGATCCACTACCAGGGCCATGCGCTTCATGCTTTCCAGCACCTGCGCTTCGCTGATGATGCCGTGACGCAGCCAGTTGGCCAGCAGTTGGCTGGAGATACGCAGGGTGGCGCGGTCTTCCATCAGGCCGACGTCGTTGATGTCCGGCACCTTGGAGCAGCCGACACCCTGGTCGATCCAGCGCACCACGTAGCCGAGGATGCCCTGCACGTTGTTGTCGATCTCGTTCTGGATTTCCTCGGCCGACCAGTTGGTGTCCTTGGCCAGCGGAATGCTCAGGATGTCATCGACCGAGGCGAAGGTGCGCTTGGCCAGCTCCTGCTGACGCTCGAACACGTTGACCTTGTGGTAGTGCAGCACGTGCAGTGCGGCGGCGGTCGGCGAAGGTACCCAGGCGGTGTTGGCACCGGCCAGCGGGTGACCGATCTTCTGCTCAAGCATGGCGGCCATCAGGTCGGGCATGGCCCACATGCCCTTGCCGATCTGCGCGCGGCCGGACAGGCCACAGTTCAGGCCGTGGTCGACGTTCCAGTTCTCGTAGGCGGCGATCCACTTCTCGCTCTTCATGGCAGCCTTGCGCACCATCGCGCCGGCTTCCATGGAGGTGTGGATTTCGTCACCGGTACGGTCGAGGAAGCCGGTGTTGATGAACACCACGCGCTCGCTGGCGGCCTTGATGCACGCCTTGAGGTTGACGGTGGTGCGGCGCTCTTCGTCCATGATGCCGACCTTGAGGGTGTTGCGGGCCATGCCCAGCACGTCCTCGATGCGGTCGAACAGTTCGTTGGCGAAAGCGACTTCTTCAGGGCCGTGCATCTTCGGCTTGACGATGTACACCGAGCCGGTACGGGTGTTGCGGCGGCTGGTGTTGCCCTTCAGGTTGTGCAGGGCGATCAGGCTGGTGACCAGGCCGTCCATGATGCCTTCCGGCACTTCGAAACCATCCTTGTCGATGATCGCGTCGTTGGTCATCAGGTGGCCGACGTTGCGGATGAACAGCATGGAGCGGCCGTGCAGGCTCAGCTCGCTGCCATCGGCGGCGGTGTAGACGCGGTCGGCGTTCATGGTGCGGGTGAAGGTCTTACCACCCTTGGCAACCGCCTCGGCCAGGTCGCCTTTCATCAGGCCCAGCCAGTTTTTGTAGGCGATGACCTTGTCGTCGGCGTCTACGGCGGCAACCGAGTCTTCGCAGTCCATGATGGTGGTCAGCGCGGACTCCATCAGCACGTCTTTGACGCCGGCAGCGTCGGTCTGGCCGATCGGGCTGCTCGGGTCGATCTGAATTTCGAAGTGCAGGCCGTTGTTCTTCAGCAGCACGCCCTTGGGCGCGGCGGCTTCGCCGACGTAGCCGACGAACTTCTCCGGCTGGGCCAGGCCGGTGGTGCTGCCGTCCTTGAGGCTGACGACCAGCTGGCCGTTGTCGATGCGGTAGCCGGTGGCGTCAACGTGCGAGCCGTTGGCCAGCGGGGCGGCTTCGTCGAGGAAGGCGCGGGCGAAGGCGATGACCTTGTCGCCGCGTACCTTGTTGTAACCCTGGCCCTTCTCGGCGCCGTTTTCTTCGCTGATCGCGTCGGTGCCGTACAGCGCGTCATACAGCGAACCCCAGCGGGCGTTGGCGGCGTTCAGGGCGAAGCGTGCGTTCATGATCGGCACCACCAGCTGCGGGCCGGCCATGGTGGCGATCTCGGCGTCGACGTTCTCGGTGGTGACCTTGAAGTCTGCCGGTTCGGGCAGCAGGTAGCCGATTTCCTGGAGGAACGCCTTGTAGGCTACGGCGTCATGCGCCTGGCCCTTGCGTGCCTGGTGCCAGGCATCGATTTTTGCCTGGATTTCGTCGCGCTTGGCCAGCAGCGCGCGGTTCTTCGGCGCCAGGTCGTGGATGACGCTGGCGGCACCCGCCCAGAAGGCTTCGGCGGCGACGCCGGTGCCGGGAATGGCTTCGTTGGTGACGAAGTCGTAAAGGGCTTTGGCGACCTGCAGGCCACCGACTTGAACGCGCTCAGTCATTGCTTGCCTCACTTGATTGCAAACGGCTTGGAACCTGGCCTGCTTGCGGCCATGTAGTACGGGTCGGCGGATACTACAGGATGACGCGGGAAAAATCAGGGGGCGTGGCCGGGCAATTGACTGTCGGCAGGCCTTTGCCCGGGCCTATACTCGGGCCCATCCATCACTCTGCCGCCAAGGATATCGCCATGCAGGTTACCCAGGCCCGACTGGCCGATGAGCCCATGCTGCGCCCGCTGTTCGCCGCCTACCTGCAGTTCTACCAGGTGCCTCGCGCGGACGCAGAGATTCGCGCGTTCCTCGAGCAGCGCCTGCAGCGGGGCGACTCGCATATCCTCCTGGCGCGTGATGAGCAGGGCCAGGCATTGGGTTTCGTGCAGCTCTATCCGCTGTTTTCCTCGCTGGCCATGCGCCCGGCCTGGTTGCTCAATGACCTGTTCGTCGCGCCGCCGGCGCGCCGCCAGGGCGTAGCACAGGCGTTGCTGCAGGCGGCCCAGGCGTTGGGCCTGGCCAGCGGGGCCTGTGGCCTGCAGCTGGAAACCGCGCGCGACAACCTGGCCGCACAAGCCTTGTACGAGCGGCTGGGGTTTGTCCGCGACGAGCAGTTCTTTACCTACTGGCTGGCTTTGCCGGCCGCTGTTTGCAAGGAGTAGTCCATGGAACATCTGGTGTTGACCGTGATTGCCGCCGACCAGCCCGGCCTGGTGGAAAAGTTGGCCAGTTGTATCGCCGAGCAGGGTGGCAACTGGCTGGAAAGCCGTATGGCACGCATGGCCGGGCAGTTTGCCGGGATTCTCAGTGTGGCCGTGCCGGCGACGCAGCAGGCGGCGCTGGTCGAGGCCTTGCAGGCGCTGGCCGGCGCGGGTATCCGTGTACAGCTGGCGAGCAGTGGTGTAGCGCCTGCACAGGCGGTGCGGCATATCAGTCTTGATCTGCTGGGCAATGACCGCCCGGGTATTGTTCGTGACATCACCCGTCTGCTGAGCAGCCATGCCATCAACGTCGAAGATCTGCAGACCGAGGTGTTGCCGGCACCGATGAGCAGCGATTTGCTGTTCCACGCCGTGGCACGCCTGGCGGTGCCGCAGGGGCTGACCCTGGAGCAGTTGCAGGCGCAGTTGGAAACCTTGGCCGATGAACTGATGGTTGAGCTGAACCTGCAGGCGGACTGACTATCCCCAGGCGGGGTGGATGAGCTTGTGGATAAGCTGGGGAGTTCGCCGGCCAGCCCGCGATGCTCGGGGGTTGTACGCAACTGGCTGAAAAACGAGCAGATTTTCCGGGTTATCGACAAAACATGGGGATCGTTCTGTGGATAACCGCGGGATGAATCCCTCCAGCCCCGATGCCCCCTGGCCTGGCCGGCATTGCTGGTTTTTTAGCCGCTGCTGCGCGCCTGCAGGCCCTGGCGCTTGAGTTGACGCCACAGGTCCAGGCTGTACAGCAGCAGGCCGGCCCAGATGCAGGCAAAGGCCAGCAGGCGGCTGCGGTCGAGCGCTTCCCCATAGACCTGTACGGCCAGCAGCAGCACCAGGGTGGGTGCCAGGTACTGCAGGAAACCCAGTGTGGCGTAGGGCAGGTGGCGTGCTGCAGCGTTGAAGCACAGCAGGGGTACTAGGGTGATCGGGCCGGCTGCAGCCAGCCACAGGGCCTGGCTGTCGCTCCAGAATGCCGGTTGGCTACTTTGCGCCGCAGGGTGCAGATACAGCCAGGCCAGTGCCAGCGGCAGCAGCAGCCAGGTTTCCACGACCAGGCCGGGTAGCGCGGCGACCGGGGCCTGCTTGCGGATCAGGCCGTAGAAGGCAAAGCTCAAGGCCAGTAGCAGGGAGACCCAGGGCAGGCTACCCAGTTGCCAGAGCTGCTGCAGCACGCCCAGTGCCGCCAGCGCCACGGCCAGCCATTGCAGGCGGCGTAGCCGTTCGCCGAGCAGCAACATACCCAGTAGCACGTTGACCAGCGGGTTGATGTAGTAGCCCAGGCTGGCTTCGAGCATGCGCTCGTTGTTCACCGCCCAGACATAGATCAGCCAGTTGCAGGCAATCAGCAGGCTGCTGGCCGCCAGTACCCACCACAACCTGGGTTGTGCGCGTAGCTGGCGCAGCCAGCCGGGGTGTTTCCACAGCAGCAGGAGCAGGGCGCCACCCAGGGCTGACCAGAGCACCCGGTGGACAATGATTTCCAGTGCGGGGATGGCCTGCAGGGTCTTGAAGTACAGCGGGAACAGGCCCCAGATGATGTAGGCGGTGATGCCAAGGGCAAGGCCGCGACGGGTTGAGCTGGCCATCGGGGATTCCAGTGTGCATGCAGGTAGTCATTTTAGTCCCCGAGCCAGAGCCTTGTCCGGGAGTTTTCCTGGCTGATGCGACAAATTGCCTCTCTGCTCGATTAGTTGGCCTGTTCTTGTCCGGGCGCAAGGATGGACTGTGCGCTCTTGTCGCGTAATACGCGCACTTCAATCCAGCAGGAGCGTGCGTTGTGAATTCAATCAAATACTTGGCCTTGTCCGTGGCGCTGGCTTTCACCGGCCAGGTACTGGCGGATGGGGCCGACGGCCTGTCACGCGTCAAGGTCGATCTGCTGGCGCCGCCGCAGGTGCATGCTCATCAGCAGGTAGCTCCTCAGGAGCCTCGCGTCGTGCAGTTCCGCCTGGTGGTCGAGGAAAAGAAAATGGTCATCGATGACCAGGGCACCACCTTGCAGGCCATGACCTTCAATGGCTCGATGCCAGGGCCGACCATGGTGGTGCATGAGGGCGATTATGTTGAGCTGACCCTGGTCAATCCGGCCAGCAACAGCATGCCGCACAACATTGATCTGCATGCCGCTACCGGTGCTCTGGGCGGCGCCGGCCTGACCCTGGTGGCACCCGGGCAGGAAGCTGTGTTGCGTTTCAAGGCCGACCGTACCGGTACCTTTGTCTACCACTGCGCGCCGGAAGGCATGGTGGCCTGGCACGTGCTGGCCGGGATGAGTGGCACGCTGATGGTCTTGCCGCGTGACGGCCTCAAGGACGCCGCCGGTAAGCCGCTGCATTACGACCGTGCCTACACCATCGGGGAATTCGACCTGTATATCCCCAAGGACAAGGACGGCAAGTACAAGGACTACAAGACCCTGCTCGACAGCTATGGCGATACCCGCGCCACCATGCGCGGGCTGATTCCCAGTCACGTGGTGTTCAATGGTCGGGTGGGTGCGCTCACCGGCAAGAACGCGCTGACCGCCAAGGTCGGCGAGTCGGTGCTGTTTATCCACTCGCAGGCCAATCGTGATACGCGTCCGCACCTGATTGGCGGCCATGGTGACTGGGTCTGGGAAACCGGCAAGTTCGACAACCCGCCGCAGAAGAATCTGGAAACCTGGTTCGTACGCGGTGGCTCGGCCGGCGTGGCGCTGTACACCTTCCGTCAGCCGGGTGTGTATGCGTATGTGAACCATAACCTGATCGAGGCCATGGAGCTCGGTGCAGCGGGGCACGTCATGGTGGAAGGCGAGTGGGACGACGACTTGATGAAGCAGGTCAAGGCGCCGGGCCCGATCACCGCTGAGGAGTAAGTCGCTGATGAGTCGCCAGGCGCTGGGCTGGTTTTCGCTGGGGGTGCTGTTGTTGGCCGGTTGCGGCCAGTCCTTCAGCGAGCCGGAGCTGGTCCGGGTGCCTGGTGGTCTGGCGCGCTATCACCTGCCGGGTAACAGCCAGGTGTACGAAGAGCATCTGGCGGGCTTTGCCATCATGCGTCGTCAGGTCAGTCAGGCTGAGTATGCGGCCTGTGTGGCAGAGGCAGCGTGCCCGCCCGCCAGTGCAGAGCGCCCGCTCGCCGACTCGCCAGTCTTGCCGGCGGTAGGGCTTAGCTGGCAGGACGCCCAGGCCTATGCGGCCTGGCTGTCGCGGCGCAGTGGCGAGCATTACCGCCTGCCGCGGCATGGCGAGTGGGTGCTGGCTGCCGCCTCGGCCTATGTCGAGGAAGCGCCGGTTAGCGATGATCCGGACAATCCGGCACGTCGCTGGCTGGCTGAATATGCACAGCGTGCCAGCCGAGAGCGTCTACCCAGGACGCTCAAGGCATTTGGTGGCTATGGGCAGAACGAGCATGGCCTGCAGGACATGGCGGGCAATGTCTGGGAGTGGACAGATACCTGCTTCTCACGCAATGCCGGCGAGTTCTGTGGCATTCGTATTGCGGCGGGTCGCCACCCCAGCGTGCTGGCGGACTTCGAGCGCAATCCGATCAGCGGGGCGTGTTCGGTAGGTCAGCCGCCGACTCACCTGGGCGTACGCCTGGTGCGTGAGACGGTCTCAGAGGAATAGGCGCAGCGGTGGCTCGTCCAGTGCCGCCAGCTGTTCGCGCAGAGTCAGAATCTGCTCACCCCAATAACGCTCGCTGCCAAACCACGGGAAGCTCTGCGGAAAGGCCGGATCGTCCCAGCGGCGCGCCAGCCAGGCGCTGTAATGCATCAGGCGCAGACTGCGCAGGCCTTCGATCAGCGGCAGTTCGCGGCTGTCGAAATCGTGGAATTCCTGGTAGCCCTCGATCAGCTCGGCCAACTGGCCCAGGCGTTCCTCGCGGCTGCCGGCCAGCATCATCCACAGATCCTGGACGGCCGGTCCCATGCGGCAGTCATCGAGGTCGACGATGTGAAAGCTCTCGTCGCGGCACAGCAGGTTGCCGGGGTGGCAGTCGCCATGCAGGCGGATGGCCTGTGCCGGATGGGCGGCGAACAGGGCGTCAAGGCGTTTGAGCAGGTCGCGGGCTACCGACTCGTAAGCCGCTAACAGGCTGCGCGGAATGAACTGGCCGTCGAGCAGTGTCTCCAGCGAGGCATGGCCGAAGCTGGCTGCGGTCAGTGCCTCGCGGTGCTCGAAGGGGCGCAGGGCACCCACTGCATGCAGGCGACCGAGCAACTGGCCAAGGCGGTACAGCTGGTCGAGATTGCCCGGCTCGGGTGCCCGTCCGCCGCGCCGCGGGAACAGCGCAAAGCGGAAACCCGCATGCTCGAAGAGGCTGCTGCCGTCGCGTTGCAGGGGGGCGACCACCGGGATGTCCAGGGCGGCCAGCTCGGCGCTGAATTGATGCTCTTCGCGAATTGCTGCATCGCTCCAGCGTTGCGGGCGGTAGAACTTGGCGATCAGCGGTGCCTCGCCTTCGAGGCCGACCTGATACACACGGTTCTCGTAGCTGTTCAACGCCAGTACGCGGGCATCGCTGAGGTAACCCAGGCTTTCCACGGCATCCAGCACCAGGTCGGGAGTGAGGCTGGCAAACGGATGGGACATGTGGCGTGCTCCTTGGGCGCGGGGGCACGCAGTGTAGCGCCTGTCTGCTGTTCAGTCCTGCGGCCTGGGCGTGCGGGCCAGGCAATACACGTCTACCCGGCTGGCACCGGCCTGCAGCAGCAGGCGCGCCAGGCAGGTCGCGGTGGCGCCGGTGGTCAGTACATCGTCAACCAGGGCTACCGGGCGGCCGGCCAGCAGGCTGCTCTGTTGCACGCGAAAGGCCTGGCGCAGGTTGCGCCGCCGGGTGTGTGCATCCAGGCCCTGTTGTGCGGGGGTGTCACGGATACGTTGCAGACATTGGCTATTCACCGCGATATGCAGGTGCTGGCCCAGCCATTGGGCGAGCATCTGCGCCTGGTTGAAGCCGCGTTGGCGTTGTCGCTGGCGACTGAGTGGTACGGGCAGCAGCCACTGCGGGCGAGGCAGGCCTTCGTTGAAGGCGTGCTGCAGGTGCTCGGCCAGTTGCTCGGCGAGCAGGCGGCCGTAGTTCCACTGGGCCTGGTGCTTGAAGCGGGTGATCAGGCTATCGACCGGGAAGGCATAGCGCCAGGCCGCCTGCACTTGGCTGAAGGGGGGAGGGCTGCGCAGACAGGCCGCACAATACTGGCCGCTGCTGGGCAGGGGGAGGGCACATTGCGGGCAGTGGCCTTGCAGCCAGGGCAGTTCGGCCTGGCAGTCGCTGCACAGACCATGGCGACTATCGGTATGGCTGCCACATAGCTGGCAGGATTGGTCGATTTTTAGCCATTGGTTGACTCGCATTGTTCTGCTTGGTTGACAGCTCATCGTGCTTCCTTGACGATTGCTCATCCGTGAATGCCAGTCAGCCTAGCAGTTGTTGCGCGCTGTGCTGGCCAGTCCTGTCTGCCATGAGGAATGTCGCCGCGATGAGCGTCAGCCAGCCTGTTACCCGCCACGATTGGACGCTCGCCGAGGTCAAGGCGTTGTTCCAGCAACCCTTCAACGACCTGCTGTTCCAGGCGCAGAGCGTGCATCGCCAGCATTTCGATGCCAACCGTGTGCAGGTCTCCACCCTGCTATCGATCAAGACCGGTGCCTGTCCGGAAGACTGCAAGTACTGCCCGCAGTCCGGCCACTACAACACCGGCCTGGACAAGGAAAAGCTGCTGGAAGTGCAGAAGGTGCTGGATGCGGCGGCCGAGGCCAAGGCCATCGGTTCGACGCGTTTCTGCATGGGAGCGGCCTGGAAGCATCCCACGGCCAAGGACATGCCCTATGTGCTGAAGATGGTCGAGGGCGTCAAGGCGCTGGGCCTGGAAACCTGCATGACCCTCGGCAAGCTCGATAGGGAACAGACTCAGGCGCTGGCTGCCGCCGGCCTGGACTACTACAACCACAACCTGGACACCTCCCCGGAGTTCTACGGCAATATCATCACCACCCGTACCTACGCCGAGCGTCTGGAAACCCTGGCCCATGTGCGTGAGGCGGGGATGAAGATTTGCTCCGGCGGCATCCTCGGCATGGGCGAGTCACTGGATGATCGTGCCGGCCTGCTGATCCAGCTGGCCAACCTGCCGGAACACCCGGAGTCCGTACCGATCAACATGCTGGTCAAGGTCAAGGGCACGCCGCTGGCTGAGGCGCAGGATGTCGATCCGTTCGACTTCATCCGCATGCTCGCCGTGGCGCGGATCATGATGCCGAAGTCCCATGTGCGCCTGTCTGCCGGGCGTGAGCAGATGAATGAGCAGATGCAGGCGCTGGCCTTCCTGGCGGGTGCCAACTCGATCTTCTATGGCGAGAAACTGCTGACCACCGGCAACCCGCAGGCCGACAAGGACATGCAGTTGTTTGCGCGTCTGGGGATTCAGCCGGAGGCACGCGAGGAGCATGCCGACGAGGTACACCAGGCCGCCATCGAGCAGGCGCTGATCGAGCAGCGTGATTCCAAGCTGTTCTACTCGGCCGTTTAACGGCAGCAGCAGGCTGCACGGCCCCGGCGCGAGGGTTTGTCGCCTGGGTCGTGGGGCTTGCCGCCCGGAGCTTTTGTAATGTCTTTCGATCTCGCTACGCGTCTCGCCGAGCGCCGTGTCGCCCATCTGTATCGCCAGCGGCCGCTGCTCGAGTCGCCGCAGGGGCCGCAGGTGCGGGTCGACGGCGGTGAGCTGCTGGCCTTCTGCTCCAATGACTACCTGGGGCTGGCCAATCACCCTGAAGTGATCCAGGCCATGCGCGATGGTGCCGCGCAGTGGGGCGTCGGCGGTGGTGCCTCGCACCTGGTAATCGGCCACAGCACGCCGCATCACCAGCTTGAAGAGGCCTTGGCCGAGTTCACCGGGCGGCCGCGCGCGCTGCTGTTCTCCACTGGCTACATGGCCAATCTGGCGGCGGTGACGGCGCTGGTCGGGCAGGGCGACACGGTGCTGGAGGACCGTCTCAACCACGCGTCGCTGTTGGACGCGGGGCTGCTGTCCGGCGCGCGCTTCTCGCGCTATCTGCACAACGACGCGGCCAGCCTGGCCAGCCGTCTGGAGAAAGCCACGGGCAATACCCTGGTGGTCAGCGATGGCGTGTTCAGCATGGATGGCGACCTCGCCGACCTGCCGGCACTGTGTGCCGCCGCACGGCAGAAAGGCGCCTGGCTGATGGTCGACGATGCCCACGGCTTCGGCCCGCTGGGCGCTACCGGCGGCGGTATCGTCGAGCATTACGGCCTGGGGATCGAGGAGGTGCCGGTGCTGGTCGGCACCCTGGGCAAGGGCTTCGGTACTGCCGGAGCCTTCGTCGCCGGCAGCGAGGAGCTGATCGAGACGCTGAT